>Ga0067045_1027615_pt1 | contig 81260 bp, 86 predicted proteins | sample TerdegcTABiofilm_FD_59184 | JGI IMG/M metagenome (GOLD analysis project Ga0067045, IMG submission 59184) | Combined Assembly of (Gp0054472, Gp0054536) Wastewater bioreactor microbial communities from Singapore -Terephthalate degrading... | reverse complement strand
GTCGGCTCTTCCCATCCTGGGAGTGCAGCAGCTCCCAAGGGTGGGGCTGCCCGCCCATTAAAGGGGAACGTGAGTTGGGTTTAGACCGTCGTGAGACAGGTCGGACTCTCTCTGTTGGAAGCGTTGGTCGCTTGAGGGGAAGATGCGGCTAGTACGAGAGGAACGCTGTGTCGCTGCCTCTAGTTTACCGGTTGTCCGGTAGGGCACTGCCGGGCAGCCACGCAGCAAGGGATAACCGCTGAAAGCATCTAAGTGGGAAACCCGCCCCGAGACTAAGCGACCATTCCGCTCAAAGCGGACGAAGGCTCCTGTAGAACACAGGGTTAATGGAACGGGGGTGTAAGCGCCAAGGCTTCGGCCGAGGCGTTCAGCCCGCCGTCCCCAATCGCCTGAGGTGCTGACCCGGACTACTAGACCTGGGTGAAACTGGAAAACTGGAACCTGTAATGGCGAGTCCTTCCTGCAACGCGGTTTTTGTTTTGCAATGTTAGGATGGGACAATACTCCCAGTCATAATTTCAGCTGCGTTATATTGAAGGCCAACCAGACTGCCTGAATTTCAATTTGATCAGCTGTTTTGGATGCAGTCTTGTTGCAGATCCAACCGCCTCTACATGGATAGACTAAATTGCATGAGACACACAGTAAATGAACCAGTGAGGAACTGATGAGCGAGGAAATTCTGAAGGCGTATGAGACGCTGCTCTCGAAAAGCAGGGATTTAGTGGTTCTTTCGTCCGCAAAAGCGGTGCTCCAGTGGGACACCGAAACGATGATGCCCCCCGGGGCATTCGACCTCCGCGGGCAGCAGCTAGCGCTACTGTCGAGGATAGAGCACAGAATGATCACGGACCGAGAGATTGGTGAGTTGCTCGACAAGATAGAGCTGAGCCCGGACTACGAAAGCCTAGACGCGGTCAAAAAAAGGAATGTCTTCCTGATAAGGAAGCAATACGACGAGAACACGAAGCTGCCAGAAGAGCTCGTGAGCGAGATTGAAAAGCAGGCGATAACCTCCTACAAGAAGTGGAGGGAGGGGAAGGCGAGCGGCAATTTCGGACTCTTCGAGCCAGAACTGAGAAGGATGCTTGAGCTCAAGAAAAAGGCCGCAGAGATACTGAAGGAAGTGAAAAAGACCCGGACGCTCTATGACGCCATGATAGACATATTCGAGCCGAAGATCTCTGAAGAAGTGATAGACGGGACTTTTAATGATCTGAAGAACAGGTTGAAACCGATAATATCAAGATACTCGGAACGCCCAATAGATGCGGATTGGCTCAAGAGAAGGGTGCCCGTGGAAACGCAGAAGGAGCTCGCTAAAAGTATCGCTGAATTCATCGGATATGACGTAAGGAGCGAGAGCGCCAGGGGCAGAATTGACCCAACAGAGCACCCCTTTACAATAGGGTACTACGACGACGTAAGGATAACGACCCACTACTATGAAGACAACTTCACATCTTCGCTTTTTTCGGTTCTCCACGAGGGCGGACACGCGTTGTACGAGCTTAATCTAGAGCAGGGCTGGAAATACCAGCCGGTGGGAAGCGCATGCTCTTTTGGTTTCCATGAGTCGCAGTCAAGGTTCGTAGAGAATGTCGTCGGGAGATCCGACCACTTTTGGAACTATTTCCTCCCAGTACTGAACCGCCTAACCGCGGGACAGTTTGCAGATATCGAAGCAAGGAAGGCGGCGGCAGCAGTAAACAGGGTCATCCCGTCCAAAATCAGGATAGAAGCAGACGAGGCGACCTATGCGCTTCACATAATAATTAGGTTCGAGATCGAGAGGGACCTGTTCTCGGAAAAGCTGGACGTGAAAGAGCTCCCTCAGGCCTGGAACGACAAATACAAAGAGTACCTGGGTGTTGAAATCCAAAACGACTCGGAGGGGGTCCTCCAAGACGTGCACTGGGCACACGGCTATTTCGGGTATTTCCCATCGTATGCGCTTGGAAACATATACTGCGCCCAGATACTTTCGAAGCTCGAGAGGGACGTCAGCGGCTGCTGGGAAGAAGTGGAGAGAGGGAACTTTGCGCCAATCCGGCATTGGCTAACCCAAAACGTGCACAGCGCCGGGAACCTTTACGATCCAATGGATCTCTTGAGAAAGATCACCGGGGAGGGAATAAACCCGGCCCACTTCGCCAACTACCTCGAGAACAAATACTGTAACCTTTTGGAATGAGTTATTAATTTAATTTAATTTAATTCTTATTTTTTTATACCGTCAGCCAGACTGTCCTTTTTTGTCTGACAGCAACCTTTCCAATAGAGCCATAGCCTCATCGAAGCTGGCCGGCACTTCCTCAACCAGCCCCTTGCGCTGCAGCTTTAGGAATAGGCGCGAGATGGCAGGGGGCTCTAAAGAAGCCTTTCCCAGAAGTTGCTCATCAGTTATGACCGGCCTCACAGCCCCTTCCACGACTGTCCTCCCGCTTTCGATTATCAGCACCCTCTCGACGAGATCTGGGAGTATCTCCACGTCGTGTGTGGAGACCACCAGTGTCAACCCCTGTCTATTGAGGAGGTTGACCAGTTCGACAAGACTCCTCCTTGACTTCAGGTCCAGGTTGGCTGTCGGCTCATCGAGGATCAGCACCTCGGGGGAGTTTACGAGTGCAGTGGCAATTGAGACGCGCTTCTTCTCGCCGTAGCTCAGCCGGTAGGGGTTCCGGTTGCTCAGGTGGGTTATCCCCAACTGCTCGAGGACCTCGAGCGCCCGCCTGTTTGCGGATTCTTTGTCGACGCCGAGATTCCTGAGCGAATAAGCCACGTCCTCTATCACGGTATTATTGAAGAGCTGATCGTCGGGGTCCTGAAACACTACACCGATCTTCGGCCTCAACGCCTCGAATTCTTTGGATTTTGTCGAGGTCCCAAAGAGCTTGACGTCTCCCGACGTGGGCAGGAAGAGGCCCGCGAGCAGCATGACGAGCGTGGATTTGCCCGCGCCGTTCGGGCCCAGGATCCCGACACGCTCGCCCTTACTAACGCTAAAAGTGACGTTTCTGAGAGCGTCTATGCCCGCATGATACCGGTAGCTGACGTCTTCAAGGCTAATGATTTTATCTTGCAAGGGACACACCTAGATGCTCAGGATTATCAAGAGTAGTGTAGCGATCATTGTTATAAACGATATGTCAGATAGCCGCGGGCTCCATCTGTATGTGTATCGTGCTGATGCGAGCGAGAAGCCCCTGGCTCTCATAGCCAGGTACACCCGCTCTGATCGGTCGTATGTCCTGACGAGCAGAGAGGCGACGACCCCCGAGAGCCCCTTTAGCTCCTCAAGGGTGAGGCGCCTGCGCTTTCTGAACGTCCTGGCATCCCTAGCCAAAAGCATCCTCGTGGATTCGTTTATTGAGAGGAAGATATAGCGGTAGGCGAGCGAGAGCGTCTGGACGAATATGCCAGGCAGCCTAATCGACCGCAGGAAGGACACAAGGCCGTTCATCCCGCCGATGTTCGTAATCAGGACGGCCACACCGACGCACAGCCAGACACGCAGTACGAACTCGGTGACCCTTAAAAGCCCCTCATAGCTTACGGACAGCGAAAAGGGCCCCAGGCCAGCTGTCCAGACCGGGCTTCCCGGGGTTAGGAAAGGTATAGGGAGCACGATTATGAGCGTGAAAAGGGGCAATATGGAAGTTTTCAAGAAGAAATTTCCGGGGGAGACCCTCGAGAAAACCACCAATACGATGAGAAGCAGGCACAGAAACGAGATCGTAACCACAGAGCGTGTCAGAAGGGAAGAGACGGTGATGAGTATGAGCGAAATGTTCCTTATCAGCGGATCGATCTTGTGGAGGGGACCGGTACGTGATGCCTCCTCCTCGACCTCGAGCAGCGACGCTAGCCCGGAAAGCAACCCCCTGACAGAGAGCGGGGCGGCGCTCAAGCAGAGGGCACGCCCCTGCTCGTTTGTCTTGCCCCCAAGAGTTTCCCAACCGCAAACGACACCGCCAAGACGAGCAGGACCGAGGCGATGCCCAGCAGGAAGGTTACAAAGGGATCCTCCAGACCGGGGACGGCGTACTCCGGGAACGGCGAAGGCAGTAAATTGAGCCCTTCAAAGCCCAGCTCCTCCGCCTTCACGTCGAGGGTCTCGAGTGACTCGGAAAAAACGAATGTCCCCAATGCCACGAAGACTGCTGCTACAAACACCCCTAAAGCAACCTCACTTTTTAGCTGGCGCCACGGTCTGCTTTTGTTACGACCTTCTGCCGAAAGCTCACTCATTCTTCACACCGCCTGTTGAGAGCAGTAGATTCGAAAGCCCCTTGTTCGAGTATTGGAGCGTAGGCTTCACCTTCACAACCGCGTAGACCACCATGAGGGTCACGAAGCCTTCGGCTACCCCAATGACGGAGTGATGGATCGCCATCGCGGGCACAGACACGGCGAGACCGTATTGGAAGATCGGTGCCGAGAGGCCCAGCTGGATGCCGGCAGAGACTGCCCCAAGCACGTCTCCGAGGAATGCGCCGACGAATATGCCCACCAACATTGCGCCTTTGCCCCCTCTTCTGGACACGAGCGAGTAAAACAGGTAGGGCACCATCACCCCTATGATCGCCATATTCAATATATTGGCACCCAACGCAGTCACTCCTCCGTCTGCAAACAAGAAGCACTGGAGCACGAGGATAACCGTCATGCTGATGCTGCCAAGCCAGGGTCCAAGAATTATCCCCAAGGCTGGCGCGCCCATGAGGTGGGCAGTAGTCCCGCCGATGATAGGATAGTTCATCATTTGTACTGAAAAAAAGACCGCGGTTAAGAGCGCCATCAGCGGGATCATCTGTTCATCGACGTTGCCTTTGACTTTCCTGAATGAGAGCGCCAGAACGCCCAGCGCTACCGCGTAGGTGATTGAGATTATCGGCAAGGAAAGGAAGCCGTCAGGTATGTGCATGTCGCATCGTGTTATTTTAATGTAAAAAAATAATACTTAAGGGTTTTGTTCCTTATGAAATCGAATAGAACTAAGGAAAGAATTTATCCGGAGGCCCCCTATCTTAAAGGGGGCGAGTTGGCGGGCGACTGACGGATCCTTCGGGATCTGAGGAAACTCCACCCTCCATGTGGAACCGCGACGCCGCGAGGCGTAGGGGGAGACCCCTGCTCTTGGATCAGAAACGGGACGCCCCAGGGCGGATGCTTATGATGCGGCTGGAATGCCGCTGAGAAGGCCCTGGGTAACGTTGAAACGGCCAATCCGCGGGGAGCAAGGGCAAATAGAGGTCTATGAGGTCCACGCGAGACCAGGGTAGCCTGCATAGTCGAATGTCGCCTAAAACAGAAGGTGGGTTACGGCCAACACGCCCCAGCTGACCTTTTCTAAAATCGTCAGGTATGCGCATGGCTTTGCGCTTCACTCTGAACTTTCGGGGAAAGCCCGAAGTTAGTTAGAAAGGCTATTAATAATAAGAGCGAAAATGTTTTACATAAAAAACGGGCTGATATTAAAACATGAAAGCTAACAAAACGTACATAGGAGAGGCGATCCTCCTGTTTTCTTCGATACTTATTTTCAGAAGCGTCTGGACCATGCTTGACAATTACCTAGGGCTTGCCTATCTTTTGGAGCTCGCGGTAATTGGCGTATTGTTGATGATGCTCGCGCTCTTCATCTTAAACCGCGAGGTCGAATGCAAGATAAAAGAACTCAAAGCCCAACAATAAAAGCTTTCAAAAAACCTAGATCCATATTTCCAGAGCGCAAAGAAAGGCATATTAAAAAGGCGGATTTCTCAACCCTTATGAACGCGAGATCGGTCTCGATCATCGGATTAATGGCTGCTGTCTACGCAGTAGTCACGCTCTTGCCCGGCTTCCCGGTGATAGGGGCGCCAGGGTCTGAAATAGATCTCGCGAGAAGCCTAGAGCCCATCTATGGGATAATCATGGGCCCGTATTTCGGCCCGCTGTCTGCGTTCCTAGGGGCGGTCCTGGGAAAGATAGTGAGCGGAGAGAGCGCAGGGCTCCTCTTTACCCCCCTGGCTCTGGTCTCAACGCTGAGCGCCGCGCTCATATACAAAGACAGAGTCGCGAGGATACCTGGCTGGGCGATATCAGGCGCGATTCTAACGGCCATGGTTATTGCCTGGAGCTTCACGCAACAGGCGCAGAACGCACCCTATTTCGCAGTGCCGCACATCGCGGCAACCGCAATAGCCTTCGGCTTGGGAGGGAAGCTCAGCAGGTTTCTCAGGAGCAGCAAAATAGAGCTGATGGTTGGGCTGTTCCTGGTCAGCTATATATCAACGATGACGGGCAACATACTGGGAAACCTGATATTCGTGGCGGTCTACAGCCCAAGCCCTTACTTTTTTGTGCCGATGCTCGCGATAACGCTGCCAGAGAGGCTGCTGATTTCGCTGGCATCGACCATAATTGGCGCGCCGCTGACAATTGCGGCTAGAAAGCTGTCCAAGCCCAGACCGTAAAAGGAGATCAGATTTGCGGCTCGTAGTCCTCCGGCGAGTCCCAAACGCGCTTTAGTCTCTCCGCTACATTGCCGTTTACCTTGGCACGCCTGCGAACTTTTCTCCTGATCCCAGGAAGCCTTCTTTTCAAGACTAAAGCCATTTTTTGTCATGTAATAGTTCGCTGTCGAAGTATTTAATGTTATTCCAAGGCATTAAACGAAATAAAAATCGACTATTGTCTAACTCCTCTGTCCCGGATTGGCCATCCCGTAGAGCGCCATGTATTCCTTCTCGATCCTCCTGACCTCCTCTTGGTCCCTGGCTTTGGAGTATAAGGAGAGGGGCTCGGCGTTCAGGGTCATGAAAGTATCCCCCCATTTCACCTTCGAGAGCAGCAGGGACGACTCGTCGGTGAACCCCATTATGTAGAGGGCGGCGGCTAGTGCCTCGAGCGTGCTGAGGCGGTAAGGGACTGAGTAGTTTACAGGGTTGGCTGCCAGCAAGAACGGGAGCCTTCTCGGTGCCAGGCCCCTGGGTATCCTTTCGGCTTGGAACTGGTTCCAAGAGCAGTCGATCGCTGCGAGGGTGCCCGCGGAGGCGATCCCCCTGTCGCCGGGCGAGAGGGTGTCTTCGCAGAACGGATACAGCAGGATGCTGGGGTGCGGTATTTCGCGCATGCTGTGGACGATCTCGGCTAGGCGGAACCTTCCCAGCCTGAGTGCGGTGCACTTTTTCACGTCGCACTCCCGTTTGTGGTAAATGTATATCTTCGGCAAAGACTGCGCCCCGCACCAGGATTTAAAATACTTAAGCCCCATATAACATTGATTTGATCGTGGGAAAATGATTTGATCGTCTTCATAATGATAAACACTGCCGCCGGCGCCGAAGAGGAGGTCTTCGACGAGCTTTCCAAAATTAAGGGCGTCCTGGAAGCGCACCTCGTGTACGGGGTCTACGATATAATCGTCAAAGCGGACATCGCAGAGGCAAAGGGCAGAGAGGGCGGAGACGTCGTCGAGAGGATCCGCCAGCTTAAAAAAGTGCAGTCGACAATGACACTAGTCGTCCTAAAAGGCGTTGAAAGGTAGCGCGACATGCCGACATACCACCTGGGCATTGACGATACCGATTCTCTGAAGATGGGGTGCACGACCTACATCGGCGCCCTGCTCGTGGAGAGGCTCCTCCGGCACGCCGAATTCATAGATTACCCCAACCTAATCAGGCTGAACCCAAACATCCCCTGGAAATCGAGGGGGAACGCGGCGGTCTGCCTTAGGTTCCGGACCGACAAGGGGCGCGAAGAACTCCTGGGGATGGCTGCGGAGGTCGTTGAGAAGAACAGGGACCGCCAAGACGAAAAGAACCAGCCCGGCATCGCACTTCTCGAGGGGGAGGTGCCAGGGAGGCTCAAGCTCTTCGGGAGGAGGGCGCTTTACGATGTTCTTTCGGTCGAAGATGCCACGGGCCTGGCGCGGGACCTGGGCGTAGAGTACAGGATCATCAGGGGGCAGAGGGGCCTGATAGGCGCCCTGGCAGCGATAGGGAACACCCTGGAGGGCGACCACACGTACGAGCTGATCGTCTACAGGAGGGAGGAGACATGGGGCGAAAAGAGGCAGATCGACCGCGAGAGCGTCGTTGAAATGGACAGGAGGACCTTCCCCCACACATTCAACAACATCGACTATGAGACGGGCAGGATCCTGATAACGCCCCACGGCCCGGACCCGATACTCTTCGGCATAAGGGGCGAGAGCCCGGGCGTGCTCCGGGAGGCTTTGGAGATGCTGAAATTCTCCGGGGGAGGTAGGTGGGTGATCTACCGCTCCAACCAGGGAACCGACGCCCACCTCATGAACAACCCCGCACTAGCGGAGCTAGCCCCGTACCAGGCGGCGGTGATAGAGGGGGAACTGGCTGCCCCGCCCAAGGTGATCCGCGGCGGGCACACGATAGCGGAGCTCACGGACGGCACGGGCAGGATCGACGTCGCGGCCTACGAGAAGTCCGGAGAGGTCCAAAGGGCCCTGAGGGGACTCCTGCCGGGGGACCGCGTGCGGGTCTACGGGGGGATCCATGTCCACGTACATGAAGGGCAACAGACGAGGATGACGTTCAACGTTGAAAAGCTCGAGGTCCTGGAACTGGTGAGGGCTGCAGCCAGGAACCCGGTCTGCGGAAAATGCGGGGTCAGGATGAAGAACAAGGGGAAGAACAAGGGCTACAGGTGCGAAAAATGCGGAAGGGAGGCCAAGGAGCCCGACACGGAGAGGCTCGAGAGGAACGTGAAAGAGGGCGTCTATCTCCCCCCGCCGCGGTCGGTCAGGCACCTTACGAAGCCCCTTCAGAGGTACGGCATGGAAAAGAGCTGGAGTTGGAACAGCGGTTCAATAGGTCCCTTTTTTGGCCTGGTCGATCCCAAGGACCCTCCTTAGCAGGCCAGGGTCGGAGTCGACGGGCGGAACCGCGAGATCCGCGTGCCTGATCATCTCCGCATGGACCCCCTTCTCCAAGATGAGAGAGTGCAGCTGGGCTAACTTCTCCCTGAATTCCTCGTCTTTGCCCTCTTCCAGGGCCCGGAACAGGGACTCCCCCGCCAAGAGAACCTCGTCTTTCACAGAGTCCGAAACCTCGTACTTCCCCTTGCCTGAAAGAAGGACTATCATCCTCAACACTGGAGATCACTGGGGCGTCCGGGCATATAGGAATTTCTTGCTTTGGTAGCGGGGGGTGGATTTGAACCACCGATCTCGGGGTCTCTCAACCGACGGGGCTTATGAGCCCCGCGGGATAACCTGGCTACCCCACCCCGCTGTTCAGTACAAAAGGTCTTTTCAGAAGAGAAAACTATGAGCTTAACTTATAAACTTTTCATAACCGCCGTGTGGACGGATGGGTCAAAAACGCCTGCGGGGCGACAAGCATGAAAGCTTTAGTACCCAACAGAGAGAGAAGTGTATTAGGGTTCATATGCGGGCGCTCGACCACGTAAGGAGGGAAGGGAAGCTCATACCCATAACCAAGGAAGGAGAGAAGTACTTCCTGAAGGTCTTCGAGCGCGGCTCTGAATTCTCGGCGGACGTTTGGGTCTTCGACGCCTACCCCGGCGAGAGATTCAAGGGGATCCCAGTCAGGCTGAGCCACCTAAGCAGGACCGAGCCTTCATTCAGAGAGCTCATCGAGTCCTACAGGCGGATGGGGTTCAAGGTGATGCACCCGTACCACAGGCGCCCCGCGTGGCTCGAGAAGAACGGCCTGGAGGAGAAGATCAACGCCCTTTATCGCGGTCTAGGGATGCGGACCTGAGATGCCGCACCAGCTCCAAGACCTCCGATTCTGCTGTGCCCATGACGGACGCCAGGCACGTCACCAGTTCTTCGAGCGCCTCCGCCTCGAGCTTTTCAAAATGCGATACGAGCGCACCTACCCCAGCAAAAACCTCGGCAGGATCAGGGGGAGTCCTTTTGATCAAAGCAGGCTCCTCAAGATCACTCCGGAAGGGGAATTAATAAGCGTTCGCGCCGATCTGCGACAATTGTCGGTACCTTCGGGACGCCAATTATTTTTATCCGAATGACTATGATCTGGGTATGAAGCTCGAGATCTTCACCAGCGAAACGTGCGCGAACTGCAAAGCACTGAAGAAGCACCTGAAGGAATTGATGGCAGAACTCGGAGAGGACTACGGGGAGACCGTCGTAGAGAGGAGCATAGACGACAGCGACGTGATGGCGGAACTACTGATGCTCAACGTCGACTCGATCCCGGTAATGCGGATCGGGGGCAAGGTATACGAATGGCAAAGCATCAAGGATAAGGCAGGGCTGAAGAAGATCCTGACGGAACACAAAAAATGAAGGGGTAGCCAGAGATCAGACCATCGACAAGGCGCTGATGATCCGGCCTATGAGCAGATCCACTCTCCCGAAGCTCTCCTTCAATTTTTCGAGATCCTTCGTGTAGTAGTAGTCTGCCTCGTCGTTGACCAGGAAGTCCCCGCCCTTGCACGTCACCATGACTTCGACGAACCGGAGGACCTCGCATATCAGAACGTGCGCGGAGGGCGGCGCGAACTGGGTCTTGACGAAGGTGTAGGGCACCTGCCAGACCTCCTCACCGTCCAGTTCGTAGAACGTGATCTCCAGGGTTTCGCAGGCAGGGTGTATATCAGCCCGGATGCCCTTCTTCTTCGTTGGCGTCCGCGGCGCCCTCGCGTTGGGCTTGAATGTGTAGACGAAGGACCCCTTCTGAACCCACGACGGCACCGGCTTGAGGTTGACCAGCGCCCTTGCTTTCTTGAAGTCCTCGTCCGAGTCGAACCCGTCCAGGAGCTTCGGGCTGCCGATGCCGTTCTCTCTGAGGATTTCCCCGACCTGCATCAGTATCTTCGAGACGTACTCCTCGTCGCAGCAGACTACGCCCCGGTAGTGGATGGTGACCCCCATTACGACTTGTCCCCAATAGCAGGCGAGGTTTTTAAAAACAGCCGGACAAAAATGTGAAAGGTTTTTATTTTCAGGGCTTGAGTTGTTTTCGATCGACATGGTCAAAGGCGTCTGTTCCGTCTGCCGCAAGAACATAGGGGGCTTTTTTGAGGAGAGGGCTTGGAGGTGCGAGGGGTGCGGCAGGCTCTTCTGCAAGAAGTGTGCTCCCAAGAGGAAGGGGCTCATATCCGACCACCCGGTGTGCCCCCGGTGCGGGAGGATGTTGAAGTGAAGGGGCGCATGCCTGGCTGGGGCTACAACTAGGCAAAAAAGATGCTTTGCTGCCACCCACCGGGCTTAGGCGAAAATCCAGCATGCAGAAGAAAGCCGTCATGAGGCTAGATTTGCCAATAATTCACATTAATATACTAAAGAAAACCGCTGAGAATCAGGAGAAAATCGAACAAATCCGAAGCGCCTTCTATCCCTGGTCTTCTTCCTCTGGAGGCGCCTGATCTCCCACGGAAAAGGGTAGGAGGGTAGGAATTACTGAGCGAAGTCGAGAGGCTGTTGGGAAAATGAAAGACAATGATGTTATGGTTCCTCGTTTTCTAACCAGTCCAACAACTAAAGTGAAAAATGAGTACTTTATAATGATCGTTCAAATATTAGATAGAGATCGTCATAACATTGAAGGGCCAAAAAGAATACTGCTTTAAGTGGTCTAAAAAACGCGACGAGCTAAAATAATATTGTATAAGCTTACCTGTTGTGACAGAAAAGGATATCGTTACACCATACCAGTTTTATTAGAAGTGATTTTTTATAACAGTTGGAGTTTTCCTGAAAGCAAAATTGCATTATATTTTATTTACAATTTCGTTGAATTCCTTAGAGAGTTGTTTTAACTGGTCTTTTGTCCAAGTCCTTTTTATCTCAAGGAGGGCCTGGAGTATCCTGGCAGTGACTTCGTCATTAGGGTAGCACCTCTTCTCAGTAGCCAGGTATCTGTAGAGCTGCGGCCTTGAAATCTTTGCCATTTTAGAGGTCTTGTATATCGACCCGTAAACTTCGAGGAGGCTTTTCAGAAAGAGGATCCGGTGCTCGTTGGGGATGTATTGAGCTATCAGCTGTATTATCTCAGAGGAGGAGCCAACCCGGGACATTTTGATCAATTAATTCTGGAATCTTTGGGTATAAGAGGGTGACCCCTTTTTTTCATTTGGACGTGGACTCTCTAAAGGCACTAAAAAGAGGACGTAAATCTGTAAATTTAAGAGAATCTCTACAAAAAATTTCGACTGAAAGTCTTTTATATAGACAGGGCACTATAAACATTTACACTATTTTTTTTCTAAGGCAGTAAATAATACTTAGGTAATATACACTTCCAGACGAAGCTTAGGGGTGACAGGGTTTGATGATCCGCTCCTGGACTTTTATTCACTCTATTTAAACTTAATTCTCCTTTTTTTAATCAGGTGTTTAAAACGGGCTTCCAGTAGAAATCTGCGCGGGACTCTTCCAAAGATCGCTGGGCATAGTACTTCAGGGAGCTTTCAGTAAAGGCCAGGGCGGCTATTCTGGCTCTCTGGACGGGTTCCCTGGCAGCGGAAGCCCTCTTTCTATGTAACATATTGGATACATAAAAACTGCGAATTCTACCTCTTTTTGGGCGCGCAAAGCCCTGTATTTTCTTTCGTTTTATGTAACTATAATGTTACAACTTATCATCAAAACCATAAAAAATAATTCATTATATAACGGTCTATTTTCTACTCACATCGGCATCATAAAATCCAATATTTAAACTTATCTATCATCAACAGCCCGCCTGATGGTAGTTTTCGATTTTTAATGGTGTATTTAGATCATCAAGTTCGGGAGTCTTGATAAAAAATAATCTAGCTGCTTTGCTTTCTGATCCCAAAAAGTGACTTTGTAATAGTTCATTTTAGAATGACGCTACATCAGACCGTGTTTTCGGCATCATTTCTACATCATAGTCACACTGTGATATTAACGTTTTGGCCTCTTGCCACTCCTGTTACAATTCACCCCTTCACTTCCACTCGAGGTTAGTGAATGAACCTAATATGAATCTTATTCACCGTAATTCACTTGTGATTTACTCCAAAGCCTGCATACGTTAGAATTTTTCCTTATTTCAACATAATCATCATCAATTTTTCCTTATTTTTCAAGGCTATGTAAACCACAATACGCTCTTATACCTGTGAAGCTGTTAAGTTTAGGCTGCTACTGTGGTGGGGTAAGTGAAGCGCATTAAAATCGAAATCTGTGACACTAACGGCGAACAAATCACAGTAGCGTTGAGTGGGCAGGCCGTCCGGGACAAGCTCCTCAAGATCTTGCAGATAATAGAGAGTGATGCTGAGACCACGCCGGTTACAAAGACTTCGGTTACAAAGACCACCAAGGATAAGCTTCTAGATGTGATTACCGCGGATCTCAGTAAGGTCTGGTTCACCAGCAAGGACCTCTCCCTGCTGTTCCAGGAGCGTTTTCATGAGCCGATCAAGCCCAGCACAATTTCGACATACCTGACCCGGCTTTACAGCAATGGGTATCTCGAGCGGAAGGGCAACCGGGCATGCTGGCAATACCGGCTCGTGTCGAGCGTGCCAGCGGACAAGATAAACCTGGAAATGGTTAATGAGCTGTGATGTTTTAGGGCTGAGGCGGCTGGGCCTCCTCAAGCACGATCTTCCTCACTTCTTCAGGCACTACGTACGAATAAGGCCAGGTCGTTTCGTCTCTGATGATCTTCTTCTCGTCGGCAAGTTTTTTCAGAGTCCTGGCTACGTGCTCCCTTGCTTTGTTGATTGCAGCCGCTATCGGCGTCGCGCTCTTCGTGCCAGGGTTCTCTATGAGGTATTTTATGATGGCGATCTCGGTCTGGTTCAGGGACTCTTTCCGTTCGGGTGGCTTCTGAGTGGCGGCCTGCGCCGTTGTCTGAGTCGTTGTCGGGCTCTGTGGTGTCGGCTGTTCCTGTGCTGTCGGCGTCTGTATGGGTGCCTGCATCGGTGCCGAGGTTCTTGCCGGCTCTGTCCTGATGGGCTCTTGGTGCTTTGGCACTGCTGGGGTGGCGACCGCCTTGGGGAAATCTGCGTCTCTGCCGGCAAAGTCCGAGATTTTATCATTGATCCTTTGGAGGTCGAGCCTGATTCTGCCGATATCGGACTCCAAAAAGGTGATGTACTCCTCTATCCGCCTTAGTCTTTCCACTAGGTCTCTCCTTAGAAGCGCGAGCTCTACCTTGAATTCGTCCACGTCTCTCTCGCTTCTGTCTTGGAAACTCACTCGTGACACCCTTGTAACGCGTCTAGTTATCCATTTGTAATTTTGATATTTTAAGGTTTTTGGTTGTGAGTGACTTTCTATCACTAAGGTTTATTTACCTGTGTCCTATTTATCACAATAATGTGATTTAATATCACTACATTCTCACAATCACAGCGAATGCTTCGCTATCAGGTCGATTTTAGTGACAATCCCTACCATCGTTCCATGTTCACTCACTAGGACCGCTGGGCTCTTGGCAGACAGCAGACGTGCAACTTCGTCAAGGTCCGTGTCAATGCTCACAACCGGAAAACCTTCTTCCAAAAAATTCTCGACCTTCTGCTTGAGCAGGTCTTTCATAGACCCCTTCGCTAATTCTTTGAGGATCGTCTCCTCCCGCAGGCTCCCGACTATCTTGTCGTCTTCCACTACCGGCATCTGCGATATCCCGTTCTTCCACATCAGCTCTATTGCCTTCTCTAGGGGCTCGTCTGCTCTCACACTGATTATGGGCGAGTGCATCACGTCTTTAATTTTGGGGCTCTTCCTCTCCTCCATGTTGAGCGCCAGGAGGATCTTCCGCAGGGTGGAGAGCCGGGGGTCTATCGTCCCGGCCTCGATCCTGGCTACCAAGGCCTGGCTCACCCCCGCCTTCTTCGCCAGTTGTTCCTGCGTGAGCCCCGCCTTCTTTCTCATTGCCCTTATCTCTTGCGGGGTGGGCAAAGAGACCATATAATAACCTCTCTTGATAATATCTAGATAATGATTATTTAGCTTATGGTGCGGAGTATGAGGGCTCGGCGCGCACACCTCTACATTCGCGGGCTTGTTCAGGGAGTCGGTTTCAGGCCTTATGTGTACTCCCTGGCGACGTCCAAAGGGCTTTGCGGCTTTGTATCGAATTTGGCAGACGCCGGCGTCGAGGTGGTCGTGGAGGGTGATGAAGCTGCCATCAAGGAGTTCATCGAGGAGCTGCCGCAGAAGAAGCCCTCGGTGTCGAGAATAGACGAGGTTGAGGTGCGCTGGGAGGCGCCAGGCAACGCCTTCTCCGGGTTCGCGATCTCCGAAAGCCAGGAGAGGCGGATTTCTGTGAGATCTGTGATACCAGTGGATCTGGGGATTTGTGATTTATGTGTCACAGAAATCACTGGCAGCAGCCGCTTCACCGGCTACCCTTTCACCACGTGTGCGCAGTGTGGTCCGCGCTTCACTATGATTCGCAGGCTTCCCTATGATCGTGTGAACACGTCGATGGACGCATTCCCTTTCTGCCCCGAGTGCCTGCGCGAATACCTTGACCCGAAAAACAGGAGGTACGACGCCCAGGGCTTTGCTTGCCCCAAATGCGGCCCCAGATTGATGCTTCTCGACTCCTCCGGGAACATTATAAGCTCTGAAGATCCGATCGGCTTGGCAGCAGAGCTGCTTTCTGAGGGGTCTGTTATAGCAATCAAGGGGCTCGGCGGGTTCCACCTCTCGGCAGACGCCTTCGACGAATCCTCTGTTTCCGAGCTGAGAAGACGGCGCCGCCGCCCCAGCCAGCCCTTCGCGATAATGTCCCCGTCAATTGAAGCGATAGAGCGCTTCGCAGAAGTGAGCCAGGACGAGGCGGAGCTGCTCGCTTCCCCGGCGCGCCCGATTGTGGTCCTTGACAAATCGGAAAACTGCAGTCTCGCCGACTCTGTCTCGCCCGGGCTCCAATCTGTCGGAGTCATGCTGCCGTACACTGGCATCCACCTGCTTCTGCTGAGATCGTTCCGCAAAGAAGCCCTGGTCATGACCTCCGCAAATTATCCCGGGAAGCCGATGATAATCGACGAAAGGTCTGCGCTCAGCGAGCTGAAGGGCGTCGCGGACTACTATCTAGTGCACAACCGGGAAATCGTAAACCGCTGTGACGACTCTGTGATAAAGTCGGATGGGGGCGACAAAGTCTTTCTGAGGAGGTCCCGGGGGTACTCCCCCTCTTACCTGCGCGCCGGGTGGTCTGTCGGCGAAAGGTACATACTGAGCCTTGGGGGCGAGTTGAACAACAACGCCTCTCTTTTTGTGAAAGATCAAATCATAACAACACAGCACGTCGGGGACGTCGAAGAGCTTGAAACTTTGGATTTTATGAAAAATGCGATCAGATTTATCGAGAAAACGTATGATCTTAAAAAACCTGATGTTATTGTTTGCGATATGAACCCCTCCTTCTTGACTGCACGCTACGCGGAGGAGCTGTCCTCCGAGCTGGGATCGCCTCTGATCCGAGTTCAGCATCATCACGCGCACACGGCCGCCCTGATGGTTGAGAACTCGATAGGCTTGGGCGAGGAGACCGTTTCAATAGTCATAGACGGAACTGGCTACGGGCTTGATGGCAACTCGTGGGGCGGCGAGATATTTGTCGCAGGGTATTCTGATTTCAAGCGCGTGGCGCACCTCGAGCCCCATCCACTGCCGGGCGGCGACATCTGCGCCTACTATCCTGCTAGGGTGCTCGCTTCCATCTTGAGTTCAACAAGGTCCGATTCTGAAATCGAAAAACTGTTAACGAAAAATGCATCTAAGTACTTTAAACACGGAATTGAAGAATTGAGGATTGTGCTTAAACAGTGTAGGGATACTCGCGCGTTAAAGACAACAAGTTTGGGCAGGCTTTTGGACGCGATCGCCGTCGCGCTCGATGTTTGCTATGCCAGGACTTACGAGGGCGAGCCCCCTATGCGCTTAGAGTCCCTGGCTCTAGGCGGTGGACCAATCGAAATCCCGCTCGAACTGGGGTATAGGCGAGAAAACGGCGTGTATGTTTTTGATACTTCCTCATTGGTTGACTCAGTGGTTGATCTAAAAGAGACTTTTGATAAGAAAGACATCGCTTTCGCAGTCCATAGAAGCATCGGGTGCGCTCTCGGGGAAGTTGCCTGTCTCCTGGCCGGGGAATACGGGATCGAAACGATAGGTCTTACAGGCGGGGCGGCAGTAAACACTTTAATAAGGCGCTTCATAAAAGAAAAAGTTTTAGAAAATAACAAAAAATTTATTGTTAATAAAAATTATCCCTGCGGAGATGGCTGCGTCTCGGTAGGGCAGTCCGTTGTTGCTTCATCGCGTATTTTGTGATTAATATCACGAATCACACTCTGATGCCTGATGGGGAAATTGGAAGAGCTTATTCTCTTGGGCTGCCAGCAGGAGTATCCATAAGGATCAAAAAATATCATCAAAAACCACCATCAACTTCCATGGCGGACACCTCCTAACTTTTCGCTATCATGAGCTGATGATGATCCTATGAAAAACCTTCATTTTTGATGAATAGCGAGCCTTGCTTTGTCAATTGTGATAGGGCCGCCCCAGGTGTGACTTAGAACAGCAGAAAAAGCACTACTGCAGAGACCACTGGGATCCCCACCAGCCAGATTAAACCCCGCTTTGCGACATGGATCGACTCTTCGGTGATCGACCAGAGGATCCTGAGCCCGTCCTCCCCCAGCAGGTTCACATCTTTCACCGCGTGTTTAGAAAATTCGACTCTGCACTTAGAAATTTTCGACTCCGCCTCTCTTACAGCCCGGGTTATGCTCTCAATGAGCGCAGCCTCCGGGACGACTTTGCCAAGGATGTGGTACCCTTGGCCTCCTGCAGTCCCGGTCACCACATGCGTGTCCGTCGTAGCAACTTCTGAAACCTCGTACCCCCGTCTAAAGATCTCCTCCCTGATCTTCTCGGCAATGCCGCACAGCAGATTATTCCCATCCAACGAGATGAATGCCGCCTTGTGTCCGTTCACCTGTGTCACCAAAGCCATCACCCCTCCTTCCCCGATCCCGTCCCTCCTGGAGAACCCTTCTAGCCTAGAATGGGAAAAGCCGGCGTAGAGCTCCCCCGTCTCCGAGGCTGCCTTTTCCAACGCGTCTTTCAGCGCAGCGAGCAGGTCCTCCTCGTCCCGTCTTTCGAATGCCTCGTAGGTTTCGTCCATCGAATTATGGGCATCCACTATGACACCATCAGAATATCCATATTCAGCTAGTTTTTCGACACAGATCTCGTGCACACGCCTGGGCAGATCCTCAGTGGGCACGGGGGACCTTGAAATCACAACTAGCGGGGTCCTGCCAAAAATCTGGAGAGTTACTGTGACCCTCCCGGCTTTGCTGCGCACAGGCTTAGAGGCGTATCCGTCTCTTTCCATGTAGCTCGCAGCCACCGCGGTGTCGATTATCCTCCTGCAGTCCTCGCTTGAGACCGGGTCATCCTCGTGAGTCGTGGGCGTGTGGAATATGAGTGGGACGACCCCAGCGTCAGCCAGGCTAGATGCGAGAGCAGTCGGCAGGGCGGCGCCCCCGAGGTTCCTGAAAGGGCCTGGGTGGACAAGGGGGGCTACCGCCAGGCACCTTTCTTTTTGGTTCCTGAAACTGAGGGTTCGGACCTCCACGTCCCTTTTCAGAGAGATCTTTTTCAGGTCGTTTTCAAGGAACTCACTTTGGTCCAGAATGAGGGAGGCTATGAACGACTTGAACAGGGAGAGGGTGCCCACGCCAGAGATTCTTTCCCCCACCTTCTCTATTTGTGAGTAATAGAGTTCGGCGGTCAGGATCGACACGGTGCAGGTCAGACCAAACATAAAGAATCCGTTGGTGAAGAGTTTCCCCTCAAAAAAGTAGAGCACCATCGAGTGTGCGAGCACAATCAGTCCTGGCTGGACAATGCTTTCCAGGACGACCCCTGACCTTTTGCTTTTGGAAACTGCCTTGAGTACCACGTATTCGTAAACGACTACTACCCCGCAGGAAAGAAAGTAGGCTCTCTCTAGGATCCCGCCGCTTCCGAATGCCCTGGCGAAAAGCCCGCCTATCAGGATCCCCATGCCAATGAAAACGATTCCAAAGAGCGCCAGCCCAAGGGCCCTCCTCCTCGTCAGAAAGCCGTCTTTATTCCCTATTATGTACCCGGAAATGATCCCGGAAATGCCGAGAGAAAAAGCCCCGTCGATCATTCCGACCGTTATGCCTTCCGTTCCCAGTGCCAGCCAGTAAGCGATCACGCAGAATAAAATCCCGAAGAGCACGACTTGGACTATCAACATCGACTTGCCGGGGAGACTAAAAAAAGACCTGTACTTCTTCGTCAGCTGCGAAGTAAAGTCCAACTGTTCTTCATCTCATTGATAACTTGCTGTTCAATAAAAGTTAAAAACTTATTCCGAACCCAGTATGTCTGGTGCTGCCTTGTTGCTCTCGGTGAAGTGGCAGAACGGCGTGCTTGTGGAATCGAATGGGTTTTCCATGATTCTTGATCCGCTGAAGAAGGCCGGATCTGTGGACTTTGCGTTCATATCGCACGCCCACATGGATCATACCCATGCCTTTACCGACGCGAACAAAATCAAGTATTCGACAAAGGAGACTGCCACGCTTTACGAGGCAGTTGCCGACCGGAAGACGAAAAACGTCGTATCATGCACCTATGGTCAAACTCTCTCCCTCCATGAAATTCGATTAAAAGCGGTGAATTCCGGGCACGTTTTCGGTTCTGCAGCGCTCCTCCTGACCGCGGGGGATGTGACTTTTTTCTACACGGGGGACTTCAATTTCACCGATTCTTTGACCCAGAAAGCGATATCCCCTCAGGATTGTGACGTCCTTGTGATCGAGACGACCTACGGGCGTCCTGACTTTGTCTTCCCAAAGAGGGAGGACGTCTACGACCAGATAGTCCAATGGGCGGCATCGACGATAATGCGCGGCGAAATCCCTTGCTTTTTGCTGTACCCGGTCGGGAAGGCGCAAGAGGTGACGCGCCTCTTCAACCTCTACACCTCTATCCCGGTGGTGACCCACCCGTCGATCACGAGGGCAAACGGGATCGTAAACTCGTTCGGGGGCGGGCTCTCCTTTTATGACCTTGCCGATGCCGGCGAAGAGATCCTAAAGTCCGGGAACTGCGTCTGCCTTTTTCCCACTTCCCTAAACAGCAGAGCAATAAAGATGGTTTACCCGAGAGCAAAGGTGGCGACGGTAACCGGATGGGGGCTGACCTTTGGAAAAAGGAACGCTGATGCGACCTTCGTCCTAAGCAGCCACGCCGATTACGCGCAGCTCATCTCTTTCGTAAAGGAGTGCAACCCGAAGAAGGTCTATACGATGCATGGGTACGCTGAGATATTCTCAAACAAACTGAAAAGAATGGGTTACGACTCGGTGCCGCTTGAGGTCTAACCTGCTCAACCGAAGAGCAGGTGTGCCAGAATTACCGTTCCCATGAGCATTATTGAGGCGAGAACAACATACTGGGGTCTTATCTTTACACCGTGCGTTTCGTCCTCAAAGAACCTCATCAAGCCTGCGCCAGACATTGGCATTGGCGCCCTCTCTTTATCCTTCCTTGGCAAAGCGACCACCCCTTCAGAAGGCCACTCCATCGTTTTTAAACATTATGTATATTACAAGCTTGACCCAATAATAAGTTGTTTCTCGCTAGGAGGAATGCTTTATGCCAGAGTCAAACAGAGAGAAGTTCGAGCGCGTGTTAAGGAGCCTTGAGGATCACCACAGCACCTTGAGGGACTCCCTCCCAATGATAGCCAGCGAAAACGTCCCCAGCCCGGCGGTAAGGGAAGCCTTGGCGTGCGATTTTGGGAACAGGTACGCCGAGGGTTGGGTTGGGGAGCGCGTTTACGCTGGGTGCAAGTACCTTGATGAAGTCGAAAGCATAGCGATAGAACTGGGTAAGGCACTCTTCCGTGGCGAATTCGTGGATGTAAGGCCCATCTCAGGGGTCTTTGCCAACCTGGCTACCTTCTCCGTTTTCGCAAACCCGGGGGACGTGATCCTGTCGTGTTCCATACCGACTGGGGGGCACATAAGCCATGCCAAGGAGAAATTGGGCGGCACGGCGGGCTTGATAAGGAAGCTCGATGTGCAGAATTACCCGTTTGATATAAATGATTTCAACATCGACTTGGACGAAACGGAGAAGATGGTGCGCGAGCTCGACGCCCAGGGCAAGACGCCGAAGATGTTCATCCTTGGCGCGAGCGTCTTCCTGTTCCCCCACCCGGTGAAGGAGATTGTCGAGCTCGCAAAGACCTATGACGCAAAAGTAGTTTACGACGCGGCGCACGTCGCCGGTCTCATCGCAGGCGGGATCTTCCAGGATCCGCTCAGGGATGGTGTGGACGCCATGACCATGAGCACCCACAAGACCCTGGCAGGTCCGCAACACGGCACCATCGTCTCATGGGAAAAGTACGCGGAACCATTAAAGAAGGCCGTTTTCCCCGGTTTGTCGAGCAATCACCACCTCCATGCGGTGGCCGGAGTCGCCATAGCATTCGCAGAGGCGATGGAATTCTACAAAGACTACGCAAGGGCAATTGTGACAAATTCAAAGGCTCTGGCGCAGGCGCTTTATGAGCGCGGCATCGATGTGCTCTATGAAAAGAAAGGGTTCACAGAATCTCATATCCTGCTCGTTGACGTCACCAAGTATGGCAATGGTTTTGAGATCGAGAAGAAGCTGGAGGCTGCCAACATAATCGTAAACAGAAACCTCCTGCCGTACGACAAGAAGATGGGGCGGGATTACAAGGCACCCGGCGGAATCCGCATTGGGACCCAGGAGCTTACCCACCTCGGGATGAAGAAGTCGGAGATGATAGAAATTGCAGAGCTGATGAAGTCGATCATAGTAGACGGAGTCAATCCGAGGGATGTTGCCCCAAGGGTTTCGGAATTGCGTGCCCCGTTCCAGAAAGTGCAGTACTGCTTCTCTAACCAGACCGATGCTTATCAGCACATCAAGATAAGATAGATCCGCAGAAAAAGTACAAGGGGATGTGGACGTGAAAGTATCCGACATAATTAATCAAAACGTCATCTACGCAGAGGTCCCCGGGAGCAGGGATCAGGTCCTCAGGGTGCTGCAGGAAAAGAAGATCTCTGGGATGCCCGTTGTGAAAAAAGGTACAAAACAACTCATAGGCATTATCACTAGGGAGGACATCCTGAGGCATCCGGACGAGGAACAGCTTGCCCTCATAATGAACAGGAACGTCGTAAGTGTGGATTACGATGCTTCCTTTGAAGAATGCCTCAGGGTAGTGAAGGAGAGGGGCTTCCGCCGAATCCCGGTGGTATCGCAGGGGGAATTGAAGGGAATTATAACGGTGGGAGACATAGTCCACAAGGTCATCGCCAATTCCTCCTCCTCTGCCAAGGTCTCTGACTTCATGCGCAGAAAAGTGTTGGCTGTTTGGGGGGCGACTCCCGTAAACATTACGAGCCGGATAATGCACATGGCCGGCGAATACGTAGCCCTCGTCTTGGATAATGAGGAGAGGGTCGCTGGGATCGTCTCGAACACCGACCTAATACGGCTTGTGGAGATGAAAATGGAAGAAAAAAAGTCCGTCTTGAAGTCCGGCTCAGAGTCTCAGGAATGGGACTGGGAGACTTCTTCCGTCCTCTACATCTCAAAACAGAAGATTTCTCTGCCGTTCATTCCGCTCCATCAGATCATGTCCACCCCATGCATCACCATAAGCGAATCATCAACTATAGCCGAGTGCGCAAATAAAATGCTGAAGTATAACATCGATCAGCTGCCCGTCACAAACATCCGGGACGAGGTCATTGGGATGATCTTTGACATCGATTTGGTGAAGTCACTGTGACCCCATAAACTGCTTTAGGTCGATGGGCCTCTCCAAACTGGCTTTCGGCTCTTTCTTGTCTTCGCCTTCCTGGTCCTCGCTGATCAATGAATTGAGGCCCCTTCCGATCAGCGCTATCTGTTGTTTGACAAACGGGCTCAAGTTGTATCTATTCGCGAGGGCGACCGCGGCGTCGAGGTACTTCTTGACATTCCCTTGGTGTACCGTCAATATTACATTCCCCTGGCACTTCATGCAAACCCCCTTAAGCGGGATCCTGCGATACTTCGCCCCGCATTTCGTGCACCTTAGGGTTTGGGTCGAAAATGCCCTGAGGTTGCCTGCAAGGTCCGGTATGAAGTGGTGCTTCAGAAGCCTCTCTGCAACGTCCTTGCAATCAACAGCCAGGATTTTGTCTGCCAGACAGAGCTGCTTCTCGACCTTGTCGACCATTGACTTTATTTTGTCGTATAGCGTTGTAAGGGGCCCGCTGTCGATCCTGTCTGTATGGATTGAGAATTTCAGACCGCTGTATTGCTCCGGGGTTCTTAACCTGTCTTTAACAACGCTCAAACACTTCAGGGCTTCTTTAGGCTCCCTGTACTCTTCGCACATCCTGTAAAACTCGAGCGGGAACGGGGCACTCGTCTCCATGTTGTGGCACTCGTCGTCGACTTCAGTGGGGTCGATGGTCGTCGTAACCACAAGGGGGGCGTCCATCAAACCCCCTATCTTGTCTGGCAGATACGCTTTCGAAAAGTCAATGAACGCCTCAAGCGCGAGCATCACCGCGTCCTCGTCGCCGTCGCAGTTTCTCCTTTTTGCCGCATGCCAGAAGGGGTGCGCGTAACAGACCTTAGCTTCGGTGAATCCTATGATCCTGCCTATTATGCCGGCTGAGGTGTGTGGCGCCAGTCCGATTACAATGTGCCCAATCAATCCTTCGTAGTCTTTGAGACTGTAAAAGGGTTTCATCCCGTAAGTTTTCGTAAGCATTTCGTCGACGTACTTCGCCGTTCTGAGCAGGTACTCGCCGCAGCTCTTCGGTACTATGATGTCCTGAACCTTCAATTCGACGATTTGATCGCTGGTCTTCAGCTCCCTTCCGAAGACGTCTACGGTGTAGCCCAATTCTTTCAGTTTTTCAACTCCCACGTGGGCTTCAGCCGGCTTGAAGTGCGTCAGAGGCGCATTCGTAATGTCGTACCTTACTGTCCCGTCCTTGTAGACGAATATTTTGTGCTTGCTTCTCAGTATGCCTTTGTCGAGTATCTCCGGCACCTTTGTTGGGTTTGAAAGCCCCTTGACCCCCTTTACTATGATCTCTTTACCGACCTCGTACTTCCTAGCGAGATTAGGGAAATCTTCCAGGGAGATCGATCTCTGCTCATATGGCAACGCTTCAGATCCGCACTTTGGACAGATCTCCTTCCCACTTTCGCAGGTGAAGTAGTTCTTTTGGTTACATTTGTTGCATACGTATACTTTGACGGTCATTTCTCCGCATGACGAACACAGTCTCTCAAACGTTGTTCGGTTGCACTTCCTGCAGTGCCTTATGTTGATGGTGGTAACGAAGTTTTTGTTTGACGCTGCTTTGACTATGTCCCTCTGAGGTCCGCCTGCAAGTCCAACCGGGAATAGGACGTGGGTCGGGGGACTCATTACCCTCTCTCGTGCCTTCTCCGGCCTTCCCATTCTGGCCCCGATGAAGCTCCTTCCTTTCGCCTTCAAAACTATGCCAGAGGTCTCCCTCAAGAACTCAAGGGGGGAGCGGAGCTGCGAGGTCTTTTCTGTTCTCAGCAGCGCCTCCAAAACCGGCAGATCGTCAAAAATCAGCACGCCTCCCACCATGCGGTGTGGTATGCACGCAATTTCAAGGAGTTCCTTTACCTCCTTACCCGGCAATCTGAACTTGTTTCCCTCGCGTTCTGTTCCGAACCATCTCCTGATCGCTATGATTTCCTCCACATTGAGCCTTTCCCAAAAATAGGTGTACCGGGGATGAAGGGGTACGCCTAACGCCCTTGAAATCGAAAGCGCCTCTTCAGGCGTCGGCTTGACCAAGCTGGGATAGTCTACGAAGTTATTGAACCTCTCCACCATTATTCCAAGGCTATCCGAAGCGAGATCATTGCGACCATTAAATTTCTGCTTGATTGCCAGCTTCAGTTCCTCAGCCCAAATCTCTTCGCAGTAGCCCGGAGGCATCAGTCTGTGATTATTCTCAAGGAACTCCCCATACGCAACAGACATGTCGCCAAGGAATAGTATCTTGTCAACCTCATCTTTCAGCCGTTCCGCTGTGACTTCGTCCTCGAGCCTCAGGACGTCCCCGTTTTTGAGCCTCACAACCGGCCCTTCGATTCCGTCAACCGGGGTGATCGTTGCGCTCTTGCCTGGCCTCTCTACCCTCAGCTGAGTCCCTACTGCTATGAAGCTCTCGAGCACTATCATCGTAACCGGGTTTATTCCCACGCAAGCTAGTCCTGTGTTCCTCGCCCTTCCGTAACGAAGTCTGAAGCCTCCAAACCTAGAGGGGTGGGAGAAGATCGGTCTGCCACCGACTATATCCACTAGGTATTTGATATCTGGTGCAATTCCGGTAAACTCTTTTTCTTCCTTCTTCTCTTCCTTTTTTATTTTAGTTAACCAATCCCAGTCAGTAAACCCCAATTTGTCGACGACTTTCTTCAGCTTTGAAGCCTTCCCGTAGACCCCGTCATTGACGACTCTCAGAGCTCCGCCCCGGACGCAGTTCGTTTCGATTCTGGGCAGGTTCCTGTAGACCGAAACTTGAATGTTGTCAGTCTGAGGACCGGTGATTTCGATTGGAATATTCGGAAGGAGCCTCCTCAGGTCGTCGTCCGAAGGATGATATTGGAAGTTGGAGACCTTTCTCTCATACAACCTCAACTCTTCGATAAATCTCCCGATCTCCTCCTCGGTGATCTTGTACCGGTCGAGGTGAAGCAGCTTTCTAATCTTCTCGGCGAAAAGGACTGTTAGTGCCTGTTCGGTTCCGCCCGCCGACCTCATGGGTCCTGCATAGTAGACCGCTAGGTACTTGCTGCCGTCTGGGTTCGTCTTGATTTTAAGCTTCTCGATGCCCTGAAGGGGCGCTGCCGTGATCCCCTCGGTGACGATCGCCAGGGCAGTCCGCATTGCGTAATCAGCCGCCTTCTCGTCCTCGAACTTTCCATACTTTCCGTTGATTATCTCCTCAATTATCGTAAATCCTGTCTGCTCCCGGGGGTACTTGAGGTCTAACTCTCTAATCCGCTCGGCAACCCCGTTCAAACCGATCAAACCTTCTACTCTCGAAGCCAAATCCTGTGCTTTGTAGATCTCAACATGCTCCTTGGGGTCAAGGCCCTTTTTCCTGGCTTCCTGTGCGAGTGAATAGAGCGCTGAAGTGCTCTTTTCCAACAGCTGAAAATAATCTGAGTACCCTGAGGTCACGGGAGCCCCCCTCCTATCTCAACGAGTATTACCATTAATAAAGGCATGATAAAATTATCATCAAAGCCTAGATCTATAAGATCAATTATGCAAAAGACCATTCCTAGAAGTATTGAAATGATCGGACCAGCGCCTAATAATAAAGGTATAAAAAGCGCAGAAAATGCCCCCGCAACCGTCCCCTCCAGAGTCTTTGCGGACTTCAAACGGTGCCTTCCGACGCCAGTCCCAATGACTGCGGCCGCAGCGTCCGAGAGTAGGGCTGTACCCAGTCCGATCACCACGCTGAATTCCTTAAAGAAGTAGATAGATACGACTGCGGCGACGCAAAAGTAAACGTTAGCGGCAATGGCCGTCTTCTCCTTCACTCTCTGAACCAGGGAAACCATTCTGGGCATTGGAAATAGGGAGTGCGCCCTCACCCTTACATATTCAAGCAAGACGAACAACAAGAGTGCCGTTGCGGTATACAGTAGGGTAAAATCTCTGTCAAAAAAATGATAAAATAATGGAACGGAGATCCCGGTTAAATGTATGGTCTTTCTGACGAGTTCTTTTCTAAGCCCCTCTCTCATTTACCCCTTCCTCGATTCCCCCAATGATCTCTTTTAGCCCATCGACGCCTTTCTCCTCAACTATGTTTCCAGTCACTATGATGTCCGCCCCTGCCTTCGCAAGAGCCTTCGCCTGATCTCTCGTCTTTATGCCGCCTCCAATCACCAGCCTTACTTCTGATGCCGCCTTCCTTACGATTTGGGCCATCTTCGGTGGAACAGGTTCATCTACGCCTGAGCCTCTTTCGAGATACACGAACCTCATGCCCATGTATTGGGCGGCCAACGAATAGATGGCAGCAACCTCTGGCTTGTCAGGGGGGATGGTCATCGCCTGGCTTATGAATCCCGCAGTGCCTCCCGGACTCACTATGATGTACCCTAGCGGTATGGCCTCAAGATCATACGCTCTTACCATCCTGGAGCCGATTGCCTGCGCCCCGGTGATGTAGTAAACATTAGTTGAGTTAAGCACAGACATGAACCAAACTGCGTCCGCGTACTTGCTTATTCCGAAAAGACTGCCAGGAAAAAGGATCACTGGCAGGCTAGACCCCGCCTTCAAACATTTTATCAGTTCATCGAGCAATTCCCCGCCCATGCAGGTCGAACCGCCAATCATGAATCCACAGGTTCCGAGTTTTTCTGCTTCACTGGCAAGGGAACGCGCTTGCGCCAGCGTACATTTGTCTGGATCAATTAACGTAAGGTGAATACATCCCATTTTTTTTATCTGTTCGTTGAGGTAGCTCTCAACCCGTCGCATTCTTATCCCCGCCGTAGTACTTGTCAACAAATTTACCGTAGGCATCGACTGCCTGTTCTACTGACGAGATCGTAACCTGATCATTGATGTTGCACTTCCCGCATTTGACCTCTGCGACACCGGACTCCCTGTCGATCTCGATAGCAAGGGTCTTCTCTCCACAGTTAGGGCAAGGGAAAATCTTCGGTATGCTCTTTTTCATCCGACGTACCGTCTTTTTTCTCTTCCTTCCACCCACAATGATCATCCCTTTGAGTATCTTGCTTACCCTGTAAAAACATTCGTTAATAATCTTTCTACAATTTAGTATTTATCTTAACGTTACCTTGCTCCACCTGTTGACCGAAAGCTCGAGCCCATTCGGCCCATACCTTGCACTGCAGCCTTCTACCCTCAGCAGCATCCCTGGTCTCGCAGACTGTTTGATTTTTACGGCCTTCTCGTTCCAGAACACGATCGGCATTACCGTCTCTTGGTCTCTAAGTAGAACTCTGCAGTATCTCCTCCCTGTCTGCGTCGTTGCTAAATCAGGTTCGTTTTCAATTATGCCTTCCAATGTAAGATCTGAATCCTCGTTTTTGATTTCGAACAGCCTGGTGGCCTTTTTCCCTGCAACTTCCTTCACGTCCTCGAGATCTATCTTCACTCCATTTTCGTTGTTTATGTGGAGCTCTGTTTCTCCATTGAAATCCTTCTTTTTCGTGCCTCCATAGATCTCGATCGCCACCCCTTCTTTGAGTTTAGATAAGATCTGATCCGATGGGTTCCAAATCAATACCCTCTGTTGCTTTTCGTCCTTAATGACAAAGGCCACGACCCTGCCCTCCCTTCCGTCACTCGTGGTAAAATCAATAGGATCGAACGTTCTTATGATCCTGCCCTTCACAGAATTCGCCAGTCCGGGAGCCGCTTCGACCTTCCCCTTTTGACCAATGTGAACTTCCAGGCCGTTCAATCCCGTCTTTGTATAAGCGGAGGTGATGGTAATATTGCACCCCTCGCACAGGTCTGAAAGCAATTCCGTTTTTTCATCCCACACAACAAGGTTGCACATCCCGGTCTCGTCCGCTATCCTGATTCTCAAGACCTTCCCTGGACTCCCGTCTTTTCTCTCGAACTCCCTCAGGTCCCCTATCCTCAATACCTTGGCCTTAAGCGATACATTGCCAAGACCCGGAACCAGGTCCTCGATTTTTAACGAGTGTCTCTCAGGTTCACCCCCATATAGGGTAATATTATTTTCTTTTGCAACCAGTCTCAGTGCCACATCATCGTTTACAAGGTACCCCAAATCCTTCTTCTTCAATTCAATAAGCCTGAAAATTTCTTCATCTGGCAGGCCAGTCTTCTCTTTGTATTTTTTCAAAAGTTCATCAAAGTTAGACATTGTAATCGCCATTATATCTCAACAAAGGTGTAAGCAGGCTTCTTGCAGGAGGCATGTTGAGTTCACCTACACCGTTTGCCCCTTCCATTCCTTATTAAGTCTTATAAAATCACTGTCAAGCAGCTCGTAGCTTTCAAAAATCCCTCTTTCTTCAGCAATCGCCTGTGCAATCAGGTGGTAACAGGCGCGCGTCTTCTTCTTGATCACAACATTGATGTAAAAGTCGTCGCATTGGCAGTACAGTTTTGGTATGACCTGATATTCCCGTTCCTTGCCAACCACTATCCAAATCGTTCTCGTGCTGGGTTTGAAGATATACCTTTTCACCGCATAATTCTCAACGGCCTCCATTGCCCTGGCAAGTTTCGGCTCATAGCTCTCCAAGACCTCTTTCTCATCGGTTCCAAGATAACTCTCAAGAAAAATCCTGTGGCGTTCTTCCATACGGGGCACTTTTTGAAGTATTGTTGACAACAAAATAAATAACTGTCTGTTTATCTGAAGCTCTGTGGTGTCCTCTTTGGACTATGACGTGATAATAGTCGGCGCCGGTCCCGCGGGTATGTTTGCGGCATACGAGATTGCAGACAAGGCCAAGGATAGGCTTTCGGTACTGGTGATAGACCAGGGATACAATGTTGAAAAACGGAAATGTCCGGTCCAGAATTACAAGAGTTGCACCCGTTGCCCTGTCTGCAGCATCATGAGCGGTGTGGGCGGGGCAGGGACGCTCTCCAGCGGGCTTCTTAATCTCAGACCAGACATCGGCGGCGATCTGACCGAGTTCACCAGCGACGAAAAGGAAGCTTGGGATTTGGTGAACTATGTGGACTCCATATTCGTCAAATACGGCGCCCCAACGAAGGTCTACAGCGGCGATGTTGATGAGGCGGTGAACCTCCAACGTCGGGCAGCCTCGGTAGGCATAAAGTTCCTCCCAATTACACAGCGGCATATGGGCAGCGACGGTGCCCCTAAGGTGATCAACAACTTCAAGACCGACCTCGAAAGGAAAGGGGTAAAGTTCCTCTTGGGAACGCATGTCAAAGACGTGCAGCCGGGAAAAGTTATCCTTGATGATGGGAGTGAGATCACTGCTAAGTACTTGCTTCTAGCCCCTGGAAGGGTCGGAGCCAATTGGGCAGCCGAGATCGCTAAAAAACTCTCCATCCCGGCAAAGCATGAGCCTATTGACATTGGGGTCAGGGTAGAGGTTCCAGCCTTCGTAATGGAGCCAATAATAGAAGTGAACCGTGATCCAAAATTCCATATTTACACCGACACCTACGATGACTTTGTCAGGACGTTCTGCGTGAACCACCAAGGGTATGTGGTCAAGGAGGTCTACGACGGGTTTGTAGGCGTAAACGGGCACTCCATGACCGAGACGCTTTCGGAAAACAGCAACTTTGCCTTTTTGGTTAGGGTCGTTCTGACCGAGCCGGTAGAGGATACGACTGCCTACGGGCGTTCAGTAGTCCAGCAGGCGACAATACTCGGTGGCGGTGAACCCCTGATACAACGGCTCGGCGATCTGCGGATGGGACGAAGATCTACTTGGACCCGGATTTCCCACAGTCAGATAAAGCCAACGCTTCACTCTGCGACGCCAGGAGACATCGCGATGGCTATGCCGCACAGAATAGTGTCTGACATCATTGAAGGCCTTGAAAAGCTGGATGAAATTATTCCAGGCGTTGCCAGCTCTTCGACATTGCTATATGCGCCCGAAATAAAGTTCTCTGCTAACAAGTTTCAAGTTAACAAGGACCTAGAGACTAATGTAGAAAACCTTTTCGTGGCCGGGGACGGTGTCGGGCTGTCTCGGGGAATCGTAGGCGCAGCTGCAAATGGCATACTGGCAGGAAGGGGAATTTTAAAGAAAGTCTCTCTGCTTTAATTCCCCCATCCTAATAAAGTTATATACTTGTTGATTTTTATCATAAATGAAGTACTATGTTGGATCTGGGTAAGAATTTAAGTGATGCTTTTCAATACGCGCAGAAGCTCTTCAGCGACCTTGGGCGCCTATTGATCCTCGTGATTCTCAGTATCATACCGATTCTGAATTTCATTGTAATCGGATACGCAGCGAAAGTAGCCAGCGAGAGTCCTCAGAGTGATGCCCCTCCTCGGCTTACAGGTTATGCTTCATTGTTCATTGAAGGGCTAAAAGTAGTGGTTGTAGGCATAATTTACATGATTATTCCGCTGATTCTGATAGGGCCTTCTATAGTTGGCTTCATATCTATTCCAATGCTCCCGGCCACCCCTGGACTTTTCGTAGGGGGAATTGCTCTGATTGCTTTGATCGCAGGGATTGTCCTAGCGATCCTGGCGAGCATAATCTTCTATATGGGCATAATTAACATGATCAAGAAGAATAACTTCGGCAAGGCATTTGCATTCGGAGAGATCTTTGAGATAATTGGGAACGTTGGCTGGGGTATGTACATACTGTGGATTATTGCCTTGATCGTCATCGTATCAATTGTAGGCATAATCGCAGCAATTCCGGTCGTCGGCTGGCTTATCTCTTTGATTATTTCGCCTGCGGTCAGCGTCTTTATCTTCAGATCTGCTACACTCGTGTACTCTTCAGGCAGGTCGGTCTCCTCCAGTGAAGGGACTGCGGTCGTTCCACCTCCGCCAGCGCCGCCCTCGGCCTAAACAATGCTTTACACTCTTTGAAACAATGAATTGAGCAGTGCCCCAATCCTGGGTCGAAAAACAACATTTTTTATTTTTTGAAAATCTTGGTGGGGCTGCCCGGATTTGAACCGGGGTCACCAGGGCCCGAGCCTGACAGTCTAGACCAAGCTAGCCTACAGCCCCTTAGAGAAATAAATGAAAAGCGTGCCCTCTTTATACTTTTTTATAGAAACTGTTTTTTACAGCCAGGCATAAATCTTCTGACGGTGTGGTGGGTGGAGGCCGCCAAAGAGCTGCTCATGAAACGGATTATTGGTGAAATCATCCTCTCGAACGAGCCTGGGGAGATAATGCGGCGATGGAGAGAGATCTTTGGAATAACCCAACTCGAGATTGCCGAGAAAATGGGGGTCTCCCCCTCTGTAATCAGCGATTATGAAGGGGGAAGGCGGCACTCCCCTGGAGCTATATTCATAAAGAAGTTTGTAACCGGGATGGTCGAAATAGACGCCGCTCACGGATCCAGGGTCTTGAAACAGTTTTCTTCAATTATGAGGACGACTTCTGACGCAATCATTGATCTATATGAGTTCCCCTCGCCTTTTTCCCTCGCTGAAATCGCCAGAGCAATTGACGGGGAATTTCTTGCATGTGAATCGTATTCAGAAAAGAAAATCTTGGGTTACACGGTGGTCGACAGCATAAAGGCCATTCTCTCAATGTCCGGCGCCGACTTCTATCAGCTGATGGGTTCCACGGCAGAAAGGGCCCTCATCTTTACAAAGACCTCTACTGGAAGATCCCCCATGGTGGCCGTCCGGGTCACCCCATTGAAACCAGCTGCTATTGTGCTTCATGGGGTGACGAGACTCGACAGGATTGCTGTAGAGCTCGCAAAGTCGGAGGACATACCCCTTATCCTGTCGAAGAAAGTCAGTGTTGACGACCTTGTAAAGGCGCTGCACTCGCTCCATTCATAGTTCGTTAAAAGTCGATTCTATGGTTAGGCAAAAATCGAAGTCCTAATATACTTGAGTGAAAGAAAGTTCTAGGAACGTGGTGGCTTATGCGCCCAGTCATAGACGCAGTCGTAACCGGATGGGGATCCTACATACCGAGATATCGCGTCGCGGCTGAAGAGATCGCGAAGGTATGGGGAAAGTCTGCTAAGCACTTCAAAGAGGACCTGCTCATAGATGAGAAAGCAGTCGCTGGCATGGATGAAGATGTTGCTACAATCGCGGTGGAAGCAGCAAAGAATGCAATAATGAGGGCTGGAATCGCGCCCAGTGATTTGGGCGCGGTTTTTGTAGGTTCTGAGTCGAAGCCCTATGCCGTCAAACCAACAGGCACGATTGTGGCTGAGGCCATTGGTGCTACCCCCTGGCTACTCTCAGCAGATCTTGAATTTGCATGCAAAGCCGGCACCGAAGCCCTCCAATGCTGCATCGGCTTGGTCGGCTCTGGAATGATAAATTATGGAATGGCTATCGGGGCTGATACCGCCCAGGGGGCTCCTGCCGATGCGTTAGAATTCTCTGCTGGGTGCGGCGGAACTGCCATAATTATGGGACGAGGCGACAAAGTGACAGACCCTGTTGCAAAATTAGAGGCTTCGGTCTCTTTTGTAACAGACACTCCTGATTTCTGGAGGCGCCCGAAGAAAGACTACCCGTCCCACGCGGAGGCATTCACCGGAGAGCCGGCCTATTTCCAACACATAGTCTCGGCCGGGAGGATGTTAATGGAAGAGCTGCACCTTCGGCCAGAGGATTTCACCCACGCTGTTTTCCATCAGCCCAACGGCAAGTTCCCAATAAGGGCGGCTAAAATTCTTGGGTTCAAAAAGGAGCAGATCGAGGCTGGCTTTTTAGTCCCTCATATCGGAAATCTGTATGCAGGTTCCTCAGTTACAGGTCTATCCGCCGTCTTCGATGTTGCGAAGCCGGGCGATCGTATTTTCCTGGCGAGTTTCGGGTCGGGCGCAGGGAGCGACGCATTCTGCTTTACCGTGTGCGACGGCATTGTTTCAAAGCGCGATAGAGCTCCCGGAATCGCGGATTACATAAGGCGTAAGAAGAATCTCGAGTATGCGATCTACGCCAAGATGAGGAGAAAGATAGTCCTTTAGGAGGGCTGCAGATTGCGTAAAGTAGCAATAATCGGAACTGGAATGACTAAGGTTGACAAGCACTGGAAGAAGTCACTCAAGGAGCTGTTCGGACAAGCTGGGATTGAGGCATTGAACCAAACGAACTCCCCGGCTATAGATGCCCTAATCGTCGGAAACATGTGCGCATCCGACCTCTCGGATCAGAACAACATCGGCGCCCTCTTAGCCGATCATCTCGGTTTTGTGCCGAATACTGCTTATCGCGTTGAGGCTGCCTGCGGCTCAGGAGGTGCAGCCTTCCTCGCAGCCTATTCTGCAGTCGCATCTGGGATGTATGACGTCGTGATGACTGGCGGGGTCGAAAAACTTACAGACGGGGTGGGAGGCAATACAACGCTTTCGTTGGGGAAGGCTGCGGATGCTGAATATGAGCTATTTTACGGCTCAAGTTTCGTCTCGATCAACGCAATGATAATGCGCTACTACATGACGCATTATGGCGTTCCAAGGGAGGCTTTTGCCGACTTCTCCGTCTTGATGCACAGGAATGGTTCGAGGAATCCGTTAGCACAACTGCCTTTTGAGATAAAGAGGGAAACAGTACTCGATTCCGACATGATCTCAGACCCGATAACGCTTTTTGACTGCGCCCCTGTAGGCGATGGTGCGGCCGCTTTGATTTTGTGCCCTCTCGAGGATGCCAAAAAATACTCGGACGATTTTGTCGAAGTCGCAGGCATCTCCGGCGCAACTGATACCGTCGACATCGCCTCAAGAGAGAGCCTCTTGACCTTCAAATCGACTGTCACTGCTGCCGACCGCGCATATAAGATGGCTCGCATCTCGACCGCAGACGTCGACGTCGCTGAGATCCATGACACCTTCACCATCACCGGTGTTCTTTCTTTGGAGGATCTTGGGTTCTGCGAGAGAGGGAAATTCCACAAAATGATGATGAACGGCGCATTTGAGCCTGGTGGAATAGTTGCGGTGAACCCGAGCGGGGGCTTGAAGTCTAGAGGGCACCCTGTGGGCGCCACTGGTGCTTATCAGATCGCAGAGTTATTCCTTCAGCTTACCGGAAGGGCAGGTAAAATGCAAGTCCCGGATGCATCTGTAGGTGTGGCGCAGAACATAGGCGGGTCGGGTTCTAGCACCTACGTAACGGTCCTTAGGAGGGTCTAATATGTCGGTGCCAAGGTACTGGAGAGAGATCCCGCGGCGCAGCCGCCTCGAGACAGTGAAGTGCTCTGAATGCGGAACGATCTCATATCCGCCTAGGGCGAGATGTGGAAAGTGCGGTTCTAGTAAATTCGAGAATTACAAGCTCCCTGAGAAGGGAGAGTTGATTACCTTCACAATTGTCAGAACTCCGCCAAAGGGCTTCGAAAAAATGCCGCCCTACATAATAGGTGTCGTGAAGCTTGAGGACGGAACCTTGATAACCTCTCAAATAACCGATGTAGAGCCGGAGGAAGTTAATGTTAACATGAAGGTCGAAGCCGTTTTCAGAAAGGTCGTCGAAGACGGGGACTCCGGGATAATCCAATACGCAATCAAGTTCAGGCCTGTTCTCAAATGACCTACACCTTTTTTTACATCCTTGATGTCTGTTGATCAGGTGCGACGAGTTGTCCTCAGAGCGTCTCATGGAGTCGATTTTGTCAGCCCTTTCTAACGAAATACGGGCTGAAGTGCTCAAGATGATAAGCATCGGCGGCCCTCTTTCATTTACAGAAATCATGGAACGCCTAAATATGAATCCGAAGAGCGACGCAGGTAAATTCGGCTACCATCTCAGAACTTTGATCGACTCAGAGCTGGTGGCTTCGGATGAGGCGACGGGAAAGTACTACTTGACGCTCTTGGGGCAGGATGTTGCCAACTTCATTTACGGTGTAGAAGACGCCGTACGAAGGAAAAAGGGAGAGATGCAGGTAAGAACCTCGAGTCTGACGATAGAGCCGTTCGACAGGAAAAAGATAATCCAGGCATTAATTAGGGAAGCTGGCGTGCCAAGGAAGCTGGCAGAATCGATATCCAAAGAGGCTGAAGAGAGGCTAAAGAAACTGCAGATAAGATACTTGACTGCTGCCCTTATCAGAGAATTTGTAAATGCAATCCTCTTGGAGAAGGGCCTGGAGGAATATAGACATTCCCTGACGCGCCTGGGTCAGCCCGTCTACGACGTCACCCTGACAATAGAGAATGCTGCTTACAAGGGACTTTCCTCCCCTTCCGAGATCCATTCGCTGGCGGGCGATGCTGTTTATGAAGAGTACATGTTACTCAAAGTGCTCCCAAGGACTATAGCCGATGCACACCTCAGCGGTGCAATCCACATCAATAATGCGAACTACTGGGCTTTGCGCCCTGCTGATGTACAACATGACATCCGCCCAATATTGAACGGGGACTTGCCTCCTGACGGCACGGGATTGACCGTCCCTTCACATTATGCCCCCAAAAGCCTGAGGGGTGCCTTGTATGCCACACTTTGTCTTATTAAGACCTCTTCGGAGCTCGTATCCAACGCCCAGATGTTGCCCTTCTTCAACGTCTTTCTTTCACCATTCATTTCTCATATGGATGATGAGGAGATCCGTTCCGAATTGAGGGATTTTGTGTACGTTCTTAACGCATTTATAAACGGTTCACATGCCTCTGTTGGGGTTCAGCTCGAAACCTCCGTCCCTGATTTTTTGGCAAGTCTGCCAATCGATAAGTCTTCTTCTCTCAAATACGGCGATTTTCACGATGACTCGATCCGTCTCCTAAAGCTATTCATAGATGTGATGAGTAATTCAGACGGCTCAGGAAAGCCGTTCCTGAATCCTGCACTATTTCTTAAAATTAACAAGAAAACACTCGTTACCGATGACGGGCTGGAATCGATTGCCAGGGCATGCACAATTTCCCAGAAATGGGGGGCTGTTTGCTACATAAACCAGAACCCTGAATGGCAAACCGAAAACGTGGCGTATAATGCCGATCTCTCTAGGCTGGACTCTGGCTGGAAGGACTGGGAGCTGGGAGCGATAAGAAACGGCGTCTTGGACAACATAACGATCAATCTTCCAAGGATCTCCTACGCCGCAAAAGGCAATGATGACAGGCTTATGGAACGGCTGAGAGAGTTGGTCGAGCTTTCCAAGGAGGCCCTGATGATCAAAAGGCAGGTGATCCATTCAAGAATGAAGGATAGGCTCCTCCCCCTTTTCCAAGAACAACTTTCTGGTACGCCATATTACCGGGTTGACGAGTCAGCAGGGATCGTGAGTTTCATTGGGCTACCTGAGGCCGTGCAATACCACACAGGGCTCGATCCCTCTGAAGATGCCGAGGCGCTAAGGCTCTCAATACGTATAGTTGAAACGATCAAAGACTTTTGCAAAGAGTCATCGCAATCTATCCGGATACTCCCATCGTACATAACATTTGAGCCGACCGCACAGCGATTAACGAACCTCGACGTCTCGAGTGGCTTGGTCGAGAGCAAGTCGGTCCTTCCATATACCGAACACTCTGTCCTTCCCCTATCCAGGCCGATCCCACTCAAAAAGAGGCTTCAAGTGGAGGAGCTTTTCCAGAAGTTGACGCTCGGCGGTCACTTCTTTAACATCCGGCTCGAGGAGCCCTTCCCCACATCAGAGATGATCTGCAACCACGTTAAACGGATCGCAGAGACCGCGGACATCGGAGCCTTTGGCTTCACTAGGGACTATGTATACTGCGGAAAATGTGGTACTGTTTCAGCCGGGTTCGAAGAGAGGTGCACCCGGTGTTCTTATTCTGGGGACCGCCTGCTCAAGTACACGCGCATCTACGGAAGGTATCTACCTTCAAGTAAATGGGGCAATAGTGAAAGGATGTTTGCGATGGAGACCCAGCGCTTTATGCTTTAGATGAAAGGAGCATTATTGCTTGCGCAAGGTCTCCGTTTGTGGACTCCAGCGCCTTCTTGGCCTCTTCAAGAGACGCGCCAGTCTGAGCCGAAACAAGCTGGGCGTCGTCCTCGGAGATCTCGACCTTTAAAGGTTCTTCGCTCTTTTCTTCGATAGCCTCGCCGACTACCTGGTATATCGTTTGCCCACTTACTTTCATCTGCGTCACCTGGGGGTCGGGAATGACCAGGTTCTTACCCTTAAGATGGATGGTGACCTTGAGGACTCCTTGCATCTCTTCAATTCCCATCCCCATCTTTTGCATCATTCGTTTCATTTCCCTGGGGCTCATGCGCTTCATAACGAATCACTCGTCGCCGGTTCCTCTCCTTACATTTACAGCTAACCCTTTTTTAAAGTGTTTCATCTCCTTGCCGCTAAGCACCGCCTTGCCGACTGCCAATAGGTTGCCTTTCGTATCCGTTATGACTACTTCTTCGCCAGGCCTAATTCCCAAGTCCACTTCTACTACATGTTTAGCAAATAAGTTCCTTCCATTTTTGATGAATTCTGCTACTTCGTCCATAACAACTACTCTGTGCCTTAGTGGCTTGAAAGATCCAAGCAATCTACTTCCGCCAGTAGTGCTCAATGCGAGGTAACCGTCTGAGGGCTTCAATGTAGCAAGGAGCTCTTTATCGAGGAATATCCCTTTTATTTTGCCTGTTTTTCTAGACCTTACAACGTTGATCCCATCTGGGAAGAGCGCAATCCCCGCCCCCCTCCCGAATTGATAATCCGCGACCGCCCTTAGCCTTATGAGCTCCTCCGGCGTGGCTCTCTCAGAGGTAGGTGCCACTGCGCACATCCTTTACATCCTCTTTCTTAAGGATCTTCTTTATTGCATTGATGAAATCTTCCATAATTATGTGATCTCTGAAGTTCCTAATAGCAAATAGTCCAGCCTCAGTGCAAATAGCCTTTATTGACGCACCAGTCGCTCCTTGCGTCAGAAGGGAAAGTTGCTTGGCATCCACGCCCTCCGCAACATTCATTCTCCTAAGGTGGATCTTGAAGATCGCCTCCCTCCCCTTGGCGTCTGGTGTGGGTATCTCTAAAATTCTGTCGAACCTGCCGGGCCTAAGCAGCGCTGGGTCGAGCAAATCAATCCTGTTTGTAGCCCCTATTATTTTGACATCTCCCCTGGCGCTGAATCCATCGAGCTCGCTAAGCAGCTGTAAAAGGGTTCTCTGTACTTCCCTTTCGCCGCTGATGTTGATGTCGGCTCTTCTGCTTCCGATCGCATCAATTTCATCGATGAAAACTATGCTTGGCGCCTTGCTTCTTGCCATCTGGAAAAGCTCTCGTACCATCCTGGCGCCCTCGCCAATATACTTCTGAACAAGCTCTGAAGCGACTACTTTTATGAATCTGGCCTTGGTCTCGCTTGCCACGGCCTTAGCCATAAGTGTTTTCCCACAACCTGGTGGACCGTGAAGCAGAACGCCTTTAGGCGGGTCTATTCCAACCTTCTCAAAGATATCTGGGTTCAGGAGAGGAAGTTCCACGAGCTCTCTCAGCTCTTTTATTTGCTCATCCAGGCCTCCGATCTCTGAATAGCTGACCTTCGGTGCCTCCAATACTTCCATCACTTGCACGTATGAGTCCAGCATATCTGGCAAAACTTCTATAACCGCAAAATTCCTCTGACTCAAAGACACCCTCTTTCCGGGTGCCAGTTTCGAACCGTCTACAGTCCTCATAATGTTCACGACCAGAGAAGGGCCCGTTGAGCTCTTCACGACAACCCGTCCGTCCGGAAGCACGTCTGTGATATAGCCTTCTATGTAGGGCGGAACGGTTAGCTTCTCTATCTCTGCTCGAAGGACTTGGATCTCTCTCTGGAGCCTTTCCCTTTCGTAGAACCAGTCCCTCTTCTCGGCCTCAAGCTCCTGAGCGCGCTGCTCAAGCTTCTTTATCTGCATCAGGAGGTGCGTACTATCTTCCTTGAAACTAATATTTTCAGCCATCTCACTACGCCCACTAGGGATAAATTTAGATTTACCTTCTACAGCATAAGATTCAGAACAGTGGCTTTTATGAATTGTGAAATATGTGGAAAGAAGATCGTTGGCTTCCCTGCCAGGATATCTATTGAGCAGTCGGTTTTGCTGGTATGTCAGGGCTGTTCAAAATTCGGTACGAAGATAGACCGAACGGCTGCACGGAAAATTGAAAGTACGAGTCCTAAACCTGGTTCGAGGAAACTCGTCGCCAAGCCTCAGAGGAGAGACAGGTTCGAGGAGTTCATATTGGTTGAGAATTATGGTGAACTGATAAGAAAATCTAGGGAAAATGCAAAGATTAGTAGAGAAGAACTTGCAAAGCGACTTGGAGAAAAAGAGTCTGTGATCAGAAGAATCGAATCAGGCGAGATGTACCCGACGGCAGAGTTGACGATAAAACTCGAGCGTCTCTTGAAAATAAAATTGAAGGCAACGCTTGAGCATGTAGATTCTGGCTCAAAGCCGACTCTCGCGGGCGTAACCTTGGGCGATGTAGCCGTCCTCAAGGATGCGAAGTCATAAGCAATACATTGACGATTGGTGTTGGTCGCTTTGCCAAGAATTGCAGTCCTAAGACTCGGGCACCGGCCTTCCCGTGATAAGCGAATTACAACGCACGTGTGTTTAGTCGCTAGGGCATTTGGCGCTGAAGGCGTTTACATTTCAGGACTAAGGGACGACTCGATTAGATCAACTCTAGAGAGGGTGAAAGAAACATGGGGCGGGAGCTTCTGGGTAGAGTTCGCGAGCAGCCCTATGAAAATCCTTGACAGATGGAAAGAGTCTGGTGGGGCTGTTGCGCATCTCACAATGTATGGCATCCCGATCGCACAAGCCAAGAATATGATCCCTCTCGATAGGGACCTACTCGTAGTTGTGGGCGGGGAGAAGGTTCCATCTCAGTATTACGAAAGGGCAGACTTCAATGTTGCTATCGGCAGCCAGCCGCACTCTGAAGTTGCAGCGCTCGCGATATTTCTTGATAGGATCACCGGCGGCGCTTGGGAAGGGGCCTCGTTCGAGAAAGCAAGACTTCGAATCCTCCCATCGGAGAGAGGTAAAAATGTCGAACAATGCTAATGTGGTAAGAAAGCTTTTTCAGACCATTAGTGGACTAATGTAGTAGGTTGCACAGAATAGCGTCTGGTGATGGCTGATGCCCAACGAAGCTTTGGCAATGATTGTGAAGGAGCTGGTGGGCAATGAGGCTGTGCAGCTCATAATGCTGTTGACCGAACAGGAAGAAACGACAGACGATGAACTGATAACAAAAACAGGAATGAAGTTAAACAACTTGAGAAAGTTACTCTATCAGCTTTTCGAGCAGAACCTTGTCTCCTACAGGCGCGTTAGAGACAAAGAGGCGGGGTGGTTCAAGTACTACTGGCGGGTAAACAAGACTGGCCTCGGCATTTTATTAAACTCTAAGAAGAGGAAAGTTCTAAATAAACTAAAGGAGCGCCTCCAATACGAAACGGGGAATGTCTTCTTCATTTGCCAAAAGGACGGTGCGCGTTTTTCTTTTGAGGATGCGATGGAAACCAACTTTCAATGCCCCTCATGCGGCGGAAAACTGGAGAGCCTGAACAACCAGGATTTAGTCTTCATTCTAAAGAAGAAGATTGAGGAAATTGAAAACAACCTAAAAGAAGCAGAATAAAGTTTTAAAGGCGTCCTCTTTTTTTACGCTAGCTAGGGGCCGATAGTCTAGCGGTTAGGATCCCGCCCTTACACGGCGGTGGTCGCCGGTTCGAATCCGGCTCGGCCCACCATGGAACCTTCTTTGTCGGCGTCAAAGAAGCTTCACCAAGAAAGACGCTTTTTCAACAGCCACGAAACCCGTACGGTACGCCGGAGCAAAAGCGTACGGTACAGCTCGATGAGTTTCTCAAGTTCTGCAGGGTGGATCTGGGACTCGCCGCCAGGACGGTCGAGAGGAACAAGTACGCGATTACGAGGATCCTCAACGCATGCGGCCCTAGCCCGACCAGGGCTCAGCTGAGGGACTTTTTAGATCAGATCAAGAGCCCTCGCAAGCAGGAGGCGCCTCCGCATTCCCTTGCTATACGCGGAGGTCTTGTCCCTAAAGCGGTCGCCGAGCCCATCCTCGTGGTGATCGGGAAGAAGGACGTCCAGGCCGATTGGCGCACCGACGGCAGGGCCCTCGATGCGGTCGCGGGGAACCGGTGTCAGGTTCGTCTACCCAGAGAACGCCGATCACGTCCTGAAACACGATGAGGTCCTGGGAGGCGCTCCCGGCCGAGGCCGGAAGGAACTACAATACCGCTGGGCGGAAGCTCGATCAGGAGGCCCTAGCCGCCATCTTGGGCTGGCTGGACGTGTACCGGGGAGGAGGCGGACGTTGATCCCGACACGGATCATGACATTCAATCCGTTCGGAACCCTGGATCCTTATCGTAAACTTCCCCTTGCAGTACTCGCTCTCTCGATATGTTAAAGGGAAAGCTTTTAAGGGTTATTTTAGGTTTTATTATGGTCATATATCATGGCCTTATGCCCCAGCTGTAGGAAGAAGGGACTTGGAGTTGAGAAAATTGTGGTCATCAACCATTCCAGGGAAAGCACATGGCCCATTGAAGATGCAGATTGGTACCTCTGCGAACAGCCCGGTTGCGATGTGGTATACTTTACAAAGGCAGGGGGGCGCGTTCTCAAAAGGGGCGATGTGAAGACAAGAGTCGCCCTCAAGGAGACAACGTCGCCCCGCCCATTATGCTACTGCAAGATGGTCACGGAAGAGGATGTTGTGAGAGCAATAGAACACGGGGCTAGAACCCTTGCAGAAGTTAGAGAGGCAACAGGAATTGGGGGCGGGGGTTTTTGTGCTCTGGTTAACCCTGGCGGATCATGCTGCAGCCGAAATTATGTGCCATTCATACAAGACAAATTGAAATTCATAAGCAAAGCAAAAAAAGAATGATCGCTGTTGCCACGGACAATCAAAAGAGGCATGTCCGCTGTTTAGCGTAGATTTGTCGTGACCCGTCATAGTTCTCCTAGTTGGAGTCAGCAGATAGCAGAACTGTAAATTAGCGTAATGGAGGGATACCCCGCGATCGGTATCGGTAATGCCATCTTAGGATGGCTGGCAGCCATGACTAAAAAGGGGGGTTGCAAGAGAACCATGCTTCTGGTCTTAGCTTCCAGCCCGAGAGCGATCAGGCTTTACGTAAAGCATGGTTGTGTAGCCGAGACTGTCAGCAAGAACCGATACAAATTGAAGATATGCCTCGATGAAGCATTGATGACAAAAACCATCCAGCGAATGTTATGCCATTATGCCTCATATTACCATTAGCAGTCTAAGAAACCGACTGCGAAGAAATAGAGGAAAAGGAAGACAATGAAGAAAAGGATGTAGAGGAGAGGCCTTTCCACAAGTATTCCTGAAGCTGCCCAGGGCGGCTCCTACAGGGTCAAGTTCCGGAGGGATCAGTCCCCGGAGCTTGTGTGACTCGCCCAGCCGGCTCACATATACAAGGTCAAGAACATTCACTTCTTCGCATACGAGGTTCCCCGTGTACTGCCAGGAGTACACCGATAGTGACTAGGACAGTGATTGATCGAGGCAATCGAGTTCTCGAACGCGCCTTGGCGAAAAAGCTGATAGTTTAGATTCTAAAAAGCGCCTTTTAAATCCTAAAAGTTTATTTCAAAAAGTAAAAAATATGGTTTTAGAACACTTCATATTCGGCCGCAAGATAGATCAGCGAGTCTTCTTTACGCTTCCCTTTGGAAACGTTCTTTACTAGGTCGTATGTGGTTACTATTCCCACCAACTTGCCTCCGTCTAGCACAGGAAGCCTCCTTATCATCTTGCTCACCATGAGCTTTGCGGCGTCCAGAATATCTGCCTCAGGATCTATCGCTACCACCGGGGTAGACATTATGTCTGAAACCTTTGTCTTTGCAGCGTCACACTCTTTTGCCACACACCTAGTAATTATGTCCCTTTCGGTCAGGACACCGACAATATTGCCGTCGTCCGTAACGACTATCGATCCAACGCCCCTTTCATCGATAACTTTCGCAGCATCGACGATTGTTTTTTCCTTATTTATCGTGACTACGTCCTTAGTCATTAACTCTTTTACTTTCTTCAAAGTCAGCCCCCGTTGTTCTGTATTTTGCTTTTGTTATATTTGCTTTATGGGACAATCTCCGTACTGTTGTTGAATTTGGGGTAATCGAGGGCGTTATGATCTATTCTTCCATTCTTCACAATGGCGTCAATCTCGTCTTTCAAGGCACTGATTGCATTGATTGTGTGCTTTGTGATGGCACAGATCTTTTTGAACCCTGTCTCCCCCCAGTAGCGTTCCCTGTTCATGTAGAGGCACCTTCCGCCACACCCCTTAAGGTAGGCGCATTGCAAGCACTCTCCCACTATGCCGCAGCCTTGCATTCTCCGGCGTATCTCAGAATAGTCCGCCTCACCGAGCCTTCCAAGAAGCGCCCATTCGGCGTCGTATGCGATAGGACATGCCCTGATCTCGCCGTTCGGCATGATCGCTATCGAATTGACCCCGGCCCCGCAAGGCGGGTTGCACCCTCCTTCTTTCAACCTCTTTAGTACCCCGAGGAATGGCACAAGACCGAGCACTTTGCCCCGTCTCAGCTCTTCGATCCAGGTGCTTACCAGCCTGCCTATCCCTGGCTCATAACTATCTGTGCACCATTTGTCAAAGTTGACCCATGCGTCGTTCCATCCTACATCCAATTGCCAGTGTATGTGGTCGAATAAGTCGAGGTTTGCTAGATGAAGTACATCCCGATAGATGTACGTCCTCTCAGAGACTGCCATCCTTGCAATTAGGTCCCCCTCGTAGCCGTTTTTTCTCAAAGCTTTTGCGGCCTGAATGACCTTGCTATACGTGCCTTGCCCTCTGTATCCGTCGGTCGTTTCCTCAGTCCCGTCGACAGAAAGAAGAACAGCATCCATCCTCTTCCAGTAGTCCCACTCAAGTTTATCCCACAGCGTCCCGTTCGTCTGGATCACAAACCTGGCGTCGATGTTGTCAATAACCTGCCTTATCGCTGCTGCCCGCATAAGGGGCTCCCCTCCGTAGAAGGCGATAATCGGTTCATCATCGTTTTTTATAAATTCCTCTAGAAGTGAGAATTCGTAAGTCGCGCTCGCAGGCACGCGCTCCTCCGGGAAGCTGCCTCCGCAATATTTACAGTTGAGGTTGCACTTTCCGGTAGTGAGCACAAAGAATAGCAACGCCCTCACCCTTTTGAAACAAACCCTTTTTAATTCCGGTTACATAATTATTGTGGTGTCAGATTTGGGGATCGAAAAATGCGAGTGCCTGGGGGAATATATGTACGGCATACCTCATGATTCCGATCTGTTGGCATCTCTCAAGGGGGCTTCGGAAGAGTTAGGAATCACCGCAGGCGTATTTACGGTAATCGGGGCCCTTAAGAAGGCAGTAATCCATTATTACGTCCAGGAGAAAAAGCAGTATCGCAAGATTCTTCTGGAGGCCCCCTTGGAGATTGCTTCAGGCATTGGAAATATTGCAGTAAAGGACGGCGATACCATAGTCCATTGCCACGTCGTTCTTGCTGACAAAGAGGGGCGGTGCTTTGGAGGACATCTGGGGGAGGGATCGATCATTTTTGCAGGCGAAGCTTACATCAGGGCTCTCAGTCCGAAAATCATAAGAAAATATGATCAAACCACAGGTCTAAACCTTTTAGCAATATAATTACATTTTTTTAAATAGAAAGAAATACTTTTATCCTTCAAGTAGTAAGCAGGAGGAGGGGATTGCAGCAACGTCAAAAAAACAGCGTGTGGCCCTTTCTTCCGTGATCGCTGCGATTGCGCTTACTTCAATGAAACTTGTAGTGGGCATAATCACCAACAGCCTTGGAATTCTTAGTGAGGCCTTACATTCTGGGATTGACCTGATCGCAGCATTTACGACTTTCTACGCTGTGAGAAAATCCGACGCTCCTCCTGATTCGGTACATATGTACGGCCATACGAAGATCGAAAGTCTTGCAAGCCTTGTAGAGACCACGCTTTTGTTTTTGACCTGTGTTTGGATTGTTTACGAAGCGATTTCTAGACTGCTATTCAAAACCGTGGAGGTGGATCTTGGCCTTTATGCACTTTTAGTGATGCTGATCTCCATAGCGGTGGATTTCAGCCGTTCAAGGGCTCTCATGAAAACGGCGAAGGAATACAAGAGCCAGGCACTAGAGGCAGATGCAATCCATTTTTCCACGGATCTTATTTCCTCATCTGTCGTGATAATAGGCATCTTGTTCACAATGATTGGCTTTGAACAGTTCGATTCACTTGCAGGTCTTGGCGTTGCCGCGGTTACAGCTTTCATTGGCTACCGCCTATTGAAGAAATCCGCACATACTTTGCTTGATGGTGCACCTGCTGGGGTTGTACAAAAAATCATTGATAATGCAATGTCAGTAGAAGGGATCCAGAAAATAGGAAGGATACGCGTCCGTGAGGCCGGAGCTAAAACTTTCGTTGACTTGGAAGTTCATATAGACCGCGATCTCAACATGGAGGCTGCCCATAATATTGCTGAATCGGTGTGTCGCAAAATTCAGGAGACCGTCCCCGGCGCTGACGTAATGGTTCACGCCGAACCGATCTCAACGACAGACGCCTCCCTAGTTGACAAGATGCGGCGTGAGGCGTCCAAGATGAAAGAAATCAGGAGCATCAGTAATATCCAGCTCTCCGAGACCGATAATAAATTGGGCGTTGAGTTCAATGTCGAGATTGATGAGACGCAGAGCTTGGAGACTGCACATGAGATCGCATCTAATCTGGAGGAAAAAATAAAACAACTCGATAAAAGGATCTCTACCGTGACCTCCCACATAGAGCCATATGTAGATAGAGTGTACCTGGGAGAGCCTGTTTTATTCATGCAGGAAAGGCTTCAAAGAATGTTGGAATCAATTCTGCTTGGTTTCCCTTCTGTAAGATCCTTCAAGGATCTGCAGGTAAAGAAAATTGATGACAGGTATTCTCTTACTCTATGCTGTTTGTTCGATAGGGGACTGTCTCTATCTGAGGCACACCGCATCGCATCAAAAATCGAAGTAGAGATCAAGGCAAAATGCCCTGAAATCGAGTCAATCTCTATCCACATGGAGCCTGTTAGTTGAAACAAGAAATTGCGTCTACTTCTTCTTGAAGAAGTTGCACGCTTTGCTTGTTGTGCTCTTCTTGGACGCGGTCTTTCTGCAGTATCCCTGCCCGCTCTTTCCCATTGCCGTAAACAAACCGCAATCCTTGCACGTCATTTTCTTGAGATCAATTGCTGGCTGAGCTGCAGATTGCTTCGCCTCTGCCCTGTTAGCAAACTTGCCTTCTGGCATCTTATCACCCTCTACCCCCCAAAAATAGGCACCATCCTATAAGGTTTGTTTAATAATCGGAGGCATTTGGGTTCGAAAATGTGATGCCCGCGTAGGCGCGGGTGGCGGCGCGTTCGCCCGACACGACAAGCTCGTCTTAATGCGGGCGAGCGAAGCCACTCAACAAGCACGTTGACTTCTCTGACAAGAGGCTCAAGTACGACCTGGGGCTACTGCGGGCGGCAGCGCAGCATGTCGGCAAGTATAGGGAATGTATCGGGCGCTTCGGCTACTGGCTGGTGGACAAGAAGAACAGGTACTACTCGCTCAGGGGGGAATACGCCCCCAAGCAGGGTCTCTAACTCCAGATAGATCAGTAAGGCGGGTGAGGGGGAGGGGCGCGAAGACCCTCGCGACGAGACATGCCGGGGCGCATTCAAAATAATCAGGGCATTTATTGAGGCTGATACGCGTGCCGGGAAATAAGCGACGGGAGGTAAAATTCCACAAGAAGGACGGGAAGACGAAGCCCATAAAGGCGCCAGTGGGCGGAAGGAGAAAGGGCGGTGGCGCCAGGCGCACGAGGCTGCCCCGCGTGCTGACGAAGGCAGATGTAGATGGGCTCAAGGAAGACCCGCAGCTCCAGGCAGAGAGGAACATCTTCATAGACGACCTGGACCGGCCCTTCAGGCTCAGGAAGAGGGGCAACTACATCCAGGCGGTCTGGCTGGACGGGAGCCCGGCGGCGTACATAAACCTCAAGACGGGGAGGTTTGTCGGCGACACTTTGACGTCCGAGATCCTGGAAAGGGCGTACGAGGAGTTCCACGGCAACGCGCCGAGAGAAGCCCTGAGCTCCAGGCGCCTGAAGGGCGGCGGTGATACCGGCACCTGCGCGTTCTGCGGCAGGGGCGGAGCCCCCTGGCAGCCCAAGGCCGGGGCGCACGTCCATTACGGGTGCATCGAGGACCTCATGTAGGCGCAGGTCAACATTGAGGCGGGTCGTGCACCTCGGGCTCTTCACGTGCGAAGGGAAGGTGAAGCCGACAACCTCCCCCTCAGGGCGCTGAGAGGCAGAAGCTGCACCAAGCCGACTCATATGCGGCTCTCGCTATTGGACGTGAAGTAGTGCCGGGAAACCAGGAAGTCCTTCAGCCCCTCCGTGGTCGGGTCGGGGCCCGCCTCCCTCAGTATCTCGGGTATGTCTCCGCCAGAGAACTTCTTGCTCATGACCGAGGGCTGCCTCAGGTGAAGGTCTACGCGGCAGAGCCCAGAAACTCTTCCAGGGCGCCCCTGGTACCCTGCTGTACAGTGCAAATTTGACCCGGCTGTACCGTTCAGTTTCGCGTCTGTTTGAAAAAGCACTTCCCTGGCGAAGCCTCTCTGCCCCGACAAAGAAGGTTCGATGGCGGGTCCGGAGGGATTTGAACCCTCGACCATTGACTTAGAAGGCCAACGCGCTATCCAGTCTGCGCCACGGACCCCAACGTGTCTCAATAGAGCTATTCCAATAAATATTTCTGTGTCAGCCAAAAACTAAATACCGGTTGTTTCATAATCTTTTGAAAAGCGGGGATTCCCAAGTCAGGACAACGGGGCAGGGCGCCGCGAGGCGTGCCAGACTTAAGATCCGGGCTTGGTAGCCTTCGGATGGGTTATCCTGTGGCGAAGGCCTTCGTGGGTTCGAATCCCACTCCCCGCACCTAACCTAATCAGGACTGCAAAAGAAGGGGCAGATTTTTAAATGAATCAAATCGGTCTTCTTTTTCAGCACACCTTTAAATTTATTAACTGTTGCACTAAACCCATTATGAGGTATTCCTCTTGAAGATCCCCGAGGTTTTTGGTCTCCTGCTCTCGTGGTTCGTCATCACGCTGTGCTTCTCCCTGTGGACCCTCTTTGAGTCTCCAGACCTCTTCCTGTACGTCTTCCTGCTATCCGGCTCATCGGCAGGTCTTGGCTTCCTGCTCCATGAGCTGGCGCACCGTTCAACTGCCAAAAAGTACGGTTGCCATGCATACTATAATGTGTGGCTCTTGGGGATAATCCTTGCCCTAATAATGTCCGTAGTGACCCGGGGCAATGTGATCTTCGCAGCGCTGGGCGCTGTCTACATCGTTCCGATGATGACTGCCCCCTCCCTCGATTTCAGCGCCATGAAAAAAGTTTTCGGGATAATCTCCCTTTCTGGCCCTGCGATGAACCTCCTCTTGGTAGCCCTCTTCTACGCCCTCTCCAGCTTGGGAGGGGTTTTTTCACTCCTGGGCCTTTACGGGATGCGGATCAACCTCTGGCTTGCCGCATTCAACCTGATCCCGATACCTCCCTTCGACGGGCACAAGGTCTTCTCATGGTCCAAGGCTATCTGGGCGCTCTTTGCCGTTCCATCTTGGGCTTTGGTGCTTCTCCTTTAACTGCAATAAGCAATTAAGCCCTCGAGCCAAAAGATAGACTGGTGTCTTCGCATGTTGCCTTACGAGCTTAAGATATTGGAGGAGCTTGTTTCAATCAATACCGACTCGATCAAAAAATGTGGTTACGAGGAATGCGCCTCCCTGATATCCAAAAGAATGAGGGAGATCGGACTTAAAGTCGAGGTTTTCGACCCAGTTGAACTGGCAGGCGACGGAAAGAAGAGACCCAACGTGGTTGGAACGTTGGACTTGGGCGCTGAGAGCACACTGGGGCTGCTGACCCACTACGACGTCGTGCCGCCGGGCGAGGGCTGGAAAAGGGATCCATTCAGCCTAACAATTGAGGGGGACCGTGCGTATGGTAGGGGTGCTGCTGACGACAAGTCTGCAATCGCAGCGTCTCTGGGCGCCCTATCTCGAATCGGCGAGAAGGGGAGGTACAATGTAAAACTGATCGCTTCGCCTGACGAAGAAGTGGGGGGACGTTGGGGGATAGGTTATGTGATCAATGACCTTAATCTGAGCCTTGACTGCGGGGTTGTGGTCGATGCTATGCCGGATATGGTCTGCGTCGGGGCGAGTGGCATTGTCCAGGGGGAGGTTTATGTCAGGGGAGTCCAAGGACACGCAGGGTACCCCCACAGGTCTGACAACCCGATCCCGAAGCTAGCGTCACTCATTAAGGAATTCGAGAATTTCGCCCGATTCAGGGAGAAAAAACTCTCGAAAATAGACGCCCCCCCGGGTTCTCCGAATAAGAAGCTCTGGGGTCGCTTCTCCTTCACAATAATAGGGGGAGGGGAAAAGGAGAACATAATACCTTCTAATGCCTGGGCAAGGTTTGACATGCGGATCCTGCCTGATGAACCGGTGGAAAAGGCTAAGCTCGAGCTGATCGACTTCTTCAACAGGACCAGGGAATCGCTCGGGATCAACGCCGAATTGAGGATCATGCTGGAGGACAAGGGGTTCCTTACGTCGCCCGAACACCCTTTTGTTGAGAGCTTCCTCAAGGCAACCGCCTCCGTCTTCGGCTCTCCTCTTCCACTGGGCGCCTCCCTGGGCGGAGACGATGGCAAATTCTTGGCATCAAAGGGGATCCCCGTGGTCAGCTACGGTGCCATAGCCGAGGACTCGCATTTCCATGGGGTAGATGAATTTGTTTACATCAGAGATCTCATGCGCCTTAGAGACGTTCTTGTCCAGCTGATTAGATAGTTTTTTAAGGTCACTTGACATTTTTTCTTCATGCAATCTTACCTTGTCATCGCCACAATAAATGAACTGAAGAACTTGGAGCCTTTGAAGCAAGAGCTGAAGGAAACAAACACGAAGGTTATTGTGGTGGATGAGGGGAACCAGGAGATCCGTTCTAAGAACGCGCGGATACTGGACGGTATTGAAAGTTCATACTATGGCCCATCAGAGCGGGAAGAGTGGTTCAAGTCGAGATTTGGATCCGGGTACAAGAAATACTCCGAAGTTATCCCAAAAAGGGCGCACGCCGAGACCAGCTTCGGCTTTCTCATCGCTTATGAAGAGGGCGCAGATTTCATAGTTGAGTTGGATGACGACGTATTCATCCAGGGGCTGATCCCTGGGCACAAGGAAAACCTATTCGGCGGGGACGGAAAGACCGTTCACTCGAAATCAAGGTGGTATAATACACTCGACTCGATATCGCTTAACAAGGAGGGGCGCTTCTTCCCCAGAGGTCACCCCTATTCCCCGGAAACGCGCCTCGAGGAGTACTCTTGGGATATGTCTGGGGGCAGCTGCGTCCTCAACATGGGCCACTGGATCGGTAATCCGGACTTCGATGCCCTGACGATCCTCTACCATGGCGGGATGGACGGGAAGTGCGACGTAATGGGGGAACGCCTGCTGAATGAAAAGGTCGTTGTCGGAAGGGGGACTTACTTCGCAGTCTGCAGCATGAACACCTCGTTCGTCCCCAAGATCGTACCTGCCTTCTACCAGCTCTACATGAACACGATGGGCATAGACCGCTTCGACGACATATGGTCGGGGATCTTCCTCAAGCGCGTTGCTGACCATCTGGGCGACAGGGTATGTCTGGGCAAACCCGTAGGGGTTCACCGGAAGAGGCCGCGCAGCGTATTCAAGGACCTCAAGAGCGAGATGGACGGGATGATCCTAAATGAGTCGGTCTGGCGTTTTGTCGACGGCGAACTCTCAGGCAGCTCCTATGCCGACTCGTACCTCTCTCTAGCCGACCTTCTTGAGAGGGGCGCTTCTACATTGAACAACGAAATTTACAGTAAATTCCTCAAACTCCAAGTCGAGATGATGCGGCTCTGGGTCGGTGTGACCGACTCGATCTGAAGGCGGCTGGCAACCAAAGCCAAAGGCAAAGCTAAATTACGAATCCGAGGAGAGTTACGAGCGCATAAATTATTGCTGCCGCCTCGACTGTGCCTAAGATTATTGCGACCAGCGATTTCTTCTTCTCAAGTCCGAACAAGTGCGCGACTAGGCTCCCCGTCCAAGCCCCGCTTCCAGGAACCGGCACTGCAACGAAAAGCATCACCCCAAAAAAGCCGTATTTATCGATCTTTTTCTTGGCCCTCCTCCTCAGCGATCCGATGTACTTCAAGTAAAGCCTCCTGAGCTGGCTCTCCTCAGGTCGGTTGGTGATCAGTTTCTCAATCTTCGACAACAAAAGAAGTAGAAATGGTATCGGCAGAATATTCCCTGCGATCGAGAGCACTATGAGGCTGCGAGGCTCGATCCCTGCGAGCACCCCGTAAGGTATTGCCCCTCTGGACTCTACGATTGGGGACATCGCCAATATGAACGTGTAGATCTCAGGAGAGAGCATTCGAATGGGACCCCTTACGCCTCGCCTTCTATCGAAGGCGTCTAAAGTTGGCTTTCAAATATTTATATGGTTTCCCGCAGAGATCTCACTGGTGCTTTTTCATGAAGGCGGTCGTTCTTGCTGGAGGATACGCAAAGCGCCTTTGGCCCCTTACCCTCGACACACCGAAGCCCCTCCTGCCGATCGGAGACGGGACTATTATTGACTTCATAATCGCAAAACTGCGGCTACTGGATCTCGAGGAGATAATCATATCCACTAACCAGAGATTTGAACGGCATTTCAACGAGTGGCTATCGAAGAGGAGATATTCAAACATCAGGGTTGTGCCTGAACCTTCGGCGAAGGAGGAAGAGAAGCTGGGACCCACAAGGGCGCTAGAGATGTTAGTGCGCGATTCCGGTGCGAGTGACTACATTATAACCGCAGGGGATAATCTGTTCTCACTCGATCTCCGGGAAATGGTGAAGTTCTATAACAAGGTCGACTCGCCGATAGTAGCCCTCTACGAGATCGCAAGGAGGGAGGATGCCAAAAAGTACGCCTGCGTGATAGTCGACGACAGCCTGCAGATCAGGAGGTTCGAGGAGAAGCCAGAAAACCCGCCTTGCTGCCTGGTTTCAACCGGGATTTACCTGCTGCCCTGGCGGTGCGTCTCACGGATCAGCGACTACCTTAAAACCGGAAACCCTCCTGACCCGATTGGGCGGTTCATATGCTGGCTCTCCGAGACCGAGAAGGTCTATGGCTTGAAGTTCAGTGGGTACTGGTACGACATCGGCTCGCTGGAATCATACGATGAGGCCAAGGCTGCATTCAGCGGTCTTAAGTACGAGTCCTACACTTAATTTTTCACCAAGTAAAAAATCGGATTTCACAAACTAAAAGAAAGACGGCCGCAAGCAGAAGCTCATTTTGTGGGGATCTGCCCGAGAGCCTTTTCGAAGTATTCGAGAGTCTTCCTAATGCCCTCCATGATGCCGACCCTCGCCTTCCAGCCTAGCTCAATCTCTGCTTTGCTTACGTCAGGCTCCGTGAGCTCAACGTCCCCCGGCCAGGAGGTTCCTCCTCTTGGCTTTAGCTCCACGCCCTCCAGCCCCAGCGCATCAAAAATCATGTTGGCGATCTGAAATACGGTGTAAGACTCACCAAGACCGATGTTATAGGCATCGCCCAGGCACCTAGACCGCTCCGGAGCCATTATGAATGCCTCTACCGCATCATCTATGTAAAGGTAGTCCTTCTTCTGCTCCCCTGATCCGAGTATCTCCAGCCTCCTTGGATCCCTGAGGAGCTTCCTGTACAGGTCGAACATCAGGCCCTTGTTGGTCCTGGGCCCGTAGATGTTGAAGAGCCTGAGGATGACGGTGGGGACGCCAAAGAGCTCGCTGTAAAGCCTGCAGTAGTCCTCCGCGGCTGCCTTCGAGGCTCCGTAGAAGGAATGGGGAATGAGGGGTTCGCTCTCGGGCGTTGGAGTCCTCCTGGGTATCCCATAGACTACCGACGATGAGGCGAAGACCACCTTGGCGCCGCATTCCTTGGCGGCTCTGAGGACGTTGTGGGTGCCGATGATGTTGGCTTCAAGGTCTAGCGCAGGGTTCTCCGTGGACTTTGGGACCGACGACTGGGCAGCCAGGTGGTACACCAGTTCGCACCCCCTGGTCGCTTCCATAACCATGCCGCCGTCCCTTACGTCCCCCCTCACAAACGTTGCCGCTCCTGTCCTTAGAAGCCTCGAAATCCCCGAGAGATCCCCTGCTGATAAGTCGTCCAAAATCCTTACGCTGCCGCCTCTCTCTATCAATCTCTCTACCAGGTGCGAGCCTATGAACCCCGCACCGCCTGTGACTAGGATCTGCACTCAAATCACCGCGATAACCTCTCTGCACCCAGTTAATAACACTCACGCGAAGGCTTGACACAAAAGGTTCGTTTCAATTACTAACGATTCATAAAGTATTAATCTGATTGGACAGTCTATTAGCAGAGAAGAGAAGAGATGAGATGAGGCTTTGGCAATGAGGTACTTCACAAGCCCTTACAACTTCATTGAGCCAGACGTCCGGCGGGTAAAGATCTATGACACAACCCTGAGGGACGGCGAGCAGACGCCGGGCGTCAAGTTCTCGAAGGAACAGAAGGTCGAAATTGCGAGGAAGCTAGACGAGCTCGGCGTCCACTCAATAGAAGCCGGCTTTCCTGTTATCTCCCAGTACGACGAGGAAGCTGTGAAGGCGGTCGCCAACTCAAGGCTGGGCGCGCAGATAATCTGCCTCTGCAGGTCGAAACAGAAGGACATAGACGCGGCGCTGCGGGCTGACGTGGACGGCGTGATAGTCTTCCTCTCGGTCTCTGATCTACACCTAAAGTACAAGCTCCATACCGATCTGCAGTCCTCTGTTAAGATGGCCTCAGAAGCTATAGAGTACGCAAAGGCCCACGGGCTATTCGTCCAGCTGTCCGCTGAGGATGCAACAAGGACATCCCTGGAGAACCTTTTCGCCCTCTTCAAGGCCGCAGAGGAGAGAAAGGCGGATCGGCTGGGGATAGCAGACACTACCGGTTGCATTAGGCCAGAGGGGATGAAGTACTTGGTGAATAGGGTGAGGAAGAGCTTCAGCACCGAACTTTCAGTGCACTGCCACGATGACTTCGGGCTGGCAGTTGCCAACTCGCTTGCGGCGTACGAGGCTGGGATAGACGCAATATCCGTCTCTGTAAATGGCTTGGGGGAGCGTTGCGGCAACGCTGCTCTGGAAGAGGTTGTGATGGCGCTGTACGCCCTCTACGGCGTTGATTTGGGCTTCAAGACCGAGGTAATCCAGGAGCTCTCAGAGACGGTGTCGAGGTTCTCCGGCGTCCCAATCCCGATAAACAAGGCTATAGTGGGCTCGAATGCCTTCAGGCACGAGTCTGGGATCCACGTAGCGGCTGTGATCAAGTGCCCGTTCACGTACGAGTCCTACGAGCCGCAGATCGTAGGCCAGACGAGGCGCCTGACCTTCGGGAGGCATTCTGGCACGGACGGGGTCAGGGAGAAGCTCAGGGCGTGCAACTTTGAGATCTCCGAGGAGGAGCTCGCAGAAGTAATAAAGACGCTGAAGCACCTTCCGGTGGACTCCAAGCCAATCGACAACGGAGAGCTCTGCGACTTCGTGAGCCGGGTGCTCCGGGAAAAGGGACTCAGGAAATGATCGGCAGCCTTCTGATCCATGAAATGGCGCTGAAAAGGAGGGCAAGAGTTGCCATAGGCTGCGATTTTTCAGCAAAGACCTCGCAGATCCTCCTCAACTCGCTCCTCTTCGCCACAAGGGAACGCTACGTTGAACCATTATTGATCGCCGACCGTCTGCCTGGAGACGCTGAGGACCCTGAAGATGCAGTCGGCAGGGAGATACCCGCGATAATTTCCCCAGCGCCTTGGGAAGAGCTCGCCCACCTCCTGAAGGAAGGAGTCGTCGACTCAGCAGTCAGGGGGAATCTGAGCTCAAGGAAGGCAGTCCAGGAGCTTAGGGATACATTCGGCTGCAAGAACCTTTGCAGAGCCTCGCTTCTCGAGATCGACGGGAACTTGGTGATGCTTGCCCCTGTAGGCATAGAAGAGGGCGAGACTCGAGGGGATCTGCTCGAGGCTGTAGATGGGTGCCGCCGCCTGGCGTCTAGGTTAGGCATATCCTTCAAAGTGGCGGTCATCTCGGGAGGCAGGCTTGAGGATAGGGGGAGGACTCCGCGCGTCGACAAGATGCTTGACGAGTCCGAACTGCTGGTTGGTGAGCTTAAATCGAAGGGGATCGAGGCGGTCAACTTCGGGGTCGAGATAGAGCGTGCGGTCGACGAAGGCTTCACTTTGATCCTTGCACCAGATGGCATATTCGGGAATCTTATCTTCAGGTCCTTGGTTCTCGTGGGTAAGGTACAAAGCTACGGTGCTTGCGCGACAGCCTTGCCAAAGACCTTTATAGACACCTCGAGATCCAAAACGAGCTACCTCCTGCCTTTGATCCTGGCAAGCGCCTTGGGCTAGGGCAGTTTAAAAAAAGAGGAGAAGAGCCTTTTTTTCAGTTCCCTACCAATTTCACACCTGTGATCGCAGCAGCATCCGTGGTGAGTGCTCTGAGGTCGTCCTTCTCAAGGCTCCTGACCGAGGTCTTTCCCGAGAGCTGAGTGAACATCTTGAGCTCTTCGATTATTGCATTGAGATAGTTTTCCACCCTGAGTGCCATCTCCTCGGTCTTGAGGCGCTTCCTAAGCAAAGGATCCTGCGTCGTGATCCCCCTCGGGCACTTTCCTGTGGAGCACAGTCCGCACGTCCTGCAGCCCATGGCAATCAGCACACCTGTCGAGATTGCAACGGCATCCGCACCCAATGCAAGCGCCTTCGCAATGTCCGCTCCATTCCTTATCCCGCCGGAGATCACCAGGCTTACCTTGCCCTTCGCCCCCAGCTCCCTGAGGCTCCTCTCCGCCTCGACGAGCGCAGGGAGGGTAGGCAGACCAGCGTGCTCTATAACTATGTCCGGAGCCGCCCCTGTCCCCCCCTGTTTCCCGTCGATTACGATTACGTCCGCGCCCGCCTTAGCCGCGATCTTCACGTCGTCCCCGACCCTGCCCGCGGAATACTTCACGATCACTGGGACTTTCCAATCCGTGATTTCCCTGAGCTGCTCTATCTTCATTTTCAGGTCCTCGGGACCTACTATGTCCAGGTGCCTCGCAGGGCTGATCGCGTCCGATCCAGGCGGCAACCCCCTTACCTTTGCGACCTCTTCTGTGACCTTCTCGCCCATAAGAAGCCCTCCTTGCCCGCCCTTCGCACCTTGCCCGATCTTTATCTCAACCGCGTCAGCCGAGCGTAGGTACTCTGCGGAGACCCCGAACCTTCCAGAGGCATACTGTGCAATGAGAATGGACGCGAGCCTCCTCTCCTCCGGGAGCATGCCGCCCTCGCCTGTGTTTGTGGGTATCCCTACCCTCGAGGTTGCAATGGCTACCGCAAGCTTGGCCTCCTTGCTCATCGCACCGAAAGACATCGCCCCCACGAGGATTGGCGCTGCCGCCCTCAGCGGCACCTCTGCCCTCCCCCTGCCCAACACTATCCCTGTTTCACACGGTTCCCTGTAGTGGTCTATCGGGGGCCTTGAGTTCTGGGCACAGAGAAAAACCAGATCGTCGAAGTGGGGGAACCTCTTCCACGCCCCCATGCCCCTCACCGGTGCCCTGCCTATTGCCGCCTTGATCTGGATTTCATCGATTTCACTCCTCGTCCATGTAGATTTAGTGGTCTCCTGGACTGGGTAAACCCTCGCCGCCCTCTGCCTGCAGTATTCGACGCAAGTCTCGCAACCGACGCACTCAAAATCATTTACAGGAGCCATGTACCCCTGCTTGACCTCTTTGAAGACCTGTTGCGGGCACACGCGTGCACAAACCCCGCAGACCTCGCACACTCCATGGTCGATATCGACCCTGTACCTGTTCCTCTCTCTCCTGATATTCCAAACGCTCCCCTCCGATCTCCGGAAATACCTCGGGTTCTCTGGGACAATCTTCCTCATCTTTGGGGCTGCTAGCCCATGATCCCTTAGGACCTTTTCAACATGCTCGAGCTCTGCATCGCTGACGTCCTCGACTTTTGCATTCTTGCCGAGCACCGGCTCCGGTCCCGAGAAAAATATCTTTCCGCCCACCATCGATTCCCCGGCGCTTTCGCCTAGTTTCCCCAGGACCATGATCTCTCCGCCCATCATGTACAGACCGGTCATCAGCCCCGAGTCACCTCCTGCGACGACCAATCCGTTCTTCATCAGTGCCCCGACCCTGTCCCCGCAGTCTCCCCTGACAACCAGTCTTCCTCCGTACAGCCCCTGGCCGGTTCCGTTGCCGGAGTGCCCTTCGACGACTATCTCGCCGGCGGTCATGTTGTCTCCGAGGAACCACCCCGCATTTCCCCTGACCCTGATGGCCGGCCCGTTGATCATAGTGCCCGCAAAGTATCCGACTGAACCTTCGATCTCTACAGAGCACCTTGTGCAGAGGCCCGCCGCTATGTGATGCATTCCCTTCGGGTTTTCTATTAAAATGCGCTCTCCATCAGCCGTCTTTTTGAGAGCCAGGTTGAGCTCCCTGACACCCATGCCCTTGGCGTCTATTTTCTTCAGGACGTTTTCCAGCAAATAACCTCACCCGGTCTTACGTTTCTGATCGACCCTTTCCTGTTCAAGAGGCGCAGGGCGTTCTCCTCAGAGGCGACTGCCTTGATCTCATCCCCCTCAAGAATAACCATGGGCCTAAGTCCTAGCTTGTCTCTGACCATCCCCAGTTCCGACTCTGTCGAGAATATATAGGAGAAGGGGCCGTCCAATTCGTCTACAGATGCCTTAAGAGCTTCTTTGAGTTCCTCGCCGTCCTTGAGCCTGTCAATTATGTAATGCACGATCAGCTCAGAATCATTCTCGGTTTGGAATCTGACCCCCTTACGTTCGAGCCCCTCCCTCGTATTCCAGTAATTGGTGATCTGCCCGTTGTGGACCAGCGCCACGTCGATGTGGTCGAAGGACTGGAAGGGGTGGGCGTGGAAAAGGTCGACGGTGCTCTCAGTCGAGAACCTCACATGCCCTATACCATGGCTCCCTACGAAGCCGCTTACATTAAAGCTCCTGTCGAGCTCCTCCACGGAGGTCGTGTCCTTTATTATGTCCATCTTCCTACCGATGCTCAGCACCTTAGATAGTTCGGTAGCATTTATGTTCTTGACCATCTGGGGCAGGTCTTTCTCCATCGCCCTGACCGTATACAGGTCGAAGCTGTAGCCTCTTATTGAATTGAGCTTTATGTTCCTGATGTCCCCTCCGGCACTGGCTATCGCTGATGAGATCTTGCTCAGCGCCCCTATCACATCTTTTGTGAAGACCCTGATCATGAACTCGTCACCCGGCAGCTCTTCGCTCCTGTAAAGGGCGACACCTGCCGAATCAAGCCCCCTGTGCTGCATCCCCCCCAGCATCACTGATAGGGAGAGGCCCACATCCCCCCTGCCGTTAAGCAATACGCCTGCTATTCCGCACACCATTCTTACCCCTTGTTTCGAAGACGCTAAGCCTTCCCATTAATAGATTCAAAAATATAAACATTTCCTTTAAAAACGTCTTTTTTCCGATAAAAAAATAGGATTTTTTAGAGGAAAAGGGCATCATTGAGAGCCGCCCGCCTCCGTTTTCTGAACTTCTGCCCTCCAGCCCTCCCGGTTCGGGGCATGTTTGCTCGAGTACCTGCTCCACCCGCCCACAGCATCGGGGCCGCGTTCGCCCGTCCTGATCCTGATGCACTCTTCTAGGGGCAGGATGAAGATCTTGCCGTCCCCGATCTTGCCGGTTCTAGCAGCTTTGATTATCCCCTCAACCACCGTGTCCACGAAGTCGTCGTTGACCGCAATCTCGAGCCTTAGCTTCGGCAAGAGGTAGACGTCTTTCTTAACCCCTCTGTAGCTCTCGACGTACCCCTTCGTCTCGCCGCACCCCTTTGCCTTGGTCACGCTCATCCTGAAGACCTCTCTTGAGTTCAGCTCCATCTTGACGTCATCAAGTTTTTCAGGCTTTATGTAGGCTATTACCAGCTTCATTCCATATCACCTCATGATGGCACCTCAAAGTCTGGGTATGCACTCATCCCGTGCTCCGAGACGTCCAGACCGATCATCTCCTCCTCTTCGCTGACCCTCAGCCCAATTGCCAAGTCAATTGCCCTGAAAGCGAGATAGGACGTGATGAATACGAATGCGAATATCGCTCCGACCCCTGCCAGCTGGACTGCCAGCTGGGAGACGCCCCCGCCATAGAGAAGCCCGCTTACACCGCCTGAGAATGAATTCTCAGCGAACAAGCCCACTGCCAATGCGCCGAACGCCCCGCCGACGCCGTGGACAGAAACCGCTCCCACAGGGTCGTCGATCTTTAGCCTCTTGTCGATGAACTCGACCGAGAAGACGACTAGGATACCGGCGATGCCGCCGATGGCCATGGCTGCCCCCGGACTCACGCTGGCGCAACCCGCGGTTATGGCTACCAGCCCTGCAAGGAGGCCGTTTATGGTCATGCCGACATCGGGCTTCCCCAGATGGATCCATGCGGTCACCATCGCTGCCAGGGCACCGGTGGCCGCTGCGATGTTCGTAGTTATCGCTATTGTTGCTATGCTCGGGACGGTCGCAGCCGCGGTGCTTCCGGGGTTGAAGCCGAACCACCCGAACCAGAGCACAAGCGCCCCTATCGTGGAGAGCGAGATGTTGTGGCCCGGTATCAGGTTGACCTTGCCGTCAGCATACTTGCCGATCCTGGGGCCCAGCACAATGGCACCTGCAAGCGCAGCGGCGCCGCCAGTAAGGTGGACTACTGCAGAGCCCGCAAAGTCCACCATCCCAAGGCTTGCCAGCCAGCCACCGCCCCATACCCAGTGCGCAACCATGGGGTAAGTCAATGTGAGTATTACTACAGTGAAGAGTATGTAACCGATGAACTTTACCCTCTCGCCGACAGCACCGGAGACTATTGTTGCTGCTGTTGCTGCAAACATGACCTGGAACAGGAAGTAGGCATACGAAGTGACGTTTGTGCCTGGCCACAAGTCCAATGCAGTTAGCTGTCCTAGCATTGCGAGGTCGGTTGGTTTTCCCACAAACCCGAGGATGTCCGTTCCGAATGCAAGACTGAACCCTACAATGAAGAATGCTAGCCCGCCGATTGCGGGGGTCACGAGGTTCTTCATGCAGATGTTGCTCGTGTTCTTTGCCCTCTGCATCCCGCTTTCCAGCATTGCGAAACCGAGGTTCATAAAGAATACCAGGAACGCCGCAACGAGGATCCACGTCGTGTCTATCGCATTTTCAATGCCGTACATTGATGAAAGCTCCCCGCCCTGAACACTCGAATAGATTGGTGCCGTAGTTGCATACATTACGTTCATGTCAAACCCTTCTTCTTATACAAAATAAGAAGACTTTAATGATAGATATAAAAAATTATTTATTAAAAAACCAGAAACAGTAATAAAATTTCATACTTTTTATGAAAATGTAATAAAATATTTATCCGACCAGCCCGCCTTTTTTGGTATGAGCGTACCGAAACGCACCAGCATCGCGCTGGATGCCGAATCAGAACGTATCTTCCAAGAACTCGCCTCCGGGGGAGAGTCGCAGAGCAATCTGATAAGGAAGGCCCTCCGCCTTTATTACGAGTTCAGAAACCTTGAGAAAAAGGATTTGGATCGTCTTAGGATCTACTGGGAGATGCTCGGGGGCGGTGAACACGTCATCCTAGACCTCGACCACCTCCTCGTACTGCTGAAAATAGCCGAGGGCTCGGAGACCCCCTCGAAGTGGTCCGACTTACATAAGGAAATAGCGGTCAACCATTCCGAGCAGTTCCGAGGGATGGAAACGGAACAGGTACTCGCACGGCTGGAGGCTTGCAACTTCTTCAGGACGTCCTTGGGAAAGGAGGGCTACACTCTGGTCTTCGGATCGCCTGAGATCAAGCGTTTCATGAGGTCGTTCCTTGAGGAGATTCTGAAAGGCGCAAACAGGCGGTTCGAGATAAAGGAGGACTTGACGAAGCTAAGGCTGAAACTGTTCCCTTGAAAACTGCTTTCCGTCAACAAAGCCGATAAACAAATAAAAATACTCGGTTGGGGATAAAAAGGAAAGGACCGTGAGCGTATTTATGGCGAGCACAGCGGTTGAGAAGATCATATCCGACAAAGTAGGCAAAAGCGTCACCGCGGGCGAGTTCGTGGAATGCCCTGTGGACTTTGCCTACTGCCATGACGGGACGGGGGTCCTGGTTATCGATGCCCTGAAGAGGATGGGTGTCGACAGGATAAAAGACCCGGACAGCTTCAGCATCGTGTTTGACCACTCAGTCCCCCCCTACAGCGACCAGGCTGCAACCTTGCAGGCGAGGGTGAGGCGTTTCGCGAGGGAGCAGGGTCTGAAGAAATTCCACGACATGGGGGAGGGGATATGCCACCAGGTCGTGCCAGAGAAAGGGTACGTGGCTCCCGGGATGGTAGTCTTCGGGGCCGATTCGCATACCTGCACGCTGGGGAGCTTTGGCCTCTTCTCGACGGGGGTGGGCGCGACCGACTTGGCATTCATACTTGCGACCGGGAAGACTTGGATGAAGGTCCCGGAGACGCTGAGGGTAGAGTGCAATGGCGTGCTCAGCGAGGCAGTCTCCTCGAAGGACCTGGTCTTGGAGATCACGCGCATAATCGGGACCGACGGCGCGACTTACAAGGCCCTCGAGTTTGCAGGGGAGGCAGTCCGGGAGATGTCCCAGTCCTCAAGGATGACCATGTCAAACATGGCGGTCGAGATGGGCGCGAAGACCGGTTTCATAGAGGCCGACGAGAAGACCGTCGCTTTCCTTGGAAGGGACGGGAAGCGCTTCAGCTCCGATCCGGGCGCAATAAGGGAGAGGATCGAAGTCGATGCCGGGTCGCTGGAGCCGTGTGTTGCATGCCCCGGGAGCGTCGCAAATGTCAAGCCGCTGAGGGAGGTCGAGGGCGTCCACGTCGACCAGGCTTTCTTGGGATCATGCACAAATGGAAGGTACGAGGATCTCTACGAGGCAGCCCGGATACTCCGGGGCAGGAAGGTCCACGAGGACACGAGGATGATTGTGGTCCCCGCGTCGAAGGCGGTCCACATGAAGGCTCAGCGGGACGGGCTCTTGGACATCTTCCTAGAGGCTGGGGCAATGGTTGGGGTGACCGGATGCGGCCCTTGCCTGGGAGTCCACATGGGCGTCATAGGCGAGAATGAGGTCGCCGTTTCGACGTCGAATAGGAATTTCGTTGGCAGGATGGGCGCGAGAAGCTCATCTGTTTACCTGGCTTCACCCCAAACGGTTGCAGCATCCGCAGTTGAGGGGAAGTTAACCGATCCGAGGAGGTTCCTGCGTTGATAAGAGGGAGGGTCTGGAAGTTCGGGAACGACATAGATACCGATGTCATAATCCCGGCAAAGTACCTGAGGTCGGTCGACCAGTCCGTATGGCCGAAGCACGTGCTCGAGGGGGTCGATCCGGAGTTCAGCTCCAAGGTAAAGCCCGGCGACATAATTGTTGCAGGCAAGAACTTTGGATGCGGATCGAGCAGGGAGCAGGCGGCACTTGCGATAAAATGGGCGGGCGTTGCGGCGGTCGTTGCGGAGACCTTTGCTAGGATATTCTTCAGGAACGCGATAAACAACGGCCTCCCGCTCATAGAGGCAAAGGGGATTAGCGGGATGGTCGAGGAGGGGGATGTGATAGAGATAGACCTGGACAGCGGTCTTGTGAAGACCCCCCGTGGGGAAGTGAAATCCGCCCCCCTCCCGCCGTTCCTCCAGGACATACTTAGAAGCGGAGGGCTCGTCGAGTACTATAAGGCGCACGTGAAGCGAGATCAGAAGTGATCGATTTGGGAAGGGACCTGAACACATCCCAAGTTGTGGTAAAGGCACTCGAGAGGTTCGGGGCGCGCACCGCCTTCGGCATCCCTGGGATGTGGTCTCTCCCGATCTACGACGCCCTGTTCGATTCCAGCATAAGGCACGTTCTGGTACGCCACGAGCAGAATGCTGCGTACGCCGCTGACGGATACACTAGGGCGTCTGGTAAATTGGGGCTATGCATCGCGACCGCTGGGCCTGGGGCCATTAACGCTGCTGCAGGCACTGCTGCCGCATACAAGGATCACTCTCCACTGGTCGTTCTGACGGGGCATGTCCCCCAGGAAGAGATCGGTAGGGGCTGGGTGGAGGACGTAGACCTCCAGGCGGTATTCCGTCCGGTCACCAAGTCGTCTATTTTGATAAGGGACCCTGCTGCTGCCTACGACCTTGTTGCCGAGGCATACCGGAGATCCATGGAGGACTGCCCAGGACCGGTCCACATAGCCGTTCCGGGCGACATCCAGAGGATCCCCTCCACGATGAAAGACTATATGCCAGAGTTGTCGAGACACGAGCCAGATCCGGCAGGGATCTCTGATGTTGTCAGTGCGATCGTCCGTTCCAGGGCCCCCCTGATACTCGTCGGACGGGGGGCGCTTCTTTCTGGGTGCTCTGAGGGGATCCTGGCACTCTCGGCTGCAATAGGTGCCCCAATAATCTCCTCCTACATGGGGAGGGGGGCGGTCCCCGAAGATGACCCCCGCGTTCTTGGCGCGGCCGGAAGGAGGGGTCTGGACGCTGCGAACAGGGCGCTGGAACAGTGCGACCTGCTCATCTCACTCGGATGCAGGCTTACGAACATGACGATCGTCGGGCAGGCTCTTAGGTGCCCTGTGGTGCAGGTAGACACTGAGCCTTTGAACTTCTCTCCGCTGGCATCGATTAAGGTCAGGTCAGACGTTGAGGCGTTCGTCGAGTGCCTCCTGCCGAGGGTGAGGGGTACGTCGCGGACGATGTGGTCGCCGAGCAGTTTGCCTCCAAATAAGCCGGATGAGGGAATCGCACGATCGTACGCGAAGGCGATCGGCGCGTTCAAGGACGCAGTATTTGCAGTCGACATCGGCCAGCACACCATCTGGACGATGAACGCCATCACTGTGAATCACCCGAGAGGGGTTTTGTTTTCAGGCAACCTCTCGGCGATGGGCTTCGCCATTCCTGCGGCAATTGGTGCGAAGACCGCCCTGCCCGAAAAGCGTGTAATCGCAGTTGTCGGGGACGGCGGATTTCAGATTGCTGCGCCGGAGCTCTCGACAATGAAGGAGAATGCCACTGCCATAGTCGTCTGCGTCTTCAACAACGGATCGCTCGGCCTCATACGGCAGATTCAGGAGTCTGCATACGGGAGGACTATCGGGGTCGACTACGACCCGCCCTTGGACTATGCCAGGATCGCCGAGGCATACGGGGTCGAAGCAGTCAAGGCTGCTTCTCCCAAGGACGTCATCGAAGCGGCGGAGCGGGCGGACGGACCGGTTGTGGTGGAGATCCCTGTGCCGCGTGACGAAGGCATACCGCTCTCCAGGTCGAGGCTCGTCGAGAAGTGAGCAGGAGCGGCAAGTGGTTTTAATTTTGGAAGCGCCTAGTGATTCTGGGGAGATCGTTGTGTCTGGTGCTTTGGATGATCTTAAAAGAGCTGTATCCGGGAAGAGGTGGATCTCGCCGCACGCCAAGGTGATTGCGGTAGTGGACGGGAAGGCTGGAGTCGCAGAGATCATAGAGGACCATGCCAGGGGCGTATGCCTCGGGGGATCTGCCTGGTCGCTCTACCACTACACGCGGAACAGCAGGGGTGTCTTCTGGTCCAAGAGGGAGGGACCTAGGCTCTTCTACAAGCTGCGGATCTCGCAACAAGGAGGTGGGGGGCCGGGTGGGCTCCAGGCAAGCTACAGGCCTGCTTCAATCGAGTCGGTCGAACTAGATGGCGAAAAAGTCCGAATCACTTACTCCGGTCTCGCCGGGGCCGGCGTGGCTGCGCTGAGCCGGGGGCTGGCTGATGGCGTTATCGATACGGACGTTAAGGACTGGGGTGGCGGCAAGAAGGTCGGAAGGGTCACGATAACCGTGCAGAGGAAGGAGAAGCTCATCATCGGGGTCGACGACACCGACAGGGCGGACGAGGGTGCCACCTGGTCCCTCGTGAACGAGCTCGCGTTAGATCTCTGCAGGAGGATCCCCGGCGTAGATTACCTCGAGCACGCGATAGTGCAGCTCTACCCCCAGAACCCCCACAAGACGCAGAACTGCGTCGCCGTCTCCGTCTCCTTCGCGGTTCTCCCCGCCTTGGTCGATCAGGCAGTAAAGGTATTCGGGGAGATGCTCGGCTCTGAGACCTTCTCGAAGGAGACTGGAATGGCGTCCTACAGGGGAATACAGGTGCCGGAGTCTGCGATGCGCTTCGCCAAGAGGGCGAAAGAAGGCATGGTAACGGTCGAGGAGGCAGAGTCTGTTGCAGCCTCTAGTGGCTTTGAGCTCCTGAGGGTGACCGGAAGCCGGGGGCTGATTGGTGCCGTTGCTTCAATACCTTTCGTCGAGATCCCGGACGAGGCTGTGAGGTTGCCCGGCGATGGCAGGGTTTGATTATATCGTAGTCGGCTCAGGCGCAGGCGGGGCAACCGTAGCAAAGGAGCTCTCGACGGCTAGGACGCGTGTCCTACTCCTGGAGAAGGGGTGCATGATGAAGCCGGGGAGCGAGTCCAAGGCATACTCCGTGATCAGGAGCGGTGTGGAGATCTGGCTCGCAGAGTGTTTGGGGGGAACCACCGCGGTGACTATGGGGAATGCAGTCAGAAGCACCCTCGGACGCGGACTAGAGCCCTTCTTCGACGAGGCTGAGCGGGAACTGGGCGTCGTTCCGATGCCGTTCGAAAGGATGGGCAGGGCTTCAAGGGAAATCATGTCGCTATCCCGCGACTGGGTTCTCATGTCCAAGTGCATCGACTTTGACAAATGCAGGTCATGCGGGTCATGCGCATACGGATGCCCCCGCGGCGCTAAGTGGTCCTCCTTGCGGTACGTCGAGGCGGCCAAGCGGGCGGGATGCAAAGTCATGACCGGCGCCGAGGTTGAGCGCGTCTTGGTTGAGAAAGGGAGGGCAGTGGGAGTCGAGGTTAAGGGCGGCAGATCCTTCCTCTCGGGGGTGGTGATACTTGCCGCGGGGGCCGTGGAATCCCCGAGGATCCTTGTGCGATCGGGCATAGAGGCAGGTCAGGGGCTATTCGTTGACACATTTGTTACAGTAGGTGGCCTGATGAGGGGCGCTGGGTTCAACAAGGAGGTGGGGATGCCCTTCTTCTTGAAGAGGGAGGGATATCTGATTTCGCCCCACTACTCCTCTTTCCTGTTGGGGTTGATGAAGGCGAAGGGGGTTGCCGCATCGCCGCAGGACATCGTCGGCTTGATGGTGAAGATCAGCGACGACCCCTCCGGCATGGTGACAAAGGACTCGGTGATAAAGCTCTCCACCGGATCCGACCTAAAGAAGCTAGAGGAGGGCAGGAGAGAGGCAAAAATGCTGCTTTCACGGATGGGGGTTGAAGAGGAGACGATCGTCGAGGTCCACCCCAGGGGGGCGCACCCGGGCGGCACCTGCTCTTCCGTTGTGAGATCCCCGGAGGAACCCGCAACCGAAGTAGATGGGCTGTTCGTCTCGGATGCCAGCGTGTTGCCAGGACCATTCGGTCTGCCTCCGATGCTGACCATAATAGCCGTTTCAAAGAGACTGGCATCATTTTTGCTCGGAAGAGTCTAAAAGAAATCTTGTAATAATGTCTGGTATTCTGCAAGGCGGTCTTTCATATCTTCTTGGCACCCAATTATTTGCCAGCCTAAGGGCATATTCGAGTCTGTAAGGTCTTATACACGGGATTATGTGTCCTTCCTTTGCAAGCTTGATGACTATGTCGATGTTCTCAATTTGGCTTGTGTCTGGGTTGGGAACAACAATGATCTTCTTTCCAAGTGGCAAGACTTCAAAGAGTGTCCCCGCACCGTTGTGTGTGATTATTATTTCAGCATCTTGGTAATACCTCTTCAAGTCTCTTTCAAATCTAAACCATTTGCAGTTCTTGGGAGCGTATTTTCCATTGCCGATCTGCGCAACCGTTTCTTTTATCAGACCTCTTCCGGCGAGATCATCGACCTCGCGGATCAAAGTATCGAAAGGAGCAACAGAACCCACCGTCACAAAGATCATCAAGCAAACCTCCCGGCATAGACCGCTCTGGGATAAACTTCCTTCATTTCCGGCCACTGTACAAAGAATAAGTCTGCAAGATGATAGGCTATCTTTCCGCTGCTTGATTTCTGGTATACTCGCGACCAGTCTTCGATGAAAATGACTTTTTTTCCGAAGAGTTTGCATATGATGGAGATGGGTACAGCCATCCCTGGGCCGGCACTTATTACCGCATCCGGTTCAACCCTCAAAAATACGAGAAAAGACTCGATTAAGAGTCTCAATGCCTTCAATCCAGTCAACAAAAGGCCGTCTTCATACCTCCTGGCCCTGTGGACAAAACAGACCTGTCCTCCAACGATGATCTTCTTGACGCTTAAGCTATCGTCGTATCCTACCATGTAGGCATATTCGAACTTGGATCCGAGCATCTCCGACAGCCTAATCATCTGGGCGGTGTGCCCGCCGCTTCCAAGCACTATCAGGAGCCTCAACCTTAACCCGCATCTCCCGGGCATTCCCGCTCTTTACTGTTCGTCTTCACAATTTAATTATATTCATTGATCGATGTAAGAGTGTCAGATTCCTATAAACCCTTAAATACCTACACGCTTCTCGGATTTTCTTGAGACTGACAATGCATCCTTTGCTTTTACTCTCGATAGCACTATCGTTCGTTTGCACGCTCCTCCTTACGATATGGTGGATGCCTGTGGCGAAAAGGTCTGGACTCGTCGGCAGGGACATGAATAAGCCATCGAAGCCTGAAGTGGCTGAGATGGGCGGGGTGGCAGTACTTGGGGGGGTCGTAGGAGGACTGCTATTCTACATTGGGTTGAATACTTTCTTATTTAACAACATTTCTTTCAACCTCCAACTATTTGCGACGATGAGCACTGTTCTGTTAATCGCGATCATAGGGTTCATTGATGACCTTCTCGGATGGAAGATCGGTCTGACGCAGTGGCAGAAGCCTCTTCTCACAATCCCGGCGGCTCTCCCAATGATGGTAATTAATGCAGGCGCCTCATACATCAGCCTACCACTGGTCGGGACTATCGATCTCGGAATCTTATACCCGTTGCTCTTGGTACCTGTAGGGATTGTCGGCGCTTCAAATGGTTTCAACATGCTTGCAGGATACAACGGTCTTGAGGCAGGTATGGGTATCCTAATAATCTTGGGCATGGGTGCGACATCTTACGTGACAGGGAGCAGCCATGTCGCGATGATTTGTGCGGTGACTGCAGCCGCGCTGTCTGCGTTCTTGATCTTTAACTGGTATCCAGCTAAAGTCTTCCCGGGAAATGGTTTCACTTACATGGTCGGGGCTATTATCGCCTGCGTTGCAATTTTAGCGAATATGGAGAAGTTTGCAATTATCGCTTTCATACCTTATTTTGCAGATTTCGCACTGAAGACAAGGAGCAAGATGAAAGCCGAGGAGTTCGGAAAGGTTCAGCCAGATGGCTCGCTGATAAAACCTTATGAGAAGTATTATGGGCTGTCTCACGTGTTTATCGACATCGTCTCGAAAGTGAAGGGGAAAGCTTACGAGAGGGATGTCGTTGCTCTATGCCTTGCAATCGAAGCTCTATGCGTTTCTCTTGGGATACTGCTGTACATATGAGCAAAAATCGAGCATCTTTATACTTGCATTTAACTAATACTTATGGCGATCGCAATGCCTCTTGATAAGAGAATCGTGATTGTTGCATGGAAGCGCCTCTCCCGCCGCACGGAACTTCTTTCTAAGGCACTCAACGCAAAGATGCTCTTCTTCCCGGACAAATTGCCTTATCTCAGGGCTGCTTTTTTGACCGTGAGAGCCATGGCGAAGATTAAGCCAGATGCTGTTATCGTTCAGCTGCCGCAGGGCCCACTACTTCTCGAGGCCCTTATATTAAAACTATTCTACAGTTACAAACTCGTAGCAGATGTTCATACAGGATTTCTCATGAAGTGGGAATGGAAGAGTCTTATCCTGAACATGCCTTTTAAAAGATTACTTAACAAATGCGATGTGATAGTGATTCATAATGAAAAGATGCGAGAACTTCTCCCAGGCGATTCCAAACCAAGGGTTTTGGTGGTGTATGACCCATGGTATATGATCAAGCTTGTCCGAACTTCTTGGTCTTCAAAAGAGCATTATGTCGTATTCCCCGCATCATATCATCCTGATGAGCCCCTCGAAGAGGTTCTTGAGGCTAAAAAAGAATTGTGCCCAAACGTTAAACTTATGATCACAGGGGATTGGAAAAAACGTCCTCAGTTAAAGAGGTACGAGTCTGAACAAATAAGATTCACCGGGTTCCTTCCTAAAAATGAATACGAGTTACTAATTGCTAATGCTTCTGGAATAATTTCTGGAACTAAGGAGGAATATACTGCGTTAATGTCTGCTTGGGAAGCAATTGCTCACGCCAAGCCTCTTGCAATCACTAAAAGTCTGGCTCTTGAAGAAACATACGGGCGCTATCCAATATACTATGATTGGCGTAATAAAAAAAGCATCGCAGCTGCTATCAACCAACTTTTAATTTCTTCACCAAACATGGTTGCTAGGAATCGTTTGTATGCTATCGCTTTGGAATCTCTTGAAAAACTAAGGGTTTTGATCACTCCGCTCTAATGACATAATTCAATAATTCTTTCTATGTACTTCTCAATGCTTAGATTCTGCGCTCTAGTTATTGCTTTTGAGGACTGATCTTTCCATACTTTCTCATCTGTCATCAGCCGTAACAAACCACTGCTTGCGTCCTGCGCATCCTCGTAGCCTACCCCGATCTTTCCCTCCATTGAAAGGTCACTCCAGGCACCTCCGCTCTTATGTACGACTACTGGGAGCCCGGCAGCCATTGCCTCTGCTACAGATATTCCCCAGTGCTCGTTCACAGTGGCGTGCATAAAGACTTTTGATTCATTCATAATGCTGTTGATAGAATTTCTGGGCGCATTTGTGATTAGTCTTATATCTGCCTTAGACCTGGTGTCCATAGCAATAACAAATCCTTTCTTAGCGGCTAATTCCTTTAGTCGGGATACATATTTCTCTGCCCTCTTATTGCCTGCGCTTCCTATTATTACAACTTCCACATTCTTCATATCCTTCTTCATTAATGGAAGTACTTCTTCTATTACCCAATGATATCTCTTTTCATCAGTAAACCTTCCTAGCAAAAGAACTCTGTCCATGCGGCTTTCAAAAGAGGGAGGAGATCTATTGATTATTAAATTGGGTGATATTGGCGGGTTAACGACTTCAGGCCTCTTTCCGTACAGCCTTTCGCATATTTGCGCCGTCCAATTGGAGTTTGCGAGCACGAGATCTGTGTAATCAAAGGGATTTGATCTGCAATATTTCTTGAAATATCTCATGTATAATCCATAGTAATGCTTCATCAGCAAGGTTCCATAACGTTGCTCGGAATAATTTGTTTCACCAAAGAGCAGACCTTCTTTCATCATATCTTCATGAAGCATCACGTCTAGTGGAAAATGAATATATTCGATGAATCTATCTGTCTTTTCGTCTATTTTATCTTTAAGCCCTTCATATGTAGGCATGTCTACCCAAATGACCCCGAGATCCTCACTATGATCTAAACGCCTTTCCATTAATTTATGGATAAGCAATCTCACATAGATGGCAAATGAGTTGATCCGGAATGGTAAAAGGTAGGATGAATTCACATAACTTAGATCTATACCAAACCACTTTGCGATCTGATTCTTGTCATATTTGAAGACGCTAGATAGCTCAACAGCAGAGCCCCATTCATGCAATCCCCTGACTGTTGAAGCAACTACAAGTTCCGCCCCTCCAGGCCCTCCCAGATCATGATGCAATACAAGGGCTTTCATTTTTTCCACAATCCAACTGTTTTTCAGCATAATTATATTTATGGGCTCGGAATTATGGTTATTTTACTGCATTGATTTCCATATTTTATTTAAGTGACTATTACAAGATGCAGAAATGGCTGAGTCAATTGACCTTACGAAAAAAAGTCCTTTTGATTCATTTCAATAGAAGACCACCAATCACGGGAGGCGAGTATGTCTATTGCAAAATAAGCGAGGCATTATCTACCGCATACGAACTAACTGAGATTTCCACTGCTATGGTGATTCTAAAATATTTTAAAACTAGAGGATTAAAAAGGGCGCTTGCAAGGTACCTCCTTGAACCAATATCGATCTTATATCCGCTTCTAGTAAGAAAGAAGTACGACCTAATATTTACATCTTGGTCAGATGAAGTCCCTTTTTATGGGGATGTTGTCTATGCACAACCTCCTGCAGGTTCAACTTCAAAGAAACCATTTACTATCGCTGATCATGGAAGACTACTGCCTAATGTCGCTGAATACTTTGGAAAGGGTGTAACTTGGCCTTGGCGAATGCTGTTTGGCAAATTCAGTATAAAGTACCTTTGTTTTATTAGCAATAGTAAATTTACAGTGGATTACATTTTAAACAAATATAATAAGCGAAGCTATTTAGTTTACCCTCCTGTTAAAGTTGATAAACTAAGATATATCCCGCAAAAAAAGGAGCGCATAGTATTATCTATTGGAACGATAATCCCCGAAAAACGTTTTGATTTAATTGGGAAAATAGGAACTTCTTTTCCAGATGTAAAGTTCATACTCATTGGAAAAGCCGATGAAGTCGGTAAAAAAATCATACAATCAATCGAAAATGAGTTTGCAAAGTCCGGGCTAGCCAATAACTTTTCATATCTCGGGTACATTTCTGATGATGAAAAAGTAGCGGTCTTAGAAAGAGCCAGTGTTATTTTTCATCCCGCTATTGGTGAACCATTTGGCATTTCCCTTGTGGAGGGCATGGTTTCTGGGGCAGTTCCGGTAGCTCATAATTCGGGCGGTCCTTCAGAACTCATAAATTCTGAATGGTTATTCAATAGTGACGCAGAAATCAAAGAAAAACTTACCAAAGCCTTGGATGCCGGACCCTCTGTACGTCATGCCCTCAGAGAAAAAGGAATGACTTTCAGCGAACAACGCTTTAAAGATTCTATTTTGCGCATTTGCGATGAAATAATCAAATCTAAATACCGTTAACACTTTGATGCCCAAAATATTGTTATATTGTTATTTTTGGATTATGATCTCAAAATTACCCATTAAATAAATGTGATTGCAAATTTTTACTGAAGGTTTTAACCGTCTTTGGTATAAGACATTTAATTTTTCTAGAAAGTATTCTCAATTCAGCATTAAAAATAGCGTTATCGAAAATTGATGGGCCCGGAGGGACTCGAACCCTCGACCAACAGATTATGAGTCTGTCGCTATGGCCGGACTAAGCTACGGGCCCCCGAATGAGGAATTATAGTTGTGAAATTTATTCCTTTTGGGTCTGTTTCGGGGCAAGGAATTCGATATAGTTTGCCAGCTCCTCGCACCTTATCTCCTTCAGTTTCTTAGCGGTTTCGCTGAATACCCGTGCTGCACTCGAAAACTCGGTGACTGCCTTCGAGACGATCGCGATGCACCCATTCAGATCTTCAGAATTCAAACGCCTCTGCCCCTCCGCATAGTGTGCCTCGAGTTTCTTCGACCATCCCTTAAGGGCGTCCCTCTCCGCAGCGAGTTCCTCCGGAAGCCCTTTTGCAGCCATTGCTATCCCCCCTGCGAGGCCTCCTATCCCCTTGAGGAAGAGCTCGGCGACGAGCCACTCCTTCGTAACCTTCGCCCTCCTAAGCGAGGCGATCCCCTCCTGGTAGGCTGCCACCCTCCCTGCCTTCGCGCCCATCTCTATCAGGTCTCCGCCTCCATAGCCAGAAAGATCCGCGAGGTTCAGGAGGGATGCTATCCTGTGGCCCTCCTGGCTCACCTTCAGCACCCTCTTCTTTGGGAAGTTCCCCTCCCTCTTCTCCTCGAGGAGTCCCGCCGCCACCAGCGCGTTCACGTGGTTCAGAACCGTGATTGTGCTGAACTTTGTTTTTTCACGGAGCTCGGACATTGTGAGCTCCCCAGACCTGTAGACGGTAAGAAGTATCGTCGTGGAGACCTCTTTCGGGACCTTCCCTTCCATCTATTTACACCTTTTTACTTCCTAAATCCCTTCTTTTTGGAAAGTAAAATATAAACGTATAAGCCTTTTGGCGCCGCGGGAAGGACTCGAACCTTCGACCAACGGGTTAACAGCCCGTCGCTCTACCGAGCTGAGCTACCGCGGCTCTGTAGGTGATAGATGAGCAATAGGACTCGATATTAATCTTTTTTGTTGCGACATCTGGCGACTAGTTCTCCTCTATCATCTTGAGCTTCTTCGGGAGGTACTTGTCGACTATCGCGGTTAGGCCGTGCGCGCTGAATGCCTCGAGCTCCGCCCTCCTCCTCGTCTTCTTGAACTCCTGGAGCTCGCTCTGCCACTCGAAATCCCTGTACCTCATGTCTTCCTCGAGGAGCCTTATCCTCTCCTCGTCGAGCTTTGTGAGCGGGAACGAGGGCAGGTTGAACCTCTTGATGTCCGTCGCCCAGAGCCCGACCCACTTCGCCCTCACCGTCGTCAGATCCCTCAGGTGCGCGGCGTTCGCAGAACCGCGTATGATGACCATCGCGATGTGCATGCCCCAGGGGTCTGCGTCCGTGAGGAGGTAGACCGGAAGCCCGAGCTCCTGGTTGAGCCTCCGGATGAGCAGCCTCGCCAGCCTAGGCGCCTGCCCTGCCGTGTCTATCAGTATCGCATTGAACTTGTCGTATACGCGCTCCTCGATGAACCTCCTGAAGACCGCATTCTTCTCAATCACGAAGACCTTGTCCGCCTTGCACGAGAGGAAATCTGCCTGGGCGACCGAGAGCCCAACCATGACCCCGTCGGGGTTGGAGCCTAGGTTCACCCTCCTGCCCTTATGCGTCTCGGGCGTCGTGTACTCTATCTCCAGGTCGCCGAAGATCGCGGACCTCTCCTTCGGGAAAATGTTGAAACCCTCGCGCGGCTCGCCCAAGAGCGTTTCGAGGTCGGTCACGGTGTCGTCCGACTCGGTCTGCTCCCTGAATTTTATCCCGTAGTTGAGGGAATGGTAGTAGAGGTCCCTCAGCGTGCTGCTCTTCCCCTCAAGGACGAGCCTCTTCGCGAACGACGCCACCCAGAGTAGCTGCGTCAGGGACCTGATCTGCTTTATGTTTGCCGCGGACCTCAGGGACCTCTGGTCTCCGAGTACGAACTGCCCCAGCTCCTCGTCGAAGACTATGTTCGAGGTAGTCCTGCTCGGTATCCTTATCCTCGGGAACTCCCCCCTCTCGATCTCGGCGTAGATCTCGTTCCCGAGCTCACTCAGCTTCGACAAGACTTCTCTGTTCGACTTCCTTAGCATGTGCCTGAACCCTCCTCAGAACCTTCTCGTAGTCCGGCGGTTTCCCGTTGCCGGCGAGCTCGGTCGAGAAATTCGCGATCATCGGCAGGTACCTCTCGAAGACGGACAGCCTCCGCTGGACAATGTCCGCCTTCTCCTTCTTGGCCAGGTGGGCCCTTATGTCCCTGGCGCACGTCTTGAGCGCCCACTCGATCTCATACTCGACCTCTGGCCTGTCAGCGATGTACTCCTTCCCTACGGTCTTGTAGGGCACCTTCGTGGCGCATATGTGGACGAAGAATGCCAGTGGCATCGAGCCGAGGTCAAGCCTGTACCTCTGCCAGTTGATCTTCTTGATGACCTTCATTGTGACGTCGCTGTGCAGGTCGTAGAGGAGCGGGATCTTGTTCGCGAACCTGAATACGAGCATCTCGTCCTGGGGCGTTATTGGAATGTCGCCTCCATAGGCGATCGCCGCCTCGACTATGAACGGGTACCCTGCATACGCCGAGGCCCCTCTCTGCGTCACCGCCACGTACTCCGGCCTGAACTCCCTGATTATGCCCTTCTTCAGGAGCTCCTCGCCGATCGGGGAGAGGCACTGCGCGTCCGGGGGCTGGAAGCCGTCGAACTCCTTCATCTTGTTGACGAGCCTCAGGAGCTCCTTAGAGTCCAGCGTCCTTGGGTTGGCATTCTGGCTTATCTTCGCCTCCTTCAGGAAGTTGATCGCAGTGGCAGCTCCCACCCTGTGGAAGTTGTTCACAAGGAAGTCGACCATCGTGCTGCTTCTAGTCGCATTTATCATCCTGTGGACGATCTCGAGGTCTACGCCGTACGGGTGCGGCTTTACTGTCTCCGCCGGCTTCGGCATCTCATCAGTAATCTTGTCGAACCTGTAGAGCGTACCGTCTGGGTCGATGAAAAGTATGTTCGCGTAGGGGAGCAAGATCGAGGTCTGCCGGAAGTATTCCACCACTTTCGGCTTTGCCCTGACGTAGTCCCCCTCGAAGCTGAACTCGATTATTGTTCCCCGCCACCTGCCTGGGTTCGGGGTGACCTCCTTCCTCCTAACGATCGGCTTGTTCTCCTGGACGTTTATGTTGAGCTCATAGAAGTACTTCTCGAAGCCCCCCGTGCTCGAGAGGACCTTCACAGAGCTGTGCGCGGTGATCTGCCCGTACAGGACAGCCATCTTGCCCCCGAGCCCGAAGATGCCCCTGCTCTGCCTGAGCATATACTTCGATCCGAAGAGGATCTGCCCGAATGCGTACGGGACCTGGTCGTAGGGCACCCCGATCCCGTTGTCCTCCACCCTTATCCTGTAGATGGAATTCCCCTCGCCGATCAGCTTCGTCCTCACGTCTGGCGGGATGCTGTACTGCTCGCATGCGTCCAGGGCGTTCTCGACAAGCTCCCTGATTATTGTGTACGTCGCTCTGACCGGGTTGTCAAAGCCAGCTATCTCCCTGTTCCTGTAGAAGAAATCAGCCGCAGAGATCGACTGGAACTTTTCCCTGGACACCCCTCGACCTCCCTCTCACTCTTCCCCTTCCACTTCCTCTTCACTCTGCTCTTTCTCCTCCGTATCCTGAAGAGCCCCGCCGCCTGTCCTCCAAACTCCCTCCTTGAGCTCAGGCCTCTTCTCCCACAGCGATAGCCTCTTCTTCTTCAGCTCCAAGTGCGCGTTGTTGAGGTACTTGTAGACCGCGCCGTGCATCGCTCCCTTCACCAGCATTGATATCGCCTCCTTCGCCACAATGATCTCGTCGTACTCTCCGATCACTGAGACAGTGTGGCCGTACACCGAGACCGCAGTCCCTGTGAGCTTCTCAATTATCCTCCTCGTCTTGCCGTTCTCCCCGATTATCCTTCCCTTGACCCTGAGGAGCTGGTTCCTCGAGCCCCCGATGGCCTCCTTCAGGTCCACCACCTCAATCATCTGGCCGTCCGTGAAGAGCCTGAACGCCCTCTGCGGACTGAAGCCCCTTCCGATCGCGGTGATTATGTCCCTCGCTTTGAGGATCCCTGACGGGTCGCCCCTACCTGCCTCCGCCTCGATCACCACCTCGCCACTCTTCCCGTCCACGGTGATCTTAGTCCCCGTCCCGTTCTCGACCTCTGCCTTTGTACCCCCGCTCTCTCCTATGAGTACCCCCGTCCTCTCGACGGGTATCTTCATGTATATCCTGCTCATTGCCGCTTCAGCCATTTTATTACACTCTCCGGGTCAGGTGGATTCAGACCCTTCTTCTCAAAGAATCTTATAAGATTTCCAACGTCCCTGCTCAGGAAGACATCAGCCATCGGGTGCGTCTTGAGCACTGCTTGCCCGAGGTCAATAAAGTAAACCTTCCCCTCGTGGATCATCACGTTGTACTCGCTCAGGTCCGCGTGGACGAGCCCTGCATCCCTGTAGAGCCTCTCGAGCATCCCCATCACCTCCTCGTATGTCCTGGCGCTAATCTCGCCCTCGCCCAAAGTCTTCAGCGTGGGTGCCGGCTCGCCTCCTCTCCCCACGAATTCCATCACAAGGATATTTTGCGAGACGTCAATGGGCTTGGGAACCCTCACTCCTGAGCCGTAGGCCTGGGTGAGGTTCTTGAACTCCTTCTGCGCCCAGGTGTAGATCAGCTTCCTGTAGTCCTTGCTGTCCCTGAACCTCGGGTCCCCTTGGATGTACTGCCTTATCGACTTCTTGAACTCCATGGACGAGGTGAGGTAGATCTTCACGGCGAGGTCTTCGCCAGTCTTGCCCTTTGCCCAGTAGATCCTGGACTCCTTCCCTGCCTTGACTGCCCCGAAGACCCTTTCGATCGGACCGTTGTTTATCATCTGGTACAGTGCCATCACGGTCTTTACGTCGAAGACCTCCTCGACCGTCTTGAACAGGTCCTCGTCCTTTGTCCTCTTAGACCTGCCCCGGTCTACCCTGAGCTCCTCCCTCCTCGCAAGTGCCTCGTAGTCCTCTCCCAAAAATATCGCCTAAAAACCATTAGATAATTGATGCTGATAATGATAAAAGGCTTTCTGAGCAGGGTAGCATTTCAGACGAGCATGTCAAGATATCCCTTAGCCTTCAGCTCCCTCAAGTCCCCGCGGTCATACCTCCAGACGATGTCCCCCTTCTGGTCTGACTGGAAGTCCCAAGGGGCAACCAGCACCACGTCGTTGAGCCTGAGCCATATCTTCTTCTTCATCTTACCCGGGATCCTACAGATCCTCGTCTTCCCGTCCGAGCACTTTACCTTAACCCTGTCGAAACCCAACAGCTGGGTTACGACCCCTACCAGTTCCCCCTCCGATGGCAACGTTAGGCTACGCGAGGGGGCTTCTCTATCCGACATTAATGCACCTTCTTTGATCAGAGAAGGGGGCAGTCAATATTAAATTTTGTTCTAAACAAGGCCAAAACTCAGCCCCAAAATATGACTAATTTGATTTATCGTGACAATAGTTTAATGCCCGTCCCGTGGAGCTGCCCCGTGGGGTGGGGATTACTTCGTGTTGAAAGACGGGTCTACAGGTGCCCTATCTGCAAGATCGAGGTTAGGTTGCGGGACGCGCAGTGCCGGAACGATCATCTATTGAGATGGGAGGGGGTGACGTAGGATTTGTCTCAACCAGTGACCTCGATAGTCTCAACAGAGTATGTGCTGATCGAAACGTATTGTACCTGTACATCCTCGTAGCAGCATAATGGGGGCAGCCATCCTGTACAGCCTGTATTCGGGTAAGAACTACCAGACCTTCTCGTGCGCGATAATCACCGCTTTGACAAGAATAGCGGGCTTCGCGATTGGTGTAAACTCGAAAGGACATGGATAGGGAAATATTGCTGTTGACGGCTGGGTCAACAGCTAAGGCATTTACTTATTAATCAATCTTGCAAAAACGTTCGCTGACTGGCAGATTCGCCAATCAGAAGCCCGTCCGATGCCGTGCACCGGTCTTCGGTCTTCATTCTTTTCTCCCCTATAGCTATAGTCGGTTCGACATGCCCCCATTTTTTCTATGAAAACCAGATTTACATCAACCCCGTAACCCTTAATTCTACCTGGATCAAACCCTTAAGGGGGGCCCGTGGCCTAGTCCGGATCATGGCGGTGGCCTTCGGAGCCACAGGACCTGGGTTCGAATCCCAGCGGGCCCGCCATCGAACCTTCTTTCCTTGAAGAAAAAAACCTTCACCAAGAAAAGAGTTTTTTACATGAGCGTGAAACCTGTACCGTACAGATGGGCGCTGAGTGTACCGTACAGATCGAGGAGTTTTCCAAGTTCTGCATGGTGGACCTTAGGCTCATGCCCGAGTCCGTGAGGAGGCACGCGGTCTGCATGAAGAAAGTCCTGGCTTGCTGCGGCGCCAATCCTACTCCATCCAGGATAAGGGACTTCCTTTCCACCGTAGAGAACCCGTTCACCTACAACAATTACCTCAAGAGCCTGAGGGTCTACTTCCGAGACTTCCTCGGTCGACCCGACGTAATCAAGACGTTCAGGTTCTGCAGGGCGGATCCGCTCCCTCCGAAGCTCTATACGAAAAAGGAGCTGCAGGAGTTCTACGAAGCGCTCGACACCGAAAAGGAAAGGGCATTGTTCCTTCTTTATGCGACCTCTGGGAGGCGCCGCTCAGAGGTCCTGGACTTGACGATGGACCAGATAGACCTGGAACAGAGGGCTATACTCCCGAACAAAAGCTCCTCGACCAAGAGGACGTGGTACTCGTTCTTCAACTCTGAATGCCAGGAAGAGCTTGGGCGCTATTTGATGATAAGGCAGGACCCAAAGAGGGGCGGGAGGCTCTTCCCGTTCAGGAATACCTACAGGGGCGTAATCTTCAGGATCGCCCACCACAAGACCGGTCTTGACATCACGCCCCAGACGCTCCGCTTCTGGTTCGCCAACGAAATGGCCCGGCTGGGCGTGCCGGACAGGTTCATCGACGCCTTCCAGGGGAGGATCCCCCGCTCGGTGCTAGCGAGGCACTACACGGATTATAGTCTCGAGAACCTCAAGGCGATATACGACAAGGCGGGTCTGAGGGTGCTGGGGTGAACTCATAAATACCTTTTTCATAATAATTGAAATTATGAAGCTGGATTTGCAATGGTATGATTGGATATTCATCTTCTTTGCGGCATGGTGGCTTCCCGCAATCGTTGATATGCTGTTGCAGTCTGGGTTCGTCCTGTCGATATACTTTATAATGATGTTGCCGCTTTACTTCATGGCTGTATCCGTTCCTTACTTCCCAATATATGTCGCATACAAGGCGTATAAATGGGCAAAAAAAAGAAGGAAGGTTCAGTAAGTCACGAAGTCTAGGAAGTCTATCTCTGCCAAAATTTCCCCGCCGATCACTTCGGCGCTGACCTGTATGTAGCGGAGGATAAGCGCCTGTGGCCTTGGAAGGTTGTTCGTTGCGGTAATCAGTGCTGTGTTTGACTTGACCCCATTCATGAACTCGCCGAAGTCAATTACAAAAGTGTAATACTGCCCTACATCCATCTTGCCATTATATACCCGCTGAAGGTGGATGTCCGCGTTGTACTTGTCCCCGAGGGTATAGGACCAGCCAGGCGAAAAAACATTGTAGATGTTGGCGAATTTGTAAGTTCTATGAATAAACAAGTCTACATGAAGCGATTGCATGTTATTTGTTGCAGGGGGTGAATCGTAAGCGCTTAGCATCCCGTTTAAAAATTCGTACTGGAACAGGAAGGCGATGAGTAGCCCGTTATTGCTGTTCCACCTGTCCAGCCTGTCCGTGAGCAGTTTGGCCCTGATGACTATGTAGTGCTTGCCTGTCGGCTCCTGTGTGTTCATGTCATACCTTATTCCATCGACAGGTATAGCAACACCTGCGCTTGACCCAGCCTTGAAGTGCCCTTCATAGACACCGCCAACATAGGGTGGTCTACCCTGGTGTATGAATG
>Ga0067045_1027614_pt1 | contig 81297 bp, 60 predicted proteins | sample TerdegcTABiofilm_FD_59184 | JGI IMG/M metagenome (GOLD analysis project Ga0067045, IMG submission 59184) | Combined Assembly of (Gp0054472, Gp0054536) Wastewater bioreactor microbial communities from Singapore -Terephthalate degrading... | reverse complement strand
GGCGGCGAAAAAGCGAGGGCGGGGCGGGAATTCCTTTTCCCCCAACCCCCCTTTCCTTCCCGCCCCGCCCGAGCGGTCTGGTTCTTGCCGCGCCGCAGGCGCGGCATCATTCGGGATTTCGTTCAAAAAAAGTTCGCGCTTCGTTCAGTAATTGCGACCAATCTTTATAACTGAATAAATCTTTTTACGAGCTTATTCTTCTGTATTCCAATAAGTTCGGGCTTGTCTTGCAGGTAAAAGAATGATATTTTATTACCCAAAAGACGGAGGATTACAGATGGACAGCATACAGGAAAAGACTCCTTCTGCCGGAGGATATATATCTGAGGAAGCAAAGAGGAAATTTACACTTACTGCAGGTATTCTGGGTGGGGTTTTCTTCATTCTGCAATTTGTTTTACCCTTTATGGCTTTCATACCTGCCATAAAACTCCCAGAAACCATTAAAGAGGGTCCATTGTTTAATTTCAAACCACCAGTATATTTTAATAAGAAGGTCTGGTTTATAAAAGTGAGCATAGACAAGAAGAATAACAACGGTTCTATTTCTGAGCTCTGGTATATATCTGAATCTGAGCCGGATAAACCGGTGAAGTATAAAGGCTTCAACAGGATATGGGAAGAGCTGGTATCTGATGAGAATGGGTTATGGTTAATTTCAAAAGATGCCGCTGCCATCCTAACAATCGATGGAGAATACCGGGAATATATATCTGAGAAAAATATAGCGAATATTAACAACTCTTTTATTCTCAACGGAAGACCTGCGATAGTCAATTATAACAAAGGGATGTTTATTATAAAAAGGTTTGGAGATAACGGATGGGAGAGAATAAATGAATTTGAAATTATAAATCCTGATAGACCAGACTACTGCCCAAAGTGTCTGACTATAAAAGTACTAAATATCAATGAACAGCTTCACCTCTTTACAGAGATTGATGATACAATCTACTATCGTGAGGGATTTCCTAAAGGAGAAGAAGATGACATTAAGAATAATTGGGAGAAAGTAGCTGTCGTTAAAGATGATTGGCATATTGTCAATATCGCAGGCAAGTTAGCGATCTTTTACTGGGAAACTAATGGATTTCGATCTGTATTTACAGGACTAATAAGAGAAGGCGACAAATGGTCAAAATTCTTTTCCGTCGATACGAAAAATGTCTTTGGTTTCTATTACTCAGTTATTGGCTCTAATGCGCTTAAAGAGCCTTTATTCTTCTATATACATTTTCCAGCCGAAATAAAGATTGTGAAAGCAAGTGAGATCGGTAGGGAGAGTTCAAAAAAATTTTCATTTTTTAAGTCTATGTTCCCCAAATATCTCTTCCCCGGATTTTTTGTGTTTATCCAGTTAATACCATATATATTACAGATTGTCCTTGCTCTGATTCTCACAATTATGATGAAAAAATACAGGGTAAGTAATTACAATTATGGGAGTAAGTCTGCACATTTTGCAACTATCTGGAAGAGGGCCTGGTCACAGATTATTGATATAATTATATATCTGATTCCGTTGCTTGCAATAATGGGAGAATATATATCTAAAACATTTTTTTCTGGTGAATTTCCGGATTCGCTTGAATTCTTTAAAGATGTTTTACTGGTTTTTCTATATTCGTCGATATGGTCGGTTATTTACCTTCTTCTCTTCAGTTATACCGAGGGAAAATACGGATATACTCCCGGAAAATGGCTACTCAGGATAAAAGTCGTTGGCGAAGACCTTCTTGTGTGCGGATTTAAGAGGGCATTTGTGAGAAATCTCTTAAAACTTGTTGACGGATTCTTTAGTTTTCTTGTCGGAATCCTGCTTGCGGCTCTTAGTGAAAAATGGCAGAGACTCGGGGATATGGCCGCCCACACAATTGTTATCAATGTAAAAAAGAGAGAATCTTCAGCAACCGCCGAGTGAACGTTTCTGTTTCTTCTTGACCGGTCCTGCCGGTTTGTTCTTCCTGATAAGTTCGGGTATCTCCGCCTTGGCGCGGGTCCTGAAGCGGTTTAACCACTGTTCATCCAGACTCTTCGGCTCTGCAATCGGTTCAAATCCGAGAATATCTTTTCTGAATTTCTGTAGCCCGCCTTTCAGGATTTTTATGTTTTTAAATCCCATCTCGCTTGCAAGGACAGCCATTTTGCGCTCCGTAAGCTCATCTTCGGCGACAAAGAGATTGTCGGTATGCCTGTATCTCAGAAACTGTGCAGGTTCCTTCTCGAAGAGATTCTCCCTTGTAAAGAGAGTCGAACGCGGAAGACTCCATTCGGAGTAGGACTTCTCGTTTCTGAAATCGATTATCTGAAGCCTCTCCTCGTTTTTATCAAGAAGCCTGAATGCAAGTTCATCGACAGTCATCTCTTTTAAGGGATAATTTCTGACCAGATTCTCATCCTCAATCATTCTTAAAAGTGTAGACTTTTTCTCAACAAAAGTAACGGAGAAGATAAGCAGTAGAATACCACCACCTGCAATAATTGCATTGGTCCTGTTGAGATTCAGAAATCTTATCTCTTCCTTATTTACCTTCTTTTCGATAAGAGTTACGACGTAAAATGCCACAAGTGCAATAAATGTCAGCAGAAATGCAAATAGATTCGGAGATATTCCGAGCGTCTCTGATATCCGCGGATTTCCGATATATGATGCCTTGTAGAGCGACTCGAAGAGTGGATATCCCTCGGCAAATATCAAAACACCTATAAATGCACCACCGATGAATATCATTGCGTCGATCTTCCCGATGGCTGCCGCACAGACGCTCGTGCCGGGACAGAAACCTCCGAGGACAAATCCGAGTCCCATAATAAGTCCGCCTACTATTGCTGACCAGATGTATGTGGGATTTATATAAATCAGATTAATATCCAGAAGGCCGAAGTGCAATAGACCCAAAACACCCACCATTGCAGTGACACCGGCAGTAAAAAAGACTCTGAGAACTGTAAAATCGTATCCGTAGAAGAGCCCGACGAGCTTCTTTGAGGTCGAGAATCCCGCCTGCTCCAGAATCATTCCGAAGAAGATTCCTATGATGAGTGCTACTATATAATTGAGGTTGGTTGATATTATATCAGGTACAAGTGGTCCCATAGTAATCCCTCCCTATATCCAGAATTTTCGTAAAAAATATGCAAAGCCGTAAGCCCCGCCGAAGATGGATATCATTACAAGGAGTCCGCCAGTTGACATCACCGCCATACCGGAGAGTGCGGCACCGCTCGTACAACCCCTTCCGAGCTGTGAACCGATTCCCCATAGCATTCCGCCAATCAGTGCACCCCAGAATCTCATACGTGTGGTTGCATTCGGACCTTTTTCGAATTTCAGGTCGAGCCTTCCGGATATCAGCCCCGAGAGAAATGCGCCGATTAGAACACCTACTACCTCGAATACCAGCCAGTTCATAAGAGGGCTTGTCCCTTCGTGTTCCTTTGAATACTCCTGATAGAACTTTGTGTTTGAAGTATGAGATGGAGCAACTACCTCCACGCCGGCAACAACCGCACTCTTTATAGCACCGCTCGCCCCGAGACCTCTCCCTGTTATGTAAATGGTTGACAGAAGCAGGAGTCCGAGTAAAAACCCGGCAAGATACGGATTCATATACTTGTTCTCTTCCATAATTACACCTCACTTTTGCTTTCTGTCTCGTTCGTTTTATGCTCTTCCTCCTCGAGCTCCTCGTAACCTGTCAGCATAGCCCTGAGATTTGATGTAATTGTCGTACCAGTAGTGATAAGATATAGATGGACGATCACAAAAGTCACAAGAAGAAGAGCCGCAGCCGTATGTATTATTGCAATAACTTCGAGCGAACCAATATTTATCGCCTCTATTCCGTAGCGGGAAGGGTATCTGTAGAGCATATAGAGAATTCCCGAGAGTATGCTTGCGGGAATCAGAATAATCTTAAGCCCAAAATATGTAAGCCTCTGCAGTGGATTGAGCTTGCTGAGCAGTGTCTTTCTGGTAGGGTGAGGTGCGTTTCTGAATATTCCAAGGAGATAATAATCCAGCTGTGCTTTGATGTTTTTAAAGGTAGGTATATATTGCTTATATTCTCCAGTTGTAAAATGCCAGAAGATTGCAAAGACGGTCAGTGCCAGAAAGAGGTATGCCGCAATGTTATGATATGTAACCGCCTCCTTGAATCCAAGAAATGAATATGAGCCGTGAATCTCAAAGCCTGTAAACATCAGAAAGAAGATCAGAAGTGCCTGCATCCAGTGCCAGAATCTCTCAAATCCTTTATAGATCAACACATATTTCTTACTCATCTCATCTTCCTCCTTCGGATATAACTGGCGGCAATCCTTCCTCCCCCGTGTGCAATAACGCCAAAGATTGCAAAGATAATCAGGAGTTTCCCCATCCCGTCAACAAGAGGCGAATAATCCCTTCCGGGTATATAAAAATCCCTCAGGTTTGCAATCCTTGAACCATTTCGTGTATGACACTCCTCACACCTTACAGATTTGTCCTTCGTAGATACCATATGATTGACAGGCCAGTACATCTTTGTCTCGATAAAATCTATCTTCCCGCTGAATGGCAATCCTTGCTCTTTCATACCGATTTCAGAGGCCTTTATCCAGTCAAAGTCCTTCCAGAATGCCCCTGCCCCTTTCTCCTCAGAATAAAGTTTTGGCATAATAAGAATATTATTTTCGGGGTCGTATGGTTGCTTTGCTGTGTGAATCTTGACAGGTATAATCTTTGACTCCTCGTCTTCATAGCTGCCGTAGAGAGGGTTGAGGATGAGAGGGGATTTGGGGTCCTTGATCTTATCTCCCAGAAGATAATGCGAGGCGGTCCCGTTGAACCAGACATAATCGGGCTTAAGATTTTTTCCCCAGACAAAAGATCCTTTTATTGACATATACTTATGATTTCCATTCTCGTCTTCCTCTACATAGGGTTCACCGTTTTTTAGTTTTCCTGCTGTTGACCAGTCCCAGTAAAGTTTTGTAGAGTTTACCTTGGCATAAACAGGGATATGGCAGGCCTGACAGGAGACCTTGAGACCGTGTTCGTTAATGATATCCTCCCTGTGCGGGGTCTCGGTATGACAGTCCTCACACCGCGTCCTCTCCCTGTTCATTGAGCAGATTGAATATAGTTTGCCAAATATATTGTGCTCCTTTGTTTTGTGACAATCGGTGCACTGCATATTTACTCCGTCAACCGCCATATGAACATCCACGTCTCTTAAAGGTTCAAACTGTGCACTCTCTAAATCTCCGTGTTTGACATTATTTCCCCCGCCGCCGAAGAAGTGACAGACACCGCAGTTGCTTCTCTTTGGCTTTCCGACATTCTGTGCAATATTTTTGAAATCCAGAGTCCTCACTGGCTCTCCACCTTTCTCGGATGCCTTCATATATGTCTCGGTATTGTCGTGGCAGACCATACAATCGATATTTGTAGGGTCAGTAATAATATTTCCGCTCTTATCGAGCCCGAGTCCTACGTGGCACTTCGCACAGCTCTTCTCGTTGCCGTGTGCGGCAATACAATAATTGTTGATTGCATTCTTCTTGCCGATATAGACTATCCCTCTGCCTTTCATATAACCGACCCGTTCCCAGTTATAGTGATTCGAATTCATAATCTCCTGTGCAGTCAGGTTATGGCATGTCTCACAGGCCTGTGTGATTTCTCGCGGTTCAGAGAAATCCTTATTTAAGACCTCAAATTTTGAATGGTCGGCCTTCTTCTTCATCTCCCGCTTTAAATACTTCTCTTTTAACTTTACAATATCAGGTTTTTCAATCTCGTTACTTTTAAGAATTCCATAAGATATTGCCAGAAAAAGACCAAAAAAGAGAAGCGATATAAGGATATTTCTCATAAAATTTCTCCCGATATTTTATAGAATGTATACACTACCTCTCTTCGCACAACTGTTTAATCTCCTTAATAAATTTGACTATCTTATTATTCCTGATGGAATAGAAGACCTTATTCCCCTCTTTTCTGCTCTCCAGTATAGAATTATTTTCAAGAATCCGCAGGTGCTGGGAGATATTTCCCATAGTTGTCCCAATCTCCTCAATAAGTTCGCTTACGTTCTTCTCACCATCAATAAGGGAGCAGACAATAAGTAACCTAACAGGAGACGAGAGGGCATCGAGTATCTTTGCCACTCTTTTTGCATCGTCGAGTTTGCTGATGTTGTCGTCCCCGAACATGTTTAGTATTTTAGCAGATACTAAAATACTGTCAAGAACAATCTGGTTTCAGGACCTGTAATGTATGACAAAGCATTCATAAGTGAATTTTTTCACGCAGGGTTTTTTGATTTTAGAATCCGGATTTTATATTATAAAGTCAGGCAAAGGAGGATACAATGAGAACTCTTATCTTTTTCTTTCTGTCTGTTGTGCTTATCCTGTCCTGCGAGACATACAGTACCAAAGACATGGAGAGAGACAACCCTTATCCCTTTATGCTGAAGGTTGTGGTAGAGGAGGGCGGGAGGACGATGAAGTTCGAGGACAGAAACGCCAGAATGACCTGTGACAAACTACCGACTTATGATGATTGTACTCCCTGTACCGAGACTTACGACAGTTCCGGCAATGACTGTCTTTACGACCCGAAGACCGGCAAATCATTTACAGCCGATTCCTGTATGTGCAAGGGGAATTATCACATTCTTAGTCAGAACGGGCTTGAACTGGTAATCAGAGACCCGAAGAAGGCAAGAGTTCCTTCCACTTTTATGACACAGATAGATGCAGAAATACTTTATATGAACAGATCACTTGAGGGGAGGATTATGACAACCAAGGCAGAGATCGGGACTACCATAAAACAGTCAGAGGGCTCAGTGATACAGCTCCTTGATTCATATTATCTGGATATAGCGGGTGGTTTTGAGGCGACAGACGGAGTCAGGATACTAAGAGGCGGTATCTTTTATTCCGTAAAACCCGAACAATAAAGAAGAGGTCATACTATGAGAAGTTTTTTGATAATTATTCTTTTTCTCGTATTCTCTCCGGGTCTTTTTGCAGAAGGATTCTTCTTCGGGGCAGAGATAAATGCCCTTGGGATTGATGAAAAAAGTTATATCGGTAAAAACACAAGGGAGATTGTAAAGAACCTGAACGGGAAGATATCGGATGAGTCATCAGGTGCACTGGCTATCGGATTTTATGAAGGGTATCAGGTCAATGAGTATTTTTCCATAATGGCCCGCCAGCGTTATTTTTCGGTAGGCAGTTCTGCGGATTTCTATACACAGAATTCGATGAATTTCGAGATTTCCAAAAATGTGGTTCCCCTGAATGCCGGGGTCAGACTCAGATTGGGAATGGATGAGGTTTTTGGTCTCTTTGCGGATATTTTGCCCGGTATTTATATCGTCGACTCCTTCGAAAATGGTTTTTTCGGGACGAATCACAAGCGGAATCTCTCCTTTGGTGCCTCTCTTGGTTTCGGGGGTGACTTTATCATAAAAGAGAAGGTAAATATCGGAATTGGTCTTATGTATGAATGGTTCTCTGTCCCTCAGGGGAACATTATCCTTGAAGACGGCGGAGACGGAGGAGGAATCGGTCTGGTGCTGAGGGTGGGGGCACTTTTTTAAATGAAACGTTTTTTTGTTGTAGTGAGTTATGAGCAACAGAAAAATTATTCTATTGACTGGTTTGATTATTATATTGTCAGGATGCAGCACGGAAGAACTTTCTGACCGGTTTGACTGCAAGAAGATGTGTGAAAAGGAGTACAGCTGCAGAGGAAAGGGGGGAGAAGATACTTCAAAATGTATCAGTCAGTGTGAGGAAGGGATGCCGGAGGAGTATTATCAGAGAGATTTTATAAAAGGTTCAAATCGGTGTATGGACGAAGGTTGTGATAAAACAGAGAGTTGCATTGAAGAACTTTATAAAGACTGCAAAAAGCCCGATTTTTCTAAAATTACTGAGCTGGCCTGCAAGAAATATTCGGAATGCAACAATAAGAAAGTTAAGGAATGTGTCTCTGCTTCGGGTTGTGATTTCGGCGGTCTTTTCGTATGTGTAAATGATTACCTCATCAGCGAACTCAAAAAATGTATAAATGAATTGAACTGTCAGGAGAGTGCAGAAGATGCCGGTTATTATATCCGCAGCTGCATATCCCGGTTGCTTAAAATAAACGGATGCTGAAGTTTTGCCGGAAGACCGGTTGAGCATATCTTGTATCGCGGAAAATCTTTTTCATTTTCTTGTGTTTTGCGGGGATTGATTATATAAAGTATTCCGGTACAGAGTCACAGATATGTTTGAGGAGATATTAAGAAATACATCTGAAAGCGAACTCAATCTCTTCGTCTTTCTCTTCTCCTTTCTCGAATATCTGCTCCCGGTTGTCCCGGGAGACCTTGCGCTTGCCTTCGGCGTCTTTATGGCTGTTTACGGAGGGTATTCTCCTCTTCTGATTTTTACCACATCGATAGCGGGCGGGACTGCGGGGGCACTCGTCTCACTGCTGGCAGGCCTCTTTGTAAGCAGAAGATACAATAGCGAAAAACTTGGTCATTTTCTGAAAAAAAATTTTGCGGACTCGGATGAAAAGATAAGAAAGGCCACAGACCTCATAAACAGATATGGTCTGCCGATTATTATTCTGAACAGATTTATACCGGTACTGCGCGGACCGATCGTATTTGCAGCGGGATACAGCGGGGTGAGTATTCCGAAGGCACTCTCAGGGGCAGTCTGTTCGGCATTTCTGTTCAATCTTGTAATTACCGGAGTTGCATTTGCAGCGGGCAGGAACTTTGAGTCACTAAAATCATTTCTGTCCCTGTATTTCGAGGTTTTCATTATCCTTGTAATAATTGTATTTGTGTTCTATAAAGTCGTAAGAGGTTTTAAGAGGAGAAAATTATGAGAAAGATATTTGCCGGTTTTGGTTTTCTAATCCTTATTGTATCACTTGCGGGTCCGGTACTGCATTCGGAAGAGACACTCAAAAAGGAGAAGGTTATTTCCGAAGAGTACTATGACCTTCTGTTCGACAAGAATAAGGTCGGAAAGGTCAGATTAGAGTCATATATCTCGAAATTCAGGGGGAGTGAGGTATATGTTATAGAGGAGGAGATGAATGCCGTTTTTTTAAGAGGCGGAACGGAGATGAAGACATACAGCAAGTCCCGGACACTCTCGAATATGAAAGACCTCTCTCCGATAGGGTACTGGTATGAGGCATCCGAGGGAGGAGTAAAGAGGACTCTGATGGGTCTGGTCTCGAAGGATAAGAAGAGCATCGAAATCAATATAGATATCGGAGGGACGAAGACCACAAAGAAGCTGGAACTCCCGCCGAATACGATCTTTTCGAATGCCTTTGAATATTACATACGGAGAAACCTGAATCCGGGTTTTGTGAAGAAACTTCCGCTTATTATGGAGGCGGATGCGGATGTGGTGGAAGGTCTTACACAGTCAGAGAAATTCGAACCGATAGATCTCTGCCCCAACTCCGTCTACAAGACTACAACGACGGTTGCGGGTATAAAGAATATCGAGCTGAGGGATGCCTCCGGCTGGCCCGTATGTGTAATTTTACCCACAATGAATGCTATCTTTATAAGGGTTGACAAAAAGAAGGCGGATGAGGGGTTTACACCGGTTGATATATTCGAACAGTCCCTCATAAAACCGGATAAGCCGATTAAGTCTATAAACAGACTCGAGAAACTCACCCTGAAACTTACATTCTCCTCAATCGAAGTTCCGCCGATTCTGGAAGATGAGTATCAGAAGATACTGAAGAAAGAGGGTAAATCGGTGGTTCTGGAGATCAGAAGAATTCGGCCGGATATGGATAAAAAGGTGCCTTTCCCCGTAAAGGACGAGAAATTCAAAAAGTACATCGAACCTACACGTTATGAGCAGTCGACCTCCGAGCAGATTATGGAGCTTGCCCAGAAGTTTGCGGGAGAGGAGACAGATACAGTAGAGGTGGCAATTAAGGTCTCCAATCAGGTGGGCGGATTTATAAAAGGGGCATCGCTCTCGAAAGGTTACCTCTCTGCACTGGAGGTCTATGAGCAGAAGGTCGGAGACTGCACGGAATACTCGGTACTTACTTCGGCTCTCCTCAAATCCCTCGGGATACCGACAAGACTTGTAATGGGGCTTGTCTATGTCGATGGAAAATTCGGTTTCCATTCCTGGCTGGACTACTGGGCCGACGGATGGTTCTCTGTTGACCCCACGCTTAATGAAGAGTCTGTCAATCCCACACATATAAGGCTCTGGACCGGAATAGGTGAACCCTCAGAACTCAGAGGTGCCTCGACGTCGGCGCTCAATTTCTTAAACAAGGTCAAGATCGAGATATTAGACGCAGAATACAAGTAGATGAACCGTGAAGAACTTACAGGCAGGTTTGCCGAATATCTGAGAGTCGAAAAGGGATATTCTGAGCACACCCTTAGAAACTATTTGTCTGATATCGAGATATTTTTCGAATACCTTAAAGAGAGAAAGATTGAGATAGCAGACGAGAAGGACCTCGAGAGACTGGAACCGGTAGATATAAGGGGGTTTCTGGCTTCCCGCTTTAAGATAAATAAATCCTCAAGTAGTCAGAGAAGGCTTTCTGCAATTAAGACATTTTATAAATTTTTGGTCAAGAGGGCAATTATAAGTAAGAATCCGTCCGAGATTATATCCTCTCCAAAAACCGAAAAGCCTCTCCCGAAGGCGATAAGTGTCGATGAGGTCTTTGCTATTATACACGCGATCGATGCCGGCGATGTATTATCTCTCAGGGACAGGGCGATGGTGGAGCTGATGTACGGTTCCGGGCTCAGGGTTTCTGAACTTGTTTCTGTAAATACTGCGGATATTGACCTCAGAAACAATACACTAAAAGTGCTGGGAAAAGGCCGGAAAGAGCGGATAGTTCCGGTCGGCTCCTATGCGGCGGAGTCGGTTACCCAATATATTGCCAGACGGGCGGAATTGCTCAGAGAAGAGACGGATGCCCTCTTTTTGAATAAGAACGGCTCAAGAATCACGACGAGGTCGGTTGCAAGGATAATCAGGAAATATCTGGATAAGTGCGCAATAAACAAGAACGTAAGTCCTCATACACTCAGACACTCATTTGCAACACATCTTCTTGGCTCCGGCGCCGATATAAGATTCATTCAGGAACTGCTGGGACATTCATCTCTCTCCACCACACAGCGGTACGCAAGGGCATCCATTGAACATCTTATGCAGGTTTACGACAAAAGCCATCCTCACTCAAAATGATTCTGTCAGATGGTGTCGGTTTCATTGTGTTTGGTTGATTTTATTGGCAAAATACGGTGCCGGTTATAAATATCGCTGATGGTTGAAAATTTCTTTAAGCAATATCATTCGGCCGATATAATACCGTTTGTTACCGTGATTCTGTTCTCCTTGAGCAGGTTCTCAAGCGGCATCATCAGGTCGGAGACGTAGACGAGCGGTCCCTCCCTGTAAACAACGTCTTTTAAGGTATCCTTTGAATAGAGAGCCTCTGCAATACTGTAAACTGTCTTTCTCCCTTCATGGATGAGAGAAAGTATTCGTTTGCTTCTGCGCGCAATATATGAAAAAATCGTGCTGATAACAGGGGTTGTGTTAATAACTGGTTCTCCGTGTCCGGGAAAAATATACTCATAGCCTATTTCCGAAAGTCTCCTGAGAGTATCGGTATGTCTTGTAAGAAGAGAGAGACCTTTGGGTGCATCGATGTCGTATTCGATTACGGGGACGGAGACTATCTTCTTCAACAGGGTATCTCCGGTAAAGAGTATTCCGGTTTCATTATCAAAGATGCAGACTGAACCCGCTGTGTGTCCCGGCGAAAAAATTACTCTGAAAGACTCAATCTCTGTATCCTTCTCCGCCAGTATGGTCTTTTTCGGATCGAGAGCAGCATTGTGATACTGCCTTTCAAACGACCTGAAGAATCGCTCTTTCATATCGTTGTCAAATCCCCAGAAAGAGAGGTAATCGGTTACCTTTTGGTATCTCTCCCTGTATTCCGAGCTGCTATCAGAAATCCTGAGAATGTCTTCCTTGCCGACTAATACCGTAGAACCGGCAAGTTTCTGGAGCCTGCCACACAGCAAAGAATGGTCTTTGTGGGTATGTGTAAGGAATATATATTTTATCTCCTGAGCTCTGATATTTCTTGTGTGTAATTCATTACATAGTCCTTCGAAGTCCTTCTCTGTGTCAAAACCGCCGCAGTCTATCATAACATAGCCAAAGGATTTTCTGATAAGGTATATATTCGGTTTCTCGACCCTCAGTTCGGGATAATTGGCTGCAATTTTAATGACGTTCTTTTCTTTGAATATATCGGGACTCACTTATCTCAGATGAGGGCAGTTGAAAAATATCTCTCCGCTCTGTCCGGCAGGACGGTGACCACATTAAATCCTTCACCGTAACCACGAGAGATGCGGATTGCGGCAAACATATTCGCCCCTGATGATGTGCCGACCAGCAGTCCCTCTTCCCTTGCGAGCATACGGGTTGTCTCTATTGCCTCTTCGTCAGTAACAGTGATAACCTCGTCGATAAGTTTGGTATCCAGCACGGCAGGTATAAATCCGTCGCCGATACCCTGAATCTGATGAAGACCGGGTTCATGACCCAGCAGCGCGGATGCATTTGCTGGCTCAACAGCAATGAGTTTTATCTTTTTGTTCTTTTCCTTCAGAAATCTGCCGACCCCCTGCAGTGTTCCTCCCGAACCTACGCCTGCAACAAAGGCATCGACTTTACCGCCTGTCTGTGCCCATATCTCCTTTGCCGTATGGTTGTAGTGACAGAGAGGATTTGCCGGATTTGTAAATTGTCCGGCTATCCAGATCCGTTCATCGGAACCTTTAAGACCGTTGAGGTAATCGACCGAGCCCTGAATGCTCTTCTCTGCGGGAGTAAGAATGAGTTCTGCTCCCAGTGCCCTGATTATCTTCTTTCGCTCTTCGCTCATATTCTCCGGCATTACTATTATCACCCTGTATCCCTTTATCCTTCCGACGAGTGCGATCCCGATTCCGGTATTGCCGGAGGTTGCCTCTGCTATGATTGAGTCCGGTTTGAGTATGCCTTTTTTCTCTGCGTCCTCTATCATTGCAAGAGCGACTCTGTCCTTAATCGAGCCTCCCGGGTTCAGAAATTCGGCCTTTGCAAAAAGGTGTTTACGCTTTTCCGAGAGAAATTTAATGAGCGGGGTATTCCCTATCATTTCATATATGCTTTTCACAGACTTTTCTCCTTGCAGTATTTATCATTCACTCAGCGGGGCGAGTGACGGAACGAATATCTCGACAGTCTGAAGTGATGCCTTATTGCCTTCGGCTTTTCCGTTTTCACCGCCTGCTATAAATATCTCTCCTGCCGGCATAACTCCGAATCCGAAATCGGCTCTCGGAAAGAGAATCTTGTTTGTGGCATAACGTGGTTTTGCAATGCCTTTTTTGCTGCTTATGGTCATAACCTCGACCACATCGGATATCGTCCCCTGTGCAGTCCCGTAACCTCCGAAAATCACAACGTTGTCGTTTTCGCGGTCAATTGCTGCTGCCCCGAAATCAGCCCTTGCAACATTCATATCCGTCAGATTCTTGAACTGCGGACCGTCCGAATTGGTGGGGTCGAGTATCTCGATGCTCGTCGTTATGCTTTTGAAAACGTCACTATCGGGACACTGACAGTCCTGTGATGTACTTCCTGCACACCTGTTGTCAAAGCCTATGCAGGTATAACCGCCCATAAAGGCGATATAGAAATTGTGAAATTCCTCGTCACCTTCGCCAATCGGGTCAGCCCCTGTCATAACCGCAACTGCCTGATGTCCGTATCTCTTCTTGTTCATCTTGAGAGAGGTGTTGTCTTTCTTCCTTATTACATCGAATCTGTAGTCGGTGCAGGTCGCATTTGCACAGCCGAATATCTCCATCTCGTCATTGATGTAGAGCTGTGTTCCTACCTTCTTGATTCCGCCTGCAACGAGTATCTTGTCGAATCCGGATACCGGTTCTCCTTCCACTGTATTGTATCTAAGAGGAAGATAGGTGGCTGTATGTCTGGACCTCGCATTTGCCATCTTGTGGTAATCCTTGCCGGATAGTTTTGAGAATGTCTCTTCCTGTGTGTCGAAGATTTCTACCGTGTCCAGATATGCCTCGACCTTCCCGTTTACCTTGTTTTCACCGCCTATTATAATAATCTTTCCGTTTTGCATAAGGGTGGCCGTGTGGTACATTCTGCCTTCTTCCATTGTGCTCGTCAGAAACTCGACCTTCTTGCTCTGAACATCGTAGAGCTGGGCGGTTGCGACTGAGGATGCCACACCATTGATAAAAGTCTCACCGCCCGCAATCAGTACCTTCCACTCGGGTTTTTCCTTCGTTCCTTTGTTGTAGAGTGTAGCGGTGTGGTATGCCCTTTTGCCGAATTCGCTTATCTGTTCGTCTACCTGAATCTCTTCGAATGTACCCTTCTGAGAGTTGTAAAGAATCAGACTGGCAGAATAGAATTTGGAGGTACCGCTTATACTGACTCCTCCGGCTATCAGGACATCTCCGTTCGGAAGGGGAGTAACAGTTGCTCCCTGTAATCCGGTATCCAGAACGCTGCACTCCTGTGTTGCAAAATCAGTGGTCTGGGAGAAGGCATCCGTCCCCGCGATGAATATCGGAATCTTTATGGTTGTAGGTGAACTCGTTGTAACATCGAAGAGCTGGGAGGCCCCTCTCAGGACCATATTGCCGTTTTCGTCGAACCCTTCTACGACAAGGCGTACGTTTTTGGAGAGGGGAATATCAAAGACGCCCTTCCCTCCGCTCTCGTAAGGAAATCTGGCACTTGTAATTACAGCGGGTGATGTCCCCGGCTCTTCTGTTGTTGCCACAATCGATATCTCCGACATTTTCTCCGTCGGATTCTTGAAGTTTTTGCTCTCTGAGACACAGGGTGGTACGAGGGTAATGCCTATTGAGATTTTATCCTCAGGGCAGCCTGCGATAAGTGCCGAAAGGATTAAAACCGAAATTATTATCTTGCCTCTGGTAAACATATATCTCTCTCCTTGTCTTGTTTATGGGAGTGTAACGGAAATTCTGCCTCTGTCCGGCTCGATGCTGGAAATATACAGATATGTCCCGACTCCTGCTCCTACCACTGCAACACCTACAGCTGTCCAGAACCACGGGCTCTCATACCATTTTACAGGTTTCTCGACGATGACGACAGAGGAGTCTATCTGACCCTTCTGTTTGAGGGTTCTCCCCTTGCCTATATCTATTCCGCCGCCGCTGTCTCCGGTCTTTTTGACATCAGGAACGACTTGAGCCGTCTTTTTCTCTTCCTTCTTGGGCTCTTCCTTTACGACCGGAGGCTGAGGTTCCTCCTCCTTTGCAGGACCTGTGTAGAGTGGCTGGGGTGCTCCCACCGGACCGATGACAATCTCCTGAATCTTCTCTGTCTTCTTCATAATTCCGGGATAGAGGAGAATTACGCTCTGTTTTATACTCTCGGGGAAACTCTCTATCTTCTTTGTTAGTTCCTCTACGAGTTTGTAGATCTCGATAGATGCTCCAAGCATATCGACGTCTATCGTCAGAGTCATAGTCTGGACGACTTCGGTGGTCTTGACCTTCATAAAGAAGGAGTTGATCTGATAGTTGTTCTCGACCTTTATGATGCCGCCAAAGAGTACATAATCCGCCTGTTGTTTGTTGGCTACCTGAACGAGTGCCTCTCTGGTGGAAGAGTCAATACGGTTGTTCTTGAGCTGATTTGCAGCTGTATATTCCGGTCCTGCCCCGCCTTCCTCCTCTCCCGAAAAATCCACATTTATCTCTACGGTCTGATTGGGAAGAACATTTACTGTCTTGTAATACGGGACCTCTCCGGACCGCTCGACTCTTATATAATGTTCGCCTTTTATTGCCTCCTTCAGCAATGCCGGAGTAGTTCCAACCTGTTTTCCGTCTACAAAAATCACGGCACCCGAAGGATTCGATGTCACCCTTATCATTCCCCTTGGCAACTGATAGGTCTGTTTACGGATTCCGTCATAGATTCTGAGATAGAGCGGGGGATACTGTGTTGTATCGATCTCCTTGTAAGGGTCCAGTCTGAGGGATTTTCTTATATAGGTCTCTCCCTCGTCCTCCATACCTGTCCCGAAGTATGCAACGGAGAGTGCCAGATATGCGTCTGTAAGGACCGAGGTGTCTTCAAGGTAGAGAAGATTCTTTTCGAGAATCTGAATCGCGTCCTTGAGAGGTTTTATTGCTTTCTCGAATTCCTGGTTTTTTATCTCCTCGATTCCGACCTTTGCCTTCTCGGTACCCTTTGCTATGGCGTCCCTGTCTATGTTCGGTTCGGATAGTCCGGCCTTTTTCTTGGTAACCAGTTTCGGGCCCTCGACTGCCTGCAGGGAGTCTGCATTCTTCATCTCGTTTGTCAGAAGTTCCGTAAACTGATTTGCCACCTCGGGAGTCACTGACTGATATACCGGCTGATATGGAAATATCAGAACCTTGTTGAACTGGGCTCCAGAGACAGCAGATGATAATAATAACAGGAACAATGCTGCATAAAGGACACTTTTCTTTCTCATCACTCAACTCCTATAAGGAAATTATGGTTCTGTTATCATAAAGGAGTAAAAGAGTCAACAATTTGAAATAATAATAATAAAAATAATACCGGGCAAAAACCACGGAATACCGAGTCCCGTAATCACCTGATTGTGAGATTATATCACTACTGATCTGTATTCTACCTCGGAATACTTTTTCGTGATACGGTTGCTTTTGTCGACAAGCAGAACCACCGGTCTGTGTGCGGCGGCCTGAGAAGGCTCCATATATGCAAATGTTGCTATGATTATGATATCGCCTTTTCTTGCCTTGTGTGCCGCTGCACCGTTGACGATAATCTCACCGGTATTCTCTCTGCCGGGGACGGCATAGGTATTGAAACGCTCGCCGCTCGTGATATTCCAGACAGAAATTTCTTCGTAGGGGAGGATTCCGGCCTCACTCATAAGAGTGGTATCGATTGTGACGCTCCCCTCGTAATGGAGATTTGTCTCCGATACAACCGCCCTGTGAATCTTCGATTTGAGCATTCTGATAAACATTTGACATTCCTTTCTGTGTCCCGCGCAGGATGCTGCAGGCACCAAAAAAATGTATATTTACAATATTTTTTCTATCTGTTCAAGCTTTTTAATCTGAGCAGAAGTCTGTTCAGGTCGTTTTTGAGAATATCATCCTTGAGCTCAGCTACCTTTGCCTCGATCTTCGGCAGCATTGTCTTGTAATATTTGCCCGAGAAATTGAACAGGCCCTGCAGGACAGCAAATTTTACATCGTTGTCCTTCTCTGTCCCGAGCAGGTCTATCAGGGTATTGACCGCCTCTTCAGAATCTATTCTTCCGATCATATATGCGGCCTTCTCTCTTACAACCTTGTTTGTGTCGGAGAGCTTTCCTTTGTAACAGGCAAAATCACCCTTGCATTCCTTTGCGACATCGATCATCACGGAATATTCCTTTATTACCTTGCTGATTTCCGGATTCTTCTCTTCCTTCATAACCTTATCGTAATGAGCTGCATCCTTGTCGGTGGCGAGCCTTGCTATTGTCTTTACTACCTCTTCCCTTCCTTTTCTGAGGATGTCGAGTTCCTGCTGTGTTGCCCCTTCCTTCTTATACTTGTCGAGGTCCGGCTTTTTTGCACCCTTCACGAGTGACGGTATAACGGAAGTATCACCGATGAGATTTATTGCAAGGAGGTAATGGGCCCTTACCGAGGGGTCTTCTTCATCTTCTGCAAGTTTTGCCATAACGGGTGCTGCCTTCTTGGACTGCATCCTTCCGAGCGCAAAGGCGGCCTTGGATTTGGCAATGGGATTGTCCTCGTCCGATTTAACCATCTTTAAGAGTGCGTCCTCTGCAGAGAGGTCACAGATGTCGCCGAGTGTCTCTGCGGCCTTCCCCTCGATTGCACCTACGACGAAGTTGGATTTTTCGGCGAGCTGCCTGACCTCTTCATTCTTACCCAGAAATGTCTTTACGAGTTCAGGAACGGCGGCTTTGCCGATTTTCTGAAGTGCCTCGTTTGCCTCAGGGTAAACGGTACCCTGTCTCTCGATGTACATTGCCCTGACGAGTGCAGGAACGGCCTTCGGGTCGCCGATTTCACCCAGAACATAAATTGCATCGGCCCTTATAGCCTTTGAAAGATTGTCATTCCTGATAATTGCAATGAGGGCGTCGACGGCGTTTTTATCCTTGAAGACCTTTTCGGCCCTGACTGCGGCGGCGAGAACCGGTGCAGAGGTGGATGAGAGAAGCTTGATTACGGCCGGCTTTGCCGACTCTTCCTGCATAGCAGCGAGGGCGCCGAGAATCTTCTCGTTGATTCTGTCATTCTCTCTCTGTTCCTGAATATTGTTGGAAACCTCGAAGACCAGTCCTTCAAGAAGTACAGGGGCTGTGCTCTTCTCTCCGAGCATACCGAGAATCTCGGCAATGTCGGCTCTGAGCGACCTGTCCTTTTTGAAGAGTTCCGTGAGCTGCGGAATAACGCTCTTGTCCTTGAGTTCCATAAGTGCTTTTACGGCATCCGGTTTGAGCTGAACATCGGTCAGCTTTTTAACCCAGTATGACGCAGGTTTCCCTTCTCCCGGTTTCTTCTCGAGTTTCTCCACGAATTTGCTTGCCTCCTTGTCACTTACACAGCTGACAAGAAGTCCTGTAAAGATAAAAATTCCCAGAAAAAGCACAAAAAATCTTGCCTTGTTCATCTCTGCTCCCTTCGTAATAAAATTATTAATTAAATTCAGAAAAATGCTCATCATTACTCAAAAAAATATAAAGTTAACGGGCTAATACTACCATTATTCATTTCGGTGTCAATAAAAAATTAAGTATACGAATTTTACAATGCACAGTTTGCGAAAACCGGCTGAATAGCCTGTAAGGACTTTGTTGCAGAGCATTTTACCGGCAAGCAACTCTATGTATATACAGAAATCCGTAATAAGACTGACTCTCAAATGAGTCTGAATCTGGACTGGAAGAATCTGAGTGCCTTCGGTTCGTATGTAAATTCGAGTCCCCTTATGGAATCGCGCTTCCTGTATAGTCTGATGATTCCCTCTGCAACAGCCTTCATATGGTCGAGTGAGTATACCCTTCTGGGTATTGTAAGTCTAACGAGCTCGAGTTTGGGTCTGTAATTCTTTCCCGTCTTCGGGTCCCTTCCCTTGCTTACGTTTCCCCTCTCCATTGCCCGGACTCCGGTCTCGATAAATATGTGTGCCGCGAGCGTCTGTGCCGGAAACTGGTCCTGGTCGAGGTGAGGGAGGAATTTCTTCGCATCGAGGAATACCGCATGGCCTCCCGGAGGCATTACAATCGGAATACCCGCATCGATCAGGAGTTTGCCCAGATATCTCGCCTGTTCGACCCTTGCCTTGAGATATCTTTCATCGACCATCTCTCTCAATCCCTGTGCGTGTGTTGCCATATCTCCTGCAGATGTACCGCCGCTTGAATGACCTCCTTCGAATATCTGCAGCATCCTGAGAGCCTCTCTGTACCACTCTTCGTTATCCCTGAAGAGGAGTGCTCCCGAGAGGTTTGTGAGCATATCCTTTTTGGCTGAAATGGTGGCACCGTCGCCGTAACTGAACATCTCGAGAAGTATATCCCCGATGCTTGCATCCCTGTATCTCGGGTCCCTCTGCTTGATGAATATCGCATTTTCAGAGCATCTCGTCGCATCGAAGAATACCGGGATTCCTCTCGGTTTGCAGAATTCATAGACCTCCTTCATATTGTCCATCGAGACCGGTTGTCCGCCTGCAAGATTTACATTGAATTCGAATGAGATGTATGCAAGCTTTTTGCCTTCGGATTTTGCCTTATCGTAGAGGTCCGAGAGTTTTTTCAGGTCCACATTTCCCTTCCATTCGAAGTCTGAGTCTGTATCGTTTGCCTCATCGACGATTACGTCCACGAAAATTCCGCCTGCCATCTCCTGATGCTGCTTGGTGGTCGTGAAGTACATATTGCCGGGCACGTAGTCACCCGGTCTGATAAACATCTGGGACATTATGTGTTCTGCTGCTCTGCCCTGATGGGTAAGGATAATATGTTTGTAACCGTATACCTTCTGTGCGGTTCTGACAAGGTCGATATAGGCATCAGATGTGTTTGGTGTCTCTATGGCGCCGAGGTAAGCCTTCCACTGCTCTACACTCATAGCTGCCGTTCCGGAGTCTGTGAGCAGGTCGATTGTCACATCCTCCATTTTAAGGAGAAATGTATTGTAACCTGCCTCTTCTGCCGCCTTTCGTCTCTCCTCCACGCTCTTCATTGCAATCTTCTCGATTGCGTGGACCGTATAAGGTTCGCATTCGAATTCGTAAGGCCTGATAACCGGTATGAGCCAGTCGAATACAGCCTCGTTGTGATATTCGGGTCTGTTGGTCAGAACGAGCGCCGGTATCTGAGCGGCCTCTCTGAAGAGTTCGCATATTGCCTCTGCGATCTGAACGACCTGTCTGTTTAAAAGTGCCCTTCTCGGAATCTGAACGGGCAGAATCTCGGACGGTATATATCTGCCTCCAAGATATGCCCTTACCCCGGATTTCAGATAGATTGCAGTTGCCAGTGTGTGGGTCCTGTTCTCCCTGAGGTGGCTGAGGAACTTGTCCGCACAGAGGTATACGCCGTCCAGTCCCTTATAGTGAGGTACTCTCTCTTTGGAGAGAATTTCCGATAAGAGGTCGATCTGCTGCTGGTACCAAACTGCATTGTTTTCATCGGTCATATCCCTCAGCCCGACAGCGACTACTTCCATTGTCCTTCCGGCCATACCTCCGTAGGTGTGCAGCCCCTCATATATTACGACTTCGTTCTGATGGGCCTCGTGATGCTTCGGGTCGTTTGTTGCAAGAAATCCTCCGACATTACTCATCGCATCCTGTCCGGCGTCGAATGCCACAGTTGTTGCGAGAGCGGAGACCTCCTTAATAATTTCGGAGATTCTCTTCGATGAATAGTCTTTTGCGACATTCTTTACCCTGTTTGCCCAGAGGACGATGTTCGAACAGTCGATAATCAGCGGGATACCCGAGTCTTTCGAAAAATGTGCAATCTCATTAAGGCAGGACGGGCAGACCGGTCTCCCCTCATCGCTTCTCAGGTCTATGAATATGTAGGCGGTCTCGTCTTTCTTTGCTTTTTTGACCTCTGACACATCCAGTATAGAGAAACCGTTCTCCTCCCTTGAGGATATCTGGACGAAGCGGCCCTTGTAGTATTCGACTATTTCCTTTGGCTGTCTTATGTTCGAGAAGGCCGATTTTCCGCTTTTGACCATGATCGAGGTCAGCAGCTTAATGTTACCGAATCTGTTGTGTGTGGGGCATATGTTTTTAAGTCCGAAGACATCTCTTACTGCATTCTCCAGATGATAGAAATTTACAGCCCCTGCATAGGCCTCATCTCCAACAAAGAGTGCGGCTACCTGTTCCTGAGACATTGCAGATGTTCCCTGTGTGGCCATATCGAATGTTACTTTATCGGCGGGAATTAACGTTGTATTGTAAAAATGCTCTCTCAGGATTCTCTTTCTCTCATTATAGGTGGTGAATGGAATATTTCTGACTGATTTGATCTTGTAAGGTTCGTGAATAAGCATATTCTGTTCCTTTCCTGAAAAAAGGTTAATCTTTCAAAACGGGAGGATATTAGTAAAAATGTAAATTTAAGTCAACAAGTATAGTGGTCAAAATATTTACCCTGATAATCTGTACAGATGTATGTTATCTGAGTCGGACAGGTGTTTGAATAAAGATAAAGATTATGATGTAACATTATTATAGATAGTGTTGACTTTGCTACAGGTGGATTCCGGATGAATTATGATATGACAAGAATTTCAGAAAAATCAGGATTTTGCTGCTTTTATATTTGACAATACGGTTATTATATATTGTATTAGGCGGGCTGTTTTTGGCGTAAATAAACCATTTTTAGGAGGTTTTTGATGAAGAAGTTTTTGGTGATTTTAGGAATTATTCTTTCGGTAGCATTGCTGAATGCATGTTCCTCGGATGATGGGAACGGCGGGAGTAAGGATGCTGCACCAACGGACACTACCGGTACCGGCGATACCGGACCGCAATGTTCAGCCCTCAACCAGAAGTGTGAAAAGACAGAGGACTGCTGTGAGGGGCTGGAATGTAACCCTACAAGCAAGACCTGTAAGAAGCCGCTTAAAAATAACGGTGAACTCTGCTCATCCGATGACAACTGTGCGTCGGGATTATGCTACGGTATTACGGCTAAGATAAAGAACAGTTATTGTTCAAAGAGCTGTGAAACAGATGCGGACTGTGCAGGCTTTGCCGGAGAGAAGAATTACTGCTGTACATATGATTCACTCGATTCTACCAAGAAGGTTTGTATGTATACGGAAGGAGCCTGTACTCCACTCAACAGAGGCGCGGGAGAGCCCTGTGACAAACTTGGGAACGTAGCCTGCAAGGCCGGGGAGACTTATTGTGTCGGAGAGAGAGATGATAACGGTGTTTACAAGTCAGGTTCGGTCTGTTCGAAGAAGTGTGAAAAGTCTGCTGATTGTGCCGAGTTCTTCAACATTGTTGGCGGTTACAGGATGAATTGCTACGAGTGTCTGAGTTCGGCACAGTACGGAACGGCTATGTGTGTGAAGACAGACAGATGCGTAAATTATTGCAATGACAACAGGGACTGTATATACTCACAGGAAAAATACTGTGCCTCCTCGAACGCCCACGGAGGTAATATCTGCCAGAGCTGTTATGTAAAGGACGATAAGGAGTGTGAAAAAGATGATGACTGTGTGGGAGATATGAGTTGTAATCTCTTCAAGACCTATGATACCAAAACCAAAGTGGTTGTCGAGAAGAAGTATTGTTCATCCTGCTTCCCGAACCGTTTCAGACCCGACTGCTACGGTGATAATACCTGCTCAGATAATCAGAAATGCCAGATGGGCTTTACTCTTGACAAAACCGGTCAGTCCATCCTTGGACTGAATACCAAGTGCGGCGAGACCTGTGAGCTCTCAAAAGGCGGGAAGAAGGCAGGCGAGGACTGTACCGAAGACGACGATTGCTGCTCTCTCTTCTGCCTCGAAGGAAAGTGTGCCTCATTCTGTCATCCCAACTGCAAGAAGGTCGACCAGACCTGTACCGTGGACGGTGAGTGCTGCAGTCTCAAGTGTCTCAACAACAAGTGTGTGGCAAATGTCAACTGCACTGACCAGGACTGCACCTGCAATTACGGCGACGGCTTTAAGGGAGTATGCCGTGATGTGGGAATGAGCCTCGACCAGGCGGGCTGTACGGTGGTTTATATGGGCATCTGTATGCCGACCGTTTATCAGGGAGATAAGCCGACCAAGTGTGAAAAGCCGTCAGACTGCAAGGTCTCGGGAGAAATCTGCAAACTTATCTTTGGCAACGAGGACAATGACGACTATTCCAGACCCGAAACATATGATGACAATACCGTTTCGATCTGTGCAAAGGAATATTCAGGGGCCAGCAAACCCGGGCAGCAGTGCCAGGCATCTTTCTCCTGTTCGACAAATCTCTGTCTGAGAGTAGGATACTGCTCCGGCGCCTGTGACAATATCGGTGCAGACTGCGATTATGGTAAGGCCGGTAATTATACCTGGAAATGTATGCCTCAGCCGCTTTCAGAGGGTTATGACACTGTAAATCAGACAAACCTCTGTATTCCTTTCTCCGGTTCCGGCAAGGAGTGCAACGGAGACAAGGACTGCTCCAACGGCGAAGTCTGCAAGATGTACGGATTTGATACGAAGGCAAATAAGGTCTATTCATTCTGTTCTGCCCCGACAGAGGGAGGAGCGGGCTTCAATGGTGATTGCGTTGCCTGTTCGACAGACGAGGTCTGTCACGAGGCCTGCATTGATAAGCCCTGCGCCAATGACCTCTGTCTCAACAACGGGAAATGCTCCAGCATCTGCAAGACCAACGCCGATTGTCCGGCAGGTTATGCCTGCTATGAATCCTGGCTCGGACTTGGTGCCCTGTATCAGGGTATATGCATTCCTATGACCGAACTTTTGTGCGTACCCTGCTTTGAGGATGCATATTGCAACAGCGGCAATCCGGATTATAACAATCCGAATCCGCCCAACAGATGTGTAAAGGTACCTGACAGCGGAGCAGATATGTTCTGCCTCGCTTCCTGTGACCCGAAAGTCCCGGGAGCCTGCCCCGAAAAATTCACCTGTAAGGATGTAAACGGGGTAAATCTCTGTGTACCCGACAGCAACAGCTGTGCAACAGAATAATAACGGAATCTAAATTCCGACATAAGGCGAGGAAAATTCCTCGCCTTTTTTATTTTAAACTAATATCGCAAAAACTATTAATGATTCGCCGGATTCCGACCGGTTATGCATCTGTGTTCAATGTTTGGACAAAATACCGGGAGCAGATGTTTTTCAATCGTTTCAATGGATTAAAAAGGTATCTGGCACCGGCCTTTAGTACCGGCCTTTAGCCATATCTTTCCTGACTGGTAATAGTTTTTCAGATTAAATTAGTGATACGAGTATTCCTGTCAGAATCAGTGCTGAACCTATTATTTCTCCCGTAGACGGGATATATCCGAAGATAAAATGGGATATTATTGTTGCGCCTATAGGTTCGAAAAGTATCAGAATTGCTACGACTGTAGGGGAGAGATATTTTAGCGCCCAGTTAAAGGAGTTGTGCCCCAGAAGCTGCGGGACTATCGCGAGAAATAATATGAGCAGGTAGTTCTTTGCAGGGTAGTAAAAGAGTTTCGTATCCGATATCAGTGCTGCTATGAGAAGTATGCCCGAGGTAAAGAGATAGAGCACTGTGGTATATGTAACGAGTGAGTAGTTCTGCCTCGCTTTCCTTGTTGTTATTATATAAAGTGAGGCCATTACGGCACCTGCCAGTGCGAGCAGATTTCCTTTTATTTTAATGCTGTCGATCTCTTCACCCGACGATATGATTATACCTCCGAGAAGAACTATTGAAATGGCTATTATCAGTTTTTTCCCGGGTCTTTCCCTTAATAAAAGGGCAGAAAGGATTCCGACAAAGAGGGGGTTGGTCGTTACGAGCACGACCGAACTCGTAACACTTGTGTATTTTAGCGAACTGATCCAGAATATAAAATGTAGTGCCAGAAATACGGAGGCCAATAGTGAGAGTTTTATCAGTTTTATCTCCGGAAACTGACTATTCGTAATTTCTCTGATAAAGAAGGGGAGAAGGATTATAAAGGATATAGAGAGTCTGAAGAGCGCAATTGCAACGGCGGGCATTGCTACCATACTCGTAACAGGCCCGGCGAATGAAATAGAGACGATACCGGTTATTATTACAAGCGGAAGAAATGTTCTTTGCTCAGTCAATCATTCAGTCCCAGAACGTCTGACATGCTGTAAAGGCCCTTCTTCTGGTTGACAAGCCATTTTGCTGCCAGAATAGCGCCCTCGGCAAAGTTCTGTCTGTTCGATGCCCTGTGTGTTATCTCGATACTCTCGCCTTTCCCGCCAAAGAAGACAGTATGCTCCCCTACAATGTCTCCGATTCTGGAGGCCATTATCTTTATCTCGTTCGGGTCTCTTGTAAAGTTGGTTTCGTGTCTCATAAAGTGAATATTCTTCTTTGCATCGAGTCCTCTTGCAACAGCTACGTTCTCTGCAAGTTTCAGGGCAGTGCCGCTCGGGACGTCCTTCTTTGTGCGGTGGTGAATATCGAGGATGTCGATGTCAAATCTGCCCTTTGTAAATTTTGCAACATCCCTGACGACCTTAAAAAGTATATTCATACCGATACTCATATTGGGAGAGAAGAGGACAGGAATTTTCTTGCTGTAGAGCCTTATCTGTTTCATCTCTTTGCGGCCCGTCAGTCCGGTCGTGCCTATTACTACCGGGGTGCCGTTTTCTGCCGCAACCGGCAGGTTTTCGAGAGTAGATTTTGGTGTGGAGAAGTCGATGATGCAGTCAGACCCGGTAATTACCTTCTCGAGGTCATCGGAGAGGGGCATTCCGAGGGTACCAAGACCGCAGAGATTCCCGATATCCTTTCCGATATCCTTGTGCCCGAAGACCTCTACCGCACCGCAGAGTTCTGTGTCAGGGTCTTCTGTAATTGTCTGAATAATAAGTCTTCCCATTCTTCCCATTGCACCGATTACGACGATTTTTATCATAATACGCTCCTTTAGTTATAATTTATAGATTTCGGGGTAGTATCTGTCGATGACAGCCTTTATCTTCTTCATGTTTTCCGCAGATATTGGAGTGAGCGGAAGTCTTAGTTCGTTTTTTATCTTCTTCATAAGCGATAAAACAGCCTTGACCGGAATCGGATTTGACTCGATGAAGAGAACCGAATTCAGGTGCCTCAGCCCGAGATGAATCTTCTTTGCCTCTCTGAAATCTCCTTTTTCTATGAGTTTGTACATCCTCGACATAAGATTCGGTACGACATTTGCGGTTACACTTATTGCCCCGTTTGAACCTACCGATGCCATAGGCAGATTGAGGGCATCGTCTCCGCAGAGTATATCGAAATTCTTAAGATTCGATGCAAGTTCCATAACCATTTTGAAGTCACCGCCCGCCTCTTTTATCCCGACGATATTTTTGAGAAGGGCAAGCCTCATTACTGTCTCAGTCTTCAGTGAGACTCCCGTTCTGCCCGGTACGTTGTAGAGGATTATCGGGACAGGCGAGAGTTCGGATATCTTTCTGAAATGCTGGTACATTCCTTCCTGTGTGGGTTTGTTGTAGTAGGGTGTTACAACGAGCAGACCGTCGACGCCGCAGGATATAGCCGTCTTTGCGTTGTCGATAGTATGTTCGGTACTGTTCGAACCGATACCTGCAATGACCGGAATTCTCGAATCGGTGGCCTCGAGTACGGTATAAATATTCTCCTTCTGCTCCTCCCGGGAAAGGGTAGGGGTTTCACCGGTAGTTCCGTTTACCACAATAGCATCCGTTTTATGCCGTATATGCCATTTGACAAGTTCCTTTAAGGCTGTCTTGTCAATTCTGCCGTTTCTGAACGGGGTAACAATAGCAACTATCGAGCCTTTGAACATATAATGACCTCCGCAAGTGCCTGACCAGAGGGTTTGGGCGGAGCCTTTATCCCGCAGGATGCGATAATGACGGATAAGACTATGAAGACCATATAACGTCTAACTCTTTTCGCCAGATGTGTCATAATCTTACCAACCCATACCCTGTAACCCGAAATGACTAACATTAAATAAAATTAATGGCAACAGAAAACAGACCGGAAATCTAGTCATTTACAAACGGATATCTTCCGGGTAAATCCGGCAAATTCTGCCCGGCACCTCTCTTCCGGATATTGCAAAAAACGGCGTGAAATCAAGGCAATAGAGGCTGCCGGATACTCTTTAAGGCAGATACTCTTCACCCGGTTTGTAACCGGCACCTGACTGCCTGATAAACCGGTTTAGAATTTTATCGCCTGACTCTGCTTCCGGTACTGATAAGCATTGTAAGGGGGAATATCCCGGAGCACAGATTCCTTTTGTATACAATTTTTATGTAAAGGCAAAAAATCAGGTCCTGTATTTATTTTTTACACTTTCGAAAATGAAGTTTATGTTTCTGAAGTGATGGTCAAAATTGAAGACAGACTCTATTTCCTTTTCGGACAGAATGGCTTTTATCTCATCGCTCTCCTTTACAACGGATTTGAAGTCGAGGTCATTTTCGAAGGCATGTAATGCCAGTTTCTGAACGAGTTCATAGGCCTTTTGTCTCAGATATCCTTTTTCGACAATCTTTAGGAGGAGTGATTCTGAGAAATAGAGGCCTTTTGTAATGTCGAGATTCTTTTGCATATTTTCGGGGAGTACTATCATCTTTTCGAATATCTGGGTCGTCCTTCGTATGGTAAAAGATGAGAGAGTAAAGACATCCGAGAGCATAATCCTCTCGACAGACGAGTGCGATATATCCCTTTCGTGCCAGAGCGGGATATTTTCCAGAGCGGCAACTGTGTATGATTTTATAATTCGTGCAAGGCCGCAGACGTTTTCCGAAAGTATCGGATTCTTTTTGTGCGGCATGGCGGAGGAGCCTTTCTGCCCTTTGGTAAAGAATTCAAATACTTCCCTGAGCTCCGTCCTCTGAAGATGCCTTATCTCCGTTGCAAACTTCTCCAGCGAGGCAGCATTAATTGCAAGGCTCAGGATTAGCTCTGCGTGTATATCCCTCGGAATTACCTGCGTCGTTGCAAAGAGAGGTCTGAGGTTTAGTTTGTTCAGCACATAGTTCTCCACATCAGGGTCGACGTTGCCGTAGATTCCAACTGCCCCGGATATTTTACCTACAGCAATGTTTTCTCTGGCCCTTTCGAGTCTGGCAAGATTGCGCATGGTTTCATCGTAGAAGTTTATCAGTTTATGTCCGAAGGTAATAGGTTCGGCGTGTATCCCGTGAGACCGTCCGATCATCGGTGTATACTTAAACTCATCCGCCTTTTGCATCAGAACGTCTGCCAGTTTCCTGAGATCCGATATTATTATCCCGAGCGCCTTTACCATAAGAGAGGAGAGTGCCGTATCCACTACGTCATAGCTCGTAAGCCCGAGGTGTATATATCTGGAGAGGTCGCCCGCCTTCTGTTCAATGAGTGTTAAAAATGCGATGATATCGTGTTTTGTTGTCTTTTCTATCTCGTTTATCTTCTTTACATCCTCATCGGTCAGTCTGCCGATGAGTTCCCTTAACTTTAGTGTCGTTCCGGAAGGTATTTTCCCCGAACGTTCGTATGCCTCGCATACCAGTAATTCAATCTCGAGAAACTCGTTGAATCTTGCCGTCTCTGTAAACAGCGAACTTACTTCCCTGACGTCATAACGTTCTACCATATGTTCCTCCGTAGACAGGTAATAAGCCATTTACATTTTTTGGCAGACAAAGTAAAGCAAAAGTTTAGCCGCTGTTTCAAAGACCTATAACCCCGGCCGGTTCGATTCTGACATTACAGGATACCTCCTTAAATGAGATAACCGAAACAAAGGGCATCTCGTACTCGATGAGCTTTCTTACGAATCTCCGTACTTCGAAATCAGTCATTATGACCAGATGTCCCTCTGAATTCTCCCTTGTGTTTTTCACGGCCTCTATTATTCTGCGGGCGTTTTCGGGACTGATCGAGAGTACGTGTTCTCCGCCGATATCTGATATGGAATCCAGAATGAGCCTGTTGATTTCCTGAGACAGGACATAGACCGGAAGCCGCTGACCGGCGGAGAGATTCTGACATATCTGTCTGGCAAGCGAGACCCTTACGAATTCTGTCAGGAGAATCGGATTCTTTTCGAAGGGGGCATATCTTTCAATGGTCTCGAGGATGTTTTTCATGTTTTTGATTGACACTCCCTCTGACAGGAGATTTTTCAGTATCTCCGAGAGTGTGTTGATGCCTGCTGCCCTGGGAATCGTCTCCCTTATCAGCGCCGGATATCTCTGTGAGAACTCTTCGATTATTTCGGAGGTCTCCTGAATACCGAAAAGCTCCCTGATATTTTTCAGAATGTACGAATAGAGTATCTCCTGCATTACCTGAGCAAGACCCGGATTCTCTGTGCTGCCCTGACCATCGCCTTCTGTGTAATACTTTACATATTCCCCGCTTGCGAGCTCGGCTATTGCGTCCTTTGAATATCTCTTCCGGATAGTATATACGGCATCTTTTCTGAATGTGAGGTTTGCAACCTCTGTACCGTAAATGTTAAGAGAGAAAGATGGTTCTGATGAATCTGAAATTACGACACGGACTCCGGGCATTCTGTAGCCGAGTCTTTCAAGAAATCTCTTTCTGACCGATGCAAGAATATTCCTGATGATGAAATCGGGGGAGCCGATAGAACTGTCGGAGCATAAACCCTCTGAGACTACAAGTGTTACCGGTTCTGCAAAGAGGCTGTTTGTCTCGTTATTCTCAGGAACCGGATTTCCTCTTTCCTGTGCTTTTCTGGTATTCTCAGGTTCCTGATTTGCCTTTTCGTCGGGTGATGCCGAGTTGAGTCTTCTGTATGCAACTGCCAGAGAGGCTCCGATCAAAAAGAAGGGGAGAAACGGGATATGCGGAAGGAGAGAGAAAAGCACGGCGATGACAGATGCAATAAGAATCATCAGCGGTTTGCGTGTAAGATTGATGAATATCTCTTTGCCGAGTCCGGCCTTCTTTATGGTGGAGATTCTGGTAATGATTATTCCGGCGGAGACTGAGATGACAAGAGAAGGAATCTGCGATACAAGACCGTCTCCTATACTGAGTATCGTATATTTTGATACCGCATCTGCAACGCTCAGATTTTTCATTACTGTTCCGGTAAGTATCCCTCCGGCAACATTGATCAGTGATATAAGAATTCCGGCAATAGCATCTCCCTTGACGAATTTCATCGCACCGTCCATTGAACCGAAGAACTGGGATTCTATGGAGAGGTTTGTCCTTCGTCTGATCGCTTCCTCCTGTGTGATGTGTCCGGATCTCAGTTCGGCGTCGATTGACATCTGTTTGCCCGGCATAGCATCGAGAGTAAACCGGGCCGATACCTCGGCAACTCTTTCGGCACCTTTGGTAACAACAATGAGCTGAATAATGGTAATTATGAGAAAAACGACTGCCCCTGCAAAGTAATTCCCTGCTATGACAAAGTTTCCAAAGGCAGCGATTACCCTTCCGGCTTCACCTGTGGTGAGAATTGCGCGTGTGGATGCAACATTTAGAGAGAGTCTGAAGAGTGTCGTGACAAGGAGGATAGAAGGGAATGACGGAAGTTCGACTGCCGAAGAGATATTCAGAGAAATCACCAGAATCAGTATGGTCGCACAGATGTTCATTGATATGAAGAAATCCAGAAGCCACCCCGGCATCGGGATGATTATGCAAATCAGCAGAAGGATAAAAAGTGAGATAAACGTTACATCCGGACCGATTCTGAATCTCATAGTAAACCTCCTTAATAATACGAGATTTTGTTTTATTGCCTCAAGTTGTGTGCCAATTTTAGGTATTATGTATATTGTTGAATAATAAGTTCAGTGAACAATAAATTCAGTATCATTGCAATCCGAACTGAATCCGAACCGGTGCCAGGTATGTTTGTAACTAACTGTTTTTATTGGTTTTATTTGGGTCATCGATTTTTCGGTGCCAGGTAGAAACAGGATTTTTCGGTGCCAGGTAGAAACAGAAATGGAGAAATTTTTCTTGACAAACTCTACTAATATGATTATATTGGTAGAGTATTTTGGAGGCGATATGGTTTTAAGTAAGAAAGCGGAATATGCAATCAGCATAATAATCTATATTCGTTATTCGACCAGATCAGGCGGGTCGGTAACGTCCGGTCAAATATATGATGCAACCGGTATCCCTGCAAAATATTTATCGGTAATTCTCTCCGACCTGCAGAGATCCGGTATATTAAAATCCATAAGGGGATTTAAGGGTGGTTATATTTTGGCAAAGGCTATGAGAGAGATAACCGTCAGGGATATTATTAATGCTACAGCCCGTAAAACGTTCAGGCAGGAGAAAAACCCTGATAACCTCTTTCAGAATTTTTCAAAAAAGATTGCCTCTGAACTGGTAAGTGAGTATGAACAGTTACTTGCGAAAACAGACTTCGAAACACTTTATACGAGGTTTGAAAATTCAATATCACCTATGACACCGATGTTTTATATTTGAAACAAAAGGAGGATATATGAAAGTTTATAACAGTATCGTCGAAACAGTCGGAAATACGCCGCTTGTGAAAATTAACAGGCTCACAGAAGGTCTTAATGTCTCCCTGTTTGCCAAAATCGAGTCCTTCAATCCTGCCCACAGTGTTAAGGACAGGATAGGTCTTGCAATGATTGAGGACGCAGAGGAGAAGGGACTGATTAAGCCCGGATTCACAACACTTATTGAACCTACGAGCGGAAATACCGGGATTGCCCTTGCCTTCGTCTCCGCTGCAAAAGGGTACAGACTCATACTTACAATGCCCGAGACAATGAGCGTCGAGAGAAGAAAGCTCTTAAGACTTCTCGGGGCAGAGATTCTGCTTACTCCGGGACCCGAAGGTATGAGCGGGGCGGTCAGAAAGGCCGAAGAGATTCTCAGAAGTACACCCGGTGGTTTTATGCTGCAGCAGTTCAAAAATCCTTCCAATCCTGAAGTTCACCGTAAGACCACAGCTTTGGAAATCTGGAATGATACAGAGGGGAAAATTGATATTTTCGTGGGTGGTGTCGGTACAGGCGGGACAATTACGGGTGTATCAGAGGCAATAAAGAGACGGAAACAGATTTATTCGGTTGCCGTGGAGCCGGCCGCCTCTCCGGTCCTTTCGGGCGGGAAGCCCGGTCCGCACAAAATACAGGGAATTGGGGCGGGATTTGTTCCGGAGGTCTTGAATAAGGGAATAATCGACGAGATAATTCAGGTCACCAATGAAGATGCAATCAATACAGCACGGGAGATAGCCAGAAAGGAAGGGATAATGGCGGGAATCTCTTCGGGGGCCGCTATGTGGGCCGCACTTCAGGTTGCACAGAGAAAGGAATCCGAAGGTAAGGTAATCGTTGTTCTCCTTCCCGACACCGGTGAAAGATATCTCTCGACGGCGCTGATGGATGGTATCGAATAATGTTTAGATTATTAATACCTGCGAAGAGAAATGATATGTAATTTATGTTTGGAGTGGGTGCTAATTTGTAATTTTTTCTCAAGGAGATAGAGACTGTGGTTTATAAATCTATTCTTGAATCAATTGGTAATACCCCCTTAATAGAGCTAAAGAAGATCTCAGCCGGGATAAAATCCCGAATATTCGTTAAGTGTGAGATGTTCAATCCGGGCGGAAGTGTAAAAGACAGAATCGCTCTCGAAATGTTAGAGTCAGCTGAAAGAAAAGGGATCCTGCAACCCAAAAGCACAATTATTGAAGCAACCGCCGGAAATACAGGAATTGGTCTTGCACTTGTATGTGCAATAAAGGGTTACAGATGTATATTTATCGTCCCCGAAAAGATGAGCACAGAAAAAATAAACATTCTCAGGGCGTATGGAGCAGAAGTCGTTGTTGTACCAAACGAATCACCGGATTCACCGGACAATTATAATAACTACGCCGACAGGCTTGCGAATAATATTCCACATTCCTTTCGCCCTTCACAATTTAAAAACCTTGACAACCCAAACGCCCATTACAAAACGACCGGCAGGGAAATATATTCCGATATGGAGGGGAAAATTGATGTCTTTGTCGCCGGCATTGGAACCGGTGGGACAATTTCTGGGACAGGCTTATATCTCAAAGAGAAAATACCTCATCTCTACATTATTGCTGCTGACCCATCCGGCTCTGTCCTCTCTGGAGATAACCCAAAATCATATAAGGTCGAGGGAATAGGAGAGGATTTTGTGCCAACTACACTAAATGCACAGATAATAAACGAATTTATCAGAGTCACTGACGAAGAATCATTTATAACCGCGAGAAGGCTTGCAAAAGAGGAGGGAATACTGGCAGGAGGTTCTTCCGGCACAGCCCTTGCCGCGGCTCTTAAATACGTTAAAAGGGAAAACAAAGAGGAAAATATCGTTGTTATTCTACCTGACACCGGAAGGAACTATATATCCAGGTTCTATTCCGATGAATGGATGACAGAAAATGGATTTTTAACCAGCAGAGAACCAATCAATGCGGCCTCTATATTAAACGAACTAAATATGATTGGTCCAAACCTAATAACAGTTGAAGCAGAACAGAATATCACCGATGCCATTAATCTAATGAATAAATACGGTATCTCTCAACTACCCGTAACAGAAAAAAAGAAAATCATCGGGAATCTGACAGAAGAGGGGTTACTACACTCTTTCAAAAACAAAAATATTGTCTCTATTGCCAGAGTCAGTGAAGTTATGGGGCCTCCACTACCTCTCTTTGATGAATCTGCCTCGATCGACGACATCAGAAATGTATTGTCAAAATCCTCTAATGCCGTCATTATTCTTAAGAACGGAATACCTTCCAATATCATTACAAAATCTGATCTGATTAATTTTTTACTCAGAAGGAGCATAAAAAATGAAATTTGAAACAAGATCAATTCATATTTCGCAGGAGCCTGACCTTTCAACTGGTGCAATAATACCGCCTGTCCATCTTTCTACTACATTTTATCAGGAGATTCCGGGAAGGCATAAAGGTTTTGAATATTCAAGGACACAGAATCCAACGAGGAGGACACTTGAGGAGGTCCTGGCATCTCTTGAAGATGGCAATTTCGCTCTTGCCTTCTCCTCCGGATGTGCCGCAACTATGGCTGTTCTTAGTATCCTGAAAACGGGAGACGAGATTATTTCCTCATCGGATATTTATGGAGGTACCTACAGAATATTTGAAAAGATACTGCGACAATACGGTATAACAACAAACTATGTGTTTTCTAATGACCCTTATGAAATAAAAGATCTTTTAAATGAAAGGACAAAGATAATATGGATAGAGACACCATCTAACCCTCTGCTAAAATTATACAGCATCAATGATATAGCTTCTATAAAAAGAAGTAACACTATTCTTGTGGTTGATAACACTTTTGCAACCCCATATTTTCAGAGGCCATTAAACCACGGTGCCGATATAGTCGTTCATAGCAGTACAAAATATCTCAATGGTCACAGTGATGTTGTAGGAGGTGCAGTAATAACTAATAATGAAGACATATATCAAAGAATCAAGTTTTATCAGAACGCCGCAGGAGCTATCCCCTCTCCTTTTGACTGTTTCCTTACACTCAGAGGAATAAAAACGCTTTCTATCAGAATGGAGAGACACTTCGAAAATGCTAGAAAAGTGTACAATTATTTAAAAAACAACAGGTTCATAAAGAAAGTTTACTTTCCTGACATAGAAAACGACGAAATCTACAAGAGGCAGATGGCAGGTTTTTGCGGAATGATTAGTTTTGAGTTTGGCAACGACTATGCTCAAACAGAGATGTTTCTGAAATCACTCAAAATTATAAAAAATGCAGAGAGTCTAGGAGGTATCGAATCACTAATTTGTATACCATCTAAAATGACTCACGCATCTCTATCCTATGAAGAAAGAGAAAAAAGGGGAATAACGGACAATCTTTTGAGACTATCAACTGGTATTGAAAATGCCGAAGATATAATCGATGATTTATCAAAGGCAATCAGCCTATCTATGAGGAACAGATTAAACTATGAGATATAATTTTACAGAATGCCTGTCCATACTTTCTAAGGAAGACATAGACCGCGTCTATCAGAGAATATTGGGAAAAAAAGAGTTTAATTTAAGACAAAAATATATAAATCCCCGGACAAGAAATGCCTATCTCCTCTTTGCCAATTCCGTGATTCTTAAAGAGACTCATTACTTCGTCTATCAAAAAATTAATACACTGATCAACCAGCATCACAGATTAAATATACTTGACCTTGGAATTGGTGAAGGACTTATGTGGAAAAGAGTACTTGAAAATATTCATAAACAACCGGATATCACTCTTAAAATCACCGGGATAGATTATTCAGATACAGCCCTGAAACAACTTAAAATAAATCTTTCTCGTTTTAGCTATTGCGGTGTAACCCCGATTAAAGCAAATCTAAGTAAATTAGATGTCAAAACATTACCGGAAAGACCAGATATCGTTTTGTCATCTCTTTCTCTTCATCATTTAAGAATGCGTGATAAATTAAAAATAATTAGTAAAATATATCATCTCAACCCAAAGCTGTTTATAATTATTGAGGTTGACCATAATCTTGAAATGATAAGAGATGCAAGACTCAGAAATATCTCGGCAACCCTTCTATATAAAGATGTCTTCGACACAGTAAGATCTATGACTGACACCAGACATAGAGAACAGATTCTAAACAACTTTTACTATGATGAATATGTGAGTATTTTAAAATCAAGCAGACTGGGACTTGGAGAGAAGTATATCGCCCTTTCTGACTGGAGCAGCATCTTATGTGGTTCGGGTTTCAAAATCAATGACATTAAGATTTCCTTTACGGGAGTAAATAATGTATATAAAATAGGTATTTTAGAGATGAGAAGATGAATCCAATGTAATAGATTGTCATCATAATAACATCCGGAGGTATTTATGAGAAATTTATTTGCTTTTTCTTTGATGTTTTTTCTTTTTGGATTCTCTGCCATACTATTTGCTGATGATTGTAAAGAATCAGAACATCAAAATAATACTGCAGTAAAAAGCGAGAAGAAATCGGAAAAACATCATCAGCTCACAAAACAGGAAGAGAAGAAAAAATCGGAAGAACCATCTATTGGATTCAACAAGAAGCAGGCAGAAAGTACAGAGGCTGTTTGCCCTGTGACAAAGGAAAAATTTAAAATAACAAAAGATACCACTTACTCCGAGTATAAAGGGAAATACTATTATTTCTGCTGCGAGGGCTGCAAACCTCATTTTGATAAAGAGCCCGAAAAATACATCAGATAGAGCGGGTTCCAACTTTTTATATTTTTACCAAAGAGGCCTTGTTGAATATTGTCCTGAATTTCGTCCATTCACCATACGGGTTTTCTGATCTGATATCGGCATTATGAAAATGGAGTTGACTATCATAATTTCAATACCGGCTCTGTAATCAAAGAATAAAAATGCACATTGAAAAGAATTATAAATGCAACTAGTTATAAATATGTTTAGAAAACAGGACTAAAAACCAGAGTGAATGGACTATTCCGCTCTTAACGAGATTCAGTGAGAGAATTTTCTTGTCTGATATATTAAGCTTTGGGGTATTTGTGACGAGGCAATGAATAGATATATATTGCAATAAACATAATTGTATTGACAACCGGTTCGAAAAAATATTTATTATCCGCCAAATCAGGGAGGTTTTTTATGCTCAGAAAAGTTGTTTTGATTTCTTTGTTCTTACTTTTTGCTTCTTCGATACTGAATGCCGGGGAGAAGGATAGCAGAGAGGGAGGTGGAATGGGCTATTTTATGGCAGGCTGGCAGAATATTAATCTTTCGGGATTGAATAAAACACTCGGTTCAAATGATCTGCCCGAATTTTCTGAAAGTCAGTATTCCTTTGGCGGAGGAGGACACGGGATAATGGGGAGTTTCATTCTCGGCGGGGAAGGTCACGGGCTGAATACAGAGAGTAAATCGACCAATTTGTATAAAGTCTCTGTCTCAGGCGGGTACGGACTCTTTGACGTAGGGTATATTCTGTTCAGAAGAGGCGGACTGATTCTCTATCCGATGCTCGGTATAGGAGGAGCCGGAATTAATGTCTCGATCTCGGAAAAAGCAAGTTATGATTTCAATGAAGCCCTTAAAAATCCAAAGAGGGGAATAGAACTCTCAAACGGTGGTTTTATTACATCCTTCTCACTGGGTGCAGATTTTCTTTTGCCGCTTGGCAGGGACGGTGAAGGCACCGGCGGACTTCTGATAGGATTAAGAGGTGGTTTTATCCTTCCGCTCTATAAGGGAGGCAGCTGGGTGTATAATGAACAGGAGATCACCAACGGACCATCTGCGGATATCAGGGGGGTTTTTATCAGACTGGCAATCGGCGGTGGCGGTCTATCTGCCGGAAAGAAGCCAGACCAGACCGATAAAGAATAAAACTCGCGGCTAATCTTGCCTCAGGTTTGCTATAAAGAGTATCCATATTTATTTCCGGGGCGTTTTATATAACTGCATTTTGATTACTTTTAATGCTGGTTTAAGATATTTATAGCTTTTGCAAAATGTGTGTGAATGGTTTTAATTCCGGATTTACTTCTTGAGTGCATAGAATTTCGGGCGTAGCAGGAGTTATCAGTCCGGTGCCGGTTAGACTTTTGTTAAATCTTGTTCATAACTCACTATAAAAAGAGGTCGGACACAGATGCTTAAAGATTTATTTTCTGTATTGAATTGCCACTTTATCTGATATATACTTTTTTGCACAGGAGGATACAGGTTATGAAAAATTATATTATCCTTATTGCTTTATTTGCTCTTCTCTTTTCCTGCTCCGATGAATCTTCTGATTCAAAGGATATAATTGCGGAAGATGTTTATACTGACATTGCCGATGTCTCGGGTTCTGATGTACAGACTGATGCCGGAGGTGATACAGGCTATATTCCGCCACGGGCCTACTATAAGGTCGAGAAGCATTCGACTGTCGTCAAAGATACGCCTTTTTCCGAGGAGTTGGTAAAATTCTATTACAAAACAGATCAGTTGCCGGATGTCAATGCCCTGAAATTCGCATATCTGGATACCCTCTATGTTATGACAAAGAACGGTTTGTTTGCATATAATCAGAATCTGGATATTTTTGAGAATGCCGTCCCCCTGATTGACGGACTTCTTGATATAGGGAAGGTAAAGAACTCTGATTTTCTGATCGGGAGAACGGCCGGTAGTATTGTCCTTTTCAATAAAACAGAAAGAAAAGATATTGATATAAGCGCTCTGGGTGAGGACGTTATTTCTTTATACGGGGTTAATAATCACTACTATTTTGCAACAAATAGTTCCGTCTATGAGATCGGGAGCAATTTTTCGGAGTATTATAAAATTACGGATGTATCAGGAATCAAGAATATCGCTGTAAGTGATCAGCTGCATATATTCATTGGGACGGATAAGGGTGTGTATGAAAATGATGGTATGGCAATGAAGAATTACAACTCCGAAAACGGCGACCTGGGAGATAATCTGGTCTCATCTCTTGCCTTCTGCGATGACAACAGGACTCTGGTTATATCAACATTCTCCGGCTATACTCTTTACAAAGAAGGTAAGTTCGAAAAATTCTATGCAAAGCCTGACGGACTGCCTATGAACAGGACGAACTCCGCAGTATGCAGAGGGAATATGATAGCCCTCGGACACGAGATCGGCGCAACGTTTATTAATCAGCAGGACGGTCATGTCGACTACTATCTCTCGAGAAGATGGATACTCGATGAAAAGGTAAATGATGTAGCATTGGACGATAACGGCAACAGATTTATTGCCACAAAAAGCGGTATCTCGAGAATTTATCTCGTCGAGACAAAACTTGCGGATAAGATCAAATATTTTGAGGAACTGCAGGATAAATATTTCTGGCGTATGGACGGCTTCGTTGCCCCCGACCTCTCTTCGGGCGATGAGTTCGAGATAAAGGACCCGAAGGTCTGGGATTCCGACAATGACGGGCTCTGGACACAGATGCAGGTAGCAGCATGGTGTATGGCCTATGCGGTTACGAAGGACGAATATTATTATCAGAAGGCCCGGAAGGCTATCGAGGTAATGTTTCTGGAAGTGGATATACCGGCCGTGGATTTTGAGAAGGCCGGACTCGGATACGGATTTGTAACCCGTTCTCTTGTAAGGGAAGACGAGGGGGCTGTATATGAGGATAAGAAGAGTCGTCCGAACTGGCATCCTGTTGAATACAACGGGAAGAAGTATTACTGGAAGGATGATACATCATCAGACGAGATAGATGGTCATTTCTTCGGATATTCTTTTTACTACGACCACTGTGCGAAGGATGACAAGGAGCGTGAAGAGGTTGCAAAACGGCTCGGCGGGATTGCTGATTATATTCTGAGAAACGGTTATCAGCTTCTGGATCTGGACGGTCAGAAGACTACGTGGGGGCACTGGCAACCGGATTATATTGGTGTCTCCGTTGACGGAATGGACAGGTGTCTCAAGAAATACCCGCTCGACCTCTGTATGGAATCGGCACACGGCGGAGGCTGGCTCAACGGTACACAGATTCTCGGATTTATGCTCTCCGCATACAGAATTACTGGAGAGCTCAAATTTTACAATGCCTATGAGGAGCTGATAAACAGGTATAAGTACGACAGACTCGTCGAATTTACAGATGAGATCTGGACAGTTACGAATCCCGCTATAGCAAATCACTCCGACCACGAACTGGCTATGCTGGCATATACAACACTTCTGAGATACGAGCACAATCCCGAGAGAAGGGCGAAATGGCTTGCAAACCTGCTGAAATTCTACGAATGGGAGATTCCCGAGAGACAACCGATGTGGGCAGCCGTGGTCGCACTCTACAGTGAAGACGGGGCGAGGGTCGAGGATGCAGTCAGAACAATGCGGGAGATTCCGCGTGACCTCAGAAAGGTACTGTTCGACAACAGCAACCGGCAGGATGCAAAGGATAACGGGATCGACAGATTCAAGAAGCCACAGTGGGACAGGGTATTTCCGTATGATGAAATACGAACTATGTGGTGGAACGGAAATCCTTACTCGAAGGTATCGGGCGGAAGCCCTCAGGGATATGGTGGTCCTATGTTCTATTCCATTGCTTACTGGATGCTGAGATACGCAGGAGTTTTAGAATAATACCCAAATCCCCGGTTGTGATTGTTGTATAACTTTCAGAATCTATTTTTCGCTTTTATTCTCTTTTTCGTGAGATAGGAGTAAAAGGACTATTCCGCCGATAATACAGGCTCCTCCCAGAGAATAGGCGACCGCGGCACCGGTAGTCAAATCCTTGTAATCCTGATTCGCCCTCGCTGCCTCCTCGGGAGTCATATTGTAGTTATTTTTGATGTCGTTGGCATCCAGATGAAACTTCACGCCGAATCCGCCGCTCAGAAGTCCGGCCCCGATGAGGGAATACGCTATCATCTTCTTAATGGTTTTTGACTCTTCTGCCTTCTTCTCCCCGGGCCTGACAGTCTCTTTGGTCAGCATCCTGCTTTCGTCCTTAAGCGATTCATTCTGTTTGGAAACCGGAGCGGATTTATTCCCGTCCTCCTTTGTAACCTTCCCCAAAAGTATTTCATTGATTACAGCCTTGACGTTCTCTATCAGCCTGTTTTCATCTTTTTCTATGACTACGGTCTTTCTCGAGAGTATTTCGACCTTCATTGCATCTATATATTTCAGGGCGAGGACATACTTCTCTCCCATTATTCCGACAGAGCCCTCTATATAATATTCTGCCCCCATTGCCCCAGCTATCTGCATCAGACAACTGCTTTCTGTACAGTTCTTGAGGCTCTTGTTTGTCTCCCAGAAGAGCATCTTGTCGATATCTTTCTGGCCTATTACTTTATACTTTCCCTTGAAAATTCCCGCCACCTCATCCAGAACGATCTCTGTAAGCAGACTGGCGCTCCCGCTCTCAACCCCCTTTTCCGCCTTTATATCGAAGACTATGAGTGTGGGTAACTCTAATCCCGGACCTTTTTCTGCTGTTTCAGACGCTTTGTTTTCTTTGTCTGTGATTTTATTTTCTGCCTTTTTACCGTCATTCAGTTTGTTTTCCTGCGCCTGTAATGAGAATGAAAAAAACATGCAAAAAACACAGAAAAAGCAGAAAGGAAAAACAGCCTTCTTCATAATGCTCTCCGTCTGCGAAATATTTCTACAGGAAAAATCAGTTTTGTCAAAAATTTAATATTGCCGGTTTATATACAATATGTTGCCGGTTGCATAAACTAAAGGATAATTTTGCAAAATTTTAAGGAAGTCTTTTGACGGATGAAAAAATGCGTAATCTAATTTATTCTTGACTATTGCTCTATAAAATATAACTTGATTGATATGGAAAGGAGAGCAGGGAGACTGAAAAGAGGTAAACTGATATGGGTTTTCTGTGTTGCCTTATTATTTTTGCTGCTCTTATTCGTTCGTTCTTTACTGACTTTCCCGGATTATAATAAATTCAGGTACGGATATTTCAGGCTTTCGGACGGGGTCGTTCTGGACAGAAATCTCTATCCCCTCTCATTTGTAAGGACAGATTTTAATCTCAGAAGAGCAGGTTATGTAAGACTGCGGGAAGTAAACAGCCGTTTTCTGAATCTTCTGATTAGGTCCGAGGATAAGAGATTTTATTCTCACGGCGGTATTGATGTTGTATCCGTCATTTCCTCATTAAGGGATTTTGTTCTGAGGGGAAGGATGCGCGGGGCAAGCACTATCAATATGCAGTTTGTGAGAAATTATTACGGACTTGGTCAGGAGAATGTCGTACTGAGAAAGATAAAGGAGATTTATTACGCTGTTATAATTGATTTGAGATGGAGTAAGAGTGAAATCCTCGAGGCTTATATCAATACCGTTCCTGTAAAAGGGGAGATTTCGGGTATATACACAGCTGCATGGGGACTTTTCGGTAAATCACCTGAATATCTGACCGAGACCGAGTCACTGATTTTACTCTCACTCATTAAGAGACCTTCGGTGAGCCGGGAAGAGCTGGTAAAGGCAGCCCTTAGAAACAACGGCAATTTAGGATTGAACATCTCTGAAAACGAGATTGAAAAAATAATATCGAAACTCCCCGAAAGATATTATATCCCGAAACCGGCAGATTATCTCCCTGTCCTTTCAGAAAGGCTGCTCAGAAACCACAAATCTCCGGTTGTAACGACGATCGATAAAGAGATTCAGAAAACAGCACTTGAGATTACGAGGTCATTCGTATCTGTACTCAAGGGAAAGAATCTGAATGATGCGGCGCTGCTCGTTGCCGAAAACAGGACTGGAGAGATACTGGCATATATCCCGAATTCCTTCGAACTCTCGTCCGGAAAGTATGTAGACGGTGTAAAGGCAAAAAGACAGGCGGGTTCTACCTTAAAGCCGTTTTTATATGAGTATCTCCTTGAACAGAGACTTCTGACTGCGGCGAGCATTATCGAGGATTTTCCGCTCTTTATCGGAAAGAAGGGGGTTGTCTATTCCCCTCAGAATTATGACAGGACGTACAAGGGATATGTATCTGTCAGGACCGCACTTGCCTCATCACTTAACATCCCCGCAGTAAAGAGCATTATGATTGCGGGTGTCGAAAATTATACCGGACATCTGAAGGGTCTCGGTTTTCAGCCTGAAAAGTCCGATGAGATAGAAGACTATTACGGAGAATCGCTTGCCCTTGGCAGTCTGGATGTCTCACTCTTCGAACTCGTGAGGGCGTATATGATTCTTGCAAACGGAGGATTATATAAGAATCTGAGAATTTCAAAGAAGGAAATGGCGGAGGAAAAGAGGGTCTTGGATGAAAAGGCCGTTTATATTATCCAGAGCATTCTCTCTGACAGGGATGCACGTTCACTCACCTTCGATCTTGAGAACACGCTCTCTACCCCTTTTTATTCGGCAGTAAAGACAGGGACGAGCAAGGATATGAGGGATAACTGGTGTGTAGGATTCTCGTCTGAATATACCGTCGGGGTCTGGACAGGAAATTTTTCGGGGGAGCCTATGCATAATGTCTCGGGTTCGCACGGGGCTTCGCAGATCTGGTTCGCACTGATGAAGGAATTACACAAAAAGACCGGCTCAAAGCCGCCTCTGACTCCTTACGGAGTGATTAAAAAACGGATAGTTTTCAAACCGGCGTATGAACCTGTAAGAGATGAATATTTTATAGAAGGGACAGAGCCGTCAGGAGATGAAATACCTGTAGATACCGGGAATATCCCGAGGATTATCTATCCTCCCGACGGCACAGTTATTGCGCTGGATCCGGCTATACCGGTTTCACAGCAACTGCTTTATGTCTATACGAATTGCAGAGACTGTATTTTGCTGAGTAACAGCAGAAAGGTCGAAAGTCACGACACCGTCTATATGCTCGGTATCGAGAAGGGCCGGCATACACTCGAACTGATCGATGCGTCAGGGCATATACTTGACAGTTCGAATTATGAAGTAAGATAGGAGTATTTTATGAAGAGGTTTTTTTTCCTTCTGGTCTTCTTTTCGTTTTCATCAGGACTCTTTGCCTTCAATGCGGATTTCTTCCCGAAGAAGAGGGCGAGAAGTGCCTCCGAGATAAGAATAAAGTTTTCAAAACAGGTTGCCCCGGTCGGAGACCCTTCATTCAGATACAATCCAGTCCTGTCGGTAAGTTGTATAAAGGAAGAACCGAAGGGAGTCTGGGAGGACCCGTATCTTTATGTGATAAAGTTCGAAAAACCGCTTAAGGCGGGAATTATGTGTAAGGTAAAGTTAAGAGATGATATCAAATCCATAGACGGCGGAATATATAGCGGGGAGAGAGAGTTCGAATTCGATTCGGACGCAGTAACGGTAAACAGGATAATTCCCGGTACATATCAGCAGATCAGCAATGAACAGATATTCCTCTTCTCATTCAACGGCGATGTGGATATCAGAAAGAACATTAATAAGATATTTTTCAAAAGAAGCCATACATCGGAGATCACGGAAGCAGTTCTGATAGATCAGGCAGATACGGAGCGTGTAGTCAGTAATCTCTATCCTTACCTGAAGAAGGAGAAAATATTCGGGATTAAGCCGAAAGTGAGGTTTGCCGATAAGGAGCGGATAATACTCGTCTTCAAGAATATCGAATCGGAGGGGAAGGTCGTATCGGGTTTTGAGGAGAAATACGCCTATACTGTAATGGACGGATTCAGGATAGAACTCGGTTGCGAAAGGGAGAAGGCCGAGCGGGGGTGTATCCCTCTTTCGAATATCGAGGTAAACTTCTCCGAACCTGTAAACAGGGAATATGCAACACGGATATATTTGTCGGACGAGAGTGGCAACAGGATATTGCCTGAAAAGACAGATGAGCATCAGGAGATCGTAAACTCCGTGAGATTTCTGGGCCCGTTCAGGCCGGAGCATTCGTATACCCTGCATATTCCTCAGGACATAAAGGATATCTATGACAGGACGCCGGTAAACAGCGGCAAATTCCCTCTGGTTTTCAGGACCGACAGGATGCCTCCGCTTGCAAAGTTTGCAGCCGATTTCGGCATTGTGGAGATGATAGACGGCGAAGGCGTACTTCCGGTTACTGTCAGGGGGCTCGGGAAAGAGCACAGAATAAGGAGTTTTGCACTCGAAGGCGGAATGCCCGAAAGACGGCAAGTGCAGAAGAAAGGATTTTTTGCAAGAATATGGGAGTTTATCAGATCCCTTTTTACAAGAACAAAGAAGCCGGACGGGACAGTCGGCGGGGATAAAAAATATCTTGCAACGGATATAAAGATCAGGAATCTCAGGCTCTCCGATTTTTCGGCCGATAAGATATTCGGGTTTATAAACAGCATAAGGTATCAGAATCTTTCGAAAGGCGTATTCGATGATGAGAAGTATCCTTACGAGGTGAGCAGACTGCCGGATATGGCGGATTCCGGGGAGGCAACAGTCGTTGGTATCCCAATGAAGAATTACGGATTGTATTTCTTTGAACTCGAGAGCAGTGTTCTGGGTGATTATATCGTCTCAGACGAGGAGAAGAAGAAAGGTCAGAGAAAGGCATATATCCGTTCGGTTGCGCTCGTTACGGATATGGCAGTAACATTTAAGAAAGGACCTGTCAGTTCGCTTGTCTTTGTGACGAGACTGTCTGATGCCTCTCCCGTAGGAGGTGCCTACATAAATGCCTATGACTGCAAGGGGAACGAATACTTCTCGGGAACGACCGATACAAACGGGATTCTGTATGTGGAAAAATACCTTCCGGATGATTATATTCTACCCCGCTGTGCTTCTGACTACGGGTCTGACGGTTTTTATGAGTCGTATTACAGGTTCTTGGGAGAAGGTCTGACAGTAATAGCCAGATACAAGAATGACTTTTCACTCGTGAATTCGAAATGGGACAAAGGAATTGAGCCATACAGATACAATATCTATTCGGAATTTTATCAGTCAGATACTCTTGTCCATTCTGTCTTTAGCCGTAATCTTCTGAGGTCAGGTGAGACGGTTCATATAAAGGGGTATTTCAGAAAGAAGGCATTAAAGGATATCCGTTTTGCCCATAAGGAGGAAATGCCACGAAAGATCCGCATTGAACATACAGGTACCGATAAGGTCTGGGAGTATGATATCACATGGGGTGAAAACGGAAATTCACTCTTTAAGTGGGAAATCCCGAAAGATGCACATACGGGGCATTACAGGGTTTCATACTTCGACTGTCCGCTGGATAATACATCTTCCAAATGCAATTATCAGACAGGGAGCTTTCTGGTCGAAGAGTTCAAGGTTCCGCTTATCAAAGGGGATTTGCTGGTCGATAGCAGGAATCCGGAGAAAATAATCGTTGAAGGGATATTCAGCTACCTTATGGGTGCACCGGCAAACGACCTTGCGGTAACTCTGCGATACAGATTCTCGGACGACTTCTTCTTCTCTGATTCGAAGTACAGCGGTTATCATTTTCTGGGAGGAAGGGTGAGAGCGGGAATCAGTAAATACGGAAGGGATTATGACGAGGAGGGCAGTGAGGGTGACGGCGAGATGATTGAGGGCGAGGAGTATAAGGAAAAGACGGCCGGACTCTCGGAGCAGGTCTGTCTCAAAACAGATGAATACGGAAGATTCAAAACCGAACTCAAAGTAAAGAAATCAAAGGACGGAAGGCCAGTAATCCTTCAGTTAGAGGCGGGATATACTGACCCAAACGGTTATTTCAATACAATAGAGAAACGCAGCACCATCTATACCTCTTCCTTACTTGCCGGTATAAAGGCATCAGTTGACAGCAAAAACAGATTATTCATTGCGAATGCTGTAGTCCTGGATACCGAAAAGAGACCGGTTAAGGGAGAGAAGGTTACAATAAATCTGTATCAGACCATCAGTTATGTCCACAGAAAGAAGATTTTAGGAGGGTATTACTCGTATGAACATATAAACGAGGTAAAACCGCTCGGTGAACTCTGCACTGCCACGACGGACGAGGAGGGCAGAGTGATATGCAGCAAAAAGATTGAAAAAGGCGGTCAGTATTCAGCCGAGGTGATTGCGGGTGACAGCAGGAGGAATCTGGCGGTCTCTTATTCCTCGGTCTATTCGTATGACTATGAGAGCGATTACTGGTTTGATTATGCCTCGGATTCGGACAGGATTGACGTCTTCCCCGATAAGACTGAGTATAAAACAGGCGAGACACTTAAACTCAGGGTTGTAACGCCGTTTGAAAATGCAACCGCACTTGTAACGGTCGAGCGGGAATCAGTACTGGATTACTTTGTAACAGAACTTTCAGGCAAAAAGCCGGTTATAGAACTGAGGGTAAAGCCCGAATACTCTCCGAATGCCTATATATCTGTTGTCCTGATAAGAGGCAGAGTCGCCTCTCCTCCTCCCACTTTCCTTGTTGACCTTGCGAAGCCTTCTCTGAAGATGGGAATGACGGAAATAAGTGTTGATAAGGATAAATACAGGCTTGGTGTGGATATAAAGACAGAGAAGAAGAGGTATAAGATCAGGGAGAAGGTAAAGGGGAGCGTCGAGATAAAAGGTGCTGATGGTGATGATGCAGATGTAACTCTTGTAGTGATTGATGAGGGGTTGCTGACACTTCTTGAAAATCCGACATACAACCTGCTGGATAATATGATAAAGAAGGGCGGGCTCGGGGTCAATACTTCCACGGGGCTGATTCAGGTAATCGGTAAGAGGCATTTCGGCAGAAAGGCACTTCCGTCAGGGGGAGGCGGAGGCAGGATTGTTACAAGGGAGTTGTTTGATACGTTGATTTACTTTGATGAATCCCTTAAGGTAAAGAACAACAGGGCGGATTTTGAGTTTTTTTTAAATGATTCGATTACTTCGTTCAGAATCATCGCCGTTGCCTCGACTCAGAAGAGATTCGGTACCGGATATGCCGGCATAGAGAGCACGAAGGAGCTCTTTATAAATTCATCTTTACCGTATTTTGCAAGAGAGGGTGACAGCTATGATGCGGAATTTGTAATCAAGAACGTCTCCCAGAAGAGTTTTGGCCTGCAGGTTACGGGAGAGGTCAGCTTCTTCAGCGGGAACAGACTGGTCAGAAAGGATCTGCTTGGACCAGAGAATGTAATGATTAAGGCCGGCGACAACCGCAGGGTATCGTTCCCCGTCAAGATTCCGGATATTGCAGATGAAGGTAAATACAGAATAGATATACTCTCGGACGGTAAAATAATTGACAGTATCAGTGTCGGTCAGAAGATAGTGGAGGCTGACTTGTCGAGGGTTGTACAGTCCATATTCAAAAGATTATCCGGGAGTTCATCCGAGAGTTACAGGGGATTTGTTGAAAAGGATATTCAGAAGAGGATAAATATTTCTTTTCTCAGGGACCTGAGTGAGACGGGGAGACAACTTGTGAACTACAGTGGTTTTGCCCTCGCATGTCTGGAGCAGAAGATATCTTATGCCGTGGTCGCAGACGACAAGGAGTTTTTCGGCAAGCTCTTAAATGAGATAAACCTCTATCTGGATGATAACGGATTTCTCAAATATTTTCCGTCATCACAGGAAGGTTCACCTATGCTTACAGCCTACGTGCTGGATATAACGAATCTGAACGGATTCGAACTCCCATATCATATAATTCAGAGGACGACAGATGCCCTGATGAATTTTGTGATTGGTAAGATCTACAGGAAAAATGTATATATTCAGACTACCCAGAATCTCGAAAGACTCTATGCGCTCTTTGTGTTGAGTAAATATGATAAGACAAGGTCATCAGAATTATTAAATGCTATTAAACCGGAGGTATCTCTGCTCTCACTTTCTTCGATTATCGATGTTGCCGGTGTTGCCGGAAAAAACAAGGAACTGGAGAATGCAATATTTTCGTTCTTTACGGAGAAGAGCGGGGCATACTTTTTGAAATCAGACGATAGAAACAGATACTGGTGGCTTATGCGCTCCGAGGACGAGGCATTTGCCAGAACCCTGATTTATCTGCTGAGAACAGATGCAGATGAGACTAAGCTCGGCAAGATGGCAAACGGACTCATAAACCGGTTCGAGAAGGGCGGTTATCTCTACAATACGACGGCGAATGCATATGCCGCTGTGGCATTAAGGCTCTTTGCAAAGAGATTCAAAACGAATTTTGAGAAAAGCTCCCTTATGGTAAGTTTGGGATGTAATTACTTTACGGAGAACGTTGACGATACTTTTAAGACAAAGTCATTTCTCTTTGATATAACGAAAGACGGGAAAATCATAGGTGGAGAGACGGCTGCAGGCTGCAAAGAGGGGAAACCGGAAAAACTTGTCTGTGAGGATAATAAGAATAGTTACTGGGTAAAGACTCTGTTTATTGAGAAATCACCACTGACTCAGCCTGTCTTCAAGGGATTTAAGATAAAAAAGGAGTATCTGGATGAAAAGGGCCTTATAAAAAAGGAGTTCAGGCAATCAGACCTTGTAAAAGTAAGAATTACTTATGAACCGGATTCACATTATAGTAATATAGTGCTCATTGACCCGCTTATTACAGGCTCTCAGGTTATGGGAAGGATAAAGAAGGATGCCGCTGATTCAGCGGATTATTTCTGGGAATATACCTACTCGGATGTGAGAGACGGCTATATTAGAACCTATTATGAGTATGTCTATTCGGATAAGATTGTATTTGAATATTCAGTAAGGCTGAATACAAAGGGTAAATTCAGACTCCCTCCCACGCGGGTAGAACTGATGTATATGCCTGATATCTACGGAGAGATTCCGAATGAGGAGATTTCGGTTCACTGATCAGTCTTCGAAGAATCTGTTGAGCCCCTTCAGAATCTCTTTCAGCCTCTGAATCTCTGATTTGATTTCGGGTCCTGAAAAGCGCTGTGAAGATGTTTCGAAATCCGTATTGTATACTATTACTGTTCCGTCGAGACCAATTGTAAAAATCCTGTTTTCAAGCACATCAATATTGACTATCGGTTCAGTATGTCCGGCCAGATAGGAGACTATTTTTTTCGTCAGGATATTATAGACAGCAAAGAAATTCTTCTCTTCGAACTGAAGGACGGCATAGACGCTTTTGGGTAAATGGATGACCCTCTCAATCTTGTAGGGAACCTGTATTCTGTAATTCGAAACCAGTCCGTTTCTGCTTATTGTATATATCGTGTTTTGTGCATCAAGGACAAGGGGGTTCTCGGATGTTATCAGCTCTCTCATCTGATTCTTCGTCTTTATCAGTATCTTTTCGGGATTCTCTGTCATCAGTTCTTTCTGGGCAAGAATATATAACCTTTCACCTGCTGCATTGAACTCGGCACGTAAGAAGTACGCAGACAGGGAATCCGGCAGGAAGTTAAAACCGAGTACGTTTCTTTCCCTGATGAGGGTATCGGATATTTCACCTCCCGATTTTTTCAGAAGATAGAAAGTATCTTCTGTATCCGTGATACCTATGTATTCGTTGTTGTTGCTTATTCTGAGGGATTGAATCTTTAAAGCTTCGGCAAATATCTTCTTATATACCGTTTTGGCCGGATTTGCATAATAGACTTCCCTGTCAGGGGTGTTGATGATAATTGTATCTCTGTCGACTATATAGAAGTTACCGTGCTCGATAGCCTTTGGCAATTTGTAAGCGGTCTCTGATTCAACCCTGTCAGGCAGCAGGGTATAAAAGTTCATCGACCTGTCTGTTGCAAAGCAGCTCTGTATGTGTTTCAGACATCTCATACCAGCTAACTGATCTGCCAAAGTATATTTGTACTGAACCTTAAATGGTTTTGAAAGCAGGCTTGCCGGTTTGAAGATAAAGATATTCCCTCTGTCGTCAGATACAATTATGTGTTTTGTGTCAGAAGTCAGTACAATGTCGGTTATCCTGAACCTGAAACCCTGAACAATATTAATGTTCTTCTGCAGGTCATATATCTTCAGGTCGCAGAATCTGCATTTTTCGCCGTCGTATGCCCCTCCTCCGGTGATTATGCTGCCGGCACCTGCCGTAATAATATTGTGGTTGTATGATTTGATAGAGATAATTGCCGGTTCGGAAGAGATACTGAGTGAGAATAACTTACCCTCCTCAGTGAGGGCAAAAACAGGAAAGTCTTTCGCTACAGAAAGGTTTAAGACCGGAGTCCCGAGTGTAAATCTCTTAATCTCCTTTTTGCTGAATATGTCCCAGACTATAATGTTGCCGTCGTAAGAGGATGATATTAGATACTTTCCGGAATCAAGTATTGAAAGATTACTTACGGATTTCGTATGTCCTGTTAGATTATCGATAAATTTGTATGCCCCGGTAGAGTATATCCTGATTGAGCAATCGGCCACTTGTCTCTGTTCTGAAGATATGTTTCCGGCAGCGGCGAAGAGATATTTCCCTCCTTCTGAAAAAACAAGCGACTTTACCGGAGTTGAAAAATCCTTGATTACCTTGACGAGCGAGAAGGGGTGAAGATTGAATATCCTGATATTTCCGTCCGAAAAACCTGCTGCAAGTTTATCTCCCTCTGAGGAAAAGATTATTTTCGAGACAGCTGACGGAAATGACGCCTTTCCGGTTGTCTTTAATGTCGCCAGTTCATATAAAAAGACTGTCCCGTCATCGGTGCCGGTGGCAAGGAATCTCGAATCATCCGATACCGAGATTGATGTTATACTCTTCTCTTTTATGGTGGTGGCACCAATAAGCGACGATGCTATCTGATTATTCTGAATACTGGTCAGCGGATTCGGTCCCATCTTGATATCCGATGCGAGTGCTGCATAGTATGCGGCGGAGAGAAAGTCATTTTTTTCAATATTATTCAGCGCCTTTTCTGTATATAGTCTGAAAATATTCTCATATCTGATGTTGTTTGTCCGATAGAGCAGAAAGGTTGCGAGAGCCAGAATTGTGAGGACCGTAAGAACGAATAACAGCGACCTTTTTCCCCTTCTAAATATATAGCGCAGGTAGGCGAAGACCGAATATCTGTGTCCGCTCACCTTTCGACCCGCTATATATGCCTCGACGTCGTCGATGAGGTCAACGACAGACTGATATCTCCTGTTCTTGTCAGCCGACAGTGCCTTTTCGGCTATTGCGGCGAGTTCGTCGGGAGATTCCGGCTCTTCCTCCTTTACCGGTACGAGTTTTTTTTCTCCGCGCGAATATGCCCTGACTGCCTTGACTATTTCCAAAGGAGAATCTCCGTCGAAAGGAGGGAATCCTGTCAGAATTTCATAGAGGACGGCACCGAGGGAGTATATGTCGCTCTTTTCGTCGATATTGTTTACATCTCCCCACGCCTGTTCGGGCGGCATATACTGCGGCGTTCCCATTACCTCTCCGGCTACCGTCTTTCCTGCCGCAGCATCCATCAGCAATCTCATCTGGTTGGCAAATTTTTCGTTCTCTGTGTCGGTAGTCCCTTTTATCTTCGCCAGCCCCCAGTCAAGTACGACTGTCTCTCCGAACTCCCCGATCATAACGTTGTGTGGTTTGATATCCCTGTGAATGACTCCTTTTGAGTGTGCGTATGCGATGGCATTGCAGAGATTGAGGAAGTGACTCAGGAATTTGAGTCTTTCATTGAGACTGCTTGAGCTCCTGATTATATCCGAGAGCGTCCTGCCCTTTACGTATTTCATTGTGTAGTAGATGGAGTTGTCCGGTTTTCTCCCTATCTCATAGACGGGGACAACGGACGGATGTTCCAGCTGGGCGGTCAGTCTCGCCTCTCTTAAGAATCTTGCCTCGTCGGGACTGATTACCGAATCTGAGGAGACCTGATGATTGATATCCGGAAGAAGCTCCTTTACTGCAATATTTCTTCCTGTATGCCGGTCATATACGAGTAATACCTTTCCGATTCCTCCGGCTCCTATCTCCTTTATCTGTGAATATCTCTCCGGTGATTCCTCCGTCACCGTATGGATATCGGTCATTGTCTCGTCGTCTACTATTCTGGGGTATGAAGGTCTGAGCTCTCCGGTATGGCTTATGCTGATGGAATCACCGAAGGCTTCTCTGACAAGTTTGCGGTATATCTTCTGCGAAAGTATTTTTTTATAATTGCCGTTGTGTACAGAGGCGGAGAGGTCCACAGCCTGCTCTATTGTCTTGATTTTTTCGGGCGGAATCGATGCCCTTCTGATAAGCTCTGCACGGATTGAGCCTATCTTCTTCTCCGAAAGCTCTTTACCGATATTTTTCAGCAATTCGGGAGTCGCGAGCCCCATCTGAAGAGCTGTTATGCAAAAAAGTATCTCCCTTTCCATCGAGATCTACCTTCTGGATTGATTGTTCATCTCTTTCATAGACGCCGATTCTATCTGATATCCCTCTTTTTTCAACTGAAAAGACTCCGGTTGCGGCTATATAGACTTCTGTGTCATAAGCTCTCCCGGCAAGGACATAAATCTGGACTTGACAGTTTGCCTGTGATAAAAGGAGTTCAGATGCAGATTGTTTCAGGGAGGATTTATGAAGTATGTATTAGGTATTTTTATTGCGGTATCTCTTTTTGTAAGTGAGATTTATGCCGACCAGATGAACTGCAAGGTTGAGAATGGTCAGGTGATAGTTAACGAAAAGGAGAGCGAACTTTTCAGGATAGAATCGTCCGAAGTGTTTGATTGTATCATCGCAGACCAGTACCTGATGGTAGCAAGGGGGTCGGAGGGCATTGAGGTATACAGATTGAATAAAGAGAAGAAGCCCGAAAAACTGCAGAACATACAGACCTATGGTGAGGTGGTCAGGTTCAAAACGGATGGTCAGCAGATATATGCCGTACTGGCCACATATTCCCAGATTCCTCTGGTCCTTAAACCGGACGGCAAGGTCTCGGTCACCTCATTCTCAAATGAACTTCTGAACAAGAAGACTGCAGGCTCTGTCGCTGGAGTTACTCAGCAGAAGCCGGATTTGAAGGAGCAGAAAAGGCCGGAAGGGAAGGTAATCGAAGTGACACCGGGATATGCAATAATCAATCTCGGCTCAAAGGACGGGATAGAAAAGAATATGAAGTTCGAGATACTCTCATCTGAACTCAAAAAGACATATAATCTCAGGACAAAGAGTTATGAGATGATGCCGTCTTTAGAGCAGACCGCAGTCTCACCGGTTGTTCAGGTATCCGAGGACAGATGTATGATAAGAATAGGAAGAGGGAACAGGGCTTATGTGGGAGATGTCGCCCTGCTAACCGAAAAGCCTCTCTCCGAAAGTCTGTATGCCCCGTCATACGAAAAGGATTTGCAGAGGATTTACGGAAGAGTTGCTCCGTTTATCGGTGTCGAGACCCTGACCGTCGGTACTCTGATTAGTCTTATGTATGACTATACATTCTCTTTTCCGCTCAAGCTCGAGGCCGGAATAAGTAATGCGGGAATTTTATTTTCAACGGATAATACGAGCCCTTTCCAGATTGACATAATCCCCTCTTATAATACAGACCTCTTCGAGGTCGGACTCGGCACGGGATACAGTTATTCGGGACACGATCTGCAGAGAAACTTTCTCTTTATGCAGAAGGTCAGACTTGGTGCGATAGACGGACTGAGTTTTACTATGCGAAACTCATTCATCTATCAGGAGAAGCACAGCAGCTGGAGTTTTGTCGGTGCAGATGTGGCAGCAGGAGGAGTTAATAAGGAGGGTGACCCCTGTGATTCAGGAAAAGAGGCGGAATATGAATTTGCATGGAACAGTCTTGATATAGAAATATCCGCTCCCGTCTCCAAAAGCGTGAACCTTTTTTCGCACTGGGCATATTCACAGGCCGGATGGTTTATGGGTGAGATAGGGATAAAGAATTTCGTGAGGGGTAACGGAGGAGACGGGACATTGATTATTCCTGTCTCTATAGGTGGTGCGGCGGTCTTTGATTACAAAAAGAGAAAGAGTCACTCACTTGTCTGCAATCCCGAGACAAATAAGATGGAGTATGAAAAAGAATGGGATGAAGAGGGCTTCGGTGGTCCAATCGTCTCGATAGGGATAGATTACCGGTGGAAGTGATGGTATAGTCCACAGAAGAAGTCCAAGGTCTACAGTCCACAGACAGGATAGTGCTGAAGGGCTGAAGGCGAGAGAGCTGAAGTTCAATATGGGTTTACAGCCAATAGTCAGTCGGCATTCAGTTTACCTTTCTTAGAAGGTATCCTTTGAGGTAATGGGATTCAGGGAAGCCGAGAAGCTCTCTGTGGTCGGGGGACTGGCTAAGACTCGTCTCTATAATAAATTCGGCTTTTGCATCTTTTGCGGCATCCCGCAGCATATTCAGAAATTCTTCGTTGCTCATATAATAAGAGCAGGAGAATGTTGCCAGTATCCCGTCTCTCTTCAGTATCTTCATCGCCCTCAGATTTATTTCCTTATATCCCGAATATCCGCTTCTAAGGTCCTTCTTGCTCTTGATGAATCCGGGAGGGTCGAGGATTATTGTGTCGAAAGATTCATTCTGTTTGTCCAGTGTCCTCAGAAAATCAAAGACATTTATTTCTTTTACAGAGAAATTCTTCTTCTGGTTGAGCTTGAGATTTATTTCGGCTATTCTGAGTGCCTCTCTTGATGAGTCTGCGATAATGAGTTCACTGTAATTCCTGATATTGCATCCAAACCAGCCGTGATAGCAGAACAGATCAAGTACTCTTCCGCTTCCTCTCTGTCCGAGGATGAATCTGTTGATTTTCTGGTCTAAAAATTCGGATGTCTTCTGTGAGTTTATGAGGTCTGCATAGAAGACAAGATGATTTTCGGTGCAGAAGAGATTATCCCTTTTGGTACCGTAGACGGTCTGAAGAATCTTCGGAAGTTTCTCGATATCCCTCGTGCCGGAGTCGTTCTTTTCGAATACCTGCACGGGATTCAGTGTGTTTACGATCTTTTGTATAACGATATCCTTCAGATTCTCCATCGGGCGGGTGAGTATCTGAAATACAATGGTGTCAGAGTATTTGTCGATTATCAGACCCGGCAGGTTGTCTGCCTCAGAATGGATTATTCTCATACAGTCGCCCGTGAGATTCAGTGATTTACGGTATCTTATCGCAGAATCAAGCGAGTTTTCGATATGTTTTGCTACATCTGTTATCTCGTCTGTACTCATCAACCTCAATGCAATCTGTGAATCTCTTGAGTAAAGGGCGGTTCCGAGAAGATGCCTCTTTTTGTCGAATATAAGTACGATATCCGAATTGTCCGATTTGTCTTCTGCGATGTCAGAGCGGAATACCCATTTGTGTCCGGAGATGATTCTCTCCCTACCTTTGTCTGAAACAATTATCCTATTCGTTTTCTGCATATATCTCCTCGAATAATCCTAAAATCTCTCTGAAATCCTGCGGCGGCTCGGCAGAGAATACCATCCATTTCTGTTGTCTTGGATGTGTAAATTCGACCCTGTAAGAGTGCAGCAGAGGGTGATTCAGCGATTTTATCTTTTCCTTCAGTACCTCATTTTCGAAACTCCCGGTTCTCCTTCTTGAATAGAAATCATCTCCGATAATCGGGCATCCCATCTCCGAAAAATGAACTCTTATCTGGTGTGTACGGCCTGTTATAAGCTGTGCCTCTATGTAGGAGGCAATCCTGCCGAATCTCTTTAGTGTTCTGTAGACCGTTATTGCCTTTTTACCTTCTCTGACTTTAGTTGTAAACTTTTTCCTGTTATTTTTGTCTCTGCCGTAGAGTGTCTCGATTGTCCCCGAGAGCTGGCGCGGGACCGAATGTGTAATGAGTCTGTAGAACTTTTTTATTGTGTGCCGCTCGAACATCTTTGCAAGTTTTGAGTGAATGTAATCGTTCTTTGCTACCAGCATCAGCCCGCTCGTCCCCTTGTCGAGTCTGTGAACGATGCCGGGTTTTATATCTCCTCCGAGCCTTGACAGGGAGCTGACCCTGAAGAGGAGGGCGTTTACGAGAGTATTGTCCTTGTGCCCGCACGCGGGGTGTACGACGAGGTCAGACGGTTTGTTGATGATAAGTATATCTTCATCCTCGTAGATAATTTCGAACGGGATGTCCTGTGGAGTCAGTTCTGTCTGCACCGGGTCCGGGATATTGATTGTAATTGTGTCGCCGGTCCTGATTCTTTTAGAGGGCTCTGTTATATTGCCGTTTAGGAGTATATGTCCGCTTCTGATGAGTTCGATTATTTTCTGGCGTGAAAGTCTGTCTGTCTTTGATGATATGAACTTGTCTATTCTTTCTTCGTCTTTGTCGGATTGTATTATTAGTTTCTCTGGCATTTACCAGATCTTGGATCTCACGTGGGCCTTGGACTTTAGGATTACATCCACAAGTGCCCTGTCGAACAGATTGGCATTGGGGTCTATTTCGGGTTTGATTCTCTGCTTGTATAGTTTTCTGCCTTCTTCGAATATTGCGGCCATCGATTCGAAGAGATTATCCTTGATTATTCCTTCGACAATCTTGTTTTCGTGATAGATTGCTATGTCCGAGGCAATTGCCTTGGCAAGTCTGATTGCCTGTTCTACGTTGTCGATAAGGGGCATAATAACTCCAAACTTCAGAAGTAATTATAATATGATATTGTATGTTGTCAAATTTAATTTGCCCCGGTTGCTTGTCCGGGATGCGGTCTTCTGCAAGAGACTCATACCGGCTCGAAGTGTGCCGTGAAGTGCCTAAGGTGCGGTGCCTCGTAGGTAATTCTGTATCCCCTGATCTCTTCTGCCCTCTCTTTCAGACTCCCTGCCACGTCTGCAATGTAGTCCATATGGCTCATCGTATAGACTCTTCTCGGAATTGCGAGCCTGACAAGCTCTAGGGGAGCGGGTTTGAATCTGCCGGACTCCTCTTTCTTCCCGAACATTACAGAACCTATCTCGACAGTCCTTATGCCGCCTTCTATGTAGAGTTCGACCGAAAGGGCCTGTGCGGGAAAGTTCTCGGGTTTGATGTGACCAAGGAGTGAACCCGCATCGATATATACTGCGTGTCCCCCTGTCGGCTCGATAATCGGTATCCCCTTTTCGAGCAATCTGTTCCCGAGGTATTCCACCTGACCGATTCTGTATGAGAGATACTGCTCATCTAAGACCTCGTTCAGTCCGACTGCGAGTGCCTCAAGGTCTCTCCCCGCAAGACCCCCGTAGGTCGGGAATCCTTCGGTAAGGATGAGCATATTTTTTGCCCGGATTGCCAGTTCCTCGTTGTTGAGGGCCAGAAAACCGCCGATGTTGACCAGACCGTCCTTCTTTGCGCTCATTGTACAGCCGTCGGCATAACTGAATATCTCACGGGCTATCTCGAGTATCGATTTATTCTCGTAACCCTTCTCCCTCTTCTTGATGAAATAGGCGTTTTCGGCGAACCTGCAGGCGTCGATAAACAGAGGGATTTTGTATCTCGATAAAAGCCTTTTTGTCTCTCTGATATTCTCCAGAGAGACGGGCTGACCGCCTCCGGAATTGTTTGTTATAGTAATCATACAGAGCGGAATATTCTCGGGACCGAATTTTTTTATTGTCTCCTCGAGCTTGTTCAGGTCCATATTCCCCTTGAACGGGTGTTTTACAGACGGTTTCTTCCCTTCGTCAATAACAAGGTCGACGGCCAGAGCCTCATTGAATTCTATAAGTGCCCTCGTGGTATCGAAGTGTGTGTTGGACGGGATAACCATACCCTTTCTGGCAACCAGTCCGAAGAGTATTCTCTCTGCGGCCCGGCCCTGATGAGTCGGCAGTATGTATTTCAGTCCTGTAATCTTTCTGACTGTCTCTTCAAATTTGAAAAAGCTCGTTGCTCCGGCATAGGATTCATCACCCACCATTATTGCAGACCACTGATTTGCACTCATAGAACCGGTTCCGGAATCTGTCAGAAGGTCTATCATTACGTCCTCTGCCCTGAGAAGAAAGAGGTTATAACATGCCTCTTTGATCTTCTTTACCCGTTCTTCCCTTGATAATATTCTTATCGGCTCGGTCATTTTGATTCTGAAGGGTTCGAATAACATTTTACGACTCCTTGGAAAATACAGGTGAGGAGATAATACAAACATTTTACTCAATATCAACAAAATATTTGATTGTATTGAAAAATCAGGATGACGGGTACTGGTAAGCTACTTGATTATCCTGAAGAGATATTCCCTGCTGCTGTTGAGTTCAACAATTACCTTTATCCTTGTTCTTCCGTCGAGAAAAGGATTATCCGCCCTTATTCTTCTGAAATCTGTTCTTTCTATGAATTCCCTGAGAAATTCTATCTCTCCCGAATATTCATCTGACGATTCGTCTGTGAGGGATTTTCTTATCAGCTCTGTAAGCCTTTTTCTGGCTGTAGTCTCTATGCAGTGTCCGTCGAGAAGAAGGGTTATACTATTCACTTCTTGCACATCTGAATCCGACAGTCATAAGTCTCTCTGACGGTGATGAATACATACGGTTACTCTTTCTCAGATCCATTGATGTACTCTTGAACGAACCGCCGCGCACAACCCTGTATGTACCGGTCAGCGGGCCCTTCGGATTTGTGGTATTCATGGTCAGATAAGCATTCTTGTCGTACCAGTCGGCAACCCACTCGGCGACATTGCCGGCCATATCCATTACGCCGTAACCGCTTGCACCGCTTACAAAACTCCCGACCTCCTTGAGTTTGAGGTCACATTCCACGAAATTGGCTCTTTTGCAGTCAGGTTTTTCGTCTCCCCATGGGTATTCCGTGTTTTTTCCCTTCTGTGATGCTGCCTTTTCCCACTCCGCCTCTGTCGGGAGTCTCTTCTTGGCCCATTCGCAGAATGTCTTTGCGTCATTGTAACTGACACCGACGACCGGTGCAGACGGAGATTTGTTGACAAGAAAATCCTGCGGTGCACCGCATATCTTTGCCTCCACACACTTCTGGTACTGAAGATTCGTAACTTCGTATTTGTCGATGTAATAACCAGATAGAAGGACTTTCTTCACGGGCTTTTCGTCGTCTTTACCCTTTTCGCTCCCCATTGTAAATTCGCCCGCGGGGATATAAACCTGTTCGGCCCTCAGGGGATTTACCTGAGGCGCAAGCATCTTCTGGTGGAAGAGAAAATAATAGACCGCTCCGCCACAGAGGATAAGTATCAGGATAATCAGGGCAATAACAATTCCCTTGTTGCTGCTTTTCTTCTGTATCTGTTCGGTCGGAATCCCCTGAGACTGATATTCCGGTGTTATTACCAGAGGAGATGTCCTGATGGATTCGATTGCCTTCTTGAATTCCTGCGCATTCTGATATCTGTCAGCCGGATTTTTTGAGAGGACTTTTAAGAGGACCGTCTCTGCGGCCTGCGGCAGGGAGCTGTCGTGCATCAGCGGTGATGGCGGGTTGACCTCGACGTGGCTCTTCCTCACCTCATAATCGCTCTCCGAATTGAAGGGGACCCGTCCGGTGAGTGCCTCGTAAAGGGTGATTCCCAGTGCGTAGAGGTCACTTCTGGCATCCAGTTCTGCACCTCTGATCTGCTCAGGAGACATATACCAGACCGTTCCTACCGCTATACCTGTTGCCGTCAGTTTTGTGCCGCCGGTAAGTTTGGCTATTCCGAAGTCCATTACCTTTACCCGCATATCGGGGGTAATCATAATGTTGGCAGGTTTTATGTCGCGGTGAATTACCCCGAGTTCGTGTGCGTATCCGAGTGCATCACAGACCTGTGAAAAGATGTTAACGGCCTCGTCGACCGGAAGTTTCCCCTTCTCCCTGATGTGATCCTCGAGAGTCTTCCCCTTTACGAACTGCATAATGAGGTAGAATTTCTGGTCCTCCTCGAGGAAATTGTAGAGCGTAACTATATTGGGGTGGTCGAGCTTTGCCAGAAGCCTTGCCTCATTGATAAAACGTGTCCTTATTCCTTCGTCCTGTGAGAGTTCGGGCGGTAGCATCTTGATGGCTACTTCCTGACCCGAGAGGTTGTGGACCGCCTTATAGACGACTCCCATTCCTCCTTCTCCGAGTTTCTTGACCACTTCGTAATTCTTGCCGATAATGAGTTTCTCCTCTGTCTGCTGTGGCGGAATCACTCCTACGGCGATTGTCTTTCTCGTCAGGGGCTCCCCGCAGGAAAGACAGAATTTTGAATCCTGAGAATTTTCCGAACCGCACTTAGGGCATTTCATATCTTATCTCCTGTGTATAATACGATCTGGACGGTTATATTGTCATTTCCCCCTCTCTTGTTTGCCTCGTCAACAAGTGCCTGTACACATTTGTTTATATCTCCTGATTTTGCAATTTCCAGAATCTCCTCATCGGACATAGAGTCGAACAGCCCGTCCGAGCACATAAGAAGTCTGTCATTGTTTATCAGCTCGAGATTCCCTGTTGGCTCGTCGAACTCCAGATAGAATCTGCCGCCAAGGGCCTTGCTTACGATATTCCTTTCGGGGTGAAAGAGCGACTCGGCAAGCGTAATGATACCGTCATCCAGAAGTTTCTGGACGAGTGTGTGGTCTCTGGTAAGGCGCCTTATCTTTTCGTCACGGATGAGATAGAGACGGCAGTCGCCCAGATGCCTGAAGACAGCCCTGTTCTCCCTGATCACAAGCAGTACGGCGGTTGCCCCCATTCCGTAGAGTCCCGGATCTGCGGCCGCAAAATCCCTTATCATCCTGTTGGCCGTGTTAAGTGATTCGTCTATCATTGATTCAGCCGGGTGGTTTTCCTTTATGTGTGTCTCGAAGTATTCCCTGATGCTGTCCACAGCGATCTTGCTTGCAACCTTCCCGCCCCTGTGTCCGCCCATACCGTCTGCTATTATCAGGATATCGAGGCCGCCGATTCTGAAATATCCGAAATAATCCTCATTTACCGCCCTTACCATTCCGGTATGGCTCAGATTTGCAACCGATACAGGCATGTCCTACTTTCTCTTTATCCTCACAAAAAGAGTATTGAAAGTTCCGAATGTTATATTGTCTCCGTCAGAGAGCATTATCTCCCTGTCCAGCCTTACTCCGTTCAAAAAAGTCCCGTTTGTGCTTCCGAGGTCCCTGAGATGAAAATTCCCTTCCCTGTAGGAAATGGCGGCGTGTCTCGAACTTATTGTGTCGTGGTCGATAACTATATTGCAGGCCGGGGACGCCCCGATAATATTTTCGGATGAAAATATCCTGAAATCTTCTCCCTCGGTCTTTCTGTCGAAGGAGACGAGCCAGCCTGACAGAACATTTGTAGCAACCGGGCTCTCGGTCTTTACCACCTTTGTCTTTCTGACCTCTGATGTGGTTTGCGAAGGGCCTTTGTCTATCTTAAACTCCCTTATCTCGTCCTTCTGCTGTGAAACCGGAGCTATGGTATTGATCTCGAAGAGTGTCTTCCCCTTGTTTTCGGGGGCAACTGTCTTGACCTTCTGCTGTCTTTGTGTTGCACAGTGCGGGCATACCTCATCTGTCTCATTCATAACGTGGCCGTTGGGACAGAGTTTCTGCGTAAGTTTTGCCCCGCAGGAGCCGCAGAACTTTCCGGGATTTTGTATCTCGATGCCGCAACCGGGACACTTCATTTTGACCTCCCCTTGAGTCCGTTCTTCATAGCCCTGAGCATTTTTACGAAATAGTCGTGACTGTTCGAATAAAACTTCATCTGTGAATCCATCTCGGCTGTGAGATTCTCCTTCTGCTTTAAGAGATTTGCCTTTTCGGAAGATATTTTCGATAGTCTCGTCTTTGTCTTTTCATCGGATGGTTTCTGCATTAGTTCGCTCTCTTCCTTCTGGAGTTCGGTAAGCTGTTTCTCTGCCAGATTGTACATATTCTTTCTGGTGGCATAGGATTTTACGGAGGAGATGGCAAGCTGTTCACCCGCAATTGCTTCCAGAATGTTCTTGTGAAAAAGGTCCAGATCCACAGGTGCCATATTATGATTGAAATTCTCCTTCTCCAGACTGAGCCTTTTTTCTATATCGGCAATCTTTGCCTCGAACTCGATGATCGAGATTCCGTCGGATTTGACCGCCTCCACTGTCTTGTCCATTTCGAGACCTATCTGTTCGAGATTATTCAGTACGGGTGTAACCTTTTCGATATACTCCTTTTTCGGGTCCTTACAGGCAATAAAAAGGAAAAGAACAATAAAAAGAAGAGTCAGCAGTTTTTTCATTTTAGAATCTCCTTAATCATTACCGTCAAATTATTACATACCGATGAAATAGTCAAATTTTAAGTTGTGAAAATCAAAACAGCAAAAATGTCCTATCGCTGGCAAAAGAACTATTTCTTCTTTGCCCATGGAGACGGAAGAATAGGCGGTCTCTCCTTGAATTTCATTGTCGACTGAAGTTCGATTTCGGAGATCAGTACATAGGGTGCAATGGCTGAGACAGGGATGAAGCCCGACTCTGCCCCGCAGTATCCGTTGAAAATGCTGTATTCGTCCGATGCCTTTACTATCTTGCTGATAGTGACAAGCGGGGTACCCACAAGTTCGACACCGCGTACGAGTTCCTCTCTCCCGTCCGGATAGACCCTGTAGACCGTCCGCGGTACACCGTTGAAGGCCTGATAACCGAAGGATGAGGTGTTTGTCGAACCTCCCTTTATATTTTTTATCATAAGGCCGTAGGGTTTCCCCTGTTTCTTAACCTCCTCGATGAGCATTTTCTTGAGTTCGGCAAAACTTACTGTCTCCTCTGCCTTTACATAAGTGATGGCCATACGTGACATAGGCTTGCCGTAAATACCCGAACGGCCGTGTCCGTTGCTTCTGTTGAATCCCTTGACGGGTTTTCTCGAGAGCAGATAGTTTTTGAGAATACCTTTTTCTACAAGTGTCACTTTCTGTGCCTTTACGCCCTGATCGTCGTATTCATAATGTCCGTTGAGTGTCTGACCCCTGAATTCCTTCATCGTGGGGTCGTCGAATACCGAGATGAATTTCGGGAGAATGACCTGCCCTATCTTCTCCTTGAAGGTCTGTCCCTCCGACTGGTCGTTCATACGGTCTCCCTCGAGTCTGTGGCCTATAGCCTCGTGAAAGAGTACTCCGGTTGCCTCCGGTTCGAGGATTGCCGGTCCTGTATATGGCTCGAAGACAGGGGCCTTTCTGAGTTCCACGAGTTCGTTTATGAGGTCCTGTATCTGTCCGGTAAGCTGCTTTTCGTTAAGAAACTTGTCCGGCTCAGTCGAATAAAAGGATTTGTCGTTGCTCAGGAGCATACCGTCGTCAGCCCTTGAATACGCATTTGCCACGAAGGAGTAATATGTCTTGTCCATTACCACTTCGGTTCCCTCAGAATTGATGAAGATCATTGTGACTTTCTCTGCCCTGAGTTTTACGTCCGAATCGAATATCTCGGGATAGTTCATAAACATCAGTGAGAGCCTTCTGGCTATATCCGAATTCTTCTTTATGTCGAACTGAAGTGTCCTTTCTTCGCCGTAAAAACTTACCTTCTCCTCTTTCGAAAAGCAGTCCTTCTTCTCCTTCTCCTCCACTTCATAGATTGCCTTCCCCTTCTTCTTCAGATATTGAGCGGCATTTGCCTTGTATGTATTGTCGGAGAGGAGCCAGAGGACGTTTCTGACGGCGTTTATGTCTGGTTCGAGCGGAAGTATGTTTGAACTCCTGTATTCGGAAGGAGACCAGCTGAATTCCCAGTCAAACCCTTTATCTGTGGAATGGTCGTATTCGTAGCTCCCGACCCTCACATCCACATCTGCTATACCGAATCTGTCATCGCGTACTGCATAAATATTCCCGAAACGTGCTCCGATTTCGTATGATTCGACAAATTTTACGAGATAACTTACGAAATATATCTGGGGAAAATCTTTGAGGCTCAGGTCCTTTATCGTTCTCCCGAGTTCCTCTCTCATTGCCTGCAGATATATAAGTCTTTTGTCCTGCTGTTTCTCCTTTGCCGCAAAAACCGGATATGAAATCAGCATTGATAAGGCCAGAAAAAGTGCTGGTAGTCTTTTCATAAATCCTCCGCTGTTTTTCACTGATAACTTGTAGGATCCGGAGAGGGGTTACCGGTCTCGATTACTCCGAATCTGGATTCGTACTTTGCGATATTGTCGCTGAGGGCCATTGCAAACCTCTTTATGTGTCTGGGGCTTGTGATTATCCTTGCCCTTACCTTGGCCTTTGGCTGCTGTGGCTGAATGAAGATGAAATCGATAATAAATTCATTTTCACTGTGGTTGATGAGTGCAAGGTTCGAATAGACTCCCTGTGCAATCTCATCATCAAGGGCTATCTCTATCTTGAACTCCTTCTGGTTCGGTCTGTTTTCCATTCTTCTCTCCTTTCCTTATTTCTTCTCTGAGCTTAATTATCTCTTCTTTGAGTTCGGGTGCGTCCTTTTCGATCATCGACAGAATCTTCTCTGCATCCTTGTAGTTTTTCTCTTTAGCATAGCAGCGGGCATTCAGAAAATGTGCCCTGTGGATATCCGGTATCTCGGGACTCTCCTTGAAAAAGAGCATAATCTGGAGCATCGCCGATGCACAATCGGAAAGTTCGACGAGAGATTCGATAGCCATCAGACGATACTTCTTCCGTTCCTGTCCTTTCGTCATTTTTGTCAGATAAAGCGCTGCCTTTGAGATGCAGTTGTAATCCTTCGAATCAATACAGTCCGAAAGTCTTGCCTTCAGTTCGGTCGAGGAATATGAGGAGAAATCCTCGCCTTTGTCGTTGTCGTCACCGGAATCCGTCGGCTCCTCATTTGCCTGACTGACATTTTGCTGCGGAACAGAAGGGGGTTTTGGTTTATGCTGACCTGATAATCTCTCCCTTGTGTCTTTGGAAAGCGGATTTATCTCACCTCCCCTGTATTCCCGCAGTTTCATATACTGCATCGATATAACGGCAAGAAAAATGAAAATTATAAAAGCCACAAAAAACAATACATACCTGTTGCCCTGTTCTCTTTTCCCCGCTGATTGCCCGCCCGAAATGATGCCTGCAATATTCTCTCCCATCTCCCTGCGGCAGTATTCACATGAGAGAAGATGTTCCCTGAACTCAGTCTTACGGCTCTCTGAAAGCCTCCCTTCCAGATAATCTTTTATAAGGGTTTTGAATTCAGAACAGGTCACCTGGATTTAACTGAAAAAAATCTGTAATATTTGTGTTCGAGAGTCTCTCCTGTGGCGGATTTTACATTGCTTATGGTCAGCCGGTATATGGAGCCGCCGGTAAGCGGAGTATCCTTGATTTTCAGGTGAACTCCGGTCTTGTCTTCAGAGACGTCGAGAATCTCGGTGTTGACCTTTGAGCCTGCAATATCCGTATCCACAGCACCCACGAGCTCCAGAAGGAAAGAGTCGTTTGAAACGGAGCCTGTATCTATTTTTGAGGAGAAGAAGACGAGAATATCCGAGAGTGATGGTTCTACTTCTGCTCCCTGCGAGGGATAGGTATCCACAACAAGGAGAGTGCTTTTTACTTCTATTTTCGAATCACCGCAGGAAAGTGCAATCAGCAAAACAACGGCCAAAAAAAAGAAAACTGACCTCTTCATATAATTCTTACCCTCCGTATTAAAAAGTGTAACTGTATCCGGGTGTAAAATAAAATCCTCCGGTATCAAGATTACTGACAAAGTCCAGAGATGTGCTGCCCCCCTCATATCCTCCCTTGACTGAGATGTTGTGATTTTTGTGCAGTCTGAAGGTCAGAGCAGCAGCCAGACCGAATGAAGGTGCAACTTTCGAGCCGGATTTTGAAGGTGCGGCAGTCATACTGTCAAGAGTTGCAGAGACAAGGGAGATGCCTCCTCCCGCATACAGGTCTGTTACAATAAGTTTGCTGACAGGAATGGAATACATAATCATAAGGTTGAGCGGGACAAGCGATGATTTCATCTCGTATGTCTTCCGGCCACTCCCGTCCTTGAGGTCTATGCTGAGATTGTGATATCCGGCTTTAAGCCCAAGTCCGAAGGAGTAATTTGTCTTGACAGGGAAGAAGAATGCCTGAAAGGCGGCATTGATATAAGGTCCGCCTATGCTCTGGAGCGGAATCATCATACCTATATCGGCACCTAACTGAACGTGTCTTTTTTCTATGGATGGCTTTTCGGCTGTCTCGACAACGGTTGTGACCGACGGAGCAGGTTCTTTCGCCTTTGGCTGGACGACGTTCTGTGCAATTATCTCTTTTGGTTTCTCCTCCTTTTTGGCCGTCTTTGTCTCCTGCGGCGGAGTCAGGGGGACAAGCGGTACAAGGTCGATAGGGGCAGCGGCCTTTTCTTCCTGTTTCGGGGGAACGAGCGGGGCAAGCGGCACAAGCGGTACGAGGTCTATCGAAGCCTCGGGACTCTTCATTACTTCGACAGCCACTATCGAATCAGGAGACTTGGCTGATGACTTGATCCTGATAGTCTGCTCGCCGTCAGAGATATTGAACTCCTGAACGGCTACGGCAGAGAGCGGGAGATTTTTGTTGCCGTCGGCAAAGTCCTGTGATGTCTTTGGGGTCACCAGCATAGCACCGATGAGGGTATTGCCCTGATAGACCATAAAGGAGGCATTCCCCGCTTTTGACGGATTGTAAATCCTTCCGTAGATCTTGATCGAATTCGGGCCGGTAACCTTGAATAAGAGTTCCTGCCCGGGTTTTATCTCAAAATACTTTGCCTTATCGTTCTGAACATTTACCTGCCTGACCTGACCCGACGGAGTAAGAAACTCTTCGGCATAGATATTGAGTCCTGAAAACAGCAAGACAAGAGATAAGACCGGTATTTTATACATTGTTCTGTCCTCTATTTACTTATTACTGTTATTACGACGATGTCTTTGGCAGAGGTAAAAACCCCGTCATCCACAACAAGGGAGAAGACATAATCTCCCTCGGCATCGGGAATAAATGAGGCGATCGGCCTGTCGTAATTGGCCAGTTCTGCAAGGCTGCTCTTTTCGGGAGTCATCTCGATCTGCCACCTGTAATTCAGAATGTCAGAGTCAGGGTCATAGGAGCCGGTACCGTCGATTTGTACCTCGGTCTTGAGAAGACTGACTATTACCGTTCTGTCAAACCCTGCAAAGGCGATCGGAACACCGTTCTGATAGGAGGTCTCAGAACAGGCCGTAAAAAGCGCGAAAGTAACTAACACTGATAAAAATAACTTCTTCATAGTATTTAGCATATTAGTTTAAGAGCCGGCTCTTGTCAATTTTTTTATAATAGTATGACTTTATCGGGGGCCAGAGGATTTTATGCTTTGTGTGACAATTATCACACAGAATCGCAAATAAAAATTTGACAAACGACGTTATAGATAGGATAATCCCACCCGAACTAATTCATTCTTTTCAAGGAGGAGAATCAATGAAGAGTTTACAGCCAAAGTGTATTTTTACTATGTGTGTTTTAATTTTTATGTTTTTCCTTGTCAGCGGTTGCAGTGATTCGACATCCGATGATACAGGGACAACCGCTGATACAGCAACAGGTGATACAGGAAATCCTGATGGCGGGTCCGGTGATACAGGGAGTAACGAGAGTGTCACCCACAAGTCAGGGGAAAGCATAACAAGCAGCCAGAAGTGGTCAGGCACTCACATTCTCGAAGGAAATCTTTATATCAAGTCGGGCGTAGAGATTTCTCCCTGTACCAAGGTTCTTGTTGCACCCGGTGCCAAGATATCCGTGACTGATTCGGGCTCTATCAAGTCCATTGGTACTAAGGATTGTCCGGTTGTCTTTACATCCTCGAAGAGTTCCAAGGCAAAAGGAGACTGGAACCTTATAGAAATTTACGACAAGTCATCGTCGGATAATGCGTTTGATTATACTATTCTGGAATACGGAGGCAGCGGTAGTTACGGTATGCTCTGGATTGACGGTGGGGCTTCTGTAAAAATCGACAATACGACTTTCGACAACTCAAAATCGTACGGCTTGTACGTTGACCAGGATGCAAATATCGGAAGTTTTACCGGCAATAAGTTTTCTAATATGGATCTAAATCCGATATTCATTTCAGCAAATGAAGTCAGGTTTTTGAATAAAATAGAGACAGAGGGAAATGCGGTAAATGCAGTATTGGTTAACGGCGGTAACATCAGTAAGGCAGCAGTATGGAAAAACATCGGAATTCCGTATTTTATTAAGCAGCACATATATATTAAGGCAAGTGTGGAAATTGAGGCCGGGAACACATTTTTGATGGGAAATGATACAAAGATAGGTATCAGTGATAGTGGTTCAATCAAGGCCATCGGGACACAGGATAAGCCGATTGTATTTACTTCCTCCAAGGCTACAAAAGATGCAGGAGATTGGAGGCTTATAGAAATTTATTCAACCGCATCTGCTGATAATACATTTGAATATGTGACTCTGGAGTTTGGCGGAAATGGTGACTATGGTTTATTGTGGATTGATGAAGGTGCAGATGTAATAATTAAAAATACAACTTTTAAAGAATCGGCCTCTTATGGTATCTATGCAGAAACAGGTGTGGTAATAAGTTCATTCTCAGGAAATAAATTTGAAAACATAATTCTTAATCCTATTTCAATTACTGCACCAGATATAATTCAGCTTGATAAGTTTGAGACTTCGGGTAATCAGGTCAATACAATACTCGTCAGAGGTGGAACGACTCTCAAGAAAGGTATATGGAAGAATACAGGGATACCTTATGAGATGATGCAGAATATTTATATTAAATCTGCTATTGAAGTAGATGCCGGAGTTACAATACTTATAGGTCCAAATTATAAAATAGGTGTGAGTGACAGTGGCTCGCTGAGGTTAAAGGGAACCAAGGATGCGAATATCACTGTTAAGAGTGCCAAATCAACTCCAGCGGCCGGAGATTGGGGCGAAATTGATATTTATAGTACTGCAAATAATGATAATGTATGGGATTACGTAAATGTAATGCATGGTGGAGGAGATGATTACGGACAGGTCTGGGTAGATGATGGTATTACCCTGACTTTAAATAACTGTAAGTTTTCGGAAAGCAAGGGCTGTGATGTATATGTTGAAGACGGAGCAAATGTAGTCAACAACAGTTCGACCTATAAGGTCTGCCCCAAATAAAGCATTCTATTTGCATATAATCAAGAGGGAGGTCTTTACCTCCCTTTTTTTTAATCATAAGCCAGAAGTTTGGCCTTGAAACCCGAATTATACCCGGCACTGTGACCAAAAAATGCTATGATTTCAAAGGGTTAAAAAACATTGTAAAAAAAACATTGTACCTGGCACCTGCCCGATTGCCTTATAATGAATAATCTTTGGGAGAAACTTCTTTTTGCAACATTCATCTATACAATAGTATGGATTTTGGTATTCTAACTGTTTTTTTAGGCGGAGTGGCTACGGTCTTTACCCCCTGTATTCTGCCGGTACTTCCGGTTTATCTCGGGATGTTTGCGGGCTCATCTGCCGTTTCGGAGAGTAGAAAGTTCAATCTCTTCTTTCAGACGTTGTTGTTCGGAGCAGGTTTTTCTATCCTTTTCATTATTATGGGACTCGGGGCGGCAACTATCAGCAGTTTTTTTGTCTCAAATAAATCAATCATAGCCCTAATCGGTGCAATATTTATTATACTAATGGGTCTGCTCTTTTCCGGTGTAATAAAGATTGATCTGTTGCTGAGAGAATACAGACTCAACGAGACCAGTCTGATAAAAAAGAGCGGGTATCTGGCATCTTTCTTTACGGGTATTGTTTTTGCCGCCGGCTGGTCTCCCTGTGCAGGTCCGGTCCTTGGTTCGGTACTGACTTATGTTGCATTGAGGTCCACAGGCCTTATATCCGGCGCTCTTATGATGTCCGTATACAGTATCGGAATTCTGACTCCATTTCTGATCTTTTCCCTATTTGCCGATAATCTTCTTCCTAAAATCAGAAGATTCTACAGGTTTATGCCCGTTTTCCAGAAATTCGGCGGAATTCTTCTTGTACTGGGCGGACTTCTGATTATTTATTCCGAAATTCCATACATAAAAGCAAAAATCTCTTCAGCAGATACGGTCGTTTTAAAGTCGGATTACAGGGCAGACAGATCTCCGCAAATGCTCTTTATATTCTCGAAACACTGTCCCGAATGTAAGAAATTACACGCCCTGATGCCCGCAATCAGAGACGATTGCAGTGGTATGAAAATAAATATCAGTGAGGTCTTTATCGAGGAAGAACCGTCCATAAAGGAAAGATACGGAATCAGTACATTCCCCACAATCATACTCTTTGATTCGGCCGGCAGGGAAGTAAAAAGGGTATTCGGGAGTCAGAATATAAATTCTCTGAGAATCGCTGCAGCCAGTATACTGAATGACAGGTGTGCAGGCGAAGAACCGGATATCGAAAAGATAAAGTCAACGGATATGACCTGTCAGGGGGAGAACAGGTGTGAGGAGAATAGATTTCAGTAGAAGGCTGCTTTGCTTTAGGTAAAGTCCGGAATACTAAGATACTTTTCGACAGTCAGTCTGATACCGGTCTAAAGGAAGGATTTGGATTTTTGGGATATATATCTGTTTAAGGATGCAGAATTTCCCGGGGCAGCAGCCTGACGACTATCTGAGATAAAGTCCTGTCAGTCCGGTCTCGGGTTCTTTCTTCCTGAGAAGTTTCAGCGGGAGACCCATAACAAATAATTCGAGAGTAACCGCCACCTTTGCACCGCCGAAATGTCCGGCAAAGCATTTATACTGATGGTCTGCAATGGCGGAGTGTATGTGCAGTATATAATCTTCGTCTGTCTTGACAATATTTCCCGAAAACGAGACGAGCTCCCAGTCTTTTCTGAAAACCTTTGTGGCATATTTACCTTTTCCCTTGAAAACCCGGAGTTCGATATCCTTTAGCATTCCGATTCCCGAAAGAATTACTCCGTTCTTAAATCCGGTCTTATTTAGTGCGGCTTTGATGGAGTCAAGGACATCTTCGTCCTTAAAGAGTCTTATTACCAGAATATTTCCCTTTTTGACAAACTGCATTTATTCCTCCTTCCTGATAAAAGATTCCCTCTTGTTAAGCCAGAATCTGACCCCTGTAATTGCAATGAAAGAGCCTGCAATTGCCACAAACCATCCCGCAAAGATATCGACGACCCAGTGGTGCCTCAGATAGACTGTTGAAAACCACAGACCAACTGTCAGAGGTGTTACAATCCAGAAAAAGAGCATACCTTTTGGGAGTACTTTTCTGTATCTGTATGCAAATATAATTGAAATCGTCGAGAGTCCGACGTGCAGGCTGGGGAAGGCACCGAGCATTACTGCCGCTGCCTTATCCCAGTTTGATTGCAGAAAGTGATGCAGAAAGAGGCTCGGCAAAGGGGCGCTGTATGTCAGGGTAAATCTCGGCGGTGCAGCAGGGAAGACCACATATCCGATGTATCCCAGATACAATGTGGCAATCATAGCGGTTGAGACCTCGTAGAATCCCTTCTGGTTCTTCATAAGATAGAGAGTAAACCAGACGGAGAGCGGAAGTATAAAGTAAAGTGCGTAATTTATGGCCATTATGTCTACGAGTACCGGGTGTGTATATTTTTCGAGCCACTGGGTGGGCTGAATGCCGCCGAAGAGTGCTGCATCCATTCTGGCAAGTGTCCATTCGATTGTTTTATTCTCCATAAGTGCCGTCTTGTCTTTGAGGTTTTCATAGACGAGTATCATCAGGATAAGAGGGAGCCAGTCGCGCAGCACCTTTGCAGAATCCTTGATGACATTGAGGATATCCGAAAATTTTCTGAGCCTGTTTCTGATTATTTTATAGATAACTGTCCAAATGAAGACTATCGAGGCTCCGATTGCCGGCAGAACAATCGAGCCATCAACCCATTTCAGTGAGCCGCCGTACCTGACGATTATTGAGCCGAGCAGAATACCAAAGATGCCGAGAAAGAGAAAATCGGGCGGGATTAAAAAAACTCTTCTTAGAAAATTCATCCGCTACTCCATAAAAGAGGTCAATAAATAAATTCATTTTCAGAATTATGCAAGTAAATAAGGAGTGATACTTGCCTAAAGGTCAGTAGAAACTTCCGGTCTCTTCCCCGTCTTGCGGTAATAATACCATCTTATGAATGCCGGTGATAGAGTTACGCAGATAATTGCAAGTATCCATCCGGCAAATACATCCACCACCCAGTGATAGCGCAGGTAGACTGTGGATATCCAGAGACTGATTATTAGCGGCAGCGCAATATAGAAAACCGGTCTTCCGAATCTGTAAAAATTTCTGAATCTCTTGAAGTACACGAGCGTAATTGTACTCATTGCCGTATGAAGGGAAGGAAAACAGTCTCTCTTGACGGACTCGATCGAATTCCATGCCCGGGCCCCGGCCTCGGTCAGGTAACCGGAGAGAGATATTGTATATTCATCTGCCAGAAAATACCTCGGGCCGACTGCCGGAACCGTTACATAACCTATGAAGCCTGCAACTACGCATATTACAAAGGAGAGCGCCACTTCCCTGAACTTGAAGAGGTCTCCTTTTGAATAGACGAGGCCGAGTATCGTTGCAGGATATAAAAAATAGAGTCCGTAGGCAAATGTCATATAGTCATTCAGTACAGGGTGTATAAACTGCTGGAGCCATATAGTCGGCTGAACTCCGAAAATCAGCAGGTCCAGTTCGGCAAGCTGTCTGTCCAGTGTGTCGGGATGAATCAGGTCTGTAAGGTCATGCAGATTTTCGTAGATGAGAATTATCAGAAGGAGGGGGAACCAGTCGCGGGCCATATGGAGTGTGAGAGTCAGCAGCTCCTTTATCTTCTCTTTCTGTCCGGAAAATATCAGTTTTATTCTTGCTATTACCCCGAAGAGCAGAATTCCTGAAAAGACAATCAGCGGGACCATTACACTCTTCTTGACCGGAGTAAATTTCTTGTTGCCGTAAATAATACTCAGTACAACAAGGACCGCTATCAGAAAGAATAAGAATATCAGGTCGGGCCCCAGATAATAAGTTATTTTATCAAATAACTGTAACAGGCGTTCGGAAAATCTGTGCTCTCTTTTCTCTCTCTTCCCGTCCATAGGAGGAAGATAGTTAACATTATTAAAAAATGATTTCAATAAATTTCAGTAAAAAATGGAAGCACCCCCAAAACTTTTTATAAATCACTGAAAAATCCGTTTTTCTATACAACACAGGAGATATTTTGCTTACAGGATTTTATAAAGATACAAGATATATTTTCAAATTATGTCCGGTAAACCCAAAAATATTGTAGGAATAGGGCCTAATTAATTAACTCTACCGGATTTATACTGGAACAGAGCGTGAAGAAAATATTGTAAGCTCATGAGTTTCCCATTTTTAATCATAAAAAGCTAACATGTTGATTTAATTGGATAATTACTATAATAAGATAGTTTGAAACCGCAATAACATAGATTAAGGCTTGTTAAAACGTAATCTGGGGCAAATGCTGTTCAGGTTGGATATTATCTGGGGAAAAGATTTAAGCTGATTAATCATATTGGTTTTGCAGAAGAAAAGAGAAAAATTGAGGAACTTAAAGATCTTGAGTTACAATATATTTCATCAAACACTCATCAGCTGTAGCTGAATTTTCATCCTGAGTCTTCAGAGATGTTATATAGGTGCGGGATTAGACTGAAATCAGCAGTTTTAAAACAGTCATATAATTATCTTTCTTCGCTTTATGATATAGTATGATTATCAGGAATCGATATGAATACTTAAAAAATCTTTTAATCATCGATATTTTGAATACTGCCTCAAAAGTTAATTCAATCAGGTTGTTATAGAAGTATTATTACCTACAATAATTCGACAGTATTTAGAGAACTTATTAGACTTCCTGCTCTTAAAGAGAGAGTAACAGATGTGAAAATAAAGTATATAAAAAACTCAATAATGATTCTTTTTCGGTTTTTTATGATAATACCACAAAGAACTATTGTATAGGCTATTCATATGTTGATAATTTTTACTTCTTTGTTGATGGTAAGTGCAATTTAGCAGAAATAAGGTATAACCACAAGAATAGTGTTGTATGATTTAATAGACAGATGTACGATAACATTAGAAGATGATATATCAGGGAATACTCATATTATCGAAAATAACAAAATACTTAACTAATTTGCAAAATAAGGATATAATTTGTCTATGTCTTGATGTGCTACTTTTATTTCTTCCACCGCCGTATGGAACTGCGCCGGCGGTCAACTATGATTTCTTTCGAAAGAAGTATCAGACTTTAGAGTATAATACTTGTCGAATTCCTTTACAATATTGGCGTTATAAAAATATTTACGTGCGCTCTTTGGTTTTTTCGGGTCAAGGTATCTTATTAGAACAAAACGCTCATCAGTTACAAGGCTTTTCCTTATCTGATGGAATTTCCGATCTTGACGAAAATCTGCATATCTCTGTTGCAAGCGATCGACTAAATCTCTATATGTCCAAGGGTATCTTTCTTGTATCTGCTCTTCGGTTAACACAATACGCGTAGCACCTTCAGCCAAAGGGTCGCCCGGGCGTACTGGTGTTACTTCAATTGCTCCAGGAACCCTTGTTTTTGAGAAAGAAACATTAATATTTACAGTAATATTGAACGGGCTTTCGACATCAGTGTCATTCTTTTCTAATGAATCAATGAATTTGAGAAATCGTTTTTCTTCACGGTTTAAGATGACAGCTTCAAAATTTGTATGATCTGTAAAAAAAGACAACGGCATCAAGTAGAAATTGAATTCAGACATGTCATAGTTAAACCATGTCTTAACCAGAGTTACATAATTTTTTAAGGTGGCACTACCGATTTCTTGTAGTTTTTTTGAAAAGGTTGGTATGCGATTAAGAAAATGTACAGAATTGTCGCGAAGTTCAATGATCGCTTCAATATTCTTCTTTAGTGAAGGATTTAATGGAGAGCCAGTTTTTTGCTCAATGAGTGCCAAACAGTGTTCAAGACTGTGAGTGATTGGATTGCCGCTTCTATTGAGCTTAACTTTTAATCGCTTTGAATCCTGCCCTGATTTTTTCTTTGATTTATCGTAAACGTATAAGCATTTCAAACTGTTTTTGTTCAATTTTAAGAGATATGCTTTTGCAAGGAGTTCCCAGGCGTTTACCGCCAAAATGGAAAAAACTTCCTCCCGATACCTGAAATCCGGCTTATTATAGATTTCAATTGCCGCCACTATCGCGGCAACTGATTTCTCAAGCATTTCCTTATATCTGGCTTTCATATTCTATTTACTCAAACTTCAGCTTCGGCAAGCTATTCACAATATCTACCGTTTGTACGCTCACGTTGATAATACTCAGCAACAAGTCTAAAATATAACGCGGGTTGTTGTGTTCCTTTGCCCAATCGTTGGGGTCGTTTTTAATGCCGCTGTCTTCGTCAATGGTTACGGCATAGCGTTCCATAATCCATTCAATAGCCGATTTGCCATTCACGACATAGTCGTATGCCTTGGCGGGAATGTTGGAAACAACAATCTTGCTGTTGTAAATAATGGTATCCGGTTTGTCTTTGGCTTTTTTACCTGTAGGGAAACGCATTTTTTCTACGATAAAATACCCGCTTTCTGCTCCCGTTAACTGCACACCGGGATAGGGCGGAACGCTTTCATAATTGATATGCAGGTCGGCAAGCTCCCGGCCCGCCTTGCTGAATTTCCAGAAATCGCGCGGCTCGTCCACTAGCGGCAGACGCGGAAGCATCTTCTTGAGGTCAGCCGCAAATGTCTCGCGGTACTGCGGCGAATGGAGAAAGCCGTAGACATAATAAAAGATGTCCTCTTTGGTTACGGACTTGCCGTAGATTTTACGCGCCTGATCGAGAATGAAATCGGTGATGCCGTCACGACGGACGTATTCGCCTGAAGAGTCGGCAGAGTCGAAGAGCGAGGGGGATTGCTTTTCGCGGAGGTCGTAGTAGTAGAGGGGGAAGCATTGGCCGTTTGATATAAGTTGAAAGTCAGGCAATGTATTAGTTACTAATACACTAAATGGAGTAGTTGTGCCCGTGCCTGTAACATAAATTCCAGTATTTTCAACTTCTGGAACTGGAAATAAAGATGGCATTAAATGATGTGTCCAGTTTAAGCTCTTATTGTAATAAATATTTTCCTTACAGAAAGGCCGGCGATGGATAATTCTTAAAGAAGTCTTATCAAATCTAATAATTCGATTAGCCTTTACTCTTTTTATTAAATCTTCAGTCCATTTTATTTTCTTTGGATTGGTATCAATAAATTTTTCAACATCAACTTTATCTTTTTTTGAATTTTGATTATATCTTTCGACTTCTTCATTGAAAAAATTAATCATACTTTTTACATTATAAGAAAGCATATGTTCTGAGAAATTAATAACCCAAACATCTCTGTTTGTCTTTACACCCATTGAATATGTATAAAAAAATTGATTTGCAACAGACTTTTTATTTATTGCAAGAGGTAGAAATGTGCTAAAACTATCGTTTCGCTGATTTATCCAATCCCCATGCTCATTGGGTTTTATCCTCTTCCACTTCAATTCCGGGTTCCCGACATAATGAAATTTCTTGATAATCTCCAGCTTTTCTTTCCTGCTCAGATAGTCGCCGATGTCGTGGTAATAGATCTCTGCCTTTTGCCCGTCGGTCTTGGGCTTTTTCACAAGCAGGGTAATGGCAATCGGGGTGCGGGAGCCGCCTCCGAATACATTGCCGGCTTCTTTGCGTCTCAATTCGCCCTGGGTTCGGCAGTTCCCCCTGCAATCAAACACATAAATCACCGAGAACTCTTTTTCGAGGCATTTGCGGAAGCCGTCCATGCTATTGTCCGTGATAAATGATCCATTACTAACAAAACATATGATACCATTGGGTTCAAGCCTATCTGTAGCCCAACGCATTGCGCGTTTATATGAATCATAAGCTTTACTTTTACCATCCGTTTTTGATGATAAAGCAATATAGGTGGCACTAATTTGCGAGTCTAATAGTGGATATGATATGTTTTTATTGGCATCGCCAGCGTTTTCTTGGTTTGCTGAATACGGCGGGTTCCCGATAATCACCCGCACCGGCGCTTTTTTCTGGCGCAGCACCCGGTCGGAGTTCTGCGGGAACATTTTGGAGATAAAGCTCGAACTTTCATCGGTTTCGCCCAACTGGAAGGTGTCGGTGAGGCAGATGCCGTCAAAGGAGAGGTACTCCTTTGCGCCCACTGCGTCGTGGAACGCGTTTTCGATATTCACCGCGGCGATGTAGTATGCCAGAAGCACGATTTCGTTCGCGTGGATTTCTTTCTGATACTTGCGCAGCATGTCCTTTGGGGCAATCAGACCGCTCTGCAGAAGCCGGGTGATGAAGGTGCCGGTGCCGGTAAACGGGTCGAGTATCTGGACATTTTCGTCGGACAGGGTGCGGCCGAACTCTTTTTCAAGAACATGATTGACCGAGTGAATGATGAAATCGACCAGCTCGATGGGCGTATAGACAATGCCGAGCTTGTCCACCATTTTGGGAAATGCGGTCTTAAAGAACTTGTCGTAGAGTTCGATAATGACCCGCTGCCGTCCTTCGGCGTTGTCGATGCCTGCCGCGCGCTTGCGGACCGATTCGTAAAAGCTGTTGAGCGTTTCGGTGTCTTTTTCGATTGCCTGCGCTTCGAGCAGATCGAGCATCTTTTGCATGGAAACCGAGATCGGGTTGTGTTTCACGAACGAGTACCGGTCAAAGAGCGCCTCGAAAACCGGCTTCGTGATGATATGCTGGGAGAGCATCTCAACCGCTTCCTGTTGCGTTATGGAAGGGTTGATGTTTTTCTGCAGCCCGGCAAGGAAATCTTCAAAAGCTTTTTTATGGTTTCCTTCTTCTTTTATGAGCCGGTTGATGCGCTCCACCTGCCGTTCGGCGATCTGGGCAACGCTGGCAGCCCATTGTTCCCAGTAGCGGCGGTCGCCGACCTTCTGCACCATTTTGGCGAACACAACGCTTTGAAGCTGTTCAAATTGCAACGCCAGTTGCTGTCCAATTTCGCCGTATTTTGTTTCGGAGTCTTCGCGGACGGCTGAGACTGGCTGTCCGTTTTCAAAGGTGTATTCGGGCCTGCCTACGAGTATCTGTACCGGTTTTTTCTTGTTCAGTTCCAGCTTGTTTATAGTGGCGTTGAAACGGTCATCGTGCGCGCGCAAGGCGTTGAGCACGGTCCAGACCACTTTGTACCGCTCATTGTCGTCAAGCGCTTCGTGCGGTTCCACATCGGCGGGAACAACCACGGGGATGATGATATACCCGTATTTCTTTCCCGGCGCCTTGCGCATGACCCTCCCTACGGATTGTACGACATCAACTTGCGAGTTGCGGGCAGAAAGGAACATCACAGCATCGAGCGAAGGCACGTCCACACCCTCGCTCAGACATCTTACGTTTGTGAGCACGCGGCATTCGTTGCCTTCGCCAGAACCCTTGAGCCACGAAAGCAGTTCGTCGCGCTCCGGCGCGGACATGTTGCCGTCAATGTGCCGCGAAACAACCGAAACCATCTGCTCTTTTTTCTCCTGCGGCAGGGAGTTTATATAGGCTTCGGTCGCGGTGTTGAAAATGGTCGTGATTTTCTTTGAAACAGTGATTTTCTGGCAAAATGCCACTGCCCGGCGCATGGGTTCGGGATCGGTCGCCTTGATGGTTCCTTCATCGCCGAGAATCTGTTTGGAAAGTGCGTTCACGCAGCCGATGAGCTTTGAGGCATCGTCGGCGTTTATCTCTTTGTTCCGGTCGGCAACCATGTCCTGTACTGCAGGAGGGACATCTTTGTCGCTTAAGGTGAGAATTAGGACTTTGTAATCAGTCAACAGATCCTTTTCAACAGCTTCACCGAAACCGATGCGATATATCTCTTCGCCGTAGAGCGACACATCGTCCATTGAACAGAGAATAGCGTCGAACCGGGCGGCCTTTCCTTTGGCGTCGTCGCTGTACAGGCGGGGGGTGGCGGTCATGTAGAGCCGCTTTTTCCCCTTGATGAAGTCGTTGTCGTGTACCTTCATGAAGGCCGAGGAATCTTCTTCCGTGAGCGCCACGCCAGTTGTGCGATGTGCTTCGTCGCAGATGATGAGGTCGAATTCACCGAATCGCTTGTTGATCTTAGCGATTTCTTTCTGGGCCTTTGCGATTACTTCTATCGATTGGTATGTTGAAAAAACAACCGTCATGCCGGCAGCGCGTTTTGCGTCAATATTTTTAAACTGGTAGACTATTTCCCGGACGTTTGTCGAGGCGGGCAGCGCCAGATCAACTACACTGAAGGTATCGGAATCTTCGTCTTTGGTCTTTTTTCGTGATACTTCGGGATCAGAACAGATACAGATGGCGTTGATTGGTTCTTCGGCGTCTGCCGACCATTCCCTGAGCGCCTGTCCTAAAAGTGAGATGGATGGTACCAGAAAAAGAATCAGTCCTTTGCCTTTTGTTTCGTTTTCTGCGATACGAAGCGTGGTGAACGTCTTGCCCGTGCCGCATGCCATTATCAGTTTGCCGCGATCGGCTTTTTTAAAGTATTCGTGCGCTCTTTCGAGGGCTTCTTTCTGGTGGGGCATCAAGACTTTTTTGGCAGTTCTCGATTCTACGCCGGCAATGCCTTTATCCAGTTTTTCCCAGTCAACAGGTGCTTGCCGTAAGTCGTATAAATTGATCCGTGTTACTGGCGGGTTCTGGTTCTGAATAGCCTCGGTGGCGTTGCTGCTCCATTTGTTTGTTGTGGAAATCCAGAGCCGGTGCGCGAATTTTGTTGTCTTGAGGTTTTCGTCCTTGAATTCGCGGCTGGATGTAGAAAGAAAAGAATCAACCGCGGCTTTATCTATTGTGGCGTCTTCCTGGAAGCACTTGCACTGGATTGCCCAGAAATCACCCAGCCAGGTCAACGCAACCAGATCAATGCCTGTATCCGTTCCGCCGAGATCTTTACGCCCAAAAAACTCGCTCCAGAGCCAGACTTTCTTGAACAGATTAGCGTATGTCGGGTCGGTAAGAAGATATGCCTGCATCAGCCGTTCAAAACGAGTACCTTTATCCCTTTCGGAAAAGGAAATCTTTCGGTATTTGTCAAGCAGATTGTCAAATGTCATAAAATTAAGCCCTACTGATTTATTATTATTCTTTCGATTCGTTTATATTGCTTTGTATTAGTGCACGACCCATATGTTTTAAAATGAAATTTGCCATTCATTCTTCGGCGCAAATACTATAATTTTGTTTAGAGTAAACATTTTTATAACTACTAAGGACTGATGACAATATTTTCTCAAATTTCATTCCTTTATGACTCATATTTTATTTAACAACTTTTGTCAAGACCCTAATTTGCTATTCTGGAAATACCCCAAAATTTTTCATAAATCCTCCGCAAAACTAAATCTTAGCTGGTTTTTATTCACTTTTTTCTCTTTACTAAGCATCTGCTTTATCCTTTTCATAATGATTTTAAGCACTTC
>Ga0067045_1002587_pt1 | contig 81373 bp, 62 predicted proteins | sample TerdegcTABiofilm_FD_59184 | JGI IMG/M metagenome (GOLD analysis project Ga0067045, IMG submission 59184) | Combined Assembly of (Gp0054472, Gp0054536) Wastewater bioreactor microbial communities from Singapore -Terephthalate degrading... | reverse complement strand
CCTGTCCTTTCTGATAACCTAAAAGCTTCAAGCTGATGTGGCATGGAGTGGCTTCTATGCGCCCTGTTAAATGCAAAGAAATAACTTAATGTTGTAAGGTTTGATGCACCAAGCCATCTAGTTCCCGTAATGGCTGGAATCATGTAATCAGGTCCCATAAAATGCAAGTCATGTGCAGGCGCGCCTGATTCAGCTCGCATACGTGTTATGCCTGTAGAAAGTGCATAATAGATTACAAAGGCCGATATTGCAATACCAATTGACATTCCAGCACTTGCAAAAAACGAAACTAGAAATCCTAATCCCAATAATATTCCTAGAATCGCCATTCTATAACTCATCGGTTCTTTGGAATCATCAAGCTCTGACTTTATACCCAAAGCCCTTCGAATTACCTGTATAAAATAATTTCTGTTTGCCCATATTGCAAATAACGAAAGCCCGATATACGCCCCAAGAGATTGCTGTCTGTCATAGGGAAATCCCGGAAGGCTATGAATACCTGCTATGCTTCCAAATATCCGTTGAAACTTTCTCATGAAATAGAAAAACCAACACGAAAAAGATAAATCAATCGGCATCATAAACCCCAAACCGATTACAAATGGATATAATGATAAGGGAGTCCACCCAATTGCATTCCAAGGCTTTTCTGTAAATAGATAGCTAATATCACGACTTCTTACACCTATTAATGGGAATCTAGGGAAAAAATAGTTAAGCCCGTTTATTATATCGATAAAACTCACTATGGTAAAGGCGATCCAGAACATTTTATTTCTAAAAAACGTTATTCCATAGTTTCGAGTCATTTCCAATGGCAACTGGATTATCGGATAAGCGAGTTTTTCTCTTTCGATCCATTGTTTCCTTAGAATGACGTTTATAAACATCATGACAGACAAAAGAACCGTTATAAAACCGATCCAAGGGATAGCAGGTCTAAGCCATGCTTTTATATATTGCATATTATAAAGGCTGGATTCACCTTCATAATATCCAGAAAGAATACTTTTGTCCCTAACAGATAACCAAGTTGGTATATATTCCCAAAAAGTGTCTTTCCATTCATTTTCTGGTGTATCGAACCAAAATGGATGACCTATCATGGAAATAAGAACTTGAAAATTATCATGTGAAGCAACTGCGCTTGCCATACAGAGCATTACATATATAACAAGTAATTCCGTCTGATCAAGAGCTAGTTTTGGTGAGATTTTCCTAAAAAGTAAGTTTATTGGTATGATAACCGCAAGGCAGAATATAACGTTAAAAAAAAGCGACATCGTTGTTGGGAACTGCGCCCACCATACCATTTCGGTATACATTATCCAATAGCAATTGATGGGTATCAGAAAAAGACCCAACAAGACTGCTCTTAGAGTTACGCCTAGGTTTTTGTTCATTTGTTCAATCTTCCTGAAAGCACATCCCTATTGTAAATCCATACCGCCCTATTCATTGTGCCAACAGATGATTCATAAAATCCCTTAGATACAATACTAAGCGCAACTCCGCTGGCAATCATTGATATATAGGCTTCTCGTCTATGCGGATATTCTACATCAAATATTTCAAGAATCACCCTCATAAAACCGATTAATCCTGCAGAAAAACCTGTAATCGTAGCGACTTTGGCATAAGAACGGGCTTTTCCCATCTCTTCGACTGCGAATTTTGATGCCATTATTTCTTTTTGCAGATTTTTGCCGAATCGTCCAATAGGAAGTATTTGCCCGTCTTTTACATACCATTTTCCAAGATAATTGTTATATAGATATATTGTGTCTTTGTCATAATCTCTTAAAAACTCAAGTGTTTCCTGAGCATAAATCGATTGACACGATATAACAATTATAAAGATCATAATGATAAGTTGCTTCATGGCATTATCTTCTAGCATCTGCACCTAGCCAGCGATGCTTCCAACCATCAGGGGCAGTGCTTTCAACAACAAAATACTCACCATCAATACGAGATTTTAGTTCATAACCGTTTTCATCTTTAAGATAGCGTTTTGACATCATACCTGCCTCAACAAGCGTATCTAGTGATGAAGGTAATTCTCCATAAGCCAATTTATAGGCATACACTGCCCTTCCGACACCTAGACGGATAAAATGAGCCTCATTAAAATTTTTAGGTTCACGATTGACCTCTGGTGGAAGTTTTAGTGTTTTTATCATTTCCAAAGCTAGTGGCTTTGCCTTGTCTGGCGAAGTAAATTTAGCCTTAAATGCGATTGTATGCTCTCCCTTTGTGAGTTCATGCGCACCAATCGAAAAATCCATTTCCTCAAAATCCTGAGACTGGAAGTTAACTTCTGGAAGGATAATTTTGCCGTCAAGGTGAACTTCATAAATGCCATAGTCGGGCGATGTAAAAGCCACAATACGGACAGCATGACGACCATCTTCATCAATATTGAAAGGCAAGATTAAGCTAACGCCAACCTCTTCATTTTTCCATTGAAGCGATGGACGACCACCAAAGAATCCAACCGCCTGAACATTCGGATATACATTGCTTGTAACCTTAGCATATCTAAATGCTTTGACAAGATTATATTCTTTCCAAGGGACGCATCTTTCTGGATATGGAGGCAAATGACCGAAACGTTTTGGCAGACCTAATTGATACCATATTGCAATGCTTGAGAAAAAGTCTGGACGTTCTATATACCATGCCTCTTCTGAAAGTGTGCGGTTACCCTTATGCTCAATGGTTACTTTCAGCGATTTGGTAAATCCCACAGGATCAAGGATATGCCAGCGGTAACAGACTCCGCTATCACCTGCGTTGTAGCCTGTCCAATGAGGCTGACCAAACCATAGGCTTGTGCGTTTTCTGAAGCCCCATGCGTCATTAAAATAATCTTCGCTACCAGTTCCCTGAAGGCTTGGAATTTCCTCGCCATCAATATAAAAGAAGTCATCTCCTTCACCAAACCAACCATCTTGAGACATTGTAACGGACATAATCGTCCCAACATATTGACCGCATCCTTCGATGTCTGCAATAAGATAATCTTGTCCCATTACTGCTGGATATTCTTGGCGGTATTGAGCATAAAAATATGGAGTATCAGGCGGAAGTTCATCAAGTTGTACCCAGTCTATTTGCCAATATAAGCCAGTTGTGCGATTAGGATTATCGTTTACAACGACTATACGGGCAGATTTTTTGAATGGCATTCGCCAATAACAACTAAGGCTTCCTGATGGAGAGACCTGTATTGGAAAGCTATCTACAACAGCGACTTTTTGCCCTACTGCAAAAAATTCGCCAAGTGGAACTTCAACACCGGGTTCTTCCTGATCATCCCAATAAATACGCAGGCTAAGTGCTTTTAGTTCATTGACACCGCCTGCATGGCTTGTTAGCCATATATGATTAATAACCCCGGGTCCTTCCAGAATTGGCATTTCAAGGACTGTTCCCGGTGGAAGTGGTGTCATATCAAAATTTCCATCGTTCCAATTTGGCTGTTCATTGCTGGAAATACGGCGATTACGTCCAACAGGTTTTGTGGCTAATGATCCCAATAAATCACCAAATAATGACATTTAAAACCTCCAAAAAGCAATAAAGTATTAATTAGCAGGCTCAAACCAAACCGCATCATTCATATAAGCCCTTACATATTCATAGGACATATATCCATCACGACTATCGCCACCAGAATTGCGAATAATAAAGACTCCACCTCCGAGTTGATTTAAATCATCCTTATATCCTGATAATATTATACTATGACCATCAAAGACATCTTCAGGTTGACACATTTGAAGGACACCATTATCCCATTTTGCTTCTTTAGGCCAGCGAAATCCACCGCATACAGGGAATTTATTTGAAAGTGTCTTTTTAATCTCCTCAAAATGCTCATCCGTTAGACCTGTATTTACATCCCATTCTTTGATCCAGTGTATATTCATAGGCAAATTCTTAGCTTTTTCTGCTTTTTTCAATATTTCTTCTGATGGTTGGAAATCGGGATCAAATTCAGGTTGATATGGCAAATCTGATTCAGCACAAACGCCATATTCTACAAATCCGTCCCATAATTCCGAAAAGAAAGCCCCATCTGATTTTCTATTAGCTGATTTATGCGAAGCCCAATTTAAAAACTCAACGCTAAAAAAAGTTCCTTTGCCATTTTTCATGGCAAAAACATATTCTAATGCGCCTGTAACGGTAAAAACTGAGCATGTTCCTCTTTTACCTTGAGGTCTAGTATATAAACCCATTTGTTCGAATATTGGATTAAGATTTACTGATTTTGGTAATAGACTGTTTGTCACGAATATCCTCCAGTAATTTAATTTATTTACATTAATACAAAATATCAAAAAAGGATTGAAGATTATATATTCACAATTTTTAATCTTCAACTTATTTTTTGCTTCATGCCTTTGTGTCTTGGTGGTAAATACAAACTTGAAATAAGTAAATTATATCATGTAGGGATAACTATGTCCATAATTTAATGCTGATCTTATGACATAATATCGGACAGAAAATAACTCCTATAATTATCAAAGGAATATTAGATGCCAAATCATCAAAAACTCTGATATATCTAATGATATAGAACATATATTATAGACGGTGAAAAGAATAGGTTTGTTGGATAGCGATTTTTTCTTCACTTCCTAATATATCAATAAAATAGAAAGTGAATAATAAGAATAAACTTTTAACTAAGAATTAACATATAACTTATATTCAATTAATGAAACTGATTTAAAATGCTGTAAAATGAAGTTATTGTTGGAATTGATAATCAAATTTGCATAATGAGAGGTTTTGTATGTATAAAGCCAGAATAGACTTGCATTGTCATAGTTCGGCGTCCTCTAATCCCGGCTTATGGCTTTTGAAGCAAATCGGTTGTTCAGAAAGTTATACACCCCCAAATAATATCTATAAAATCGCAACAGATAGATCAATGGATTTTGTTACAATAACTGACCATAATAGCATTGATGGTGTGAATGAGATTGCCCATAATGATAATGTTATCATTTCCGAAGAAGTGACAACCTATTTTCCTGATAGAGCTACTGCTCATATTGTTTGCCTTGATATTAATGAGCAACAGCATAGGGAGATCAATGAAATAAGAAATAATATATATGATTTAGTAGATTACCTCAACGATAAAGACATAATTCATTTTGTTGCACATCCACTTTTTAAATCCAATGGCGACCTAACTTGGGAACACTTTGAAAAATTTATACTCTTATTCAAAAGGCATGAAGTTTTAAATGGTGGAAGATACAACAGAACCAATCAAATAACTGAAAAATTCTTATCATCACTAAACAGAGAATATATAGAAATATTGGCAAACAAACATAATCTTGATCCAATTGGAATCGAACCTTGGCAAAAATATTTCGTTGGTGGTTCAGATGATCATGGTGGTCTTTTTATAGGCTCTTGTTATACTGAAGTGCTTGTAAAAGAAATGACAAGACAAAGCTTAATGGAAGGAATCCGACAAGGACAAACAAAACCCGCTGGTGCAAATTTTGGAAGTCTTACTCTTGCACATCAAATTGGTAGTGTTGCAAATCAATATTATCTATCCAAATATGGTGATGAATCACAGGAAGCAGTCATACTCAATCGCTTATTTAATAGGGCAAAAATCCATAGTAAAAAGAAAAAAAAAGCTAAAAAAAGCGGTTCTGCGTGGTTAAAAAAGATAAGCAAATCACTAGATAGGGAATCCTACAAGAATTCTTTTAGCCTAATTGATGAAGTTAGAATAATTATAAGGGAAAAACCTGACATTGGAAAGCTATTTCAGAAAAAACCATTGGAAGACAAAGAATTTAATGAATTATTTTTCTGTCTTTCATCTGAATTGCTTGATCGACTTTTGATTCAAGCGATAAAAAGACCAAGCCTAATAGGTCCATCAATGATATGGGTCCCTATTATATTGACAGCTTATCTTACTTCAATGTCTTCGATATGCAGTGATATTGAGCTTATAAAAAAGGCAGAGTCAATTATTGGGATAGAAAAGCCCAAAAAAGTTGCATGGTTTACAGACCGCTATGAAGGAACAGATGGGGTAGTTGTAACTGTGAAAAAATTCCTAAGTGCCAGTATGGAATATAATAGCGACCTGACGATAGCAATTTCAGACGATTCAACAGAAAATTATCCAAAAGGGATCAAATCATTCAGACCAATAGCAAAATTTAAACTCCCTGCCTATGATCATATTACAGTGAATGTCCCATCGCTTTTGAAAATTGCTAGATGGGTTGAGGAAGAGCAATTTGATTCAGTCGTGATAAGCACTCCCGGTCCGGTTGGGCTTGCTGGTATGATCGCTGCTAAGGTTCTTGGTTTGCCTATAACAGCCATTTACCATACAGATTATCCAAGATTTTCAAGGGAACTAACCGGCGATCAGACATTCGCAAATATTGTGACTAAACTAACAAAGGCTTTTTATAATCAGGCAAATCATATTCTTGTGCCATCAAATGCCTATGCTGGCGATCTGATAGAAATGGGGATAAATAGAGAAAAAATTGGATTTCTCAAGAGATGGGTTGATAGGCAACTATTTACACCGGCAAAGCGAAACGGATATTTCAAAGACAATAGCAATTTACGATTGCTATATGTTGGTAGAATCTCAAAAGAGAAGAATATTGATCTGTTATTAAAGGTTCATTCGGAATTATCTTCTCGTAATAAAAATTTCACATTATATTGTATTGGTGATGGTCCATATTTAAAAGAACTAAGAAATAAAACAAAAGAGATTGAAAGAATTGAATTCTTAGGTCCTTTGTTTGGTGAAGAACTTGCGCAGGCTTATGCCTCTGCTGACATTTTTGTGTTTCCAAGTTTAACCGACACATTTGGTAATGTAGTGCTTGAAGCACAAGCTTCTGGACTTCCATGCGTAGTTATGGATCAGGGAGGACCAAAAGAGATCATAGTTGATGGTAAATCGGGTATTGTCACGCATGATGAAAAAACATTTATCAATGCTGTTGAGAAATTGATGTCTGACAATGATTTGCGAAGTTTAATGTCAAAATCTGCATTTATAAATTCTGGTCAATTTGATAAACATCAAATATACACAAACTTCTGGAAAAATTTATAACCTTCCAATTATATGAAATATTTTAATGTGTCTATACATGATGTAACATCAAGCTCTTTGAGTCAGGTAAAGCGAATATCTAATCTATTAGATGAGCTTGATATAAAAAAGCCAACTTATCTTGTCATTCCAAAATATCATGGTGAAGATAATATAATCGTTCATGCAAACGAATTAAAAAATATTATCGGCAATAATGAAATTGCAATGCACGGGTATACACACAAAGGCAAGAAAAACTGGGTGTTAAGTTATATGAAGCTATTTACTGATGGCGAAGGTGAATTTGCATCGTCTTCAGAAATGCGGATAAGAATTGTCTTGGGTTTAGATATATTGAAAAAAGCTGAGTTAAATCCAAAAGGCTTTGTTCCTCCTGCTTGGTTAATTGATAAAGATAATATAAGGCTATTCTGGGATCCATGTTTCGATTTTTTAAATACAAGACTATACATACATGACCTAAAAAACGGAAAACGATATAAAGCACCAGTTTTAACATTCAGCTCAAGAAGACTTTTGAAGACTTTATCAATACATACTTTTAAAGCCACCAGTTTTATGTTTAGAAAGCATAATATAATAAGAATCGCAATACATCCGAAAGATATAGATTCACCAAAAAAGATAAGACTCATAAAAGACATATTAAAGTATATGAAAAATAAGCGAGAAGAGACATATTTCTTGGAATTTATACAACGGAGTCAAAATAATTGAAAATATGTGATATTACACATTTTTATACAACCAAAAGTGGCGGAGTTAAGACATATCTTCTGAATAAAGTGAATTATATAAGCAATTATATTGATGACAATATAGATCACTTTTTGATTCTTCCATCAAATTCCAACCATTTTGAGGAAAATCATAAAAGCAGGTTCTATTTTATCAAATCCCCTGAAATACCTTTTTGCAAGCCATACAGAGGAATTATAAATAAGGCAAAAATAAGCGAGGTAATGGAAAAAGAAAGACCCGATATTGTGGAAATAGGCTCTCCATACGTTATTCCTTCATGGGTGAAGTCCATAGGAAATGAGATCGGATATAAGACAATTGGTTTTTATCATGCAGACATAGAAAGAACATGGCTTTCTGTTGCCAAAATAGGCATTGAATCCGAAAAGCTGAGGAAACTGGCAAGAGATTATATAAAAAATACGTATCAGGATATGGATTTGGTTATAACTCCGTCTATGTATGTGGAACGTTATTTAAACAACATGGGAATATTGAATACTCAAACAGTATATCTTGGTCTGGATAGCAGTGTATTTAGTATAGACAAAATCGATTTGGGGTTTAGGGTTAGATATAATATAAAAAATGAAAAGACGATACTTTTATATGTTGGTAGATTCTCCAAAGAGAAAAGAATATCTACACTTTTGAATATATTTAATAAACTCAGCATAAATAAGCCTGATAAATACCATCTTGTCCTTGTTGGTGGGGGTCCAGAAGAAGAGAAAATCACAAAAATTAGGCAAGAGAATATTACAATTCTTCCATACTGCAACGATAAAAACAAATTGGCGAGTATCTATAATTCATCAGATATTTTTGTATCCGCATCTGACTCAGAGACATTTGGATTATGTTTGTTGGAAGCACAAAGCTGTGGATTGCCTGTTGTTGCTTTTAATAAAACATCCATTCCAGAAATAGTCTATAATAGGGATTTCCTTGCAGAAAGCGAAAATGATTTCGTTCAAAAAATTGAGAATGTATCCAATATATTATCAAATAGGCTGAGAGCAGATATAAGAAACTTTGCAGTTGAAAATTTCTCTTGGGAAAAGACTTTTAGAAATTTGTTTTCAATATATCATGATTTATATAAAAGCTCTGCAGACAATAATCTTTATAGGTTTGGGAAAAGATTCGGGCAAAAATTATCAATTGTTATGGGAAATATTGGTATTTTGTGAGATATTTTAATCACTGTTCATTTTGGCTCCGCAATGTATTGTTCAAAAAGACTGAAAAAACGTATCTTCAGCTTTTTAGATACATTGTTTTGGGAAATATTTCAAACGTTGTTGATTTTATCTGTCTTTATATCTTAACTGAATTAATTGGATTTCACTATACAGTATCTGCATCCGTCTCTTTTATTATTGGGGTGTTATCTAACCATATTATTAATGTGCTATGGATATTCAAAAGAGGAAAGCACGATTATCATATTGAGATAATACTTGTTATTGCTATAAGCACAGTTGGGTTATGTATTAGTATCTTGATAATTTATATTCTTGTTGAATATGCTAATATACATTACATTATTTCGAAAGCTATTTCTGCTGCTATTGTAATGTTTTGGAATTTTTATTCGAGGAAAAAATGGGTATTCAAACAATAAAATCAAGGAATAAAATAGATTCTGAATCTGTGAAAGAGATACCAAAATATTATCTTAAAGGCAATGCCTTTGGATCAATATTTTCTGCTGTTAAAAAAGGTCATGCTACTCCACAGCTTGTGATCCAATATACTACATATTGCAATGCTACTTGCCCACAATGCGGAATGAGAAAAGGGAATAAGATTAATAGGACATCTTTGGAAAAAGATTATATAAAGCGAGTCATTGATCATGCAGTATCAGAATGGAATGTACAATTTTTATCTTTTACTGGTGGTGAACCTTTCCTTTTTGCTGATGATATTATAGAGCTTATTAGTTATGCAACTAGCATGGGGGTCAAATATGTTCGCACTGGCACGAATGGCTTTGTATTTCAATATAATCCATCAAGGGCAGATGATTTTGAAAGGAAAACTCATTCATTAGCAGAGAAGCTTTCTAAAACGCAGCTTTATACATTATGGATTAGCTTAGATTCATCCGACCCTCAAACACATGAGAAAATGAGGGGATTTGGTGGTTTGGTGGAGGGAATTGAGAAAGCTATACGCATATTTGAGGAATATGAAATGTATCCAGCAGTTAATCTTGGATTAAACCGTAATATTGCAGGAAATTACAGCAAAGACGAGATAGATAATTTTGATAAAGATAAATTTTATGAAAGATATAGAAATGGCATATCTAAATTCTATCAATTAGTAATAGATATGGGTTTTACAATGGCAAATACATGCTATCCAATGAGTATGGAAGATGGTTCATATTCTTATTATGCAACTTCGGATAACGATATTGTGTCATTCCGACCAGAAGAAAAGGCAGTTTTATTTAAGGTTTTATATGATTCTGCATCAGAATATAGGTCAAAAATTAGGATATTTACACCAAGCTCAAGCCTTTATTCTTTGATAAATTTTTATAATGATGGCAAAAAAATAGAGTATCCATGCAGAGGTGGAATAGACTACTTCTATCTTGATGCACAAGACGGTCATGTCTTTCCTTGTGGTTATCGTATTGAGGATGACTTTGGTGAAATATGGGATGTTGATTTAGATAAATTAAGAAAATCTAAACCGAATTGCACTAAATGTGACTGGGAATGTTTTCGCGATCCAACCGAATTAGTTCAACCTATAATTAATTTATATAATCATCCTGTTTCTGCAATATATAAGCTCTTCTCTGATAAAAAGAAAAGACTCTGGTTTAAAGACCTTCTTTATTTTCATGCCTGTGATTTCTTCAATCTAAGATCAAAACCTAATTATTTGAAAATGAAATTGCTTTCACACTGAAAATTAATCCATTCCTTATAGTACTTTAACATTAACATACTATAATAAATGTGTTCCAAATCAAATATATGTATCTTCAAAAAGCCTAATTTAATTGATATTAGGAGGATAAAATGTTAAAGCTAAAGTTATCATTAATACTATCGCTATTATTAGTGCTAATTATCATAGCACTAGCACATTCCGCTGATATAGCAATTATTGATTTTGCTGATCAGTGGACAGCGGTTGCTGCACTTGGACCTTCGTTGGAGAAATATGGCTATAAATATGATGACATTACAAAGGAAGTTGAAAAAGGTAATCTAAAATTAGATGGCTATAGGTTGCTTTTCATGTCATCAATGTATACCAATAATGCAACACTTCATCAATCAGTCGACAAAAATGAAAAAGTCATTCACGAGTTTGTTGAACGAGGTGGAGTGGTTATTGAACCAACACAAGCAGATCAAAATGAAGCAAATGTTGATTGGTTACCAGATAATTTAGTTTGTGTTCGAAGCGACCCTGATCCAGCAATATTTGAGATCAAAAAACCAGATCATTCCGTTTTCAATAATCCCAATAAATTTGAAGCAAATGACTTTCTTGGATGGACACATCAAGGCTGGCCAACTGGTTGGGAAGTCATTGCATCTCAAAGTGGATTTAATGTTTTAATGGTGGAAAAAGGCACAAATAAGCCAATAATAATGGAAGCAAAATCAGGTAAGGGATATTATGTTATGATGTGTCTTGCACCTGATAAATACCATATCAAAGGCAATGATGAAAAGACAAAAGAAGGTGCTGGAAAGCTTTTTGATAACATTATGAAGACTTGGTATGATGCTTTTGCGTCTGTTCAATCACAAAATAAAATAGCTGTTAAATGGGGCGAAATAAAGGCAAAATAATGTCTTTAAAGTCAAGATATGTAAGGAGTATGTAAAATGAAAGTTAGATTTTTGTTAATTAATTTTTCTGTTTTATTTGTTATTAGTGTATTAGCGACGTCAAGTTTTGCAAAGATAGACCCAAAGACCTGTGTTGGAATGTGGTTATTTGATGAAGGCAAGGGAGATACAGCCATAGATTTGTCTGGAAATAAATACAACGGAACACTTTTAAACAGCCCAAAATGGATTGATGGCAAATTTGGTAAGGCTTTGAATTTCGGCGGAGTAGATGATTGTGTGTCTATACCAAATGGCTCTACTCTGTTAGAACAGCAATTTACCAAAATGACAATGATGGCATACGTTTATCCAACTGCATTTGGAGGGGGAACATACGGACCCACAATTATATCTCGCACAGATGGAGATGGCTGGTCTATACGCATTAATAATGGATTTCTACTTGCTGATTTACGCCTAACTGGTGGAAATGTTGTTACATCAATTCCGCCTACCAAAATTGCTGCTGATACATGGAGCCACATAGCAGTAACCTATGATAATACTAAAGGTATCATATATGGCTATATCAATGGAAATAACATAGGCGAGTTGAAAGGAAGTGGAAATATAAAGAATGCTGGAAACACTGCGACCTGCACTTTTATCGGGACTGATCCTGCTACATGCAAGCCACAAGGACCAGAATTTGATTTTACGGGCAGTATAGATGAAGTAGCTATTTTTAGCGTTGCATTAACTGAAGACGATATTAAAAGCATATCAAGTAAAGGACTTGGCATAACAATGGGAGTAGCCCCTGTTGATGTTTCTGGCAAACTCACAACTACATGGGCTAATATTAAATCACGATAATATTTAAAATAATCAAAAAGAAGGGATAAAATGAAAAAAAACATAATCTTAATATCAACATTGATTCTTATTTGCTCGAATTTTGCTTTTTCAGCAGAAAAACCAAAGCTATATACAGGCGAAAATGTGCTTGTATGTGCAAATTATAACGACGGTCCAAATAGCAGTGATATGAGTTTGATCGTCCAATTGGAATCAGAAGGAACTTTCTTTGTCAATGAAGGTAGTAATGTTAAGTATATCATTCCAGATAGTGACATAAAGGGCTTTACTGAACTTAAATTTGATGATTCAAAATGGAAGGATGGCATTTCTGGTGTTGGATATGGCGACACAGATGATAATACTGTCATCCCAAATGGAACAATACTTGTATATACTCGCTATAAATTCATAGTTAAAAACGTCAATGGTATTAAAAACCTGATTTTTCGTGCGGACTATGATGATCAATATATTGCATGGCTAAATGGAGTCGAAATCTCAAGAAGCAATGGAATAATCTCTGATGATCCAATACCTGTATGGAATATAGGCGTAATAAGGGGTGGAAGCATTGCCAATCATGGCGCAACTGAATTGGTAGCAGGAAAACCAAATAAAGACCGTAAATATCAAGTGGAAACGGAAGTTAGTTTTATGCCTTCTGCCGTTGTTAAAACATTGTGGAATTTGACAACTTCATGGGGGAGGATCAAACATAATTAACGCAGTATTAACACAATGTTTATCTTTTATTAATATAGAAATAGTAAAATTATAAAAATTATATTTTTAGAAGGAAAGATGAATGAATTATTTTAGAAACCTAGTGCAAAGAATCTTTTATTTTGTTCTTATAACGAGTCTTTATATTGTTTTTGTGTCAAGCAATGCTTTATCTGAAGGCACAAAAAATATAATCGTTATGATTAGTGATGGTTGTGGATATAATCAGATCGATGCGACAAGCATGTATCAATATGGAAAGACGGGAACACAGGTATATGAGTTTTTCCCTGTTAAATATGCTATGGCTACTTTTTCCGCAGGTGATATTGATGAATCTGGAAACTGGAAATATAGAGGAAGTTACGACCCTGTAAAAGCATGGACTTGGTTTGAGTATGTAAAAAATGGATATACAGATTCAGCATCCGCTGGAACTGCTATGTCGACAGGTATTAAGACCTATGATGCAGGAATTGGCGTTGATCCCAATAAAAAGCCATTAAAGCATTATATGCAACTTGCCAAAGAACGTGGCAAATCAATTGGTGTAGTTACAAGTGTTCAATTTAGCCATGCAACACCTGCAAGCCATATTGCTCATAATGTATCAAGAAATAATTATGATGAAATTGCCAGAGAGATGATCCTTGATAGCAAAGCAGATTTAATCATGGGTTGTGGACATCCTTTGTTTGATAATAATGCCCAACCAACAACGGAAATTAATTATAAATATGTTGGTGGGCAGGCTGTATGGGAGGGTTTATTGGCAGGTCTAACAGACTTTGATCTTAATGGCGATGGAGTTATCGATAACTCATTGGAAGATATAGATGGTGATGGTAACCCCGATAAATGGACTCTGATTCAGGATGTTGCAGAATTTCAGGATTTGATGAACGGTGATACCCCAAATCGTGTTATAGGCGTTCCACAAGTCTATCAAACACTACAGTACCGTCGTAAGACTTCACTTGGCGACGGATATTCATCCAAAGATGAGAAAATGCCTTATGAGACGCCATTAAATCAAAACGTTCCAACACTTGTAGAAATGACAAAAGGGGCTTTGAATGTTTTGGACAATAATCCCAATGGATTTACTTTAATGATTGAAGGTGGTGCGGTTGATTGGGCAAGCCATGATAACTCATCAGCACGTATGATCGAAGAAGAAATTGATTTCAATAAGTCTGTTGAAGCTGTTATCGATTGGATAAATCAGAATAGTAATTGGAATGAAACATTATTAATTGTTACAGGCGATCATGAATGTGGTTATTTAACCGGACCTGGTTCCGGTCCCGACCCAGATGATCCAAATGATGATATAAAACCCGTTTGGAATCCATTGGTAAATAATGGTGCTGGTAATCTTTCCGGTATGGAATGGCATAGTGGAAGTCACACAAATAGCCTAATTCCATTTTTTGTAAAAGGTGCTGGAGCTAGTTTATTTACTACAAGAATTGTAGGTGTTGATTCCGTCAGAGGTTCATATATAGACAATACTGAAATTGCAAAGGTTATATTTAAATTACTTTCTGCGAATGGTGAGTAATATGGCAATGTGTTATCTATGGAACTTACAAAGGCTCGAATTAAGAGATATTTTATCTCCATTGTCATTCAAAAGCGTTGTGATTATTATCAATATTTAGCCTGATAACAAACTTAATTCCGTTTGTAAACCAATCATAATTGAATTCTCCATCCAAAACTTTATCTCTAAATAGCTTCTTTAGACCTGTAATTACTTTTGGATGCCAAAGATTACATTATAGAGACCCATCATTGATGGTCTTTGATGAATTAATGAGAATATGTTATGAAATTGAATGGTATTGCTCTACCTTTATATAGAGATGCCAAAGTCAGCATCCAGAAACCCAGTTCCTTGCCTTTTTTTACCTTGCCTACATATCTGGTTTTCTTTTTTTGTAAGCGATATATTTCTGTCGGGGTCTCCCCTATAATGAATTCGGTATCTTCATTAAAAAACCTATGTAGGCTCTCTCTTCATTATTGAGCCTTTGAATCATCTGAATCATCTTGTAATTGGCATCAAGATTACCTCCTATATCATTAGATATATCAGAGTTTTTGATGATTTGACCTCTAATATTCCTTTGATAATTATAGGAGTTATTTTCTGTCCGATATTATGTCATAAGATCAGAGTTTTCTCTTGCTTTTTTGCTGATATTCATATACAATATTTTATTGATTATTTGATAAATAAACAACTTATACCAGATAAAAGGATGGTTATTATTTGGGGAATACTGAATTATCTAATTGTATTGTCCTTGAAGATATATTAGAGGCGCAAAATCTTTTCGGTCATCAAGATGCTAATTTAAAAATTATAGAAAACAGCTTTAACGTAAGAATCGTGGCAAGAGGATGCAATTTAGAAATAATTGCTGAAAAAAAAGAAACCGAAAAGGTTTCAAGAGTATTTATAGAATTGCTAAGCTTGCTTCGTAGTGGACATAATATAAATCCAGATGATGTTAAATATACTATTCGAATGATAAAAAACGGAAAAGACATTGATCTTGATGAAATTATCTCTGAAGGTATTCATGTATTTTCAAATAAAATCATAAGACCAAAAACCAAAGGACAAAAACTATATGTATCTGCTATGCAGAAATATGATTTAGTTTTTGGTATTGGACCAGCAGGAACAGGAAAAACATATCTAGCAATGGCAATGGCTGTTTCTGCTCTTAAAAAAGGTGAGATAGGCAGAATTATCCTAACTCGTCCTGCTGTCGAGGCAGGAGAACGACTTGGTTTTCTTCCCGGTGATATGCTTGCCAAAGTTGATCCCTACCTTAGACCGCTGTATGATGCCCTTTATGACATGATGCCTATTGACAGAATAGAAGCTTTGATGGAAAAATCAATTATAGAAGTTGCACCGTTGGCTTTTATGAGAGGACGAACATTAAATAACTCCTTTGTTATTCTCGATGAGGCACAAAACACAACCAACGAGCAAATGAAAATGTTTTTAACGAGGTTAGGATTTGATTCAAGAGCAGTTGTAACGGGTGATGTCACGCAGATAGATTTACCATTGGATAAAAAATCAGGCTTACTTGAGGCTCAAAACATTTTAGCTAATGTTGATGGGATAAAGTTTTCCTATCTTACTTCTGAGGATGTAGTTAGGCATGAGCTTGTTCAAAGAATAATCGATGCCTATGAAAAGGTTCGGTTAAATGATAGAAACGGATCTCATTAAATCCTGTAAAAAATAGGTGTTTATATGAAAATGCCTTGGTCAAAATATAGAAAAATTTTACCTCATAAACAGAATATTGGTAAGTTTTTACCAATAGCCCAAAAGATTAAATTACATTGGTGGGTTACTGGGATAATATCAGTAATAATAACAACTTGGTTAGTTTTTCCATCTGATCAAAGACAGAAGTTAATTGATGTTGATAGTTTCAAACTAGGTGAAAAAAGTGCAAAAGACGTATATGCTAATATTAGCTTTGAATATCATGAAGTAATAGAAACGGAAGAAGAGAAAAAAAATATTCTGGCAGATATGCCTCCCATATTTAATCTTGATTTTCAAGCTGTTGAAAAGGCTAAAGAGCAATTTAACATTGTAAGCCAAGTTCAAAAAGATGTTTCTCTAGATAATCCTATGAAACTCATAAAGCTAAAGGAACTATTTTATATAGAGCCATCAGACCGAGTTGGCATTGTATTACTTGAATCATCAGATGAGCAACTTAAAATAATGCGTGATGAGACGATAAAGATTCTTTCCAGTATATTATCTCGTGGTATAATTGCAGATAGTGGAGGGGCAAGTTTTGCCAGCGAATTAACAAAAATCGATTACCTAAGGCCAAAGTATGATATAATTAGAAAAGAAATAGAAGGTAAATTTGGTTTGCCTCCGACTGATTTACAGATTGCGTCTAGAATAGATATATTATTAGTTGATAATAGACCTAATTTTAATTCAAAGGAAATAAAAAGCATTGATGAACTCGTCTCATGGTCAGATGCTCGGATTATTGCTGAAAATTTAGCAAATGAGTTGCCAGAACCAATCAGTGATGTTGTAAAAGAGATGGCTGATCTGATGAGACCAAATCTAATTTATGATCCTATTGCTACACAAAAGCAACAACAGCAAATATTAAATACTATATCTTTAACAACCCAAAGAATTACAGAAGGTGATAAAATATTAGGAATTGGGAATGTTATAACAGAATCTCATATTAAAAAAATTGAGGCACTTGCTTTGGCACAGAGAAAATATGCATTGAATTTGGTGCCGGGAATTTTTCTTTTGGTTATGAGCCTTGCATTTTTATTCGTTATATATGCTGAAAAACATGAACGTTTATTGACTACTGAACCAAGAAAAATACTTGCTGTAATTATTTCCATACTTTTGGTATTCTCTCTGGCTAATATCATAATCAATCAAAGTCCCAAACTAGGCTTAAAATTGTCGGGCTTCCTTGTTCCTAGTGCTATTGCATCTATTATAATAGCAATAATTACCAATGTTCATTTGTCAATACTTTCTACATGCTTAATTGCAGTATTAATAGGTGTTACATCTGGCATTGGTAATATAGATTCCTTTGGATATGCGCTTGTTGCATTGGCTGGTGGAATTGCATCTGCAATATCTGCTTCACATGCAAGAAGAAGAAGACATCTAATTATTCCGGGTCTTTATGTATCAATAACTAATCTTATTATAATACTTGGTTTGGGAATAATTAATGATAAAACTATCGTTGATATTGGAACTGGTTGTTTAATCGGTGCTGTTAATGGTATAATTGTTGCCCTTTTAACCCCAGGATTACTTCCAGTATTTGAATATATTTCAAGAACAACTACTGATATGGAACTTCTTGAACTTTCAGACCTTAATCAGTCTTTGCTAATACAGCTAAAAGAAAAGGCAAGCGGAAGTTATTATCATAGCCTTGATGTTGCCAAGCTTGCAGAAGCATCAGCTAATGCAATAGGTGCAAATCCTCTTTTGGCAAGGGTTGGAGCCTATTATCATGATATTGGAAAAATGACAAAGCCTGAATATTTTATTGAAAATCAAAAAGGTGAGAATGTCCACGATAAACTAAATCCAAGTATGAGTTCCCGTATTATTGCTTCACACATAAAAGATGGAGTAAAACTGGCGCATAATGCGAAATTACCCAAAATTTTACAAGATATAATTCAACAACATCACGGTAATACTCTTATTGGTGGTTTACGTTTTTACCAAAAGGCAATGGAGGCGGATAAACATAATAGCGTTAGGCTTGAGGATTATCGCTATGGAGGACCAAAGCCGCAAACAAAAGAGGCTGCAATAATCCTTCTTGCTGATGCTGTTGAATCAGCAAGGCATGTTTTATTACATGATGATCCATCTTATAGCCGTATAATAAATTTTGTAACAAAAATTATCGAAGATAAGGCAATGGATGCTCAGTTAGATGAGTCAAATCTTACCTTAAAGGATGTTGGACTCATTAAGGATGAATTTGTTAGAGTCTTATCTGGTATGTATCACACACGCATTGAGTATCCGAAAGAAAAACAAGTAGTAGCTGTTGGGACAGAAAATAGCTAATTAAGGTGTAATTATTTTGGTTATAATAAGTATCCGTCATGAATTAAATATAGATACTGAAATAGAAAATATACTGGAAGAAACCGCAAAAAAAACACTTGAAATAGAAAAAAGCGAAGATTGTGAAGTTAGTATTTATTTAACTAATGATGACGAAATAAAAGAGCTAAATCTTACTTATCGAGGTGTGGCTTCGCCAACAGATGTGCTTGCTTTTGCAATGCGAGAAGGCGATGATTGCGATTCCAATAGTAAGATACTTGGCGATGTGGTAATCTCGATTGAAACAGCAGAGCATCAGGCAAAAGAATATGGACATGGCATTGAGGCTGAATTGTCGTTGTTAATCGTTCATGGTATATTACATTTATTGGGCTATGACCATGCTGAAAGAGAAGAAGCAAATTTAATGCAAGAAAAGCAAGGGAATATATTGCGTTCGTTGGGGTATGATATAGGAGAATCAAAGTTAAAACTTGAGATTGATTGAGTCGGGGTGTAGCGCAGACCGGCTAGCGCGCTTGGTTCGGGACCAAGAGGTCGGAGGTTCAAATCCTCTCACCCCGACCATTTATATAATGGATAACAAAATGAGGTTTGAAAAAATTACCATATGCGGTTCATGCTTCTGATATTGGCTATATAATGCTTATGATTCATTAATAATGGATATAGCCAAAGACAAACAATAAAGATGCTTGCCATTAAAATAACCTATCGGAGTATAGCATAGATCGTCTATCATTCTGACTAGCTTTCTATTGATGAGTAAAAAACTTACCTTATAATAGCAAACCTAAAAAATCACTATTTACAAATTATATATAATTCGCTATAATAAGCAAAGCCATTTGAAACTATGGCTTGATTAACTTATTCTCTTATTGTTGATATATGTTCTAATACTTTTTTATCTGATATTAGGATTATACAGATGCTACAAGCAGAAATATTTGTCTCTGGGCGGGTTCAAGGTGTTAATTTCCGTAATTATGTATATCGTAAGGCTTCTCAATTAAGTCTAAAAGGTTATGTTCGCAACCTTTATGATGGACGGGTGGAGATACTTGCCCAAGGTGAAAGAGACAATATTGAAGCGCTTATAGATTTTGTAAGAAACAGTCCAGGGTTATCTTTTGTAACTGATCTTGATATTAATTGGCGGGAATCAAACAAAATATTTGGCAATTTCCGCATAAGTTACTAGCGTAAATCATTTATAAAAAATTATTATTCTTGATGATTGTATTGATGATTTTTCAATGGATAAATACACAGAAAACGAAACAGAAATAGACATTGATTGTGATGCTGAAGCCTTAGAATCAGAACTAGAACCGGTATCTCGTGCCGATGCTCTCGATCTATATCTCAAAGAGATTGGTGATATTGCTCTATTAACAGCAGAGCAAGAAATTGAGTTGGCTAATAGGATTGCAAAGGGAGATGCAGAGGCGAGAAAAATAATGATTGTATCCAATCTTAGATTGGTTGTGAACTTAGCAAAGAGATATGCTGGGCGTGGTGTAGAACTCACTGATCTTATTGCTGAAGGCAATCTTGGGCTAATGAAGGCTGTTGATAAATTTAGCCCTAGTAAAGGAAATAGGTTTAGCACTTATGCTTCCTGTTGGATCAGACAGGCGATAAGCCGATGTATAGCTGATCAGGGAAGAACAATTCGACTTCCAGTTCATGTAACAGATCAAGTTAATAAATGGCTTAGAGTATCACGAGTATTAACACAAAAACTAGGACGAAAACCAACAATCTCAGAAATTGCTAATGAAATGGGGATCTCTGAAGATAAGGTAAAAAATATAGCAAAACTTGCCCAAAAACCAACATCATTAGAATCACCAGTAAATGATATAGATGATGAAGGCGATCTACTCGATCTGCTTGCAGACATTAATGCAATTTCACCAGAAGAGCAGATGGACCAAGATATGCAATGGGAAGAATTGGAGAAATTGCTAACTTGCCTAAAAGACAGAGAGCGTGATATAATTTCAATGCGATTTGGGCTATATGATGATATTCCACATACATTAGAAGAAATTGGAGCAAAATTTTGCTTAACAAGAGAAAGAGTCCGTCAAATTGAGTCAGAAGCAATGATAAAACTTAGAAGGGCAATGAAAAGAGAATCGGGATAAAAGTGAAATATCATGGCAATAAAAAGATCAAAGGCCATTGTTATAGGTTCTTATCCACTTCGTGAGAGCGATAAAATCATCGTTTTTCTTACAAGGGATTTTGGGAAAATACGGGTAGTAGCAAAGGGAGTTCGCAATATCAAAAATAAGTTATGTGGAAGGCTTGAGTTGCTAACTTTTGGTGAGTTAATATATTTTGATAGGATAGGAAAAGACCTTAATAGTATTAATTCCTTTGATATTATAGAGCCTTTTCAAATGCTTCGTGAAGACTTATTGAAGATGGCTTATTGTTCGTATATTGCTGAATTAGCTCAGCATGTTATTTCTGAAGAAGAAGCTGATACACAGATATTTGATTTGACATTAAGCACGATGTCAATGATTGCGATTAACAATGAACCTGAAATTATTATTAGAACTTATGAGTTAAGGCTTCTTGAAAAAATAGGATTAAAACCACAACTTGATTCATGTATTTTATGTTCCGCTGAAATTGATGATCTCAATCCGAAATTTAGTGTTAAAAATGGCGGCATTTTATGCAATAAATGCTCCAATTCAGAAAACAATATTTTCATTATTTCACGTGGTTCACTTGAGATAATGAAGAAGATGCAAGGATCCAGCCTTGAGTTTATATCAAGATTAAGGTTATCAGATCAAAACAGACAAGAGATCAAAAAATCTTTGTTAAGTTTTCTAACTTTTCATACAGATATTAAAAATTTGCGTAGCCTAAGTTTTTTAGAGTCAATAGAATCAGAATATAGGAGTCAAAATAGTGAGAAGTGATGAATTAAATAAATTCATCATATATCATACAAATCAAATATGAATTTTCAAGAAATAATATTAAAACTAGATGAATATTGGGCAGAACAGGGATGTATAATTCAGCAACCCTATGATATAGAGGTTGGGGCAGGAACTTTTAATCCAGCAACATTTATGAGAGTTCTTGGTCCCGAACCTTGGAGAGTTGCTTATGTTGAGCCATCACGCAGACCAACTGATGGCAGATATGGTGATAATCCATGGCGAGGCGGTCATTATTATCAATATCAAGTTATTCTAAAACCATCACCGCCAGATATACAAAATTTATATCTTCAAAGTCTTGAAAGATTAGGTATAGAACTATCAAAGCATGATATAAGGTTTGTTGAAGACGATTGGGAATCACCAACACTTGGCGCATCAGGTCTAGGCTGGGAAATATGGCTTGATAGCGGAGAGATAACCCAATATACATATTTTCAACAAATGGGAAGCATTGAACTTGACCCCATTTCAGTAGAGATAACCTATGGTCTTGAAAGAATCGCTATGAATTCTCAGGATGTTGAAAGCATATTTGATATAAAATGGACTGATAAAATTACTTATGGAGATGTTCATCATCAAAGCGAAGTTGAATATTCGAGATATTATCTTGATGAAGCAGATACATCGATGCTTTTTATGCTCTTTGATACCTACGAAAAGGAGGCTTTTGCCTGTCTTGGAAAGGGATTAGTCCTTCCGGGCGTTGATTATGTCCTTAAATGCTCACATACCTTCAATATTCTTGATGCGAGAGGAAGTATTAGTGTTACCGAAAGAGCTAGCTATATTGCAAGAGTTCGCGGACTTGCCCGTAGGTGTGCTCAGGCATATAGTAAACAAAGAGAAGAAATGGGCTATCCATTGATGGTAAAAAATCCTGCTGTCTTTAATATACAGCATCCATCATTAGTTATTCATCATCAGGTATCTGATACCAAAAATCTTGATCTTTTAATTGAGATCGGAACAGAGGAAATACCTGCTTCGTATAATGAACCTGCATTAAAGCAATTAGAAAATTCAATTCAGGAAATGCTAAAAGAGCAACGTCTTAATTATGGAGAAGTCATTGTTTTAGGGACACCAAGAAGGATGACTGTTTCAGTCACCAGACTATCAACAAAACAACCAGATAGAACTGTTGAGGTTTTAGGTCCACCCAAAAAATCCGCTTTTGATACTGCTGGTAATCCAACGAAGGCAGGTGAAGGCTTTGCTAAAAAATATGGAATGAATGCAAACGACCTAAAAATAAAGGATACTGAACGTGGTGAATATGTCTATCTTCTCAATACAGAAAAAGGCAAATTAACAATAGAAGTCCTTGCAGATGAATTACCCAAAATTATATCATCGTTGAATTTTCCAAAGTCTATGCACTTTAGTAGTGAAGAAGATGGAAAATTGACATTTGCACGTCCTATAAGATGGATCGTTGCCCTACTTGGTGATGAAATCATCAATTTTAGTGTGGGGAGGGTATGTTCAAATAGAATAACCTATGGACATAGATTCCTTTCTTTTGATCCGATTGAGATCAAGAATGCCTCTCTTGATAGTTATAAAAGGGTTTTAAAAAATGCAGGTGTTATTGTTGATCAGAATGAGAGAAAAAACCTGATCAAAAAGCAAGTCAGCGATATACTCAAATCAAAATCTTGTTCGGAATATATGGATCAAGACCTTCTTGATACCATAAACTTTCTTGTAGAAATGCCCAAGCCTATTGTTGGTTCTTTCAATGAATCTTATCTTTCCCTGCCTGTAGAGGTCCTAGAAACATCAATGAAGAAAAATCAAAAATATTTTGCTCTGCATAGAAACGAAAATGATGAGTATATATCACCTTTGTTGCCGAACTTTATAACGATTGCAAATGGTGCTGGTGATGATGACGTAATAAGACATGGTAACGAAAGGGTTTTGAAGTCCCGTTTGGCTGATGCAGAGTTTTTCTATAATGAAGATCAAAAAGAGCCTTTTGCTAACAAACTTGATAGGCTTAATCATGTTGTATTCCAAGAGGAACTTGGCAGTTTATATGATAAAAGCCAGAGACTTAAAGAGCTATCTGCTTTTATATGTGATGAGATCGGTCTTGATAACGACATAAAACAAGATGCAAGCAGGGCAGGAGAGCTATGCAAGGTTGATTTAATTACACAAATGGTTGGTGAATTTCCAACTTTGCAAGGTATAATGGGAGGTTATTACGCAAAAAATTCTGGCGAAAATGATCGGGTCGCAAATGCTATAAGATCACATTATTTGCCAACATCACCAACAGGGGATTTGCCACAGAATATAGTTGGATGTATTGTATCAATCGCAGATAAAATAGATACAATTACGGGTTATTTTGCTATTGGCAATATACCATCAGGTTCACAGGATCCTTTTGCTCTCAGACGTCAGGCAACTGGCATCGTAAGAATAATCCTTGAAAATGGACTTAGCCTTGTTCTTGATAATATCATTGAAAAATCAATATCCCTATATGAAAAAAGCGGAAAAATAAAGGGATTTGATAAAAACTTAAAAGAAAGTGTTTGTGGATTTCTAAAAGGGCGCGTTTCGACAATTCTCTCTGATAGAGATTTCACCTATGATTTGATAGAAAGCGTTTTGGTTGTTGGTTCTGTTGATGTTGTTGCAATATCGAAAAGGGCAGATGCAATTTTGAATTTTCGCAAACATCCTGATTTTGATAGAGCATATCCAGCTTTCAATCGTGTCTTGAGGATATTGCCTGACGAAAATATTGAGGCAAATATAAATCCTGATTTGTTTCAGGACGATGCTGAAAATGTCTTATATAATGCAGTTATAGGCGTAGAAGATGATATAAAAGAGGCATTAAAGAATGCTGATTATAATAAAATGCTTGACAAACTTATAAGTTTATGTGATTCTATTGATGTTTTTTTTGAAAAAGTGATGGTAATGGCTGAAGAAACAGATATAAGAAAAAATCGTCTTGCATTATTAAATCGCATTGCTAGTATGCTTTATCTCTTGGCTGATTTTTCAAAGCTAGTTGTCCAATAATATGACATTAACTATTGAAAATATAAAGCGCAAAAAGATTACTTTTTGCTCAATAATATTTATATATTTATTGCTCTTCTTGGTTTTGCCATCAGAGAGTTATACAAAATCTATAAGCCATGTCCCTCATTTGCAAAAGGGTAATGCTTTTATCCTGATAACAGATCTGGGAGGAATGGGACCGGCTGTTACCATAAGTTTTTATGATGATTATGGGCGTGAAGTTTCTGTTATCAATAAGCTATTACGCCCAAAAGGTAAATTAAGGCTTGCTGTTGGTGATCAACTTAAAACATCGGGTTGTATTATCGTTGAATCGCCAGATGATATGATCTCGGTAGAGTATTGGCATATAAACCATGATAAGACTTTATCTATAATTCCTTTTCATACTATGTCGGGAGATGAAAGGTATTTTCTAAATTGTTTTAGATTTCCATTTTGTCAAGAAACCTATATCACACTATCAGATCCAAATGGAACAGGTCCAATGATCCAAATAGAGTTTTATGCCAAAGCGGGTGGATTGACAAAAATAGTTCGGAAAATGCTTAGACCTCATGGTATCCTTGTTCTCAAAGTTAGTGATTATATTGATAAAAATATTCAAGGTAAGGTGTCGATTCGAAGTTTTGGCAGTGGTATTTCTGTATATGGTATTCATATATGTAATAAAAAGTCAGTGGTTATTTTACCAAATTATATATCTGATAACGAACTAATTTTGAGTGATCTTACTGATAAAGATTATACAAAAGATATTGTAATAAATGATATTAGCGCAAAAGGAACTAATGTAAAAGTTAGCTTAATGGATGTTGATGGTAACTTAGTAAGAGAAATTCAACATTCAATACATTCTAACAGCTCTATTTTAATCAAGACAGATGATGAATTTGGAGATTTTAGAAATGGATATATAAGAATTCGAAGCGGGGCAGAAATATCAGCAAGTTTATGGGAAATAAATCAAAAATTAGATAATTATTTAATAAGTGAAGCTATTCCTAATCCATCGTTTGGAAATAGATCAAGTTTTTCTGACACTTTATTGAGTTTTAGTTATTTTGCTTTTGATAATAATATTGAGTTTTTGCTTTCATTGTTGAATACAGGTAGAAAATCTGCAATAATAGAACTAAATTTCTATAATTCAAATGGCGGAAAAATTGGAAATAAAAAGATAGTATTGGAACCAGATAAACATATCTTAGAACCCGTTAAACAGTTTTTTGGTAAAAACAAGCTTGGAACGATTGTTATAAAAGACATAAATTCCAGTTTGGTTGCTACTTCGAAGATCTTAAATATCGATAATGGAGTGCTATTGGGTAAGACATCAGTAATAAGTCATTAGCTATTGCTTATTAAGTATAAAGTCTCTGCGACATATTCAGGAGGATTGTTATATGTTTGTCCACAAGAAAGGAGCGAAATTCTTGATTACTGAACGCAAGGTGCAAAAAAGAAGTTATGTTTCATTATTTACAAGCCTAAAATTTATTTGCATCTTATCTATTATATCCTGCTTCTTATTTCTCTTTGCTGGTTGTGGAGAGAAAGATAATAAGAGTTTAGTTGATGCAAGAAATCAGATCCGTTTGGGAAAATATAAAGAATCTCAAGGAATAAACCAGATCAAAACAGAACTAAAATCTGTTTTGGCAAAAGAAGCTGAAAATTCAGAGGCATTTTGTCCACTTAAAGCTATTGAAATTATTGAACCTGGCGCAAATTCTATAACACAACAAAAAGCTATATCTGATATTATTAACAGTATGGCAAAGCTAGAAGAACAGATTAAAAAATTAGAAGCAATTGACAAAGACTTTTTGACTGATCAAGATAAAGGAAATCTTGATAAACTCCGAAGGAAATGGTATCTGACATTGGAACCTACTGCAAGTATACTTGTTTCTAATAGTGAATGGATAGAAGGATTGGGGGGGGAGGCTTTTAATCTTCTTATTGAACTATTTAAATCAACAGACCCAAAAATATCAAGTGATGTTATAAATCTAATGGTTCAATTTAAAGATAAATCATTTGATATATTGATTAATGCGCTACAAAATAAAAATGATCTGGTTAGGAGTAATGCTGTAATTACTTTGGGGAAAATAGGTGATGAAAGAGCCATAGAGCCAATATCGGCACTTCTTGATGATAAGGTTTCTGGTGTTAAATATTATGTTCCAATATCACTAGACCTTATTGGCGGACCAAATATTATTCCATATTTACAAAAGGCACTCAAAAATGATATGGCGCAGGTGCGTATGACATCTGCTGATATTTTAGGGAAATTAAGAGACGAATCATCTATTAGCTATTTAATAGAAATGCTTGCAGATGATAATTCTTATGTTCGCACAAGTGCTACAAATGCCTTAATAAGAATTGGCAGTTTAGCAGTTCCGAGTCTTATTGATGTGGTTGTAACCAATGCAGAAAATATAACGCTTTTAAGAAGCGATTTTGTTGGTGATAAGATAGGAAATAAATACAAAAAGGAACTTGCCAAAAGAGCAAATATACAATCTTATGCAATTGCCATTTTGGGTAATATAAAAGATTCGAGAGCAATTCCAACGCTTCTTAGTGCAATGAAACGAGTTGCTCCCAATGGTGCAACAGAAGAAGAGAAAAACTATGCGAATACGGTCAGAGCTAGTGCAATCACTGCATTAGGAGCAATGGGAGCACCAGCAGTCCCAGGTTTAATCTTAACTGCATCCAATAAGGAAGAAAGCGAAACTGCCAGGGTTAATGCAATATCAATACTAGGTAATATTCTTGATAAACGAGCTGTTATGCCTCTTATAGCTAATTTGAAGGATGATAATAAAAGCGTAAGGTCAACTTCTGCAATAGCACTTGGAAATTTAAAAGATAAAAGGGCATTAAATCCGCTTATAGAATCTTTGCAAGATGTCGATATAGTAACAAGGATTAATTCAGCGACATCACTTGGTTTGTTAATGGATAAAAAGGCCACACAGCCTTTACTTGATATTCTAAATAATAAAAATGAGAGAGAAAAGTTAAGAACCTCAGCGCTAGATTCTCTCGGTCTAATCAAAGATACTGTTTCTCTTGAGCCAATATTAAAGATATTAATTGATGAATATGAAAAAGATGGCATTAGAAAAAGCGCCTCAACTGCCCTAAGATTGATGGAAAACTCTTATCCTAGCGAGGCATTAGTCGCTTTGCTTAGAGGCGATATTGTATATCCGATACTTATGCCAGAAAAAGGAGTTGTGTTAAAATGGATTAAGAAAAAGGGAACTAAAGACCTTGTTAAAAATATAACTCCTGTTGTCGAAGTTAAAATAGGAAGGTCGACAAAAGAGATTTTGTCTCCTGATAATGGTACCCTTATTGAAACTTATGTAACAGATGGGAAAGAAGCAGAAAAAGATGCAATTATTGGACTTATATCATATAAAGACAAAGATATAAAGGAAGAAGAAAGAAGCTCAATAAGAAATATGTCAGCATTGGCTCTCGGTAAAGTTAAAGGGGAAAATGCTGTTCCTGCCTTGATTAAGGCATTAGAAAAAGATAAAAACGGTGCTGTGCGAAAAAACTGTGTATCATCGTTAAGAGAAATAGAAAACGCAAAAGCAAGACCTGCTTTAGTTAAAGCAATGAAGAGTGATGATAGTGGAGTTGTCAGAAGCGAATCTGCCTATGCGCTTGGGGTTGGTGCATTAAAAAGTGCAGAATCTGTTCCACATCTTATCGATACTTTAAAAAAAGACAAATATGAATCTGCAAGAGTTATGTCTGCATGGTCACTTGGTGAACTAGCTGATAAAAGGGCTGTTGAACCGTTGATAGATTCTCTTGTAAAAGGGAAAGATAAGCAAAGAGAAGCACCAGCAGTTATTAATGCTGTTATAACCGCATTAGATAAGCTGGCAGGTTCAGCAATAGATCCGCTTATAGCTGTTCTGAACAATAAAGATATAGACGAGGTTTCTAAAAGCTATTCCGCTAGAATATTAGGTTTAATACAAAGTCCAAATGCAGTGGATCCGCTTGTAAAGGCTTTACAAAATGAAAGCGTTGTCATACGCAGTGAGTCGGCAAAAGCTTTAGGACTTATAGAGGATAGACGCGCAACTGAACCATTAATTAATGTCCTCAAAGATGATTGGGTTACTGTCCGCACTAATGCCATAGCTTCATTGGGAATAATAAAAGATGAACGCTGTATATTGCCAATGATAGACGAATTAAAAGCTAATATTACTGAAGTTAGAAATAATGCGGTTGTTGCTTTGGGTAATATAAAAGATAAACGAGCAGTTCCAGCCCTTATAAGCATGTTGGAAGACCCAAAAGAAGATGATACTATTCGTGCAAATACAATAAGCGCTTTGAGCAATATAGGTGATTTAAGAGCAATTCCTGCTATCATGAATGCTATGAGAAGTGGCAATCCGACTATTAAACAAAATGCAATTACTGCGGTTGGTAACCTTGCTGTTGTAGGTGCGGTTGATGATTTGCTAGCCATAACAAGAAATATGGATGAGTTAGTTATATTTAGAGCAAGTTCAGCGGAATCGTTGGGAAAAATAGGGGATAAAAGAGCAATACCAATCTTTGTTAATATATTGGCAAATCCAGATGAGTCTGATGCTATTTGGATCAAGGCTGGCGAGTCGGCTGGAAAATTAGGGGCGACATCCATTCCAGAGATCGTTGAACAAAGGATTAGGGATACTTGGGAGCCTGTTGCAATTAGAAATGCTGGCTTGATGGCAATATCAAAGACAGGAAATAACATAGATTTTGCTATTTTATTAGAAATGCTTAATGATGGAACTGTTGCAATAAGGTCTGGTTCAGCTTTGGCACTTGGAAATTCTGGTCGTAAAGATGCAATTCAGCCTTTAATTGAAAAACTTAAAAGTGATGGAGAAGAAGCTGTCCGACGTGATTGCGCCAAAGCTTTGGGGCTAATTGCTGATCCTAGCTCTGAGCAAGCGTTGATCAAGTCATTTAACGAAGATGGAACTGCAAGTGTTAAAAATGAATCCGCTATTGCTCTTGGGAATATAAAAGGACAGGCTGGCATTAATGCTTTAATAAACGTTGTCAAAGATAGCACAAAGGCAAATGATCATAGGCTAAATTCTGCTGTTGCACTTGGAAACGCAAAAGCAAACGATGCTATAAATGCTTTGCAAACTGCCCTTGCTGATAATAATGGCGGGATTCATTTTGAATCCGCAGAAGCCCTAAGAAAGATAACAGGACAGACTCAGGGATATGAACGATAAAGATCATTTATGCTGGTTCTCATTAAATAAGGTAAAACTTTCACCATAAAGGCGGGGGGTGCATCGAAACACCATTAAAGATTGGCTGAATAAATATGAATCAGGTGGATTCAATGCTTTACTTCTATTGAAATCTCACGGAACACCATCTGGACAACGTTCTTTGCCGAATAATTTGCTAGCTGATTTGAGCAAGAAATGCACAGAACAAATCATTGCTTCAATAACAGGACACTCATATATTTGTTGATACTGTGGTAGCGCTAATGAACAATTAAATTATGGAAATGATTTGATAACTCATATATCTTTATATTATATAACACTAAAATTTTTACAGCACAACGTTTGATATAGTATCTGTCCAAAAATTGGGACAGATCAAACATTCTTCTTCCCATTTTCAGTGGAATGTCTCAACATAGAGAACTCGATGTCTATTTCTTCTTGCCTTATTTTTTTGTCTTCCTTTATAAAATGTGTAAAAAAATATACACTTGTGTATGTGTCAATTTTGACACATCATATCAATTTTTTTATATTTAACAATTTATATTCTGAATCAGGATTCGTTATAAAGCCTTATCAATATTGATTTCATGATATTTGTTATTTAAGGAAACACAATATATTAAAAATGGCACATACATTGCTTACTTATAATTTGGTTTTTGAAATTATTGTTTATGACATTTCTGGATTGGAATATTCAGAGAATTAAAAATATTGGTGGATACTTGTGGAAATAGTCATTGGTTTTATATGTAGTGCAATAGGAATTGCATTGGGCTTTTTTGTCCTGAAGTTCATATTTTTTGTGTTAAGTCACATGGTTCAAAAATAGGGCTATAAATATCGCCCTAGGTTTCTTGTGTTGCTTGTTTAAATAGCAAGCGAATAGTAAGTGCTAGGTATGTTCTTAGCTAATATTTAATTTTCGGAGGTAAAATAAATGAGATATGTGAAATTTCTTCTTCCATTGCTTTTGATCGTTGGTTTAATGATTGGTTGCGCACAAAACCCCCCCACAATCACAAAGGTTGAACCCGCTACAGCTTCATCTTCAGGCGGAACTGAGATTACAATTACAGGAACTGGTTTTAAGGCTACTCCAGCTCCAACAGTAACTGTTGGTGGTTCTCCTGCTACTAATGTAAAGGTTGTTTCTAAGACCTCATTAAAGGCAACCGTTCCAGCCGGTGTTGCTGGTCCAGCTAGTATTGTTGTTCAAAATGCAAAAGCAAAAGTTAAATCGGCTCCATTTACAAACTTCTCATATTATGATGATGTTGCAGTTACAGCAACTAATCCTGATCCAATGACAGCCCCAGCAGAAGGTATTGATGCTCCTGCAAAGGTTGATGTAACATTCAATCAGGATGTTGATCCAGCAACCGTTATGATTAAAGTTACCGATGCGGAAGGCAATGAAGTTGCTGGTGCAGTAGCCCAGGATGCTACCGATACCAAGATGTTCAGCTTCACACCGGGTTCTGCTATGAAAGCTGGCACATATAATGTTACAGTTTCAGGTGCAACAAGCACAACCTCAATGGTTGCTATGCCAGCCGATCATACTTTCTCATTCACAGTTAAAGAAGCTCCTGCAAAGGGCAAAAAGAAGTAATTTCTTAAAAATAGCTTAAAAGCAATAAAAAAGGCTTGGATTATATAATCCAAGCCTTTTTTATTATCAACGAAAATCCATTAAATTACCTGATCAACACTCTATTTTTCCTCTGGCATTTCTGCTTCATCAATGAGCATGATCGGTATGTCATCTTTTATCGGATAACGTCTCCCGCATTTTTTGCAAATCAATTTCTGATTTTCTTCATCATATATTAAATCGCCTTTATCAGCAGGACAGGCAAGGATTTCTAAAAGTTCTTTATCAATCATTATTCATTCCTCCCATGACATTTTTTATATTTTTTTCCACTACCACAAGGACATGGATCATTTCTGCCCGGTTTATTGAGATGTTGTGAAGTATTATTATCTGTATTATTTTCATTTGATGTTGATGTGCTTTGCCCAGAAGGACGTTTTTGCGGAGTTTTCTTTTGTTCAGATTCACTTACAAGACGAACTTTGAACATATATTCCACAACCTCTTCTTTGATCTTTTCTATCATCTCAGAGAATAGCGCATGACTCTCTCTTTTGAATTCTACAAGCGGGTCTTTTTGTCCATAGGCAACAAAACCAATGCCTTCCTCCAAATAATCCATGTCATAGAGATTTTCTATCCAGTGTTCATCAATGCGATCGAGCATAACAAGACGTTCTAGCCTTCGCATTGTTTCTGTACCCATCTCGTTTTCTCGTTGTTCATATATTTCATGCAAGATTTGCATGAGTTTTTCTTTTATTTCATTATAAGACATGTCTTCTGGTTTGGGACTCCATCTTGATATATCTACGAGAAATCCTTGTTTTATCCTTTCTATCAGTCCCTTAACATCCCAATCTCCTCGATCTAGCTTTTCACCAATATATGTATCTAGATGTTTATCGATAACCTCATCTAGCATATCCATGATCTCATCTTTGAGGTTTTCACCATCTAAAACCATATTTCTTTGTTCATAAATCACTTGTCGCTGTATATTTCTCACATCATCATATTTTAGTATATGCTTTCTTATCTCAAAATTATGCTCTTCAACCTTTTTCTGGGCGTTCTCTATTGCCTTTGTTATCCACGGATGCTCTATTGGAGTCCCTTCTTTAACACCAAGCCAATCCATTGCTCCTGAAAGTCTTTCTGTGCCAAATCTCTGCATTAATTCATCTTCAAGACATAAAAAGAAACGAGATGAACCAGGATCACCTTGACGACCTGCACGACCTCTCAACTGATTATCAATTCTACGGGATTCGTGCCTTTCAGTTCCTATTATATGCAATCCACCAATCTCTTTAACACCTTCACCCAAAGCAATGTCAACACCACGACCTGCCATATTTGTGGCGATTGTTACTGCCTGTGATTCGCCTGCATGTGAAATTATTTCAGCTTCTTTATCGTGATATTTTGCATTGAGAACATGGTGCGGAACATGCTTCTTTTTTAATTCCCTAGAAAGACGTTCTGATGTATCGATTGACCTTGTTCCTACAAGTACTGGTCTGCCAATACTGCGCATTTCTATAATTTCGTTTATTATTGCGTCAAATTTTTCTTTTTCAGTTTTATAGATTACATCAGAATGATCTATACGAATCATCGGTTTATTTGTCGGTATAACAACAACCTCTAGTTTATATATTTCACCAAATTCCGCGGATTCAGTTTCAGCAGTTCCTGTCATTCCTGCCAATTTTGAATATAATCTAAAATAATTTTGATATGTAATGCGTGCTGTTGAAAGATTTTCTTCTTCAATTCTAACATTCTCTTTTGCCTCTATCGCTTGATGTAAGCCGTCACTCCAACGCCTTCCGGGCTGTAATCTGCCTGTAAACTCATCAACAATAACAATTTTTCCTTGTTGGACAACATAATCAACATCTCTTTTGTAAAGTGTATGCGCTGCTAATGCCTGTTGAACGTGCTGAACTAAACCCATATTGCTAGCATCATACAAATTTTCAACACCTAATAGCTTTTCGACATGGGCAACACCTTCTTCTGTTAATACTGCAGTTCCTTTTGATGTGTTTTTTTCGTCTATTGTATAGTCAATATCACGTTTTAGACGTGGAATTAGTCGATTAATTGTATAATAAAGCTCTGCAGACTTGCCCGATCTTCCTGATATAATTAAAGGGGTTCTTGCCTCATCAATAAGAATGAAATCAACTTCGTCAACTATTGCATAATTCAATTCTCTTTGGACTCTCATCTCTGGAGCTATTGCTAAATTATCTCTTAAATAGTCGAACCCAAGAGCATCATTGACACTATAAGTAATATCAGCATTGTAACCTTTCTTTTTCTCCTCAAGCGTCATATCGTTTAAAATCAGCCCAACTTCAAGACCGAGAAATCTATGTATTCCGCCCATCCATTCGCTATCACGTTGAGCAAGGTAATAGTTTGGTGTTACAACATGAACGCCCTTGCCCGTAAGTGCATTTAAATAAGCAGGTAGTGTAGAAACGAGTGTTTTACCTTCACCTGTCTTCATTTCAGCGATCTTACCTTGATGAAGCACAATTCCGCCAATCAACTGCACGTCAAAATGACGCATCCCAAGAACCCTAATTGCTGCTTCTCTAACGACCGCATAAGCCTCAACAAGCAGATCATCAAGCGTTTCACCCTTTGACAATCTATCCTTAAATTCTAGTGTCTTTGCGCGCAGTTGCTCATCAGAAAGGCGTTTCATTGATGGCTCAAGCTCATTTATCTCAGCAACGATGGGCTGAAGTTTCTTTGTGTCCCTATCGTGTTTACTACCAAAAACTTTTGTCAAAACGTTTTGTAACATTTTTATTTACCCATTTAAATTACCTATTTTTTACCTGAAAATGATTTTTATTCCTCGGTTGGCTTTTCATCGACCTTCTCTTTAATGGCTTCTTCCTCTTCCTCTGCAACCTCAAGCATATTTTCATCAGTGATCTTTCTGCGAAGAATAACATATATAATCGTCTGACCACATGAATTTATCGCAAGGGGATATGCAACAACGATTGCGCCAATCATAATAAACGAAACAAACAGAAAAAAGGTTGATAGATCTAAAGTCCATGCCATTGAACTAATATTTGCAAGGTTTGCACCGGGGATGATTTGAATAAGATATCCTGCACCAACTATTTTTAATGCTCTTGCAATTATATCAGCAAAATAGAATGTCCCTTGATTTGCTAACAAAATAGATGGAAGATATACAATATACGTTCCAACAAAACTGATTGTCGCAAATATAAAAACGCCAAGAAATGCCATGAACCATAATAACTTATTATATATAACCAATCTCCATGGTTGATTCCATACTATTGAATACAACTGATATAAAGCTTCAAAAGTGTCCTCACCAGTTACAGCAACAATAGCAGGTAGCAAGCAAAGACCAAACAAAAGCGCAAAAAATGTAAGAACCATGAAAAGCCCGAGAAAATAGACAGGTATTGTAAGTAACGTTGTGAACGGAGTTCCTACATGCTTGGCAACCACCTCAACTTTGGGAATCAAATCAACTAGACCAAATAGAGATGGCAATATCAGGCAAAAGATCATTATCGCAATCAGTCCCAATATTGATACATATATGCTTTTTCCATTTTTGACGGAAAATTTGAGGGCTTCTCTCATTGAATAGAAGTCATCACCTCGCAACTCCTCAACAGCAACCTTGCAAACAGTGGTGCTAAACATTAAATATATAAACAGCCAGATAATTGCGCCAATAATCGTTAATAATATTGTTGATAAAGGAAAAGCCATACTTGGTTTTAAAAAGAAAAACATTGGGCATAAGCCGTAATTTCGCCAAAATTCGCCAGCCATTCCACTGCCTGTCAGACTTATATATATCAATAATTCATATATCACATAGCCTAACATAAGACCGAGAAAGTGAATCAGTATTTTTTTACCTTTAAAACCCATTCTTCCAGCATGAAATACATCTCTGAAATCAAAGTAAAGCTTTTTAGTCATTCCGTTACCTCCCGTTGTAAGATAAAACCAGAATTTATATATCACAGCCTCTCATGAATTTATTCGATGTTATATTCTGATTAGTATTATAATCTAACAGACTGAGGGTGTCAATACTTATGCCTAAAACCTGATTATATGAAATTCTTTGTCGATAGTATGCCAAAATGACATTATATCTCAAAAAGCTTGATTTTATATTGTTTATCACATTTAATATTGATTTACAAAAGCTGATTAATAAGCTTTATAGTGTCATAATGGCATTTGTTATAATGCAAAAATGAAAGTATATAGTCATAAATGCTTATAAATAAAGGTTTTTCTATAATGGCATATATATTGCTTATATATTTATAAGTAGATTTTTGTCTATTGGACTATCCGTTTCTTTTGTTAATGGGTAGTGATTTTGTCAATGAGACAAGCATGATTGTTATCTTCCAAACAATCAGCGTTTACATCAAATTTAATTTTTAGATTTCAATCTAATTAGTATTAAGGAGGAATGACTAAATGGCTATAAAACCTTTGAACGACAGAATTCTGGTTAAGCCACTAGAAGCACAAGAAGAGAAGATCGGCGGAATTATAATACCAGATACCGCCAAAGAGAAACCATCAGAAGGTGAAATTGTTGCAGTTGGTCCCGGCAAAGTTGGCGAAAATGGCGAGAGACTGTCAATGACAGTCAAAATAGGCGACAAAGTTCTTTATGGAAAATATTCAGGCACAGAAGTTAAATATGATGGCGTTGACTATTTGATTATGAGAGAAGATGACGTTCTAGCAATAATTGGATAATTGAGGAGGATGACATAAATGGCAAAACAGATTTCTTTCGAAGACGAAGCACGGGCTTCCATTAAAAAGGGAGTTGATATACTGGCAGAAGCTGTCAAGGTTACTTTGGGTCCGAAGGGACGAAATGTAGTTATTGACAAAAAGTTCGGCGCACCCACAATCACCAAAGACGGCGTTACAGTTGCAAAAGAAATCGAGCTTCCCGATCCTTATGAAAATATGGGAGCACAGATGGTTAAAGAAGTTGCTTCCAAAACTAGCGATGTTGCAGGTGATGGAACAACAACAGCGACAATTTTGACCCAAGCAATATATAGAGAAGGTCTCAGAAACGTTACCGCAGGCCGTAATCCAATGAGCCTCAAGAGAGGCATTGATAAAGCGGTTGACGTAGTAACAAAGAAACTTGAAGAACTTAGTATGCCGACAAAAGGCAAAAAAGAGATTGCTCAGGTCGCTGCAATTGCTGCCAACAACGACAATACAATCGGTGATCTCATTGCTGATGCAATGGATAAGGTTGGTAAAGATGGTGTTATAACCGTTGAAGAAGCAAAAAGTATGGATACAACCCTTGAGGTCGTTGAAGGTATGCAGTTTGACAGAGGCTATCTATCTCCATACTTTGTAACTGATGCAGAGAGAATGGAATGTGTTCTTGAAGATGCCTATATTCTTATTCATGAGAAAAAGATCAGTGTTATGAAAGATATGATCCCGTTGCTAGAAAAAGTTATGCAACAGGGAAGATCACTCTTGATTATTGCGGAGGATGTCGAAGGTGAAGCCCTTGCGACGTTAGTCGTCAATAAGATTCGTGGCACTATCCGAGTCGCTGCAGTAAAGGCTCCTGGGTATGGCGATAGAAGAAAAGCTATGCTCGAAGATATTGCTATTCTAACAAATGGTAGAATGATCTCAGAAGAGCTTGGAATTAAGCTAGAAAGTATATCTCTTGCTGATCTTGGTCAAGCAAAGAGAATCGTTATTGATAAAGATAACACAACAATCGTTGAGGGTGCTGGAACAAAAGACAAGATTCAAGGTCGCATCACACAGATCAGGAATCAGATCGCTGAAACAACATCCGACTATGACAAAGAGAAACTGCAAGAGAGACTTGCAAAACTCTCGGGCGGAGTTGCTGTTATTAATGTTGGCGCCGCAACAGAAGTTGAAATGAAAGAAAAGAAAGCCAGAATTGAAGATGCTATGCACACTACTAGAGCTGCTGTTGAGGAAGGTATCCTCCCAGGTGGTGGAGTTGCATTGCTGAGAACATTGCCAGCCCTTGATGAGCTTGTACTTCCAGAAGGAGACGAGCAGATCGGCGTTGAGATTATAAAGCGCGCACTTGAAGAGCCATGCAGACAAATAGCTGAAAATGCAGGCCTCGAAGGTTCAGTAGTTGTTGAAAGAGTAAAGAAAGAAGCAACCAATGTCGGTTATGATGCTCTTGTTGGTGAGTATAAAGACCTTGTTGAAGCTGGTGTTGTTGATGCAAAGAAGGTTATCCGTCTTGCACTCCAAAATGCATCAAGTATCGCAGGTTTGATGCTTACAACTGAGGCTTTAATCGCTGATATACCCGAAGAAGAAAAGACTCCACCTTATCCCGGTGGCGGACCCGGCGCGGGTATGTATTAAAAAATAGTGAAATAAGGCACAGAACGTATTATAAATAACGTCCTGTGATTTTTTGGGTCATATTAGTAAACGGATTTTGATTTTTCCTGTCTGCTATTATGACCCTTTTTATTATCTTAATATCGTATATTGATAAAAAATGATTATTAACAAATTGAAAATAAAGGCATTATACATAATAAATAAATATCGCATGATATTACCTGATGAAAAGATTATCCTTGCAGTATCAGGTGGTCCCGATTCCATCGCGCTTTTGTATCTGATGAATGAATTGCAGGATGAGTTAAAATGCTCGTTTCATATAGCGCACCTTAATCATAAGTTACGTGGCGAAGAATCTGATGCTGATGCACAATTTGTCGTTGAGCAAGCACAAAAACTAAGCATACCAATAACAGTAGAATCAATTGATGTCAAAGAGATGATAACCTCCAAAGAATCATTGGAAAGCGGGGCAAGGCGTATCAGATATGATTTTTATGAAAAAGTAATGTCTGCAACAAAAGCCAATAAAGTAGCACAAGGACATACAGCAGATGATCAGGTTGAAACTGTTATAATGCGCCTTTTGCGTGGTTCAGGTTCACAGGGATTAAGCGGTATCCCTCCTATACGTGATAATAAATACATCAGACCATTAATAGAGATAAACAGAAAAGAGATAGGGGAATATCTTGATAGCATAAATATAACTCCAAGATGGGATTCTTCAAACCTAAGCACTGAATATGAAAGAAACAAAATCAGGCATGAATTATTACCGCTTATAGAAAATGAATATAGCCCAAATATAAGAAATATTCTTCAACAGACCGCTGATATTTTAAGGGCAGATGATGATTTTTTGGCAGATTTAACAAAACAAGCGATGGATCGTTGCATAAAACAGGATAAAAAATCTTTAATAATAAATATACCAATCTTCAAAAATCAACATATGGCAATCCAAAGAAGAATACTTAGATTAGCAATAGAATCATTGCTTGGAGATTTATTAAGGTATGATTTCGATCATATAAAAAACTTACTTGATTTAATAAATAACAGACAATCAGGGAAATCTATAAGCCTGCCAAGAGGAATAATCGTTGAAAAATCATACGAAAATCTTATAATCCGTATGGAAAATGAAATATCAGAAATTGAAGATTATAATTATTTCATAAAAGTTCCCGGTATAACAGATATTCCCAAATTAGGGTTATCAGTGATTACAAAGCTAGAACAGATGGATAAATTTGAATATTCAAAAAATATATATGAAAAGACTTTTGATTATGATAAAATTATTGGAGAGATTTATCTTCGTAGTCGGCGAGATGGCGATAGATTTCAACCATTAGGTATGTCAGGAACAAAGAAAATTAAAGATATTTTTATTGATGAAAAGATACCAAAATCAATTCGTAATAACATTCCTATTCTAGTTGATGGGAATAATATATTATGGATAATAGGTTATCAAATAAGTGACAGAGTTAAGGTAACAACTGAAACAAAAACTAGACTTATCGTAACGGTCAATATAAAGAATCCACTATTATTATAATTGACCGTTACTTATCATAATGAATAATCTACCAAATATTGACAAGATACTCTTTTCAGAGCAGGATATTCTTCAACGAGTCAGTGAACTTGGAAAGCAAATCTCTTTTGAGCATCAAAACAGTGATATTTTACTGATTTGTATATTAAAGGGGGCTTTAGTTTTCACTGCTGATTTGATGAGATGCTTAGAGTTACATGCTGATCTAGATTTTATACAAGTGTCAAGCTATGGAAACAAAACGGAATCTTCAGGAAAAATAAATCTTGTTCATGATATTACAACGAATATAGAGAACAAAAGCATTATTATTGTTGATGATATAATAGATAGCGGATTAACACTATCTTATGTGCAAGATTATATTCTATCAAAAAAACCATCAAGTATAAAAACTTGTGTCTTACTGAATAAACCATCACGTAGAACAAAATATGTAAATGCTGATTATATTGGATTTGATGTGCCTGATAATTTTGTTGTAGGATATGGATTGGACTTCAAAGAACAATATCGAGGATTGAGATATATCGCCAAACTTGATGCCAATATAACTTAATAATGACTTTTAAAAAATAATGTGAAAAAGTTTGTTATTTGGTTATTATGGCATGGTCATTTTTTCTAATTCATCTAACCACAATAAGGCTTCCCGATTTGTTAATCCACACATTTCTTTTGATGGCTTAAGACTAATACAGACTTTGGGGCGTTCTGGTTTGCCAAATAATTTGCATTTATTATCCTGTGTAAGTTGAATACAACGCACTCCTGCAAGTTTCCCGTTTAGCATACCCGGAATCGCAGAAGATATTGATGGGGCAATACAACAAGCACCGCAACCAATTCGACATTCCATAAAATAGTTATCCTTTTATATATTATTCCAAATTAAACACAAAGGGCTTGATAACAGAACGATAAAAGTTCTGACGAAATTCTATGATGCCTTCTTTGGTTGCGTCTGGATGAACTCTATTTGTTAGCAAGGTTACAGATGATTGATATTCTAGGTTGATCCAAATCGCTGTTCCTGTGAAGCCCGAATGATAAAGTGTGCCATCTGGATATATCAACCATCCAATACTACGTGAATCGTTAAGCCCAAGCGTATAATTAGTCGCAATAGCTTTCACAGATTCATTGGAAAGTATATTTTCACCACCGTTAATTAACATAGCAGAATATCTGAGCAAATCAGACGCTGTTGAGAATAAACCCGCATTTCCAGACACACCACCAAGAAAATGGGCGTTTTCATCATGCACTTCCCCCAACACAACGCCTTCACGCCATTTATAATCACGATAATTAGTCATACGCCTTTCAAAGCTGTTTGAATCTTCTGTCCCTGCGCAGTCATTACGTCTGTTTTCAGGTGGATTGAAAAAAGTATCTTTCATTCCTAATGGTGAGAATATTTCTCTTTTTGCGAATTCATCAAGACCGATACCTGTAATTTTTTCTATCATTTTCCCAAGCAAGATATAACCTAGACAACTATATACAACCTTTGTTCCTGTTTCATACTCCAATGGCAAATTGCTGAGATAATCAATAATATTACTATCTTTTGCATCAATATATAGCGGTTTCCATGCAGGTAAACCCGATGTATGAGTTAAAAGATGAAATATATTTATTCCACTTTTTGTAAAATTGGGCAGGTATTTTGATAGATTCTCATTTAATCCTTTTTGGGAAGGGGATAATGCGTTTTTTTCTTTTAATATCATTATTGAAGTAGCGGTTGCAATGGGTTTCGTGAGAGAGGCAAGATCAAAGATAGTATCTTTTAGCATTGGGAGTTTATAGGGAACAATTAGCCTATTGCCATAAGCCTCTATAAAGCCTGTTTTGCCATCTTTATATATCCCCACTACAGCTCCAGGGAATATGCCTCTATCGATACCATCTTGAATGAGTTGATCTATGATTTGTTTGTTAATCTGAGCATCTCCTTAATATTTTTTGCTAAGTTTGCAATAGTCTTTAATCCCAATTCGTCATTTTTGGCATCTCCAACGATTGTTGCCCCAGAATGTGAATATGGAAAGCCATCAGATACCGTTATCATATTTTGCTGAAGAAAAAAAGTATGGATACATTGTAGGGTTAATTCTTGTCCACCGTTTCTAAATGCACCACAAGAGATGCCTCCGCCAACTTTACCTGCCATTTCAAATGCACTATTATATGCTCTGAGTGGAACACAACGATCCATCATCACTTTTGTTTGTCCGTTTATAAGACCAAAATATACAGGCGAACCAATGATTAGACCATCACACCAACGCATAGCTTCGATGATTTCAGTCATATAATCATTAAATCTACATTTGCCAGTTTTTGTGCAACTCCAACAGCCAATACAGGGATGTATATCTTTATTTGCAAGAGATATATAGCGAATTTCTGAACTATCTTTACTAAGTATATCAAGTGCATATTGAACAGAATAAGATGTGTTACCATTCTCATTAGGACTACCAGATATTCCAAGTATTTTCATAAAGTTTAATCCTTGTAAGAATTTTTATTTACCACCAAGGCACAAAGGCACGAAGCAGGAAATAAGATTGAAAATTTAATGTTGCAGAAAAGGAATAGCCCGCTGATTTTCGCTGACTACGTAACGCTGATTATCACTGATTTTTTAAAAGAATGGATAACTTATTCATTACTGGATGATTTATAGCCCGCTGATTATCACTGATACATTTGTGAAAAATGTAATATTAGAGATTTAATTTCTAACGTTGCATTTTTGTAAAATTAACAACAAGAAAACTCTTTATTTATAATATATTGTTATCTGATTTTATCTTTTTAGAGATCAGAGTCAATCAGCGTTACGTAGTCAGCGAAAATCAGCGTGCTATTCCTTTAACAACAAGAAAACTCTTTATTTATAATATATTGTTATCTGATTTTATCTTTTTAGAGATCAGAGCCAATCAGCGTTACGTAGTTAGCGAAAATCAGCGGACTATTTCTTTCTTGCAACGTTAAAGGATTTAATCTTTAATACCTTGTGTGACTTTGTGTTTTAGTGTCTTTGTGGTTCATTCTTATATCGAACTGACGTGAGTTATTTAAGATCAGTTCTCTGAAATGGATTAACGATATTAGCTGCAATATTCTTTATATGAGAGCTAATACGTTTTAGGTATCTTGAAAGCAAGACATATATTACAGCATGAACATTTTTTAGATCGGGTTTAAGCGACATATACACAAATATTTTATCACATTCTTTGCCAATTTCCAACTGCATTTCCATAACTTTTTTGGCTTTTTGTATGTCTCCATATTCGTTTGCTTCACGAGTAAGGGCAAATATTTCTAGTATTTGTGATTCTATGTTTTCCAGAAGTTCCAACCCTTCACTACCAACAATAAATTCTGTTGGACAAATATCCAGCAATTCATATATACTCTTTGAGTAATCCCCAATTCTTTCTATATCTCTAACCGCATCAGTAAGGACTATTGTTGCAGCAACATCTTCTTTTCTGCTGTTAAGTATGAGATGCTTTATTGCTTTTTGACGCACATCAAGTTCCATATCGTCTATTTCTTGATCTATTTCGTAAATATCGACATTTGATTCCTTACAGCTTGTAACTATTTCCATCGCAGCTTTGAATATGAATTCCGCTTTATTAAACATCTCATTTGCTTCGTCCATAGCTTGCTTGAGAAGGTCTTCTTTCTTAAAAAGTTCTAAAATTTCCTTAAGCATATCGTTTTTACCTCGTAAGCAAAATTAGCAAGCCCGGTATTATAAAAAACATTGTAATTACATAAATAAAGGCATATTTTTTGGATTTTGTAGAGAATTGAGCAAGTTTTTTTGCAAGCGTTATTGGCACTATTCGTAGTGGATACCATATACACGTTCCTAATATATTAAAACACAAATGAACAAATGCAACGGTAATTGCCAGTTTGCTACCTGTAACTAATGACGCAAGAATGGCTGTTATTGTTGTTCCAATATTTGCCCCAAGAGTATAAGAATATATTTGTTCTATTTTGAGTATACCCGTTCCAACCATAGGGACTACCAATGAAGTAGTTGCGGAACTGCTCTGAACTGCACTTGTGAGGATTGCACCTACACAGAAGCCTCTTATAGGGGTCTTGAAAATGTATGTATCAAAAAGACTTTCTACCCTTCCCATTATGGTTGCTTTCATGAATTTCACCATATATAATAATGCTAAAAATAATGTAGCCAATGAAAATAAGAGTGTAAAAATAGATAATACAATATTTAAATGGTTAGTAGTGAATAGTGAAAGAATCGAAGGAAAAATTGTTTCATAGAGTAATTTTATAAAAGGTTCTACGATTATTTTTAACGGACTTGGAAAAATTACGCCTTCTGTATGTATAAAAATATCTGCCAATTTCTCTGATATAATTTGAAGGATACCTTTTCCTATAAATATTTGTGTAATTAAATGTAATGGTAATAATAGGATTACAGATAAAATATTAAAAAAGTCGTGAACTACTCCTGCTGCAAATGCCCTTTCAAATTCTTGCTTTCTGGTTATGTGTCCCATTGATACAAATGTGTTTGTAATTGTAGTGCCTATATTTGCACCCATAACAAAGGGAATTGCGTTTTGAATTGTTATTGTTCCTGCTGCCACCATCCCAATAAGTATTGAAGTTGTGCAAGATGAGCTTTGAACAATGCTTGTAGATAATAAACCTATAAAAAGACCGATAAATGGATTCGATGTTGTTGCAATAAGCTTTTCTGCAAATCCTTTCCCTAATCCCTTAAAAGCAGTCCCCATCAATTCAATACTTATAAAGAACAAATAGAGAAAAAAAAGGAAAAAAATCAAGTTTAATATTGAGCTATATTTTTTTAGTGGATGGTTATTCTCCATCTATTACCCCAATGGTTTGTTTATTTTTTTTATGCCTAAAATGTTAAGGCTTGTTAATATTATCTTAACAATTTATTAACATAAGATCAATAAAAAAAGCCACAAGCATATATTAAAATGTATTATACTTGTAGCTTTTTATTAAATTCTATCTATTCGATTACACTATCAGAACCATCTTCTATCTTATGTTTGATTACCTTACCTAAAACCATGAATATTATATCTTCGCAAATATTCGTTGATAAATCTGATATGCGCTCTATATTAGTCGATATTCTAATTAATTGAAATGCTCTTTCAATTGTAGTTGGTTCAGAACTCATAAAGGTAACAAGCTCACGAAGTATTTGATCTCTTAGCGAGTCAACTCCACTATCCCTAATAACTATATCATAGGCAAGCTCAACATCCTCATTGATGAAGGCAGTTATGCTATCTTTTAACATATTAATCGCTATTTTAGCCATTCTTGGAATGTCAATTAATGGTTTTATAGAGGGTCTTTCTATCAGGAAAAGCGCACTTTCAGCGATATTAACAGCATGATCAGCGATCCTTTCCAGATCATTATTAATCTTTAATATCATAAGTATCGTTCTTAGGTCTTTGGCTCTTGGTTGAAATTGAGCAATAGATGTAATACAAAGTTCGTCTATTTCTAACTCAAACTGATTAGCTTTTGGTTCATCTTTTTCTATGATTTTTGCTAATATTTCTCTATCTTTGTCAAGAAGTCCGTTAAGAGTATCTTCAATCATATTCTCGACTAGACCAGCGTATTCGACCAATTTTTTCTTTATGTTTGTTATTCTTTCAGATAGCATTTCTGTTCAACCTATGATTTATTTTGTAATATGTATAAACGAAATGTGCAATAAATTTTTATTTTACGCATAAATTTGCAATTATTCTACTTTAATAACAAAAGAAGAGCAAGATTTTTTTATGTTGTGTTGCCTAAACTTTTTGGTAAGATAATAGTGAATTTTGTTCCTAATCCATAACTACTATCAACGTCAATTTTGCCATTATGAAGAAGCACAATATGCTTAACGATTGAAAGCCCAAGCCCAGTTCCGCCAAGCTTTCTAGACCGTGATTTATCTACAACATAAAATCTTTCAAATATACGATTTAGATGTGATTCGGGTATCCCTATACCTGTATCCTGTATTTCTATAATGATATTATTATCATTTTGCTTTAGGGAAATGTCGATATATCCTTTTTCTGTGTATTTAATGGCATTTTCCAGCAGATTTATCAACATCTGCTCTATTTTAAATGGATCTCCTTTTATTATTGGTATATTTTCTTCTGGATTAAAGTTTATCTCGAGATTTTTTTCTTTTGCTTTTTGCTCAAAAATTTTCAAAACATCGTCTATTAATATATCTAATTTTACTTCTTGTAATTCAAGGGCAACATCTTTACCCTCAAGTTCAGATAATAGCAATAAATCTTTGACTATGTTAATTAACCTATTGGTATTTCTTAATATAATATCAAGATAATGCTTGCCATTTTCTGTTACTTCACAATCAAGTGATTCAGCAAAACCCTTTATTGACGTAAGAGGAGTGCGAAGCTCATGTGAGAGATTAGCAATAAAATCACGTTTAATTTTTTCAAGATTCCTGATCTCTGTAATATCGTAAAGTGTAATAACTATCTCTTCCTTATTTTTTAGAAAATTAGCACCACAAAGAAATACCTTATCTTTGAGAGATATCTCCTCAATAAAATTGTTTTTCTCTTTTATTGTTCTTTCTACAATTCCGCCAAAATTGGGATCTCTAATAATTTCCCAATAAAATCTATTTTCTGCAGAAATTATATTAAATGTTTTTCTAAAGCCATCATTATATAATAATACTTGTCCTTTGTTATTAAGAACGAGCACGCCTTCTTGTATAGATGATAGAATAATGTTAAGCTCTTCTGTTCTTGCAGATAAGTCATTAAATATCATTCTCATTTTTTCTACCATAAGATTAAAGCTATATGCAAATTCTCTTAAACTTCCTTTTTCGCCTATGGTAACTTTTGCGCTAAAATCTCCAGAAGCCAATCTCTTTGTTAATTCATTCAGGTTATTAATCTCTTTACCAGTTGTAATCGATATAAGTATTGCAATTATAAATGAAAAAATTATCGATATTGAAATTCCAAGAATAAACAGAGCTTTTCCTTTATCCATTGAGATCGTAAGGGTAATGTAGGTTATAAATACCATCACAATTAGACCAATAAGTATTCTTTTGAGAAAAAACCATCTCATTAGGAAAATCTCGCAATTTTATCTAAGAATTGATTAAAAGAACATATTAGGAAAAGAAGGTTAGAATATGAAATAGAGAAGAAATTATGCAACGATAGCATAAGCCTCATGATATTTATATGAAGTTTAAAGATTTTAGTATTAATTATCTTCGTCTGAATTTTCTTGGTTACCATCCTCTGGTTTTATTTGAAAATTATCACCAAGCTTTGGGGTTTTGTCAATATTTTTACTTTCCTCATGTGTTTCTTCATAAACTTCATTATATTCAGACGTTGTAAATAATTCATCTAACGGAAGCCAAAATATTGCAAAAGCAACAATTATTGGTATCCAGTCTATAAAAGATAATGGTTTTGTGCCAAAAATTTCATTTAGCTGATATATGTAAACAATAGAAAGATGAGAAATTAAAATAACGATTGCCAAAACTAACATTAACCTGTTTCCAAATATTTTATTAAATAGACCTCTGTTATTTGCACGACAGCATTGAAAAGCAAAAGCTAGTTGAGATATTACCAAAATACTCATTGCAGCGGTATTGGCACGGTCCTGATTAGCAAATAAATCAGCGGGGCCTAATGAGAAAGCATATATAATTATAGCAAATATTGAAGCCAAAATTCCTCTTATAAAAACATTTGCCTTTAGCTCATTGCTGAATACCTTACTGTAAGAATAAGTGCTATCCCCCAAGGCATTTCCAGATATTGGATTTGCCATAATACCAAAAGCTGGTATGATTCCACCGGCAAAATTTATCCATAAAACCTGCAAAAAAGACAATGGTGGAAAATTAAAGTCATTCCAAATTCTATTGATAATAAAGGCAATAATGATTGTAAAGGCTGTCGCTATACTACCAGAAAGAAAATAACGCAGTATTCTCTTTGCATTCTGTAATGTATTTCTTGTTCCTTCGATAGCTTTTACGGCAGTGCTAAAACTATTATCCATTATCACAATATCAGAAGCATTGATAGTAACCGATGAGCCTGTTTTACCAGCAGAGATACCAATATTTGCTTCTTCAATAGCATCAACATCATTTGCACTGTCGCCAAACATTGCTGTAATTTGCCCTGTTTCTCGCAAAGTTTTAATTATACGAGTTTTCTGCGAAGGTGAAATATCTGAATAGACTGAGAACCTATCTTGAATATCAAAAAAGGCTTTATCGTCAAGTGTATCAAGCTCTTCACCAGTCAAAACCTCCGCTTCACCCCTTGCAATACCTACATCTCTTGCAAATCTTAATGCTATCTCTTTACATTCGTCTGTTATAATTATCGGTTTTATTGAATTAATCAGGCATTTTTTAACCGCTGACTTTGTATCTGGTCGGGGATGATCAGTAAGTCCCATCATTCCTATAAATATCATATCTTGCTCAAGTTCTTCTGCAAGGAAATTCTTCGGTTCTCTATCTAGCTGATAAAATGCAAATGCAATCCCTTGTGCATGATCTCTAGCAAAGCTACGATTTACAGACCTAATAGCCTTTACTCTATTTGTATTGAGAATTTGCTCGTATCCATGTAATTGAATATCAGTGCATACATCAATAATATTTTCAACAGAGCCTTTCGTAAATATAAAAAGTTCACCATTACTATCTTTGAATATTATAGACATCCTTTTTCTTTCAGGATCATAAGGAATTTCACCAATTTTTTTAAGTGTAAGTGCTATCTCATCTTTTCTTATTCCGTTCTTCATTGCGGTTAATATTAGTGCGCCTTCGGCAGAATCTCCCTCGATAATCCATCCTTCGGGAGAATTTCGCACATCAGTATTTGTGCACATACACGCCGCAGTCAATAATAATGGCAGATCAACACATTTTGACTCTTCCGTCTCAATTTTTGTATCTGCATCATAAATGTCATCTTCAATATCAATAATCTCGCCATCAACAAATATCTTAGTGACATTCATTTGATTTTGAGTCATTATACCTTTTTTATTACTACATATTAACTCTACATCTGCTAATTTTTCTGCACCCGGTAGATTTCTTATTATTATATTGTTTTCATTCAATTTTTTCATGCCAATTGCAAAAGCCATAGTAATTGCTTCTATCAGCCCAACAGGCCATGCAGACATCAAAAGACTCATTCCTACCATGACACCATCAAGCAAATTAAGGTCTTCATTCAAAAATATAATTCCTGCCCCGATTATTGCAGAAAGAACTATACATAAAATTGAATACCAGCCACTATTTCTGGATAATACAGTTTCAAATATTGAGCGCTGAATTACTGATGTTTCTGCAACTGCTTCAATGCCTGCTTGGGTTTTCTTACCTGTTGCTATTACAATCGCTTTTCCTTTACCAGAAACAACTATTGATTTCATAAAGACCATATTATTACGTTGATGTAAAGGCACATTTTTATCAATTATAATTGCCTCTTTTTTTACGGTGCCTTTTAAGTATGTTATTGCAGATTCATCAATAATCAGATGATTAGCTTCAATAACACGCCCATCAGCGGGGATTTGATCTCCTCCCTCAAAGTAAATAATATCCCCAGGAACTAATTCTGTTACCTTCACTGAAATTATATGTCCATTCCTCAAAACTTTGGCATATATAGCATCTTTGGCGATCTTTCTAAGGGAATGAAGATTAATAAACGATTTTGTCTCTTGTATAATACCTATAATCAAATTGATAATTAAAAATCCAGATGTTACAATACCTGTAATTAATAATTTCGGCTCATTAGTATTAGTCCATGTAAAGACCAAAAAAGCTATAAATAGTAGCATAATTGGAAACATCGAACTTACAAGTAACCGTAAAATTATAGATGATATTGGTGTTTTCTGGTTGTCGTTCAATTCATTGTAATCATAGGCAATAAGGCGTGATTGTGCCTCTTTATTGCTTAAGCCCTGCTCTACATCAGTTTTTAATTCATGTGCTATTGAATCAATTTCTAGTGCGTGCCAAAGAAAATGGGATTCCATCTTCCAGTCCCTCAATTTTATAGTGTTTTGTTTTAAGTGGATTTAAAATTAGATAATAATGAAGGCAAAATCATACCAGCTGATTTTAACATATCATTAACAATAAGATCAACAGAAAAAAGCTAATTTTTTTTAGGAATTGAAAATATTTTTATACACCTCTTTGATTTGGATCCCATATATATTTATGTATCTGTAACTGAAACCTGACTTTTAATTTGTCCTCAAGTATCCAATTTACAGCTTTTGAAGGCTCTAACGATCCAAATACTGTTGATATAAGAATTTCTGATTGTATTTGAGATTGATACTCTTTCAATATACTTTTCATCCAGTTATAATCATTTCTGCTGTTAAGAACAAATTTAATTTGATCTCTATCTGTCAAGTATTTTAAATTATCCCAATAAATATGATCTGACATTCCACTGTCGGGGCACTTCAAGTCCATTATCTTTATAACTTTTGGTTCTATGTCTTTTATGCTTATACTACCATTTGTCTCAAGTAAAACTTCATATTTGCAATTGAAAAGCATATCTATTAATCTATTTATTTCATCATATTGTATTAAAGGTTCTCCACCTGTAATCTCAACTAATGGGCAATTAAAAGATTTAACAACAGATATTATAGTATTAATATCCATATCAGTTCCAATTTCATAGGCGTATTTTGTATCACAATATGAGCATCTGAGATTACAGCCAGATGTCCTAATAAATACACAGGGCAAACCTGAATATGTTGATTCTCCCTGAATACTATAAAATATTTCACAAACATTCATGATATTTTGCCTTCTACTTCGTCAGTCAAATTGAATCCACCGATAAGTTTGCGACCATTCGCAAAAATTTCACCATTTTTTATCTCAAATTCACCAAGAGATGCTGATTTTAATGTTGTGACAATAAGTGGAAACTCCCTTTTAAGCCCACGTTTGCGTATTTCGGCAAAAAGCGGTTCATTTTCGCCTTCTATATCTTGAAGTTCCTTTAATGATTTATTTTTTCGCTTTGTTGTCCATTGATCCCACAATGGTTTGGTTTGATCGTCATAAATGCTAAATTCGCAGTAAGTAATGGCTGGACCTGCATCTAATTCTGGTGTTATTAGGTGCATCATCACACCTGTTTTTTTTGCCTTTTCTTCCATTAATTGCCAAATTACTTCCTGCCAAGTTCCCTTTGGACCACCCGGAAGAGCAGGATGAAGGTTAATCATTTTATATTTATTGCATATATCCGCGTTGGTAATAAGCATATATCCTGCAAGGACAATCATATCAGGATCATAACCCGATAGTTTTTTTATTATTTCTTCATCATATTTTTTTCGCCACTCTATAAGTGATGGTGAGGCATATCCAAGTCTGTTTGATTCATTGAGAGCCTTTTTGCGTAGTTGTGGATCAAAGTTTCTATGAGATAGGCATATTACTTTTAACCCGAGATTTTCTGCGTAATCAATGAATGTGTCGCTCTCAAGTTTCTCACCCTTTTCCCTTGTAACAAAGACGAATGATATATTTGCATTGATATAACCGTTTTTTATTTCATTATAAACGACTCTAAGCAAATCGATTGCCGCTTCATCTCTCCCACTTGAAAACCACCCTATATTAAACATGACTATCCCCTTTTTTGTTTTATATTATCGATATATTTTCTTAAAAATTCCTTGTCAGGATAATTTTCTCTGCCATAACCAGTAATACTTATTGCAGATGTTTGGCTTGCCAGATTTCCACATAATTCAAGAGGTAAGCCTAATAACATACCTGCAATAAATCCAGCAGAATAGACGTCACCCGCACCTGTCTTATCAACTACTTTTTCAACTTTTGTTATTGGTATTAATATGTCATCTTCTTTGGTAACGATCCTTGAGCCATGTTCAGACATCTTGCAGACAACAATTTCTGTTCCACATTCAATAATCTCTTTTATGCCTATTTGATAGTCTTTTTTTGTTATTAATTCTATCTCTTTTGATGTTGCAAATAGGATATTTGTGTGTTGCAATATCTTATAAAGCCTATTCATACCGAGTCTGCTGTATATTTCACCGGGGTCAAAAGCAACCTTTGTTTCCGTCATATCTTGGCTTATAAGCTTTTCCTGATGAAATATAATATCATCATTGCAAAATGAAGAAAGATAGAGAAATTTACTGCTTTTGGCATAATTAATATCAGATTCACATATTGAAATTGTATCGTTACATGCAGGGAATACGATATTTGCTCTTTCGCCATTTTGATCTAATAAACATAGGCAGGTTCCGCTATTTCCTCCTCGTTGAATATGGCTTGTGTCAACATTTTCCATGCTTTGCAGAAGCAGATTGCCTAGCTCATCGTTACCAACTTTGCCAATAAATCCACATCTGAATCCCATTCTTGCAAGAGCAACAGCAGTATTTGCAGATTGTCCCCCACCACTTTTGCCTGTAATTTTTGCATATTTTTCGGCGTTTCTTATTACTTGATCTCTTTCCGATTCAGTTCCTATTCTTTCTCCACCTAAGAACAAATCAGAAACTATATCTTCTAGTCGTTTGTTTGGCATTATAGAATAAAACGTATCGACATTTAGCGCGCCGAATCCAATAAAATCATATCTATATGTTTGCATAATTTTTTATTTGTATAATTGGCATTTAGAATTAATAGTTCACTTAATTAAAGCTTATACAATTTGGTCATTAAATTTTAGCAGTGATTGTATAATATTTCAAGATCAAGAAAGTATGATATGCTATATTAATTTAGTAGGTTAAAAGAATTATCTATTAAAATATGCTCTATACAAACAATATAAAAAAGATGGATAGAGATATATAAAAGAAGATAATAAAATGGAGCAAGTAAGTATTGAGTCTTTCGCTTAATAATGTGTCCATTTTTTAGGGTAGGCCGGTTTTAGATCGAGCTTCAATCAGATTGAGGCTATTTTATTGACATAAAAATTATGCTTGGGATTTGTTAATGATTGTTGATTTATCATGGAAATAATATTAATATGATATTAAGTTATGATAAAACTTAACTTACAAAAAATTTTCTCAAAAAAATTCTTTAATATAAAAAGCGTCTCCTCAAGCGGAAAACTTCTGCGGATATGTAAGGAACGCTTAAAGTAAAATAGCCATTGAATATTCTGTAAATATCAAAATTTAGGTAAAAAATGAATAACCAATAATTTTAAACAGATATTTTAGCTAGAAGTCCAATATCTGCAAGGCATTTTGCCAAAATAGTTTTTCTTTTATATCTTCTGGAGCATCAAGCACCTGCATTTTTAATAATGACGGATTGGCATAATTAAATGGTATTCCTGTTCCAAATGCCAGCTTTGATGAACCTAATTGTTCAATTAACTTGGGAATTTCACCTTGAAGAACAACGCTAAGCCTTGATATTTCAATTAGGAAGTTATATTTCCTCATATTGCCGTTTTTTGCCCAGCTTTCAAATCCACGACCACTTAATATTATAAATCTAGACTCTGGATTTGCTTTCATAGCAGACTCAACATCAAATAACGGTGTATCACTAACATTATCAAGCCAATGCCGTTGTCGTCTGTCCTCCATGCGTATCGGAATAGATATTGCCATCTTCATTTCAGTAGCCAGATTTATCATCTCAATACCTTCACCTTCATATAACTTGTAATTATGATATTGTGGCAACATTCTGATCCCAGACATCGCATATTTCTCTTTACATTCCCTTAGATCATCTTTCCAGCAGGCATATTTCGGATTTAGCGTTGCAAAAGTGATAAACCTATCTCTATGGTTTTTTGCAGAATCATATAATTCCATATTTCCATTATGACAGTTCCGATAAAAAATTGCATTTATAGACGAAACCATCGCCTTATCTATACCATTTTCGTCCATCAATCTTAGTAATCCATCAGCGGTATTATGCCGAAGTTGACGAAATGGCCAATGTCCGATATAAGTATTTACATCAATAATCAAGATTAGACCTTCTTTTTATCAAGAATCGATTGCATGTTTTTCCAAAATATCATTTCTCTCTGCAAAACGGTTAATTTTGCGCCAAGAATCTTCCCTACTCCACCTTCCATCGTCATATCAGTTCCAAATAAAAGTCTTTCTATTCCAAGTTCTCTGACAGCCATTTCTATTATTCCTTCGTCTATGACACTTCCACTAGTATCAAGATATACATTCGGACTGTTTTTTAGTGACTTTATCGCCCACTCCCAATCTCCGCCTCCGCCGATATGTGCCTCAATTAGTATTGCGTCGGGATATTCTTTCGCTAATTCTGCAAAATCGCCAGCATGTGATAGATTTGGCTGATTTTGTGCTTGCGGTGGGTCTGTTAGATAACCCGCATGTATTAAAATAGGTATGCCAAGCGCAATAGATTTTTCCACAACGGGATAGACTATCGGATCGGAACACTTAAACTGATTGTATAACTTTATGCCCATCATGCCATTTTGCATTACACATCTATCAATTTCGAGCAAAGCTTCTTCCCAATCCGCAGGATTTACAAAACAATAGCCCAATATGCGATTGGGATAGTGTTTCATACAATCCAAAACATCATTATTGCATTCTTTGACCTCTTTTGGATTGGGCATACCTTTCATAATTGGGATTGAGCAACATAGTTTATCAATACCGAGTCTATCAGCTGCATCAATAATTTTGTCATTATCATCCCAGCCCCAGTTTTGCCTTTTCCCGTTGACGTGCATGTGGCAATCTATCTTCATAATTTCCTATCATCCTATAATCTGCAAAAATCCGCCAAATCCGCTTAATCAGTGTTCTATTTTTATGCCTTGCCATCTGATCCAAAAACATCAATTAATCTTTCGCATTCATACTCAAATGCTTCACGAATCTTGTCTATGAATGAAAAATACGATGCCTTTTCTGATTTGGCTTCCTCAAACAATCTTTTTGTTGACTCAGTTGCTAGATTAGTGAATATATTAATTTTACTAATTCCACCCGAAACCGAAGAACGAAATTGCTCATCAGACAAACCCGATCCGCCATGTAAGACCAATGGAATATCAGTGCGTTTCTTTATCTCTGCAAGCAATTCAAGATCAATCTCAGGCTCGCCCTGATAATGACCGTGTGCTGTGCCGATAGCGATTGCAAGCATATCAACGCCTGTCTTTTCAACGAATATTTCCACAACATCAGGATTGGTAAAGCCCTCCCTTTTTGCACCAAAGCTTTGATAATTATGCCCTGATCCGACTTGACCGAGTTCTGCCTCAACATTTACACCGACAGCATGAGCCATACGGACTACCATTTGTGTATTGGCGATATTTTCCTCAAGAGTCAGCTTTGAGCCGTCATACATAACGTCTGTAAATCCAAGTTTGACCGCTTTTACGCAATTCTCAAAGCTATGTCCATGATCGAGGATTAACGAGATAGGCACTGTTGCTTCCTCTGCCATAGCAAGTGTATGATTTACCAAAGCCCTTGCATATGGACGATCCAGCATCCCTGACCAGATTCCTATTATGCCCGAAGAACGCTTTTTCTCCATAGCAGAAATTAGCCCCTGCGTTCCCAATGGCTCAACTATATCAAAACACCCGATCCCATAACCTTTTTCCTGAGCCTTCTTTAATTCGCCCAAGATGGATACTAAAGGCATCTATGTTACTCCTTTTCTTATCGAATAAATAGTGGTTATAATTATTTATAAACTAAGATTCTATCTTGGTTTCATAAACCTATGTTTTTCAAAATGCCAATTTAGAATATGGGCTACAAAATCGCTATCAGTTCCACTGCCAAGGCGCGATAACTCTTTCCTATCCTTATAGATCAATATTTCTCAACTTTCTTCAGATGTAATGATGGATATTTAGGATCTGATTTTAGAAACTCAAAATTTTTGTCCACTAGTTTTTGAATTGTGAGAGGTAGTCTATTATAACATTCATGAAAAGACAAATTAGCAAGATTTTTCATAACTCTTTGCACTTGTTAGATTGGAAATCGGCTATTGCCTGATTGGCAAGATCATCTAATTTTTTTAATTTGACATCATTCTCAAATTACTTATTCCTCATTTGAGCATCTAATTCATCAAGCCACTCTTTGAAACGAGCAATTTTATTTGGCGAGAGTTTTAGGACTGCTTACTCAATTTCTTAAATTGTATGCATATTTCCACCTTATCTAATTTAAATTATTTTTCTACATCAAGGACGTAAATTTTTATAATTACACTATATCTCAAAATATAGGCTTTGTCAAGCAATAATGCCCTGCGCCAAGCATAATTTTTATGCACAGAACAAAAAATAAAGCAGAAATTTGTATTATATAAAACAAAGGTATGACACATTGTTTATGAAGTTATTCTTTGATCATTGAGCAAATCCAAACCAGAGTTAATGTGTCATAAATAAATGTATATCTAAAATTATTTTAATTGGCATTAGACATAAATAGATTAATTAGGCTAGAAATAGTTTTATATTATTTCACTTTTATTAAAAAAAGAATTATTTCCTCTCTGTGGGAAAGTTTTAAGGGTAAAGAATTTATTATATTTCGTTAGCATTAGCCAAATTATGACGATTGATAACGGATTTCAGATAATCACGTCCAATGCAAATACGTTCTTCTAATTGATCAATATATGGGATTTTTTCATATTCATCGGGATCAGGAAGCTCACCATTGATAATACGTTTTTGACATTCCCAAGTTATTTTCATTACTCTGGCGAATTCCTCGCATGTAAGGTCTGGATGAAATGAAAGCCAATCGGGCATGAATACATTATAATCGAAAAACCACTTATGATCTTCAATAGATATGGGTAAATCAGGTGAATATTCTGCCAAGATAGGCAGAATCGCCTCCCAATCCAGCGCTCCCATGCCTGCTGGAACTGTCTGCCTGCGATAACCTTTGTCAGTAAAAAATGTAATGGCATCTTTTGTATGTGTAAGATGTGTATATGGTGCAGAACGTTTGACAGCAAAAACTGGGTCTTCTGCATGACAAAGGACATTTGCAGTATCCAAGCATATACCTGCTATATCTGCCCCAACACTTTCTATAAGCCTAACAAGCTCAAATGTTGTCGTATCTCCATGAGTTTCAAGGTTTATCCTGCTTCCGTTCTGTTGTAATATTGATCGTAATTTGCTTATTAATCCTGCCGAATCAGCGAGATGCTGAGTCCATGCTACAGGATGCTCATAGCGCTCATTTCCTCCTCCTAAAGAGCTATGTAATTCATGCCATCCGCATTTTGCAGATATTTCAATCTCTTTCGTTAGGTTTTCTATATGATCATCAATAGAAGCATTAATAAGATAGGGATTACATGTAGAAATTGATACATAGGTATATAGATTCAAATTATCAGCATAAGCCCGAATCTCCCTGAGTTTTCCAATATCAAGATCACCAGAAAGCCATCTTACTCCACCGAACAAAACGCCTTCAAGATCATGATCATTTACATAATCTAAAATTTGAAAGGGGTTAAGATTCAAACAGCTAATTGTAAAGGAGTCAAGACCAACTCGCATATTTTATCTCCTTATTGCCATTCTTTAGGCTCTATAGGAAGTGTTATTACTTTTTTTTCCTCTGCAGAACGATAAGAAGCCTCAGCAACCTCAACAGTTTTTCGACATTCACGTCCACTTGTGATTATATTTGCCTCTTCACCTCGCAGGCTTTTCACCCATTCTGCTATACACCTTTCGTGTCCGCTGTATGTTTCACTTTCAACTTTAACAAAGCCTGTTAGGACCTTCTCGCCATATTTGGAGATTGCAGCCTCGTTTGATTTGTCATGTAATCTTACATAAGTTCCACGACTTGTCATGAAATATGCCTCAGCTTTTGTTCCACAAACCTGCACCATTTCATAGCATAACGAATTTTCGCCATAATGAGATCTTGTCCACCAGTTTATAGACAATTCAGCGAGTGCGCCCGATTTCATTTTACCGATGATGACACCTAGAAATTCGCCTTCCATTCTTTCAGGTATAATTTTAGTCATACAAGTTACACTGTCAAATTCTCCATCATACCATCTTAAAGCATCAATCTGGTGTGTAAGGCAACTCATTATTGCCCCTCCACCGATGCCATCACGAGTTTTTGCCCATGACATTCCCGTAAATGGAACGTCTTGATTATGCTCAAGTTTCCAGAAAAATATTTCGCCTAATATGCCCGAATCAACGATCTCTTTTAATGCCACCCATTCTCCATGATAACGCCTATCATGGCATACAGTAAGACTAACATTCGCTTTTTCGCAGGCTTCTATCATCCGATCACATTCCCAGATATTGCGTGCCATTACTTTTTCGACAAGAATGTGTTTTCCTGCGTTTGCAGAATCAATAGTTGCTGGCATGTGAAGATTATGTGGTAAAATAATATCGACAGCATCAATATTATCATCATCTAGTATATCATGATAATCTTGGACAATTTGCACATCTGCACCAAGCAATTGATGTATAGCTTCAAATCGTGCTGGATTTGGTTCTGCAACCTTGATAACATTGCATTTATCTCGTATTTTCATATATGCAGGCGCATGAGCGCCAAGTATCCCACCACCACCCAAAATACCAATGTTTGGTTTGTGTTCCATAATTTTGTTCCTTTCATATCAAAGTTATTATCTTTATATCTTTTATATAAAAATCTTTGTTATTTCATCAGTTAAATAGATTGGAAGTGAATATTTATCAAGCCAATCTTCAATGATTAACCCCTTTTCTTTTTCAGTAACCTTGCCTATTTTCGAGCATTGGATACCATTTTGATTTATCGCATTTATAATATCATCACTTTTTGATGGATCAGCAATTATAAGCAATGCACCAGAAGCTATAGCACCAATTGGACCTATATTAAACTCATTACATAAGGTTTTAGATTCTGAAAATACATGAATTTTGTCTTTATAAATAGTAATACCAACTTGAGAGCATTGAGCTATTTCATGCAATCCTGTCGCTAGACCGCCTTCTGTTGGATCGTGCATTGCATTAACACCACCAACATCATTGGCGATCATGGCTTCTTTCAAAACTGATATTCCGGGGGTTTTCAAAAACTGCTTTGCTTTTTCAATATATTGCTGTGAATATCCACGCTGTAATAATATGCTTTCACATTCACGAGCTATAATGCTTGTGGCTTCTATCGCAATGCCTTTTGTAAGGATTATATCATCACCAACTTTTGCTCCAGAGCTGGTTACAAGCCTATCTTTCCTTACTTGTCCTAGCATCTGCCCTATCAGAATAGGACGGTCAAGCCCATAAGTAATCTCTGTATGTCCTCCGCATAATGTTATATTGAAATGTTTGCAGGCATTTGTTATCTGTGAGAATATTTCCCTTACCAATTGTTCTGTAGTTTTCTTTTCAGGTAGGAGAGCAGTTACAAGTAGCCATTTCGGAATTGCTCCCATAGTTGCTATATCGTTACTGCTAATACAGATGAGATACCAGCCTATCTCATCTGTTGCAAACGTTATCGGATCAGTTTTTGCAACAAGATAGTTATCGCTATCAAAGTCAATAACTGCGCAATCTTCACCGACTTTTGGTCCAACGATCACGCTGGGGTCATTAATTTTATAGCTGGATAATAGTGACCCTAGCAGACTGGGGGGCAGTTTCCCTATGGGTAAAAAATCTTTCATTTTTTTATTAAATCAAAGGCAATTTTACAGGTTGACCAGTTTCATAGCATTGCAAGGCACCGAAGGCGATCTCATGGCTCAATATTGCGTCATCAAGGTTCGCATGTGATTCTTTATCAGATAATATACACTCAACAAAATGATCTATCTCGCCTTGAAATGGGTGATGTGTAACATCTGCAGAATCGGGCAATATTGTCGGTATCTCAACCCAGCCATTTTGCCCCGGGAATTTGTGCGACCAAATACGATTATTTTTTATTGAGCCTTTGTCGCCAAATATTTCAATGGGGAATGTATATGGCATAATTGAATCAAAGTTGACAGACACCTTACCAAGCAAGCCGTTTTCAAACTTTATCAACATGATCTCGAATCCATCATATTCTAACTTCGGTGCGTTATTTTTCCATATTCTTTGATAGTAATCGTATTCAATATCAGAACCTTTGCGCCATCCGCCTGAATAGGCAAAAACCTCTATTGGTTTTGCGGATTCAAACTCACCTTTTCCTGCAAACCATCTGGTAGCGTCAATGGCATGGCAACCGCCAACGAGGGATGCGCTGACTCCCAAATCTTTTCTTCTTGCCATCTCAAATCCTGACCACCAGCTTGATATGTTGCTTTGATAATCCGTTTCAACAAAGTAAAGGTTACCCAAAGCATCATCCGCAATCAAGCGTTTCAATGTCGTAAAAAGTGGATTCCATCTTAGGACAAAGCTGACAACGGTCTTTACATTTGCTTTATGGACTGCGGATTTCATTGCCTTCATTTCGTCAACGCTGTTTGCTATTGGCTTTTCGATTACGATATGCTTACCCGCTTCTGCGACTGCTATGGTATGTTCTGCGTGTAAATGTTGTGGAGTGCATATTGACACAATATCAACATTATCTTGCTTTAATGCCTTTTCATAATCTGTATAGGTCTTTATATTCGTTAAACCAGCTTCATCTGCACGCATTTTACAGCTTTCTAGCCTTCTACTACATATTCCTACAACTTCTGTATTTGGATTAGTCTTGAAAGCCTTTATATGTTGTGTAGAAACCCACCCAGCACCTAGAATCAATACACCTAACTTTTTTTCAGGCATTTTTCCCCTCCTCTTGATATAGCGCATTAGATAAACAAAGTCATATTAGATTTATCAGCATCTTCTAGGAATGCGGCAACTCCGCCTTCTTCGATCCCGTCTATAAGTTCTTCTTTCTTTAATCCCATGATATTCATCGTCATTGTGCAGGCGATTATTCTTATACCTTGTTCACGAGCGGATTTAATAAGTTCTTCAAGGGTATTAACATTTTTCTGTTTCATGACCATTTTCATCATCTTAGTTCCCATACCACCCATATTAAGCTTTGAAAGCGTCAGTTTTGAGGCGCCTCTTGGCATCATCCAGCCAAACATGCGTTCCATAAAACTTTTGGGAACTGACACTTTATAGGGCTTGCGAAGGACATTTAATCCCCAAAACGTAAAGAACATATTAACCTTTGAACCCATAGCAGAAGCCCCATTTGCAATGATAAATGACGACATGACCTTATCCATATCATTGCTAAAAACGACTATCGTCTTTTCTTTTTTCCCATTAGCCTGAATGTTTGTTTGAATGATGGATTTTTGCTCTGCTATGCTTTCACCTTTTTTGCGTATTCTGCCTATAATTTTGCCTTCTTTAACCTCTACTGACAAAACTTCGTTTCCAGTGCTTCTGCACCATGCAGGAAGATCAATTGCAAAACCCGTATCATTAGCAGTAACCTCAAGGACACTCCCCGGCGCAAGCTCATCCATTTTTTGCTTAACCCTCAATATCGGTCCCGGACATTGTAAACCACAAGCATCAAGGCAAACAGCCTCTTCTTCTGTATTAACTGCCTCAATAGGCTTTTCAACGGCTTTCTCTGGCTTTTCATATATTGGCTCGATTGCCTCTGATGTATTTATTGGTTTATATATGTTTTTATATACATTATACCCACCACTAAGATTTCGTGCATCGAAGCCATTTAATTTCAGCATACGAGTTGCAATATAACTCTCAATACCGACATTGCAATAAACGTATATTGGAACATCTTTTGGCAGTTCATTCATTCTTTCACGTAATTGTGTCAATGGAATATTTATTGAGTCAGGAATTGCCCCCACACCTGTTACGGTTTCCTCTCGCACATCAAGAAAAATCCCGTTACTGTTCATCAATTCATTAACATTTTCCCAATGTTCAAAGGGCATATCGCCTTTGAGCATATTTGATGCGATATAGCCTGCAACGTTAACCGCTTCCTTTGCAGAACCAAGTTGAGGAACATAACCGAGTTCAAGGTTAGTCAAATCTTCAACAGTCATACCCGCAGATATTGCAGATGCAATCGTATCAATTCGCTTATCAACACCTTCTGTTCCTACAATTTGCGCACCAAGAACACGTCCATCATCAGGCGAAAAAAGAAGCTTTACATTCATTGATGCAGCATCAGGATAATAAGTGATATGAGAAAATGGGCTTAAATAGCACTTTTGATAGTTCATTCCAACCTTTTTAAGAGTCTTTTCATTTGCGCCGACAGTTCCAACAGTTGTTTCAAAGACTTTAACAAGGCTTGTGCCAAGTGTTCCCTTATATTTTTCGTCTCTGCCAAATATATTACCAACAGCGACCCTTGCCTGACGTGCCGCTGGACCAGCAAGAGGTATCAAAGAAGGTTCGCCTGTAACGAGATGTTTTGTCTCAACGCCATCTCCAACAGCGTAAATATCGGGATTAGAAGTCTGCATACGTTCATTTACTTTTATTCCGCCAATTTTACCTAGCTCAAGGTTAGCCTGTTTTGCAAGTATAAGGTTTGGACGGACACCGATGGATAATATTATCATATCGCATGGAAGTTCTTTTCCGCTCTTTAATTTCACTTTTAGTGCGTTATTTTCTCTTTCGAATCCTGCAACAGCATCAGAAAGCGCAAGCTTGACACCATGAAGCATAAGCGTTCTATGTATAGGCTCTGCCATCTCACGATCAAGCGGAGGCATAACTTGATCGAGCATTTCAGCGATAGTAACTTCGATGCCCCTATGGACAAAGTTTTCAGCCATCTCAAGCCCGATAAATCCACCGCCTACAACAACAGCCCTTTTCGGTTTTTTATCAATTATAAATTGATTTATTTTATCTGCATCGGTAAGGTTTCGGAGTGTAAATATGCCATCTAACTCAAGCCCTGGTAATGGTGGTTTGATTGGGTCTGAACCTGTTGATAAAACTATCTTATCATAAGATTCACGATAGGTATCACCAGTAGTGAAGTCTAGCACTTCAACTTCCTTTGTCTCAGGGTAAATGCCTTTAACCTGAGAATGAACCCGAACATTGACATTATAAAGCTGTTTGAATTTTTCAGGATCAGATAATAAAAGATCGCCTCTGTTTTGTATAACACCACCGATATAATATGGCAGACCACAATGTCCATAAGAGATATGTTCTCCTCGTTCAAACATAATGATTTCAGCATTTTCATCTAAACGTCTTGCACGTGAAGCAGACGCAGGTCCGCCAGCCCCTCCACCGATTATTACAAGCTTCATTTTTTACTCCTTAATTTGACATCATAAGTAATTCTATATTTCCTCAATACTTTTTTGCTTTGAATATTTTATTATTCAAGTAACTTAAACGAAATTTTATGCCAAGTAATTCCCAATTATGAATATCAAATTAGGCGCATGATTCTTTTTAATCTTTAATCCTAATTGGAGTTCCAGTAACAACCATATCATAAAGCTCCTCTACATCAGCATTGTGCATCCTGACACAGCCATGACTCTCGGATTTTCCGATAGATTCTGGAAATATTGTTCCATGTATACCGAATGTCGGCTTGAAGCCTATCCAACGAGTTCCGAGTTCATTTCTCGGATCTCCACCGGGTATTTTACCTTTATTACCTGTCTCAATTCCAGAAAACCAAGTTGGATCAATCATTTTTTCCGTTACTTTATAATCTCCTGTTGGAGTCGGTGTCTCTTTCTTTCCTGAACATACATAATAGCTTTTGATGATTTTATCATTGGATTTAAGATATAGCTTATTTTTTGATAAATCGATAAAGATATTAAGATTACTGCCATCAATAACTTTTATTGTCTGACCAACATTAATGCTTGTGCCACTAAGATTATTGATTTTAGTTATTAGTTGCGGGGTAGTGTTAAATTTTTTGGCGATATTTACAAGAGATTCTCCTCGTTCTACTGTGTAGGATTCAGAATTTTCTTCAATAAACTTTGTAAGAGCGATATTTCCCAATCTTTGTTCTGCTTCTATGACGAATTCCGAGTCGGGAAATCTTTCGATAACATTCTGATATGCAGAAATGGCTTCTGAGTCTTGACCTTTCATCTCATATAGCCTACCCATACCAAGCGTTGCACCTGCGACAATAGTGTTATCTGGATACTTATTGATGATAATTGTATAATTCTCCAATGCCTTATCAAAATTTTGAGAAATCTCTTGTTCATATCCAATGTAATAATATGCCTCTGGGACATTTTTGCTTTTGGGATATTTTTTTACTATATTTTCCCATATTTTCATTGCACCATCTGTATCACCTAGTTTTTGCTTTGACATTGCAAGATAATAATAAACATCAGGTATACTTTTGCTTCTGGAATGTTTTTTTACAAATGCTTCAGAAAGCGTTATGACTTCCTGATATTTGCCTTCCTTAAAACTTGCTTCTATATTTGATACTTCTGACATTACAGCGCGCTTTTGAGATGGTATGACTAACACAAAAATTGCTATAAAGAAAAATGCTATCAAGGTTATTCCGATTAAAATTAGTGCTAAAATCTTTGAATTCATCAAATTTCCCTCTAAAAGGTATGTTAAAACAATTGGTTCTGACTAAGTTTTGATTGATAGCAGTATAAGGTATAGATTAAAGAATGTCAAATTGTTTTTCTCAGTCATTACAGGTATGTAAATTGAATTTAGTGTTAGTCAGCGTTATGCAAAGATGTTAGGATTAAATAACAAGTTTTATTTCCATACATTTCCCAAATCTGATTGACTCATCAATGGTATCAAGCACTTTTTGGCATATTAATCCATCATAGAAATCAGGTCGTCCATGAGTGTTAGTTTGGATACATCTGATAAAATTTGCATAAAGGCTTGATTCGTATGACTGAAACTGATCTACGTCCAATGGCAAAAATTCTGTTGATGGCTTTTGATGATCTATAACCTCTTTTTTCCATATATATAGTTTATCATTTGCGAACCTCACAGAAGCAAGGCTTCCATCAATCTCAAATGTGCTTGCCCCTGCAGAAAAACGGCTAACCTCAATATTAATCATAGCATCGTTTTTCATTTTACCTGAGATTGAAACCGCATCATAAGCAGTTACCTTGTCTATATCATTGCTATTTGCAATTCGCCTGTCATGTATGAATATCTGTCCTATACCAGTCATTAGGACAAACTCATCATTGGTCAAAAAACGTGCAAGGTCAACCAAATGTGAGCCTAGATCACTCAAAGCACCATATCCACCTTTACTTCTATCTAATCGCCATTCCAAGGGCAGATCAGGATTTGATAATCTAGGCGTGCTAAGTCGTGCGCGAAAATGATATATCTTACCAATATAACCATTATCAATCAATCTCTTTACTGTTAAAACTGATGGGTTAAAGCGATATACAAAACCAACCATTCCTATTATGCCAGATTTTTTCACTATTTCATACATATTTTTTGCTTCTGTAGAATTTAGTGCCAAAGGTTTTTCGCATAATATATGCAATCCTATCTGCGCACAATCTTTGGTAATCTCTGCATGAAGATAATCAGGGGTCATAATATCAACAGCGGTAACTATTCCCTTTGCAAGCATATCATGATAATCAGAGAAAAATTCCACGTTTGTAAGAGAATATTTATCAGCCAAAGCATAGGCTTTTTCTAATCTTGGCGCACATAAAGCCACAATCTTTGCGCCTTCTGTATTTAAATAACCTTCTACATGGAGCGAAGATACACGCCCACATCCAATTAAACCAATTTTAATTTCTTTCATTTCTTGGTAACCTTATTTAAGCATTGATTGAAAAGCCCTTATTATTTTGAATATCATATTATACCTTTAATGTGAGTTTAACAATCTGGAAATTGAAAAAATCAATACCAAAAAACATGAGTAAATAATAATGAAACATGCATGATGTTATTTTATCTATCACTCATGTTTATAAATCCAAAATATTTCAGTTTGATGAGACATTCATTTTGTTGTTGTATTTTATCTCACATTGAAGGTTTGTTATGCAAATATAAATTATTTTTTAGGCAAAGTAAGAGAGCATATAACGGCAAATATAGGAAGTATTGCTGATATAATCATCGCTGGAACAACGTTTCCACCAAATAGATCAGCTATAACACCAAATAACATGGCGAACATTGCTGCTATACCCCATGCGGCGCCCATTATCAAAGATGATGCAGTGCTTGCAACTTTTGGGATGGCTTCTTGAGCAATTGCTAGATTTACAGGATTGGCACAAGAAATCATGATGCCCGAAAGTATTAACATTATAACAAATAAAATACCATCTGTATAAAGCATCGTTATCAATAAAGGTGAAGACAAAAGCATTGAATATATAAGAATGCTTTTTCTGCTAAGCCATCTTGAAATATATCCACCAATAAAAGTTCCCAAAGCAGTCGATAAAGAGAATATAAAAAGAACAACCGCCCCTATCATCAATGAAAGTTGTCTTTGTTGTATTAATAGCGACATGAAGTTAACAAAAACTATATTTATTGTTGATCTAAATGTTACTATGGCAAAAAGTATCGAAAGCAATTTAAGTTCTGGTCTAATTATCTTAAAAATACTTTCTGTTTCTTGTTTTTTGGAATGGCTTTTATCTGGAACGACATATATATAAAGTAAAATAGACGTAATTATGCCTACAAAAGAAAAATATGGCATCCTAGCAGGACCAATACTTGGTGATGACATAAGTGATGTTGCTACGAGAGGACCTATCGCATATCCGACAGTCCCAACTGCCATGAAAATCCCGAGACTTGAATCCCTTTTTGAACTTACAACATTACCTGCTGCGCTTGCTGCATGCGGATGAAATGAAGATACACCCAAACCACCTATTAATAAAATAAGTATTAAAGCAAAGTAGCTAGGCGCAATGCCTATAAGCGTCATGAATATACCAGCAACAGCAGGACCAATTACAATAAAAAATCTTCTGCTCCATTTATCTCCTATATATCCAAAGACAACCTGAAACATTGAGCCAGATAGGCCTATTATCATTATTATAATGCCAATTGCTGTCTTAGAAAGACTAAATCTGTTGGCAAAAACGGGCAGTAATGCTGCAAGAAAATTAGCGTAAAGATCAGTCACACCATGACCAAGAGCTATTATCGACACACTGATATTATTAAGTTTTGATTTATTCATTTGCTAAATTTATTGCTTTACCTGTTTCTGCTGATCTTGCTGCTAATTCTACGATCTCAAGATCTGCTCTTGCTTCTTCACCTGTAACAGCAAATTCATCACCGTCTCTCATTCTATCAACAAAATGTTGCATTTCCTCTGGAATGATATATCTTTCGAGCATAGTATCAAAAAGCCTGACGGGTTTGCCATTATCATTATATTGTGGATCATTTGCACTGAATACATAGAATCCGTCACCCATGTCGAACATTGTTCCTTCTGAACCATAAACAGCCATCCATGCAAACGGAGTAAACATTCTCATACCCCAGCTAACAACAAGTTGTCCTGTTGCGCCATTTTCAAAAATGGCCTGTATTGTAGCTGTATCTTCGCCTTCCATAGCACTTATTGTATCATGATTAAATGTTGCAAATAGAGTTTTGATTTTTCCACCAAGTAAACGGAAATAATTGACAAAATGTATGCCACGATCTATAAGAACACCACCGCCAGTTTTTTCTTTATCTCTTCGCCATCCAGAAGGAGTATGGAATTGTAGAGAATTGACCTGAATAAGAAATGGTTTGCCTATTGTGCCTTTGTCAATAAGTTCCCTAGCCTTTAATGCAGAAGGATAAAAGCGATAACATTCAGCAACAAAAAATCTAACACCCGATGATTTTACTGCGTCTAATATCAAATCTGCTTCTGCAAGTGTTCTGGCGATTGGTTTTTCTGAAAGGATATGTTTTCCTGCCTGTGTAGCTTTTAAAACAACAGAAACATGCTCATCATGTGGAACACAGATGTCAACAATATCGATATCTTTGCTCATAAGAACATCTTCATAAGTTTTAAAACATCCAGACGCATTATATTTCTTACATAAAGCTTCTGCCCTGTCATAATCAACATCATACATATATAGCCTGATATTCTCGTCCTTGCCAAGAACCGTCTGACAATGTGCCTCTGCGATTCCACCACAACCTATAATAGCAATACCCATTTTTTCATACATAGCTAACTCCGTTTGTTGTATTTGATTTTAATAGAACAAATTATATAAAAATGTCAAAATGGCATTAATTCATTAGATCATGTCTTTTTTGTGTCATAATGACATTATCAGATAACAACCAAAATTTCAAGTATATAAATGAAAATTTCTTATATATCAATGCTTTATATAAAATATTTTTCATTTTTATATAATTGGCATACGTTTTGCTTAAAATGTAATAAAAAAAGATTTTTCACTTTGCTCAAAATGACAGCAAAGTGTCACCCTGAACGAAGTGAAGGGTCTTCTTGGATTAATACAAAAAAATATAATTTCCTATACAATAAAAAATATTATAGCTGTCTTTATTATTAAATATTAGTATTAAAGTTTAGATTGATACACTCTTGGGGGGTGTATGATATGTCACGACGTATATATAAAATATTATTGGTTGATGATGACCCGAATTGCCTTGATGCCATCGATCAGATTCTACGTCGTGATGGATATGAGATTATCAAAGCAGAAGAAGGACGACCTGCATTGAAGCTATTATCAGAAAATACTATTGATCTAGCAATTATAGATTATAACTTGCCAGATATAGATGGAATATATATTCTTAATGAAATTAAAAGAATTTATAGGAATATACCGATAATAATAATGACTTCAGAATTATCAAAAGAAATAAAAATGGCTTCTCTTGAAGCTGGTGCGTATAGTTTCATAACAAAGCCTATTAATATCCCAATATTTAGAAATATTGTGGCAAAGGCAATACAGTCATTAACTACAAAAACTATAGAAATAAGGCGTGAGACAATCTTTATAAAATGGTTTAAGGGGTTTCACAAGTAATAAAAGGATTCCATAATTAATCTTGGAATCAAAAAATTAAGGAGAGATTAGATATGCCGAAAATAATCGGAATTGATTTGGGAACAACAAACTCATGTGTAGCAGTTTTAGAAGGTGGAGATCCGCAAGTTATAGCGAATGCAGAAGGGGCAAGGACCACACCGTCAGTTGTCGCTTTTACAAAAGAAGGTGAAAAGTTAGTTGGTCAAGTAGCCAAAAGGCAAGCGATTACCAATCCTGAAAATACTGTATTTTCGATTAAAAGGTTTATGGGAAGAAAATTCAGCGAAATAGGTGAAGAAAGAAAAAAAGTTCCTTATGTTGTAAAACAAGGGAGCGGTGGAGATGCTGTTGTTGATATACAAGGTCAAGAATATATGCCACAACAAATATCTGCAATGATACTTCAAAAGATGAAGGAAACAGCAGAAGCTTATCTAGGTGAAAGGGTCACTCAGGCAGTTATCACTGTTCCTGCATATTTTAATGATAGCCAAAGACAGGCAACTAAAGATGCAGGTAAAATTGCTGGTCTTGATGTCCTTAGAATTATAAATGAACCTACTGCTGCATCACTTGCTTATGGTCTGGGAAAAGATAAGAAGGATGAAAAAATAGCAGTATATGATCTTGGTGGCGGGACTTTTGATATATCAATACTTGAGCTGGGTGATGGCGTATTTGAGGTTAGATCGACAAATGGTGATACTCATCTCGGCGGAGATGATTTTGATCAAAGAGTTATAGATTATCTTGCAGATGAATTCAAAAAGGAATATGGAATAGACCTTCGTAATGATCGTATGGCGCTCCAGAGGTTGAAGGAGGCGGCTGAAAAGGCAAAATGTGAGCTTTCTACCACCACCCAAACAGAAATTAATCTACCATTTATAACAGCAGACGCAAGCGGACCTAAACACATGAATATCAAGCTAACAAGAGCAAAACTAGAACAATTGGTTGATGATCTTATTCAGCGCACAGTTGGCCCTTGCAAACAGGCGTTATCAGATGCAGGTTTGAATGCCAGTCAAATAGATGAAGTGATTCTTGTAGGTGGTCAAACCCGTATGCCAAAGGTTCAGGAAATTGTCAAGCAATTATTTGGTAAAGAACCGCATAAGGGAGTCAATCCAGATGAAGTTGTTGCAATAGGCGCAGCGATTCAAGGTGGTATTTTGTCTGGCGATGAAGGTGTTAAGGATATTCTATTACTTGATGTTACACCACTTTCCCTTGGTATAGAAACACTTGGGGGAGTGTCAACAAAATTGATAGATAGAAATACAACCATACCAACGAAAAAAAGCCAAATATTCTCAACAGCAGCAGATAATCAGCCGTCTGTTGAAATTCATGTTCTTCAAGGAGAACGTGAAATGGCGGTTTATAACAAGACTATTGGTAGGTTTAATCTTGATGGGATTCCGCCAGCTCCGAGAGGTGTCCCACAAATTGAAGTTACATTTGATATAGATGCTAATGGTATACTTAATGTCTCTGCAAAAGACCTTGGTACTGGGAAAGAACAAAAAATCAGAATAGAGGCTTCTGGTAAATTAAGTGATAGCGAGATCGATCAGATGATTAAAGATGCAGAAGCACATGCAGATGAAGATAAAAGAAAGCGAGAGGAGATAGATGCGCGTAATGCCGGAGATGCTCTGATATATGAGACCGAAAAAAATCTCAAAGAATTTGGTGATAGACTTGAGGCAGATACAAAAAGCCAGCTTGATCTTGCTATTAATAGACTCAAAGAGGCAATTAAAGGTTCTGATGTAAACGAGATGAAATCTGCTACAGAAAGCTTGCATCAAATATGGCATAAAGCATCTGAAAAAATGTATCAGCAAGCCAGCACACAAGGTGGACAGCAGTCTAGTCAATCAGGACAACAGGGACCTACACCTCCACCACATGGAAATGATAATGTTGTCGATGCTGATTATGAAGTTGTTGATGATAAAAAGTAAGTAATACAAATTCAATATATAACTCATGATTTAAGATACTAAGATTTTGGACTTTATAGACGAAATTCCTTAATCTTAGTTCTTAAATCTTTTTTGTCAGTTTGGCGACAATCCGTTGTAGATTTTCTCTAATGCTCTCGTTCCTTATTCGCTAACTTGCCGAATGTCTTCCTCAATTTTCACATATTGTTCTATACATAATTTAGGATATTTTATTACCATACTCATTACATATTTCGTTATATTTATATTACGAAATAAGTCAGCGAAAATCTGCCAAATCTATTTCATCAGTGTTCATTTCTCTTTTTTTTATCTCACTCTATAACCAACAACCAGCCTTTCGCAGGATCAACAGATATGGCATCAGACAGTTCAAACTTAGCGGATGGCTGAAAATTAGGAATTTCAGGAGCAGTGATTATCACCTTATCTGGATCAAGTCCCAAGGCCTTCCAGTCAACGATCAATTTGCAAGATACCGTTTCCTTTGCCCAACTTGCGATTGATATTAGTGATTTACCTTCTTTGCGATAAACTGTTGCCAAAACATCTTTATTATCTGTTTTTACTGGACAGGATTTTTCCCAATAGCCCATCATTTTTGCGTCCTGAATACCGAAATCGTCCCATATCTTCCACATATTTCTTGGATCACCACCCCAACCAAGACGATTAGTCATGCCATATATCATTCCTCGCCAGGGATTTCCATTATTTTGAAGCATTTCGCCATATAAGCCAAAGGGTATTCCCGATACTTCCACAAGCCAAAAGTCAGGCGACTCATCATAATCAAAGCCTTCACCAAACCATAAACTGTCAATATATGGAAAATGCTCTAAATATTGAGTTGCGCAATTTGACAATCCATAATTTGGATGAAAATTATTGCCTGAATGAAAGTCTATTAAACACCCTCTTCGCTCTCTATCCATCACTTTGCGGACACGCTTCATTATTTCCCGATCATATCCTATGCCATCGAGATATAATCCGTCAATTCCAACGTTCTTTATAAGCCAGCGCAAACCCTCAAGATAATAATTATGCCATCTTGATAAACCTGTCTGAGTAATCGCCGCATCTGTCTCTATATCTGAGAACGTATGATGCCATGCAGGAACATAATGATCGACAAGATGCTCATGTAACCAAGAATGACCTCCACCGTTACCATCAACAAATATCTCAGTTCCGAGACTTCTCAATGCCCATATTTCCGTAGTATAATTGCTAAGTTCCCTGATTGTATAATATATCTTAACCTTTATCTCGTTTTTGTGTGCTTTGCTTATGTATTCAGCCATTTTATTTGCAGTAGTAAACGGATAATTGATATTCTTGTTTATATCGTTCCCATGATGGACATTTATTATATTTGCCCCTGATTCTTTGACCGTATCAATCGGCACGTAGGCATGATAATATCTTTGATTCCAATGTGCATTATCAAGAGGTTTCAAGGGCGTAATCAGCAGGCTAAAGCAAAAGTCCATATTCTCACCAGATTTGATCTTTCTTTCTCCGCTATAAGCCCTTAAAATGACTTTATTTCCGTCCTCAAATACCTTACAACCGCCTCTACCATCATTATTCCAATCTTTTGGTATTCCATCTGCTTTTAGGCTATAAAGTTCCCATATATCTTTTGTGCCTTTGAGTTTGCAATGGATTCCAGCATCAACATCACCGATCCAGATGCTATTATTTGCCAATTTTTCGTCCCAGACCCAGTTCCATTCCTTTAGGCGATAGCCGCCCTTAAAACCCATACCCATCATATAAGTTGCAACATCACGCCTGAATGGAATATCAAGATAAATATCATCAACATCAATATCTTGCAAAGCATTTATATTGATCTGAAAATTGACGAACCCATCAAATTCCATTTTCGTTTGGCATTTCATAAGGATGCTTGTGCTTTCACTGACGGATTCCCAGACCACTGTTCCGTTGGTCTGCTTAACTAATTTCGTCTGGCTATCTGACCATTCTGAGCCATTGACTTTAAAAGATATTGGATCGGCAAGTATTTCCTTTGAACCACTTTTGATGTTTTCTGGCAAGCCGTTTTCAGCAAGCTTTACAGTCCTGCCAAGACATTCAGCTTGATTGCCATTAAGCTTTATTGGTGTATAAGGGGCAACAACCTCGTCATCAATGCCGATAGTTGAATTAAGCCATCTTAACCTTGAATGTCGCCATAGCTCATTGTCTCCATGATCTTCTATAACTTCATCTTTCACCAATATTGATATATCAATATCGCTTTCTTCAAGTCCATCTGGATTTAATATGATTTTTCCTTTATAAGTTCCTGCCTTATTATTTTCGTTTATTTGAATACCAAACCACAACGCCCCGACTTTATGTGCATCAATGGCGATCTCTTTTTCTATACTTTCGCCAAGCCAATCTCTCCCGCTTTTATTGAAACAGCAAAATTCGGTTGATGGTATCATGTCTCCGTTTTCTGAAATTAAGTCGCTATAAGCTATTTCTATATTCTTTATACTGGCTTTTGTTGGATAAATACCTATCTGAAAGGCATAAAATTCGCCCTTTAAGGCTTCACCAAAAAACTTATTAACTGTTCCGTTTTTTATCCAGCGTAAAGGCAGATCGTCAGTCATACGTATCGGATATTTTCTATCTTCTGGAAACAGCAAGTATGATTGATTATCTCTTGCGATTAGTTCATTTGTTTCATCAGCGGTTGCTATTATTTCCATTGGATCAAAGCGATCAAATTCAGTCCTTGCCTGAAATCCAATCGTTTTAGCTTCTGGTAATAATTCAGGCAAATTCTCACGCCACACGGGATCAGATGTGTCTTCTGGGGGAAGGTAATTTGTCTTGTAGCCCCAAGGCAATGTATCAACCGTATATGGCATATAATAGATATAATAATTGCCAATATTATCTGCCTGAAAGATTATTTCTCCATATTCCCGATTTATTTTCCTTGTTATGACGTTATTTACCTGTTTTTTCAATGCCTCGTTATAGACAATTATATTCTTGTTCTCTGGTGATAAATCACGTCTTCGCCAAGGTATAACTGCTTTTACAGCATCAGCCTCTTTTGATACAGAGACTATTGCTCGATGATTACCAAGCTTCTGTTCCCAAGGAATTTCTGCAACGTCATAATGAATATCATCATCAGAAAAAACACACATTATAGGAAGTAAAAAGTAAAGGGCATAATTCATCGTTTTACCTTTCTGTAAAATAGATTTTTAGCCAATACATAACCAAAGGACTTCGTCATCAGAAGTCATACCATGGCTAACACCCGAAGGACATATTATTAAATCTCTTTCTTCAACCTCGCTTATTTTTCCACCGATATTGACAATCGCTTTGCCTTTAAGTATATACCAAAGTTCATCGCCTTCATGCTCATGTGGTCCGAAAGGTTGATTTTCTGTAACTATTCGATATGCAACATGCCTTAACAAGTTTTGATGATCTTTTATGGGATAACTTACAGACCCATCTGGACGCTTTTCTCCATTGCCAAATTTTATCACCATTTGAGGATTTCTCCTTTCTCAATAAAAAAATCAGTGGTATATTTTTTTGCATTGTTAAGACATAAAAGTTTCATTATTTGATATTTCTGCTTCAACCTGAAGCTATAACCACTCCCAGTATAATTCCTAGAATTATGCTGACATAGGGATTGGTTGTGCATGGTCATCCACCGCCTTCGCCAAGAAACCTTAAAGATAGACGGTTCACTAGAAGTCCTATTAATCCCCCAATAACACCTCCAATTATTGCTCTTATTATCATTTTTTTCTCCGTTTCTATAAGTCTTCGTGTTAAAACTTGTATTTTTCAAAATCAAAGGTTTATTTTTTCAACGTTATTATAACGTCAGTTCGATATAAGAATGAACCACAAAGACACCAAAACACAAAGTTCCACAAATGACTAAATATTAAATCTCTAATATTGCATTTTTCACAAAGGTATCAGCGAAAATCAGCGGCCTATTTCTTTCTTGCAACAAAATTCCGCTTCATGCCTTTGTGTCTTGGTAGTAAAGAAAGATTCTTATGTTGAACTCACGTTATTATAAAACGAATTATAAATTAGCCATAAAAGCCTTTATGAGAATAAAACTTACGAAACCAACAGTAACAGCAGAGATCAAACCAACAAGAAAAGGTTTATATCCAAGTTGACCGAATTTCTTAATGTTAATGCTTAATCCTGCGCCTGCCATTGCAATAACAAGAAAATACTCTGACCATGTTTTTATTATATTCTGCATACCTTTCCAAGCGTCTATATTCCAGAATATTTCTTTATTTATTACCAGATAATCACCTGCTGTTCTGATTAGTGCGAGTAAAACAAAGAAGATAACAAATAAAGGTATATAGCTTAAAAATTTTACCTTTGCAGATTTAGTGTTATTACCCTTTTTTGAGTAAATATATGCCATCAAAGGTATGACAACTGCTATGAATGTATTTCTTACCAATTTAGTTACAACTGCAATGTCCATAGCCGTTGGCGTTGCAATATCTTCATTTAGCCATAGCTGATTATACATCATACCTGCACCTGTTACTTGTGATGTGTCATGGATAGATGTTCCAAGAAAGATACCAGCCTGCATATTTGACAAACCCAATACAATATGAGCTAGATATGGATAAACTAACAAGGCAATAAGTCCAAATATAGTGATTGTTCCAACAGCATAGGCAGTTTCTTCCTCTTTTGCATCTATTGTAGGCGCAGTAGCCATAATCGCACTTACTCCGCAAATGCCTGTGCCAACAGCAATAAGCGTTCCAAGTCTGTCAGATAATCCTAATCTCCTTGTTATGAAAGTTGTTATTATAAGTCCTGTGGATATACAAACTATGACTATTATAACAGATAATAAACCAACTTTTGCGACATCAAGGATACTCATTCTTATTCCCATAAGTATAATGCCAAAACGCAAGAGTCTTTTTACGCTGAAATTAATGCCATTATTAAAGTATTTTGGCACTCCGATAGTATTACGCAATAACATCCCAATAATAATTGCAAACGTAACCATACTTACAGGGCTGTTTTTCATATCCATAATTACACCAAGACCATAACAGGCAAAATAGCTTATGAAAGTGATTAATGATGACAATAGTAATCCGGGTATGATGTCAAATATTTTTTTCATTTTAATAAAAATGGGGCGTATATCGATACGCCCCTCATAAGTTGTTAGAACAATATTATATCGTTACAACAGCCTTCATAACGTCATCTGCACGATTTTTCACATCCGCAATGCCCTGAACTAGATCGTCAAGTTTCATTGAATGTGTAATCAATGGAGCAACATCAACTAGATTATTGCCAAGTGCCTGCATCGCAGTTGGCCAAGTTAACGGGGCAAGCCATGAAAATAGTATGCTTTTATCCCAGAATATCGTATCAAGTGCAGGTATTTTAATGAAGTCATTTGCGCCGGGTAAACCAAAGAATACTATTCTAGCTCTTCTACCTGAAATTGCAAATGCTGATTCCATCGCAGGAACAGAACCAGTCGGAGTCATAACTACGTTGGCATATTTTTCGTCAGTGAGTTCGCCAATTTTCTTTTTGAGATCGGCTACATAATAGGGAGAACCTTCCTCTTTTGTATTGAGTATTATATCTGCCCCCATCTTTTTACCAACCTCTAATCTATAATCTCTCGTTCCAACAAGGGCAACTTTGCCAGCTCCACTTGATTTTAGAAGTTGAACCATCATCAATCCAATAGCCCCGGGACCAATTACGACAACAAAATCACCCAAGGCAACCTGTGCCTTTTGTAGTGCATAAACAGCATCTGCTAATGGTTCTGCCAAAGCCCCCTGATCATAAGGAACGTTATCAGGTAGTTTGTGTAAACCTGTATAATGTGATACGCAGTATTCTGCAAATCCACCGTTAACAGACACACCTAAAACGGTCTTTTTCTCGCAAAGGTTGACATATCCACGCTTGCAGATTTCACATGCGTTGCAATATTGGACTGGATCAACAACGACTCTATCACCGGGCTTAAAAAGACCAAGTTTTGCTGGTAATGCGCCGACTTCAGCAACTTCCGCAGAGAACTCATGTCCCAAAACTAACGGACCCTTGCCATCAGGGGTTTCTAATGGGCTATTGCCATAATAATAGGCAATATCTGATCCGCATATTCCACAGGCTTTTACACGAACCAAGACTTGATCATCAGCTATTTTGGGAATATCAATTTCTTCTAATTGCATTTTCAACGGCTCATAGAATACCTGAGCTTTCATTTTTCCTGCCATTATCTCTCCTCCTATAAATAATTAATTGAAGAGTAAGATTTGTAATTTTTAATCCTAAATATCTTTTATTTTCCGTATTTTTCCATAAATGGTGTAAGGAACTTTTTTGCCGCTTCAGTAACTTCCCAAGCCTCTGGCCAGAAGCAAAGATCGATAGTCCACCATTCGCCTTTAAATCCCGCTTCGTATATTGCAGCAATGGCTTCATCGAAATCAATAAAACCCTCTCCAAATGGACGATGAGTGCTTGTTTCATCACCATGTAATGTGCCATCAGAATCAATAAGATGAAGATGTCCTATTTTGCCTTTTAGCATACTGGCAAATTCAGCAACTCCGCCTTTTAAAATCTCTTTTGTCCCGCTTTGTCTTGCACCAACAACACTGCACATATAAGCATGGCTTGTATCGAACATTATCTTGAAATTTGGATGATTAACATCTTCAGCCATTTTTACAATTTCACTTGGTTTATTATACAAAAATCCGGGTTCAAATTCCCATACCATAAGAACGCCATTTTCTTGAGCAACTTGAGCGCATCTATTCCATAATTTTGCAGTTCTATCCCAAGCGACTTTTGGATCAACGCCCTCAACGCCTTTATCCGGCGGGGCAACTGTATCAACACGCAGAGCCTTTGCACCAAGATCAAGGCATAGTTGTAAGTTTTTCTTAAATAAGTTGAAATAGGCATCATTCTTCTGTGCAACATCAGAACCTGGAGGACATGGGGGCGCCCAAAAATCAGCGGCAATCCCTGAAATACCAAGATTATTCTCGGCAATAAGTGCCTTGACAGCATCTCTATCTTTCTTCATTGGATAGTCATCTGGATATATATGAGGTCTAAAAGCCCCAATCTCAACACCGTCATATTTAAGTTCACCAAGTTTTTTACATACCGCATCGAATGGGATTGGGTTATCTGTATATGGACCGAAAGTATAAGCCCAACTGCCAATTGAAAGTTTTACCATTGCTTTTCTCCTTTTCAATATTAGTTAGTTATCATGAAAGCTACTGATGAATTCAAAATACTGAGGAAATTTATTGCGATATACTAACATACTAATTCACAAAATTAGTTTTTTACATTTATAATCATTAAAATTTCCTTATTCAAAAGTATACTTAGAGGGATATTCTAATAATGAATAAATAAAAAAACTAATTTGGTTGATCATAAATATTTCGAGATATATATTATCATATTTCATAATAATTTATCATAATTAATATTATAATGCAATAAATTTTTAATGGAGATATTTATATCTTTTATTATTAAAAGAGAAAGAATTTTATTTGCATTTTCTCAGAAAACACCAAATAGGTAGTTAAAAACAATTTATGATTGGTTAGTTATTGACATCCCAATAATTGAGTATTAAGATTACTATGGCAATGATTTGTTTATTTTTTACATATTTTGAAGGAAAGGATTAATTATGAACGATTCTTATTCAATTTTTCCAAAGATTGTTACAATCAGGCAAGAAGTAAAAGTTACTATTTCAGGTTTGCGAGATAAAACAATCATTCCTGAACAAAACTATATTGTGCGTATTTTGGCTATGTGTAATCATGCTGACGTTGGGATATTAAAGGTTTCTGCATTGCATCCAAAGAGCAAATCTGAAATACTAAAAACTGAAAAATCAGGTGTGATCGAATTTACCTATAAATTCATTACTAAGGGTGAGTATAGCATAATAATATCACTTGATAATGAGCAAAAATCATGGCTTACAACCGAACGTATTTATGCTGTTACACCTGAATTGGCAAAATTGCGACCATATAGGGGCGATCTGCATATACATACATATTATTCAGATGGTCGCATGTCTCCTATTTATATGGCAGTCATGGGAAGAAAATTAGGACTAGATTTTGCGTCGATAACCGACCATAGAAAATATACGCCATCTCTTGAAGCAATAGAAACGGGCAAGAAAATTGATCTTGACTTATTACTATTTCCGGGTGAAGAAATTGACATCGGGTCAGCGCATATCGTCTCAATCTGCTCATCAGCAAGCATTATTGATGCAAGAGGTGATCAGGAAAATTACTCAAAACAATTAGCAGAAGTAGTTGAGCATCGCTTATCACATACAATAATGGTTGATGATCTTACAAAAGAACAATATGCACAAGCAAGATGGACGATTGACAAGATACACGAATTCGGCGGATATGCTTTTCTTGCACATCCTTATTGGATCTCTGGCAATAAATATGACCATAATTTACCATTATTTAATCAGCTTTTGAAAGATAGGATAATAGATGGCGTTGAGGTAATTGGTGGATATTTCCAGAATGAGTTTGAGGCAAATTGGCTTGCGATAGCAAGGTATTATGAAGAGGTAGCCAGAGGGCATAAAATCCCCGTTTTGGGCAATTCTGATACACATTACAGAGAGAAAGACGACCTTTATGGCTGGTATTGGACGACAGTTTTTGCAAAGTCATTGAGCAAAGATGATATTTTTGATGCTATACTAAATCTAAAATCAGTAGCATGTGAACGCCCTGCAGGTGAAAGGCTTGTTGTTTGTGGTCCCTATGAGCTTGTGGAATATACTTGCTTCTTAGAAAGGGAATTTTTTCCGCTTCATAATCAATTATGTTCTATGCAAGCGGATGTCTATTTTGATATAATCATGAATAAAGAGGCATCTATAGACCAGTTAAATAAGCTAAGAAGGAAACTAGATGAATTATATAAAGCGAGTTGGTATGTTGGCTAATCATTACTAATTCATCATTTACCAATGGAAATTGGTAAGGAAGGAAAAATGAAATATGTAATACTTGCAATCTGTTTATTGATTATTGTTGCGACATTATTATATTACTATGTATTTACTGGGATTATAATGATAAATTCTCAGCGTCCATTAGATGCAGTAATAAAAATTGATGATAATGAGGTTGGAGAGACACCGCTAAAATTACGTCTTAGATCGGGCATACATGATGTTATGGCTTATAAAGAGGGATTTGAATCATGGCAGGGACAAACAACCATTAGTGGAAATTCGCCAACAACTCTTACTGTTAAATTGCGCTTTATGATAAAAAGTGAACCTCCCGGAGCAACAGTGAAAATCAATGGTGAAGAAGTTGGCATTACAGATATGCCGATTGATCTTTCAGTAGGGGTATATACTTTTGAATTTAAGAAAGCTGGCTATGGAAAAGTTAAATTTATAGCCGAAGTTCCGCATAATGTAAGCGCACCACTTCCTATTGCCCCACTTGTTCCACTCAAAGATGTTAGAAAAGAACAACAAGAAGCAATGGCAGAAGCAGAAAAAACTACTATCAGTGGATATGGATCAATTCAAATTAATTCGACTCCCTCCGCAGAGGTTTCTCTTGATGGGGAGTTACAGGGCGAAACTCCTCTTACATTACCAAAAGTTCGTGTTGGAAGCTATGTCCTTAAATTATCAAAAGAAGGATATAAAGACTCAAGACAAACTGTTTATGTAAATAAAGGTGAAACAACCAAAATTGCAGTGGAACTAAAACCAATAGAATAAGGATTTTTATGAATATGTGCTTAGCAATACTAACGAAAATAATGTATAGGAGATAATATGATAATAAGAAGCCTTGTGTTAGGTCCTATGCAGGCAAATTGTTATTTGCTTGGATGTGAAAAAACAAATTCTGCAATAGTGATTGACCCCGGTGGAGATACCGAAGAGATACTAAATCTGATAAAAAAGGGGAATCTAAAACTTGAGGCAATAATTAACACACATGGACACATAGATCATATAGCATCTAATAATGATTTAATAAAGAATTCATCCGCAAGGCTTTATATTCATAAAGCAGATGCAGATATGATAACTAATCCTCAAAAGAATTT
>Ga0067045_1002543_pt1 | contig 81404 bp, 66 predicted proteins | sample TerdegcTABiofilm_FD_59184 | JGI IMG/M metagenome (GOLD analysis project Ga0067045, IMG submission 59184) | Combined Assembly of (Gp0054472, Gp0054536) Wastewater bioreactor microbial communities from Singapore -Terephthalate degrading... | reverse complement strand
GCCGGAACGCCTACGGACAGGCGGTATCCAGCGGCGTGTATGTGTACCGGTTAGAAACCCATGCCGGCGTGAAGGCGATGAAGATGCTGCTGCTGAAGTAAAGGAATAAGAATAAAGCGGGCGTCGGGGATACTCAAGACGCCCGGTTTGGATTAGAAAAAGCCGCTGATTTATTTTAAATCGGCGGCTTTTTGTCAACAATCTCAAGAAAGAAGCGGCATCAAAAGTTAAAAAAAGAAAAATTGAATGCAACAGCCACTGAGCAGCGTTGCGCGAAACGACAAACAATATTTTACTTACAAACTGTCCGCCATTACATAGAATAGTCAGTTCGAGTTCCGAATTGCCGAAATCGAGAAATGATATTTATTAAGTTACATGGTTCCAATCGTCGTAACACGCCTTTTTATGTGATTTTTCGGACAGTCTGTCAGGAAGCTTTTATAAGACAAAGGGTTTGTAAGCTTTTCGAAGGGCGGCGGTAATCGCGGGGCGCGGTATAGATTATTTATTTTTTTGGGACAATTATTTTTAACAAAAAAAGTGTATCCTCACAACCAAGCGCCCGAATCAATATGAGATCAGCACATCCGGATGGAGTAATTTGAAATTAAATACGGTGAAACCGTATGCCTCGTTCCATAAATGGCGCGCGACAACGCGTATTACAAAAAATATTATTTTGATTTGTTGCGAATATTATTTAGAATAAACGCATGGCCGATGTCTCGTACAAGAAATATCTCCAGCCGGAAATCATCGCGAAACTGTCCGGACTCGAGCTCAAAGCGCGCTTAGTGGTGGAAGGATTCATCACGGGTTTGCACCGGAGCCCGTACCATGGGTTCAGCGTGGAATTTGCCGAGCATCGTCCCTATATGCCCGGCGACGAAATCCGAGCCATTGACTGGAAAGTTTACGGCCGCACGTCACGGTATTACATCAAGCGTTTTGAAGAAGAAACCAATTTAAAGGCCTATATCATTCTAGACTGCAGCGGCTCCATGACATTCGCATCGGGCGGTCTCAGCAAGCTGGAATACGGCTCGTATCTGGCCGCGTCGCTCGCGTATCTGATGGTGCAACAGAAAGACGCCGTAGGGCTCACGTTATTCGATTCCAAGATACAGAAACATCTCCGGCCGCGCGCCACGCGGGGTTATCTTAAAACTCTTGAGGAAGCGCTGAACGCTCCGGAGTCGCGCGGCGAAACGGACATTGCGCCGATCCTTCACAGCCTGGCCGAACGCATCCGGCGACGCGGTTTGGTTATTGTCATCAGCGATTTGTTTGACGATCCGGCCAGGGTCATGGCTGGGCTGAAACACTTCCGCCACCGCAATCACGAGGTCATGGTATTTCAGGTGCTCGATCCGCAGGAACGCGATTTTGCTTACGGCGGCGACGTGATTTTCGAGGATATGGAAACCGGCGAACGGCTGGCCACGCAGCCCTGGCACATCCGCGCCGACTACCGCGCACTCATAAGCGCATTCACCAATCATTACAAGCACGCCTGCCGTGAACACAATATCGACTATGTTCTGCTCGACACGCGCACCTCTTTTGATGTAGCGCTTATGGAGTACCTGATTCGCCGGAAGAAGATGCGCTGATGAAGCACGGCTACACTTTAAGGGCATGGGGGTGGGATGATTATCTGGAAGCAGCCTTCGATACCTGGCGGATGCAGGGCTTTACGGCGGCCCGTGTGACGGTAGTGCATAAAGAGCGTTATGAAGTGATAACTAAAGACGGGCCTTGCTGGGCGGAGGTTACGGGAAAATTCCGTTACAGGGCCGATGCGTCCGCGGATTATCCGGCCGTAGGTGACTGGGTGGCCATTCAGTATTACCCCGATGATGCCTTTGCGTTGATTCACGCCGTGCTGCCGAGGCGAAGCCGTATATCCAGAAAAATGGCGGGCGATAATACCGACGAACAGGTTCTGGCGGCCAACATCGATAAAATATTCATCGTATCCGGCCTGGACCAGGATTTCAATATACGAAGAATCGAAAGATATCGGACTCTCGCGGCGGATAGCGGCGCTAAACCCTACATTTTGCTGAATAAAGCCGACCTGTGTACGGATGCGGAAGCTAATGCGCACGCGATACGTGCGGTGTGTCCGAACGTGCCGGTGCTGGTAATATCGGCGATTCATCAAAAAGGCGTCGAATCGATTCTGAAGATAATCGGTTCCGGTGAAACCGCGGTGTTGCTGGGTTCATCAGGGGTCGGTAAATCGACGATTATTAATGCGCTATTGGATGATGATCGCCAGAAGGTGCAGACCGTCAGCGGGTATATGGATAAAGGAAGACACACTACCGTTCGGCGGGAGTTGTTTGTAATGCCCGGCGGGGGGCTGCTCATTGACTCTCCGGGACTGCGCGAACTGCAACTGTGGAACGTTGAGGAAAATCTGGCCGTTGCGTTTGAGGATATTGCCGCGCTGGCGGTTCATTGCCGCTACCGGGACTGCAGCCATGTTCAGGAACCGGGATGCGCCGTCCGTCAAGCCATTCATGACGGCATCCTGGACAAACAACGGTTTAACAATTACCTGAAGCTGCTGCGTGAAATAAAATTTCTGGCCTTGCGGCAGAATGAAGGCGCCGCCCGTGCTGAGCGGTTGCGCTGGAAGTCAATTAAAGCCGCGCACAAACGAAGTAAAAAAAATAATTGAAAGCGTTTTAAAAATCTAACCGATGGGGCGTTTTTGCACCATCCGGAATTTTTCAGCAAATCCGCGGCAATTGTTCGCCGCTTGGCATGTCTAATACGCGCTGAGAACCGATGAAGTTTTTTATCGTCACGATGGGATGTTTTTGATCGTTAACGCGCCCGATGATACCGGCGTCTTTTCCGAGCGGATGCCGGCGCATCTGTTCCAGCGCCTGTTCCGCATGCGAGGACGGGACAAACGCCACCATGCGGCCTTCGTTGGCGATGAACATCGGGTCAAAGCCGAGTATTTCGCATACGCCGCGCACATCTTCGCGCACGGGGATAGAGGGCTCGTCTACTGAAATTTGAAATCCTGATGATTCCGCCAGTTCAATCAGCACGCTGCCTACCCCGCCGCGGGTGGCGTCGCGCAGGCAATGAACGGGTATATGATTATCCAGCAGCGCCTGCACCAGTCCCGAAAGCGGCGCTGTGTCGCTTAGAATTTCCGATTCAAACGCCAGCGATTCCCTGACGGACAGAATGGCCAGCCCGTGCCGCGCGATATCGCCGTTCAGGATGATCACGTCGCCCGGCCGGATGTTTTTCGGGGAAATACTGACTCCTTCCGGTATCACGCCAACGCCGGCGGTATTGATGTATAGGCCGTCGCCTTTGCCTTTTTCAACGACCTTGGTGTCGCCCGTAACGATCCGTACGCCGCTTTCCTGCGCGCTGTGCTGCATCGCGGTTACCACATCCCACAGCGTGTCCACCGATAATCCTTCCTCGAGAATAAATCCCGCTGACAGGAACAGCGGCCGCGCACCGCACATAGCCAGATCGTTTACCGTGCCATGAACCGCCAGGTGGCCAATATTGCCTCCGGGGAAGAAAAGCGGCCGCACGACATACGAATCGGTTGTAAAGGCGATGCGGTTCGCGGGAAGGTCTAACAGCGCGCCGTCATGCTGTAATTCCAGATCCGGATTGCGGAACGCGGTCACAAACAATTTTTGTATCAGCTGATGCATCAGTTTGCCGCCGCCGCCGTGCGCGAGCAGAATATGCGGATACTGGTCTTTCGGAATCGGGCACGACCAGGTCAGGGGATTATGGTTCATAAAGGCTTTCGTTCCGGGGTTACCGGATGATATGATGGACGAAATACGCGTGAATCCGCTCGTCATCCGTCAGTTCCGGATGGAAGGTCGTCACCAAAATACGTTCCGATTCGGCGGCGAGAATGTGGTCCTCCATTCTGGAAAGCACGCGGACATTATGGCCACAGGCGATGATTTTCGGCGCGCGTATATACACCGCATGATAGAGTACAGGTTCGGGAAGATGGACGGTGATATCCTTCTCAAAACTGTCAATCTGCCGGCCGTAGCCGTTGCGGATGACCGTGATATCGATAAATCCGAAGCGGAATTGTTCACTATTCCGGATGTGTTTAGCCACGAGTATCGAGCCTGCGCAGGTTCCGAAAATTGCTCCGCCTTTTTCATAAAAGGCTTTAATGGGTTCGATAAGGTGGAACGCCTCCAGGAGCTTGATCAACGTGGTACTCTCGCCTCCGGGAATAATCAATCCCTGAATCGGCGCCAACTGTTCGGGAAGCCGTATTTCGGTATGTGGAATGCCGATGCGGTCGAGAATGTGTCCATGGGCCGCGAAGTCGCCCTGCAATGCGAGAATGCCGATGACCGGTTTGCTCATAAAAGCTTACCCATTACCACCCGCGGTCGGCGAGTAGTTCAGACGGTTCCAGCGTTTTGATATCGATACCGACCATGGGTTCGCCGAGGCCTTTGGAGACTTCCGCGAGAATGGCGGGGTCCCGGAAATGCGTCACGGCTTTGACGATGGCCTCCGCGCGTTTGGCGGGATTGCCGGACTTGAAAATACCGGAGCCGACAAACACGGCTTCGGCGCCCAATTGCATGACCAGCGCCGCGTCGGCCGGAGTGGCTACGCCGCCGGCGGAAAAATTCGGTACGGGCAGTTTCCCGTTTTTGGCCACCCAGCGGACCCATTCATACGGTGCGCCGAGATTCTTGGCTTCGGTCATGAGTTCGTCGGCGCCCATGGTAGTCAGTTTGCGTATATGCCCGACAATCGCGCGGATATGGCGTACGGCTTCCACCACGTTGCCGGTACCGGCCTCGCCCTTCGTGCGGATCATCGCCGCGCCTTCGCCGATGCGCCGCAGCGCCTCGCCTAAATTGGTGGCGCCGCAGACAAACGGAATTTTGAAGTCATGCTTGTAAATATGATGCGCCTCATCGGCGGGCGTGAGCACTTCGCTCTCGTCGATGAAATCCACGCCGAGCGATTCCAGAATCTGCGCTTCCACAAAGTGGCCGATGCGGGCTTTGGCCATCACGGGTATCGTTACCGCATTCATGATGTCCACGATCATTTCCGGATCGCTCATGCGGGCCACGCCGCCCTGTTTGCGGATATCGGCCGGCACACGTTCCAGCGCCATCACCGCGCAGGCGCCCGCGTCCTCGGCGATCTTGGCCTGCTCGGCGTTCACAACGTCCATAATCACGCCGCCCTTGAGCATTTCCGCCAGCCCGACTTTTACCTTGAACGTGCCGGTCAGTATTTCATCCTGACGGCCGTTGTCTGTTTTGCTATTGGTTCCCATGGTTTTACCTTTCAAGCTTCTAGCCTTAAAGTATATAAAAAATTTTAATTATTTGCAATATGCACCGTGGTATTAGATGGAGTCGGATTTCTTGATCAACTTCCGGAACATCCTTCCCATTTCCGTTGGGCTGACAGTGATGAAGTACACGCCGGTAAGAATCATGGCGCTGCCGGCCAACGTACGCGGGCCGATGTATTCATTCAGGAACAGCCATCCGAAAATCAGCGCGACAAGGGGCGTCATCAGCGGAATCACCGACGCTTCCATCGGCGTGACTTTCTTGATTACCCACATGTACAATCCAAACGCGATGGCCGATCCCACAATGCCCAGATACAGAATCGCCGCGGCGCCGACGGCTGAAAATTCAATGCGGTCCCAGGGCTCAGAAACGACGCTGACCATCGACAGGAGCAGACCGGCCACGAGCATCTGCACGGCCGTGTTATTCAGCGCGGGAATACGCTCTGCATGTACCTTGACATATACCGCCATATACGATGAAACCAGCGCGCTCAGCACCAGCGCGACATAACCCATCAAATACGTTTCCGTAGCCATGAACTGCGGATCGTATATCACTATCATTCCGAGAAAGCTGAGTATCAGACCGATGCCATGCGCCGCAAACACCGGCTGCTCTTTATACATGAATACGCTCAGGATGAGTATGAATGCCGGCATGGTGGCGAAAAGTACCGCGCTGATGCCCGAATCGATAAACTGTTCCGCCCAGAACACCAGACCATAAATGACGCTTTGCTGCAGACCGATAAAAATCATGGTGCGAATGCTTTTACGGTCGGAGGGGAATGGACTTCCGCGAAAACGGATGACGGCGTACAGAAACAGAAACGCCGTGAGAAACCGCACTCCCGCGCAGAAAAAGGGCGGGTACGCTTCGATGCCTAGTTTAATACCCAGCCAGGTCGATCCCCAGATAAACGAAAGGATGAGAATGACCAGAGTCGGCATATATTTTTTTTCGCGCATAAAAATCCCTCTCCGCGGGTTCATCGCCGAGAGGGGGTAAATATAATCTTTCAAAGCAAAAATCAAACAATTATTATATTAACCGTTATCACCGCTTCGCGTCTGAAAATGTTTTTTATATATGCGGCGAGGAACGGCGTATCGCCAATGGCAAACGACTCAATGATTAAGGCATCAAACCGACGTTAGATAAGGATGCCGGGATCATTAATCTTTTATTTAAAAACGATAAACGTAAAGGGTATGTATAAAAAAATTTTGATGATGATTTCATAAAAAGTTTTTCAGGGAGGGGAGAACATTAAGCGCCGGAGAGCCAAGGGCAAATCTGCACAGCGATCGGTTCCGCCTGTACGTAAGCTTCACTCAAGTAATTGATCTTCACAAAAAATCGTTGACGGTGTTGGTATAGAGTCTAAATATTTTCCGGTTCTTTCCAGGTCTGCCATGCGTTTTCGTGCGTCGGACCGTCGGCGTTGGTAGTCGGCGGCGGGTATTATGCTGGAAGGGCGGTTGTATACGTTTAGGGTGAATGCCTTATCCCGATAGACTACGTACTGACAAACGGTATCCAAAATAAAGGCATGTTTTTCGGCGCAGAGAATCAGTCCGGTCAGTTTTCGCCTTAGACAAAAAGTTTTACATTGATGCGTACGGCACGGATATCCAATTTAACCTGTTTATCGCGTGCGGCTTTAATCGTTTAATGCGTTTTACGCTACCGGCCGGCGTGAGTACCTCACGGGCGGAATCGGCTGAACGTTTGAGGCATGCGTAAAAAAGCCGTGTTTTCCGGACGGCTTTTTAAGGTTCAGTTAGACCAATCCGGGCTGCGCGGGTTACGGCGGACCGGTATGAGGTTTTTTTGGTGAACGTGTTGATACGGGAGGGATTATTTTTTCCTGAAATCCAGCGCCGCTGAGTTGATGCAATACCGGCGGCCGGTGGGTTTGGGTCCGTCGTCAAATACATGACCCAGATGGCCGCCGCATCGGGAGCAGAGAACTTCCGTGCGAATCATACCATAGGACGTATCTTCTTTTTCTTCGATGCAGGTTGCGTCATAGGGCTGAAAAAAACTCGGCCATCCGGAACCGGAATTGTATTTGGCGTCGGATTTAAAGAGCGGTTGCCCGCACGCGGCACAGTGATAAACGCCCGCCTCGTGGTGGTCATAATATTTCCCCGTGAAAGGCGCTTCGGTACCTTTTTCCCGCATAATGCAATAAGTCCCCTTAGGAAGGATTTTTTTCCATTCGTCGTTGTCTTTGATCAGTTTCGTTTCCATCGTCGAGTCTCCGTGAGATTGGTTTGTTTCATTCTGTGCCCGGCAGGAAGGTACAGGGATCGGAATAAGTATAAGAAGTATTATCAAGAGCTTCATAAAATCTTTCGTTCTGTCATGAAAAAAACGAACGACATTTGTAAATATTCCGGGACAGGTATATTTGTTTAACGGCCTAATCGGGATTCGTAAAAAGCGGGATGAATTATGTCTACAAACGAAAAATTCCAATAAAAAAAATTGCGGCAAGCGAGGATGGGGAGTCTCACATGCCGCGTTGCTTAGATACACACAACACACAAGGGGAAGCTTTTTTAAACTGATCAATTAGTAGACAAATTATGAGCCAAAAAAATTTAAGATTAAATTTTTTTTAAACTCTTAATTTTTAATATATAGTCACAACCTATACATAACCCCAAAAGAAAATGTGTTAATTATTATTTACAAAAATGTAATATTTAATTTACACCAAATCCAAAATAGCAATATTTACTTCGTATAGGAACTAGTACTCATGCGAGCATTTTTTTGTTAAAACTTATAAATTTAAAAATGATAACGGTTGTTATGTTACATAACCGTTTTGAGAGAAAACCGTTTATAATTTATTTAATATCGAATATCCGAGGTTATCGGATACTTAATTTTATTCAACTTCCTCCGTTTCAGAGTCCAAACCATCGCTATTTCCTACGGCTATCCATATAATTACCGTTTGGGCTCTTTAGTAGTTTAAGCGGAAATTTCTTTACTCCCGGAGGATTCAAGAACGGAATTTTCACAGGCGGTTGACGGAAAAGTCAAAAGCATGCTCCGTGCAAACCGGGTCAGTACGTGCTTCTTTTTTTTCTTTCTGGTCTAATTTGTTATGGTTAAAAGAATTTCAGAAATTGTTTATGTCAACAATCGTGTCGTTTTGTAAATATTTATTATGTATAAACTTATAAAAGAAATTAATTTTTAAGGTCAAAATTTTGCTCTTCAGAAGTCCAAAAGGACAAATGATTGACCGGCTTTTTGAGCCTTTTTTGGGGGTTTATAAAAATATAGTTGTAATATCTTGTTTTAGGTATTATATTTAGCTGTTTTAATATCATTTAAGAATACTCATCAGGAAATTCGGAGAAAGAATTATGAATCTGCATGAATATCAGGCCAAAGAGATTCTAAAAAAGTATAATGTGCCGGTACCGGAGGGCATACCTGTTAATACAACCAGCGAAGCGGTAACGGCGGCCCATAAGCTGAAAGAAAAGGGCGTAAAAACCTGGGTTGTGAAAGCGCAGATTCACGCCGGGGGCAGGGGCAAGGGGACCATTTATGATGTAGACGCTCAGAATGAAGTGGTTTTGCACGGCGGCGTAAAAGTCACGAGTGATATCGATAAAGTTAAGGAATATGCCGAAAAAATGCTCGGCAACATTTTGGTTACGCACCAGACCGGGCAGTCCGGCAAGATTATCAAGAAAGTGCTGGTTACCGAAGGGATTGATGTCGCAAAGGAATTATACCTCGGCATCGTGTTGGACCGTGCGCAATCCAAATATGTTCTGATGGCCTCTACGGAAGGGGGCGTGGAAATTGAGAAGACGGCCGCGGAGCATCCGGAAAGAATCCTGAAAGAATATGCCGACGTAAAAATCGGGTTCCGTTCGTATCAGGCCTCGCGGCTTGCCTTTGCGCTGGGGCTGGAAGGCGACATCCACAAGAACTTTGTTCAGTTTGCCACGTCGTTGTTTACGGCGTTCGAAGCGATTGACGCCTCGTTGTTTGAGATTAATCCGCTGGTCATTACCAAAGACAACCGCGTGATGGCGCTCGACTGCAAGATCACGCTGGACGACAACGCGCTGTACCGGCATCCCGACCTGGAAGCCCTGCGCGACAAGGACGAAGAGGATCCGCTGGAAGTGGAGGCCGCCAAGTATCATCTGAACTACGTCAGACTGGACGGCAACGTGGGCTGCATGGTTAACGGCGCGGGACTGGCGATGGCCACGATGGACATCATCAAGCTGGCCGGGGCCTCGCCGGCAAACTTTCTTGATGTAGGCGGCGGCGCGAATCCTGTTACCGTCGAAAACGGATTCCGGCTGATCTTGTCGGACAAAAACGTGCGCGCGATTCTCATTAATATTTTCGGCGGCATCGTCCGCTGCGACCGCATTGCCAACGGCGTACTGCAGGCGGCCAAAAACGTTAAAATCCACGTGCCGCTGGTCGTCCGCCTGCAGGGCACCAACGCCGAGCAGGCCCGCGAGATTCTTAAAAAATCGGGGATTCCCATGAAGGTCGCCAACGAATTATCCGAAGCGGCGCGCATGGTGGTTGAGTCTATTAAATAAAGGAATTTTTTCCGCCGCCCAGGGTTGAATTTTATAAACGAGGTTATCATGCATACAGGTAAAAACAACGAAATGTCCAAAGCGCATCTGAATACCATCGAAGTGACCGAGGAACTGATACAGCAGTTGCCGAAGACCGATCTGCACTGCCACCTTGACGGCAGCTGCCGCGTGGAAACCCTGCTCGAACTCGCGCAGGAACAGAAAGTGCACCTGCCTTATAATGATTACGACAAACTGCGCGCACATCTCGAAGTCGGCGACAAGTGCAAGAATCTTGTGGACTATCTGAAGGGATTCGCGGTGACGCTGTCGGTGATGCAGGAACCCTACGCCATAGAGCGCGTGGCGTTTGAACTGGCCGAAGATGCCGCCAAGGAAAACGTCCGCTACCTTGAAGTTCGGTTTTCACCCATTCTGCATATCAACAAGGGCAAGCGCATGACGGAGATTCTCGATTCGGTTATTCGCGGCCTGATACGCGCGGAGGCGAAATACAACATCAAGACCGGCGTGATTATTTGCGGCATGCGGAACATCAGTCCCGAAACCTCGCTGCGGCTGGCCGAACTGACCGTGGCCTACAAAAACAAGAAAGTCATGGGATTTGACCTGGCCGGGCAGGAGGACAGTTATCCGGCCAAGGAGCATCAGGAAGCCTTCGCGCTGATCCTGAAAAACAACATCAACACCACAGCGCATGCCGGCGAAGCGTACGGACCGAACAGCGTCAAACAGGCCATTCACGACTGCGGCGCGCACCGGATTGGCCACGGCACGCGGCTCATCGAGGACGGCGATCTGCTGAATTACGTCAACGACCACCGCATCCCTCTGGAAATCTGTCTCTCGAGCAACGTGCAGACCAAAGCCGTGAAGGATTATATTTCCCACCCGCTCCGGATTTATTACGATTTCGGCCTGCGCGTGACGCTCAACACCGACAACCGGCTCATGTCGGCGACCACGGTATCGAAAGAAATTTATCTGGCGGCCAAGACGTTCAAATTCACCTTTGACGATATCTGCAACATTATTATCAACGGTTTTAAGAGCACCTTTCTGCCATACCGCGACCGCGTCGTGCTGCTGAATCAGGCCCTGGCCGAACTCCATCACTTCGGATTTGGTTCGAATTATATGGATACCAAAGCCGCCTCCACATAAACCGGCTGGCCCGATACCTTCGCATGGTTTTTGAACTTCGTGCAGCCGGCAACGCAACCGCTCGGGCTCTACCCTCGTGAAAGCGCCGTGAATTACCTTCTGGAACAATTTCTCGATTATCTGGCCATTGAGAAAAATCTGTCGGCAAACACCATCGATTCCTACCGGCTCGATATCCGCCGATACCTGCAGTTTGCGGAACACCAACGGCAACGCGCGTCGGTGGAGGACATTACGGATCAAGACATTTCCGCTTTCGTGCATCTGCTGGACGAACTGGGACTGGCGGCGCGGAGCGTGGCGCGCAATCTATCCGCGATACGCACGTTCCACAAATTCCTGATGAACGAAGAAATCACGGATCATGATCCAACCGCATTGGTCGAGTTGCCGAAACTGCCCAAGGCCCTGCCGCCGGTGCTGGAGGTCCACGAAGTGGAGTTAATTCTGGAACAGCCCGATACGCTGCAGTATTTGGGCCTACGCGACCGCGCCATGCTGGAACTGCTTTACGCCTGCGGCCTCAGGATATCCGAACTGCTCGGACTAACGCAGAACCAGTTCCAGCCGGAGTCGGGATTCATCCGCGTGATGGGGAAAGGGTCCAAGGAACGCTTAGTGCCGGTGGGAAAAATCGCCATCGACTGGGTGGTGAGGTATCAGGAAAAAGTCCGGCCGAAATTCGTCCAAGCCGACGCGGCGAACGATATTTTATTTCTGAATGCGCAGGGTAAGAAGATGAGCCGGATGGGATTCTGGAAGATTCTGAGAAAATACGTCACGCAGGCCGGTATCGAAAAGGCCATCACGCCGCATACGTTCCGGCATTCCTTCGCCACGCATCTGCTCGAAGGCGGCGCCGACCTCCGCGTCGTTCAGGAATTGCTGGGCCATTCCGACATCGCTACCACGCAGATTTATACCCATATTGACCGCGAATACCTCAAAGAAGTGCATCACACCTATCATCCGCGGAAGTAAAAAACCGCTGTCAATCCCTGATGCGGCAGAACCGAAATGCATACGGTACCACGGATAACCGCATGGACCCAGCGGATATTTAATTTGACAGCAACGGGCGTTTTATGTTTTTGCGGTAAATGGATCCAATCTCAAACCGTAGATGGTAATGGATAGCGCCTAACGGTATCTTGTTGACGAAAAGGCGTCACCGAGCGTCGGGTCTATAAAAATACATGGCCGCATCCCTTAGGGATTTGTTTTAATCCATAATCAACTGATCTTCGATTCTTTCATCGAACACCGAAAATCCGTTTTGGATATAATTTCGCAGCGCATTGGGATGGTCGCGGTCATTCGTATGCAGCCACAACCGTCGCGGATTGCATGTCCATGCCTGCCGGATGGTCCACTTCAGGAAGTAACTGCCTAAACCCCGACCGCGGAACTCCGGCATCAATCCGAAGTATTTGATTTCAATAGACGGACTTTCACGGCCGTCCAGTTCCACGAAACCGGCAGGAACGCCGCGGGCGTAGAGTACGTAAATGGATACCATTTCATGGCCGATAATATCCATGAGTTCCTTGTCCGTCAGCGCTTTGCGGTCTGCCCAGCCCACATCATGGCCAACCGCATGATACAGATAGCGGTAGAAGCTCACCGTTATGGCTTCGGCGCGCATGACGGTAATACCCGGAGGATCGGACAAATCGATCATCGGCGCGCTTTTCATTTCCAGATACGTTACGCGGGTCTTGACCGTTGCAGGTGTTGAATGCATGACAGACAATGTTTTTTCGGTTAAATTTTAGCCGTTGGATAACAGCGTTCAGCGATAATACCGTTTTGAGTCTGCATTATGTTCTTGTCTTATTTTAGAAAATCTCTGATATACATTTCTACCGTGCGGACCTCCGGAATCCCTAGAAAACCTACTTTACGGCTGATGGTGTTTTTATCGGAATCGGTTGTGAATTCGGTACGGAAATACAGATGGCCGCTGCCGTCGGCTTTTTCCACCCGTTCGATATTTTTTATTTCTGCGGGACCGTAGGCGGTTACTTTTTTAGTGCTGCCGCTCAAATCGATGATCAACGCGCGACGATCGGTAACGGCATACAGCGTCATTCCCGCTTTTCTGGCTTTCAGGATCGGTGATGCCAGAAGATAAATACCAATAGCGACGAATGGTAATCCGAAGAGCGGGAATACAAAACGAAAAAGGCCCTCCGTGTCGGATGTAATCCAGAAAGACATGGCCGTCCATCCGACGGAAAACAGCGTCCAGGGTATTCCAAATAAGAATAGCGGCAGCGCTTCTTTCGAAAATTCCTGGGGCGCAGGCTGTCCATACCAAACGGCATGTTCGCCATGCAACAATTCGCCGTTTACGATGGTCTGCATTTCAAAAGGGTCCATACATGCCTCCGATTCCATCAGGTGATATTTTATTCTTTGGCGGTTGCACCGGGTGTTGTTTCGCGAACGGGGTCATAAAATACTTATTGATTTCAACATTCGGCCTTATTAAGTTTCGCCAACAAAAAATAAAGAAAAAAAAATGAATTTGAAATCAATTTTTTTAGAAGTTCTCAATGCGGACCGGATACGGGATGACGCGGAAACGCTTGCCGAATACGGCAAGGATCGGACAAAAGACTACGCACCCGATGCCGGATTAGTGGTATTTCCGAAAACGCCGCAGGAAGTGCAGGATATCGTCCGAATTGCCTATGAAAGAAACATTCCGCTCGTGCCGTCGGGAGGCCGCACGGGGTATGCCGCCGGCGCCGTTGCCAGAAACAGGGAAGTCGTGATATCGCTGGAGAAAATGAATGCGATCACCGCGATCGATGTCGAAGGCGGCGTCGTCCGTTGCGAGGCGGGCGTGATTCTGGAGAATCTGCAGAACGCCGTGGCCGAAGAAGGCATGTATCTGCCGCTGGATTTCGCGGCGCGCGGCAGTTGTCAGATCGGCGGATGCCTGTCCACCAACGCCGGCGGGCTGAAGGTCCTGAAATACGGCATGACCCGCGATTTAGTCCTCGGATTGGAGGCCGTGATTGCTAACGGGGAATGGCTGACGCTGAACGAAGGGTTATATAAAAACAACGCCGGCTATGATCTCAAACAGTTATTCATTGGCGCGGAGGGCACGCTTGGCATCATTACCCAGGTTGCGCTTAAAATAGTGCCGCCGCCGAAACGCCTGCAGGCCGCTCTGCTGGCCGTCACTAACTTTGTGGCTATCCTGGCCATCCTGAAAGCGGCCAAACTCAGAGCGCTGGACATCACCGCGTTTGAATTTTTCACGGAAGCCGGGCTGAAAGCGGTTCTGGAGCATATCCCGGATGCGCGCAATCCGTTTGATGGTTTTTATCCTTTTTATGTCCTGCTTGAAATCGACGCGGGAACCGACGGCGATGCACTTTCCGGATTTCTGGAAGCTCTCGCGGAAAAAGAAATGGTTGCCGACGGGACTATCGCTTCCGGATCCGCACAATTCAAAGCCCTGTGGGGACTGCGGGAAAATATTTCCGAAAGCATCAGCCGGCTCGGCCATTTTCATAAAAACGATATTTCGGTTCCCGTCTCTTCGCTGAGCCGGTTTATTCCGGAGTTTGAGGAACTCATACGGACAAGCTACCGCGGTTTTGAGGTGCTGTTTTTCGGCCATATCGGCGACGGCAATATTCATGTAAACGTGATTGACCGCACGCGGCGTCCGCCCGAAGAATTTTTGTCCCTGGCCGCGGAACTGGATAAACAAATGGCTGAGAAAGTGTGCGCCTACGGCGGTAGTATCAGCGCCGAGCACGGGATCGGCCTTCTCAAGAAAAACCTGCTCCCGTACCAGCGCAATGCGCTTCAACTGGAACTGATGCGCTCCGTGAAACGTATTTTTGATCCGAAAAACCTATTTAATCCGGGAAAAATCATCGACATGAAATAAAAAAATCCCGCGACGGATACGCATCGGTTTTTTCGCATCCGTTGCGGGATTTGCAAGGCCGCGGCTTACGGCTGTTCCGGCGGATTTTTCTTTACGTGCGCTTTCTCAAGGCCGAACGACAGGATGAGCGCAAGACCGCTGAACAGGAAAATCAGGGCTAGCGTCATTTCTTCGCTGACATAGTACGGGAACAGACTGCGGATGAACAAGGCCAGACCGATGCCGATCAGAACAAGCCCCCACTTGATGGAGCTTAACGCCAGGTCCGCCACGGGCTTGATATATAAATATTTTATCCGTTCGTCCACCATGTTTTGAGCGATCAGTTTGCGCCGGAGATTGTTATCTGAAATAATCTTGACAATTAAAACTACCAGGGCAAAAAAACCCAGCGGTACCAGAATTTCAACGACATGGGCCATAAAATACTCCTTATTTAAAATGATATGATTTTGTCATACTTACTGCAATCTGACCGCTGAATCGGAAAAAAGTTGCATTTATTGCTGTTTGCAACTTATATTAAAATCGTCGGTCTGATATACCAGTTGCCAGTAATGCAAGGTGGATATGACGGATTACCGACCGGTTATAGAAGCGGTTTTAAAAGGAAACCTTGATGATTTTAAAATCATCATCGATGCGCATCAGGCGCTGGTCACACAGATTGTTTTCCGGATGATTCAGAATCCCGCGGACCGCGAAGAACTCGGACAGGAAATATTTGTTAAGATTTATAAAAATTTATCCGGGTTTCAGTTTAATGCTAAACTCTCCACCTGGATTGCGCGGATTGCCTATAACAACTGCGTCAATTATCTGAAAAAAAAGAAAGCAATGCTCTATACCGATTTTAAAATAGCCGATGCCGACCCGGAAGATGACGAGGCGTCCTTTTTTGAGGAATCCATCAGCGCGGATTACTGGAGTACGACCGAGTCACCGGATCAACCGTTAATCAGACGGGAGACTTCGGAGGCGCTTTCCCGTTCCATGGAATCCCTGCCGGCAGTGTACCGTACCATTGTTACGCTCTATCATGTTCAGGAAATGAGTTATCAGGAAATCAGCGGCATCACGAACCTGCCGGAAGGCACAGTGAAAAGTTATCTGTTTCGCGCGCGCCGAATGTTAAAAGAAAAATTATTATCCCAGTATCACCATGAGGATTTGAGCGTATGAATCATTTAACTGACCGGGAAATACAGGATAGCCTGAGTGCGGATCCCCAGTCTATTAAGGAACCTGCACGCGCGCACCTGTTGACCTGCGAACTTTGCCGCGAACGGCTGGCATGGTACCGCGGACTAGCCCTCAGACTGAAAGAACCGCCGGCCGTTCAGTTTTCGCCCGCGTTTGCGGAGAACGTCCTCCGGACGATTCAGACGCAGAATGAAAGCCGGCTATTCTGGTTTGAACAGGCGCTGACGGGGGGGTGTATCATTCTTGGGATCATTCTCGCATCCGTTTACATCGACTGGTCGTTTGTTAAAACATGGATAAATCAAGCGGCCGCGCTGGTGGCGCTCATCCCGTCACCGATTGCCGGGAGCGGATACAGCAAACTAGGGGTTTATCTGATATTTATCGCGGTTTTGCTGTGTGTTTTTAAAATTGCCGACCGCATTTGGACCCGACAGCGCGTCAGTTATCATAAACCAATTTATTAAGCGATGACCTGCGAAGAAATATTAAAGAAACTGGAATCGTCCGGCACCGAAAAAAACCGGCAGAAACTGCAGACTTTAGGCGCAGGCAATAGCGTCTTCGGTGTCAGCGAATCCAACCTGAAAAAATTGGCCGAGAAAACAGGCCCCAATCATGAACTTGGCCTTCAGCTGTGGGATAGCGGCTTCATCGAAGCGCAACGGTTGGCGACCATGATCATCGAGCCTGCCCGCCTGACTCCGGACGACATGGATCGAATGGTAGCGACGATAACGTATTATGAGGTTGCCGATGCGTTTGTAAAAAATGTAGTCGTTCAAACGCCGCATATCCTTCCGAAAATGAAATTATGGATTCAATCTGAAAAGGAATACATCAAGCGCTGCGGTTATACTCTGCTGGCGCTTCTGGCCGAAGCGGTGCCATCGCCGATTACCAACGAGGAGTGGCTGGAATATATTTATACCATCGAAAAAGAAATTTCCACTTCGCCTAACCGGTCCCGCGAGGCGATGAACGCCGCCCTGATAGCCATCGGCAAACGCAACAAGTTGTTGAACATGGAGGCGCTGATCATCGGTATGCGGATGGGACGAATAATCATCGAACACGGCGGCAAGGAAGTCCGGACGCCCTATGCGATGGATATACTCGGCGAGAAAAAGCTAAAACAGTCGTTTTTAGAATAACCGAAAGTCACCGGTATTATCCCTCCTCCGGTGCCGGTAATCAAAACAGCAACATTTCTTTTTTAAGCGAAAAATATTTTCATCAAACAATTGATTAACAGCGGGTACCTGCCGACACGGCATCGATGCGTGTCGGCGCCAATTACTTACTCCAATAACATGCCATTGATCGGTCGTCAAGGCGGCGGCGTGTCTTGACATTTAAAAAAAATCAATTATTTTAAAAAAGAAAAAAGGGAGTGCGATTTTTTTACATGTCCTCGGCCGTTCGTAAATATTTTTGGATTTTCAATGTGGCGGCATGGACCGTGCTGGCGTTGTTTATGAGCCGCCAGTTGTATGACGCCTACCGACTGAGCGACCACCCCATCAACGGGTTTACCGCATTTATCATGGAGATGGCGTACTGCCTGCAGTGGATGCTTCTGGCTCCGCTGGTGCTGCGTCTGGCCATGCGGTTCCGTTTTGACAGCCGATCGTGGTATATCAGCGCGCCGGTGCACATTGTTTCCGGAATGATGCTGTCTTCGCTGACCATGATTGTCAGGACGATCCTGCAGTGGATTATCATCCGGCAAATGGCTGCGCCGTTTTCCTGGGAACGCGTTCTGCATTCGGCGTTTGAAGCGTATGATTACGGCATCATGAGTTATCTGCTGTTGCTGCTGATTAGTTATGTATTTGAATATTACGGGCGTTTTCAGGAACGGGAACATGCCGCCGCCCGTTTAGAGACTCAGCTGGTGCAGGCGCAGCTCCAGGCGCTCCGGATGCAACTTCATCCCCATTTTTTATTTAACACCCTGCACGCCATTGCGGTACTGATCCGCAAGAACGACCATCAGACCGCCGTGGCCATGCTCACCGGGCTGAGCGATTTGTTGCGTCTGACGCTGAACGGCGCGCCATCGCAGGAAGTATCCCTAAAGCAGGAGCTGGAAATATTAGACATCTATTTAAAGATTCAAAAAATGCGTTTTCAGGACCGGCTCAGCGTTTCGATGGATATTTCGCCCGATGTTCTTGAGGCGCAGGTACCGCATCTGGTACTCCAGCCGCTGGTGGAAAACGCAATCCAGCACGGCATAGCGGCGCTTGCAAAGGCCGGTCACCTCAGCGTGCAGGCAAGACGCGAAAACGGATGGCTATGTGTCCGCGTTCAGGACGACGGCCCGGGCTTTACACAGCCTATCGAAGAACTGCAGAACGAAGGCATCGGTTTGTCCAATACGCGGGCCCGATTGCAAAAAATGTACGGCGCGTCCTGCTGTCTGGATCTGGCCAATCATCCCGAAGGCGGCGCAGTCGTCTCGCTGAAGATACCGTATCAAACCATTCCACAGACATGAACCCTATTCGCACGTTAATTGTGGACGATGAACCGCTGGCGCGCGAAGGCATCCGCCTGCTGATTGAGAACAAACCGGCGTTTCAGGTCATCGGCGAATGCGGCAGCGGCGCCGAGGCCTTGGAATTTCTGAACCAGCAGCCTGCGGATCTCCTGTTCATCGACGTCCAGATGCCTGAAATGAACGGCATCGAAGCGGCAGCAGCTATCCGGCAGGAACCCATGCCCATCGTCGTTTTTGTAACCGCTTACGATCAATATGCGCTGGAGGCTTTCCGCGTACACGCTTTGGATTATCTACTTAAACCGTTTAACGATGCGCAATTTTATTCGGTTCTGGATCGTATCCGGGCTCTCGTGGAACAGCGGCAATTCAAAGACCTGAGCGACCGGTTGATTCAAATGCTCTCGCAGTATCATCAGGCGCGTAATGCTTTTCAACCAATATCACCGGCGACGGATTACATCACCAGGATTCCGGTTACCGCCGATGGTAAAATCGTTTTTATACGAACCAGCGATATTGAATGGATCGAGGCCGCGGATTATTATGTCGAAATTCATACCCGATCCGGAATGTTTCTGCACCGTGAAACGATGAACCGGCTGGAGTCCCAACTGGATCCGAAAAAATTTTTCCGCATCCACCGTTCGACGATTGTGCCTTTAGGATCTATCCAGGCTCTGGAACCTTATTTTAACGGCGAATATTATGTCGTGCTAGAAAACGGCCGAAAATTCAAACTCAGTAAAAATAGGGCCGATGAGCTGAAAAGACAATTGCAAATCACAGCCTGACTTTATTTCACCGACTTAATCCATATATTCTCTGCAAAAATCACTGCTTTGACTGCAGCATGGTTTCTTGGTGGTACTTTTTGTCTTATTTTGACTTGAGTACCAAATTAAGGAGATAACATGCATTATGTATTGATTTTCTTAAACATTGTTTTAGTGTTTGGCTGTGCCCGTACGGAGGATGTTGAAAAAACCAGGCACGAACTGATGAACTTGGAGAGGACATTCAGCGCAACCTCTGTCGAAAAGGGATTTTACGAGGCGCTGAGACTGTATAAAGCCGATGAAACAATGTTTTTAAAAGACCGGCCGGTAACCGATATCAGCGAGATTAATCAGATGCTGTCCAGAACTTTTTCCGGAACCGTGACCTGGGAGCCGCTATTCTGTGATGTATCGGCATCCGGCGATATGGGATATACTTACGGGCCTGCAACATTCGAGGTGAAAGATTCTACCGGCAACCGTAAAGTTTTGACGAGTTATTACTTGACTATATGGAAAAAACAGCCGGACGGCCAGTGGAAATATGTCATGGATACCGGCACACAGCCTAAGCCGTCTGAATCAAATAAGTAGTCATTTTGTTTTATAAATTGAAGGAGTCATAACCATGTTAAGACAATCGCTGATGATCACCTGGCTGATGGCCGTAATCGGAACATGGGATGTTAATGCGGACATCCTGCGGGTTCCGGCGGATTACGCAACGATTCAGGCGGCAATCCAAGCCGCCGTCAATGGTGATACGGTGCTGGTAGCGCCGGGCACGTATTATGAAAATATCAATTACCGGGGAAAAGGCATTACGGTTGCCAGTCATTTTATCCTTGATAATAATGTCAGTCATATCGAAGCGACGATTATCGACGGCAGTCAGCCGGCGCATCCGGATACGGGCAGTTGTGTACTTATAACCAGTCCTACATCGGCGACGGCCGGCGATACCAGCGCCGCGCTCATCGGGTTTACGATACGCAACGGCAGCGGCACCCGCTGGCGGGATGAGCACGGAGCGGGTTATTACCGTGAAGGCGGCGGGATACTGGTCGAGTATCTGTCTCCGAGAATCATGTATAATCTGATAATGAATAATACGGCCACGAACACAATTAACTGCACGAGCGCCGGCGGCGGCGGTATCCGATGCGGCGACGGCAGTCCGAGGATAACCAACAATGTTATTGTCCGCAACACAGCGCTGTACGGACCGGCTATCGTTATCAACTATTGCGGCGGAGTAATAAGAAATAATATCATCCATCGCAACACGGGCGGCAGCGCGTATTACGGAGGTTCCGCGGTCTGGGCCAACAGTGACGGCCCTACAAGTAAAACCATTGAAAATAACATGATTATCGCGAATACTTCTACACTGACCAACGCGACCGGCGGCATCCTTATGTGGGGCACAAGTTGTACGCTCAGAAACAATATATTGTGGAGTAACGTTCCCAATCAGGTCAAGACACAATCCGGCGGCAGTTTCAGCGCATCTTATAACACGATTCAGGGTGGTTATTCAGGCGCCGGAAACCTATCGCAGAATCCATGCTTCGCAGACAGCGGTTTTATTTTAGCAGACGGTTCGTCCTGTATTGATGCCGGAAATCCTGATTCCGTTTATTTCGATCCTGAAAATTCGTTAGCGCCGGGTTATGCGCTCTGGCCGTCAAAAGGGGGATTGCGTAACGATCAGGGAGCTTACGGCGGAAGCGGCAGAATCCTTTTGCCGCTCATCACAGGAGCCTGGTTTCAGTTGAATACATCCTTGCTGAATTTCGGAACCGTCAATCTTAACGATTCCGTGACCGGAAAAATTGTTGTGGCGAATTATGGCATTAGTCCCTTGTTGATGGACAGCGTGGTGATTAAGAACGGAAGTCCCGGCGTGACGATTGCCAATCTACCGCCAAGCATACTGGCGCCTGTAAAGACGGATACTATCTTTGTCGGATGGAAGCCCCTCACCGCGGATGCGCTCAGTGACACGGTTCTTATTTACCATTCCGATACAACCACCGCATCGCCACGGATGGCCCGCATCACCGGAACGGTTGCCACGGTGGCGGTACCGGATGACCGGGAACGTCCTCAGGCATTTTATCTGGAGCCCAACTTTCCGAATCCTTTTAATCCTTCTACCGTGATCCGTTATCAGTTAGCCGAACGCAGTGCCGTTTCATTAAAAATTTACAACCTGCTCGGGCAGGAAATTGTTTCTTTAGTAAAGGGCTACTATCCGGCGGGGCATTACCAAACCGTGTGGAACGGCAGGGATGATTCAGGAAAATCCGTGAGCGGAGGCGTGTATATCTACCGGCTTCAGGCCTTTGCAGACGGTCAAAGCCACGTGCAATCGAGAAAAATGATTTTAATTAAATGAATAGTTTCAAACCGATGGATTTTTATTGAAGAATGGTACACGGGAATATTAAAAATATTCCCGTTTTTATTTCGATAAAACCGGAAGGCGAATGGAGTTGGTCTTCCGATAGTGATTTTTGGTCAGTAAGCGAGTAACGTTTCGAGTTTATTTTTAATATCTTCTTCGTTTACTAAAACGGCCGCTTCGAGTATTCGCGAGAAGGGCACCGGAGAGTCTTTGCTGCCCAGTCGCATGACCGGGGCGTCGAGAAATTCGAAGCAGGTTTCTGCGATGCGGGCGGCGATTTCGCCGCCGAACCCTCCGGTAATTTTATCTTCATGCACCACCAGCGCGCGGCCGGTTTTTTTTACGGATTGCCGGATCGTTTCCATATCGAGCGGAATCAGCGAACGGATATCGATGACTTCGACGGAACGGTTTAGTTCGGCCAGTTTTGCGGCGGCGCGGAGCGACCAGTGCACGGTGGTTCCGTAAGTTATTACGGTGGCGTCCGTTCCGGGCCTGCGGATACGGGCTTTGCCGAACGGGACCACATGATCGGGCCCGGTCTTTGGGCTTTGCGCGAATATCTGGTTGTAGAGGTACTTGGGTTCCAGGAACAGCGTAACGCCGCGCGAGCGGATGGCGGTTCGCAGCAGGCCGCAGGCGTCATCGGCGAAGGCCGGCACGACGATGTGCAGACCGGGGAGCGCCGCCATCAGGCCCTCGACATTCTGCGAGTGATACAATCCGCCGCCGATATAACCGCCACTGGCCAGGCGCAGGACGATGTTGGGGCTGTTTTGGCCGTTCGAGCGGTAATATTCATGACTGGTTTCCACCACCTGTTCCATAGCCGGCCAGACGTAATCAGCGAACTGCGCGGCTTCGATTACGATGCGGATATCGTCCCGGAAACGCGAAAAACCGTTGGCCGTGCCGACGATATAGTCCTCGGCGATCGGCGCGTTAAACACCCGCTCCGGCCCGAATGCCTGCAGCATCCCCTTGGTAACATTAAACACGCCGCCCTTGTCTTTGGAGGCAACGTCCTGGCCCCAGAGAAACGTGTGTGGGTTGCGCGTAAATTCTTCGTGCAGGGTCCGGTTAATCGCTTCGCGGAGTTTCTCCGTCGATTCGCCTTCGGGTACCGGCGTTTCCTCAACTTCCAGCGGTTCCGGTGTGATAAAGTCGGTAGCGGTGGACGGGTCGGGCGTGGGCGCTTCTTCGGCGCGCCGGGCGGCTTCCTGAACGGTGGTTTCGTTTTCCGTTTCGATGCGCGCCAGTTCTTCTTCCGTGAAAAATTTATTTTCTAACAAATAATTCCTGAAATTCAGGAGCGGGTCTTTGGAACGGGCTTCTTGCAGTTCTTCGGGTGAGCGGTACAATTCCTGCCGGTCGCTGTTGGAGTGCGAATGCAGTCGCAGGCAGTCCGCGTGCACCAGCGCCGGCCCTTTGCCGGCATGCACATAATCCAGCGCCGCATCCATGGCGCGGCGGCTGTCAAAGAAATCCTTGCCGTCGCAGTTGAAAACGCCGAGGTTTTTTAGCCCTTTGTAATTATCCGAAACGACGGGATTGGCCGTCTGCTGGGCAAGCGGCACGCTGATGCCGTAGCGGTTGTTCTGGATGACAAAGATGACCGGCAGTATCTCTCGGGACGCGCCGTTGAGCGCCTCGTACACATAACCTTCGGAGGACGACGCTTCCCCGAAGCTGGCGAATGCGATCGCGTCGGATTGGTAATATTTGATTGCCCGCGCTACGCCGACAGCATGCAGCGTGTGGTTGGAAACATTGGAAGATACATTCTCAATCTGAATCGACGGCTTGGCAAAATGATTGGACATATGCCGGCCGCCGCCCGCCACGTCGTCCCGGCGGCTGAGGCCGTTCAGCATGATTTCCTCCACCGTTATTCCCGCCGCCAGGCACGTCAGCTGGTCGCGATAATACGGAAATAAAAAATCTTTACCCGGGCGAAAGGAAAGCCCTAAAGCCAGTTGGATGCCTTCGTGCCCCGCGCACATGGCCAGATACGACCATCCCTTCGCCTGACGGATGAAACGCGACGCCTGTTCGTCAATGAGCCGGCTGGTATGCGCCAGACGATACCACGGCTCTAGCGTCGTCTTATCATAATCGGTTTTGACGGAATTATTTTTTTTCAAGTTGTTAACCCTCTGATTTATTCTTTTCAAAAATAATAACACTTTAATAATTATTTTATTTCTGTATTTCAAGTTCATTTTATTCTGCGGATACATTCGGCTGAATTTTGAAATCAATTAATATTAGTTTGAAATATCCGCCGGCGTAACATCTTCCTATAGATTTTTCTTGAAATAGAAAAAAAAAAATTCTATATAGCTATAAAGTTTGTATTGCTTATCTTAAAGAAAGATGATACGCCTTTCATAAGCTGTTCATATAATTTTCTAATTTTAATTTACCACTCATTGATTGAAGGAGCATACCGGATATGCGATGGAAAATTTTTTTGGTTTTGATTATACTGCTCGGTTTAAACAACCGGATTGTGCGGGCACAATCCCCAAACGATGTAATCATCAATGAAATACTGAACGGCTCGGTATATAAAGACGCTGTGGAATTGCTGGTAGTGAAGCCCGGCGGCGTGGATATGCGCGGATGGGTGATTACGGACCTGAACAATCCGGCAGCAACCCCCTCTACGACCGAAGGTTTTTGCACTTTACCGATGAACCCTTTCCTGCAGGCCGTACCGCCGTTTACGCGTATCCTTCTTGTTTTTACCAAATCCACCGGCGCGGTATCGCCAAAAGCCGCGCAAGACACAACGGCTTCCGACGACAGCACCCTCGTGCTTTTTTCCTTCGGGCCTGACAGCTTGTTGAATCCTACACCGGCGGGTTCCGGAGTTAATTTAAGCGATAATGACAATGTGGTGCTGATAGCCGGGTCAAACCTGTCGAGCGATCCGGTAATTGATAAAGTATTTTATGGAACCGGCAGCGACGGCTGGACCAGCGGTACCTGGATGAATAATTTTGCCAATATCACCAGCGGTTATATCGCCTATTTTGTTAATGATTCACTGGGCAATCTTAACAATGATAACGGCGCCTCCGGCAAAGGATGGACCAGCCCCGCGGCCGAAGCCGGGCACACACTGGGACGGATTAATCCGGGACAATTACTCGGCGGGAGGCCGATACGGTTAGGCGCGGTTACACGCACGCCGACTACGCCGGATTCCACGCAATCCGTAACGGTGCAGACGACTATCGGTTTCCTGAACCCGCCGATTACCGCAAAAGTTATATTTTCATACAACGCCGTTACCGACAGCGTGACGATGACCAACCCGTCGGATTCCACCTATCAGGGCGTAATTCCAGCCAACCCGCCGGGAACGAAGGTTTATTATTTTATTAAAGTAACCGATAATCTGAATCATGTGGCTTTATCGGGTACGGACAGTTTTACCGTAAGCACGCCGGTGGTTTTTACTTCTATCGCTAATATACAGGCTAATACACCCGCCTATGAAAACCAGATGGTGACCATTACGGGCATCGTCGTCATTGGCGACAGTGTACTCCGGGCCACACCGGCACGGCAGTCCTATGTGGTTGACCGTAGCATCACGTCCGGCGTCAACGGGATACAGATATACCAAGGCTCATTTACGGCCCCGAAACTGAACCGCGGCGATTCGGTTATTATCACCGGTAAAGTGATTACCTACAGCGGTACGACGGAAATTACCGATCCGATTACATTGACCGTGGTATCCACGGGAAATTCGATACCGGCGCCCATCAAGCAATCCATCTCGCAGGTTATGAACGTGGCCGATGAAGGCAAGTGGGTGCGTATCAAAGGCACGGTGGTGGACAACTGGTCCGCTGTCGGCGGTTACAACGTTAAAGTGGACGACGGCACCGGCAATGTACTGGTGCGTATCTGGAACTCGACCGGCATTAATGGTTCGGCGTACGCTATCAATTCGGTGTTTACGTTCAATACCATCATCGGGATTTACAATAACGCGACGCAGTTGCTGCTGGGATACGCGGCAGATGCCGGGCCGGATACGGCGGGCCAGGGCAATTTCAAAGCGAATATCCGGGTGTCGCCGCATCCGTTTAATCCCATGGCCGGCGAAAAGATTAAGTATGCACTGGCGTACGGCGAAAACGCGCGTATTGTCCTGCGTGTATTCGACATGACCGGCCGGCTGATCACGACTCTGATTGACGAGGTTAAGTACATCGGGCGCGATGAAACGGAGGATCCGTTCCGCACCTGGGATGGCCGTACAATGGAAAGCAAGCAATTGGTGCCGGTTGGTACGTACATTATGCATCTGGAGGTAACGAATCGAAAAACCGGGAAGAGTTCCACAAAGACCGCGCCGATTGTGATCGGAACGAAACTGAAGTAAATGATTTATTGGTTTAATATAAAGGTTCTGAGGTATATATGAATAAAAAAGCGATCCTTCTTCTTGCAATCCTATTGGGATATGCGCAATGGGGCTTTGGCCAGGTGGCCACGGAGATGCCGCCGCAGGGTCCACGAGCCAGCGCGCTGGCCGGGACGTTTGTTGCCGTTGCCAACGACGGCTGGGCGATGTTTCATAATCCCGCCGGATTGGCTAACCTGAAATCCATGCAAGCGTTTAGCTCCTATCAGGTGCTGTATATCAATTCCCTGACCAACATGATGGGCGGATTTGCGCTGCCGTCCGGGACCCTTTTAGGCAGCGACCGGTTCGGAACGGTGGGAATATACTATGAATACCTGAATACGGGGGTGGACAAGGGGCAGTCGCTGACGGGGCAATCCGAGCGGCTTGCCACAGAGTGGGCGCTGGGGTTTTCTCACGGCATGACACTGCTCAAGGATGTCCGTTCGTCTCTGTCATTCGGTTATAACCTGAAAATGTATTATCTGGATTACGGTACGTCCGCCGGCATGAGCGGCGACGGCAGCGACGGCACCGATCTGGGAAATATATATAAGCTGGGGATGGATCTCGGTGTCATGGCTTCCCTGCGCGAGCGGGTGTGGCTGGGCGCTTACCTGATGAATTTCAACCAGCCGAAAATCGGCACTACCGGTCAGGTCCGGGAACTGCCCCAGAAACTATCTGTCGGCGCTTCGTACATGCCCCATGACGGGGTTCTTACCGCCGTCGGGCTGGAACGGAGTACCAGCAAGAACACCCGCATCAAAGGCGGCGTCGAAGCCGAACTTGCGGACGTGTCCAATTTTACCGTCCACGGCCGCTTCGGGATAATCTCAAATCCCAACACGTACACCATCGGTTTCGGGGCGGCCTATCACGGCGTTCATTTTGATTATGCGCTGATGATTCACCCCATACTCAGCACCACGCATCAGTTCGGGCTGATGTATGATTTCGGGAAATAGCACGCAACCATGATCCAATCATCAGGAATGACTATGTTTCGAATAACACTTATAACCGCAATTATGCTTGGGGCCGCTCTGAGCCTGCGCGCGCAGGAAGGGGTTTATCATAAGGACCACAAGCTGGACATTAACAACGCGACGCTCGCTGAAATCGAGCGCCTGCCCATTTCCGGGGAACTGGCGCGGAGGATTTACGAGCGGATCCAATATAGCGGGCCGCTGGAAAGCATCTTCGAGCTCAACCAGATCGAGGGCGTGACGCAGGAATTGTTTAACCAATTGAAGCCCATAATCGCCGTTCGGCCGTTTGAGAAGGATGAAGACCTGAAGCGCCTCGAGGATAATTATTACAAAATTGAACGCTGGGCAAGCACCTCCGAAGGTACGACCGAAAATCTTGTCGATCAGTGGTACGACCAGCTCATCAATCCGATTAATATCAATAAAGCGGATTATTTTGACCTGATCAACCTGCCAAACGTCAGCCCGATTGATGCGGCGGCAATCGTTAAGCATATCCGCAATCAGGATGAAATCAAAAGCCGCAGCGATCTCCGCGGAGTCAGCGGCCTGGGTAGTTTTGCGTTCAACAGCGTGGACGACTTTGTGGTGTACAAGGACCCGGACGAAAAAAACCGGTTCCGGGGTAATTACACCTGGATCTACAAGAACATTCCGTTTATTTCCGGTAGTTCCGATAATGCCGAGGATATCAAGCAGCTGGTAGAACGCGACAATCCGTGGAACTCCTACCATAAGGCGCGGCTTAAGTACGGCGCCAAATATAAAGCCGGATTTTCCGCGGAACGCAAGCTCGGTCAGGATCCGTATTTTTATAAATATTATCTGAGTTACGAGGACAAATACGGCGACGATCTGAAAGTCAAAATGATTTTTGGTAATTATCTGGCTTCCTTCGGCCACGGCGTGGTGATGGAAAACACCGATTTTTTCTCGTCGCGTAAATCGGGGTTTGGATTCCAGAAACGGGCGAACGGTATCTTCGGGGATATTTCACGGACTAATGAATTTTCCCTTCGCGGCGCGGCGGCGGAGGCTTCCTGGAAGTGGTTTCGCGCAGACGCCTTTTATTCCTACAACACCCGCGATGCGGTCGTCAATCCGGACGGCACGTTTTCCGCGCTGATTGTGATGACCCCGCGGATGCCGTACGGACTGAGCAGCGACACGCTCAACCGGCCGAACAGCCTGGTGCCGAGCAATATGCGCAATGCCGTCACGGAAATCACTTATGGGGGCCACCTGACCTATTCGTTGGCTCCCGGCATAAATATCGGCGCTACGGCCTATGAAAGCCTTTATGACCGGCCCCTCGACTTCCAGATTAATACCGTGCTCAACACCGACGGCAAGCCCAAGTTTCTGAACGATTTCGGCAATTCGGTCGATGCCGAGATTGCCGCTTCGTATGAGTCCACAGCCAAGTCATCGATGTGGGACAAAGCCCGGGCTTCGCGTTCCGTGTACGGTATGGATTTTACTTATACCTACAAAAACATCGTTTTTTCCGGCGAACACGCCCGGCTGTATAAGCAGGACAGCGTGTACCGGGTAACCGTGAATAACGAAACCGTTCGGCGCACGGTCCGCCAGCGCGATCCCCGCGCCACCGTCCTGATGGCCTACACGCAGTTTCGCACGCTGAATTTCCTGGTACTCTACCGGAATTACGATCTGCAGTTTGACAATCCCTACCAGCGTTCGTTCTCAAACTATGCGCGGTTCAAGAGTTCCATTTACGAAGACGAGTTTTATCTTGCCGATAACATTTATTCCGAACTCTGGAGCACATCCTATCAACCCCAGGCCGAGCGCGGGTTCTACACAAATCTCCGGTACCAGATATCGGAGAAATGGCTGACCGCGCTGGATTACGATACCTGGACGCGCGTGGCGGACAACATGCGCTATTACCGCTGGGTAACGCGGCTGGAATACCGGCCGTTGTTCAACATGCGTATTCAGGCGAGCAATAAGTTCCAGTCCCGCGGCTATAACCCGCTGATGCCGACGAGTTATCTGGTCCGCGAATCCATTATTCGCGTGATTCTGCGGCTGTCGCGGTTCGACGAAATGACTGTGACATATTTCAACGGGTTTACGGAATGGCCCAGCCGGCCGCGGCTTTCCGACGCGCCCGGCGGCGACGGCAGCGCCGGTAACGACAACGATACCCCCCGCGGCAACGCAGGCTCTCCGGGCGATATGTTCGGCGTACAGGTGACACACTATTTTAATAATAATTTTAAAATCATCGGCTCCACCCAAATCTACAAGGGCTTCTACTGGACGTTTGAGGATACGGATTTTCGCGTGTTCAATGCGCCGAACGTAGCCACCCGCTACTGGGTCGCCGCTTTTGCCCGGCTGAGCCCGAACCTGTCCGTGCGCCTGAAATATTCTTACGACCATCAGGAAGCGCAGACAGGCGTGCAGGGCTCGCGAATCCCCGTCAAAGGGGTTACCGATTACCGCAATGCGCCCAAGTATGACAATCCGTATATTATAAAGAATAATTCGGACATACGTTTCCAGCTGGATTATAGTTTTTAAACGGAGCAATTATAGGAAACACACGGCACGAATAAAAAAAAATACCTAGGATAAAATAAATTCTTCGGAGGTTCTGTGAAACGATTAAACCTGTTTATATTCGGATGGACGCTATGCCTGACGGTGTTGGCGGCGGACATGCTCAGCGCACAAACTTATTTTGATTACATTATCGGCAAGAAACGGGACAGCTTCAACGCCCGGTCGATGGCGTTGGGTCATACGGGCGCTGTATCCAGCTACCGGGCATCGGCGATTATGACAAACCCCGCGTTGCTGTGGCAGGGTTTTGCGCCCGGTGCGGCGCCGCATCAGGTGCTGGTGGACGCCTCGTATGTCGCCCTGCGGCCCAGCGAAAACCGTTCTTTCCCTCTGCTGGATACCTTCGGCGACGTGATTACCGAGACGATCTATGCTACCAACAGCCCCCTGTATTACAATACCGATATCGGCGCGCTGTACAAATTTAATGATCATTTATATTTCGGTGCGGGGTCGTTTGCGTATTATACGTTTTATTACGATTACAAAGAACGGTTATCCGCGCAGTTGCCCAGTTCAGCCGTCAACCGGGATCCCTTTCTGGACAATCAGATTTCTTATGGCAACGGTACCTGGCGCACGTATTCTTTAAGCGTGAGTACCCACTGGATGGAACAGATTGGATTCGGCGCCACGCTGAATTATATTACGGGTTCGGGATTCCGCGACCATTACCGCTACAGCCTGCTGAAAACCGATTACTCCGGAATCCATAACACGATCGATTACCGCAACCGGACCAACGGCGGCCGTTCGATGAATCTTATTCTGGGCGCTTCGTATCAGGTGACGCCGCATATTCTGCTGGGCGCATCCATGACCATGCCCTGGTCCATCAAGACGAAAGGCAATATCTTTTATCCCGGCATGGATACCACGCTGGTATTACCGCGGCATTTCGCGGATACAACCGGCTCTTACGGAAATCCCGTACCGCTGGATATCAAGCATTCGCAGCCCGTACAAGTTTCTCTGGGCGTAGAATACCGTCCGAAGAACGAGTTGTTCTCCCGCTTCATCGTGGACGTCAATTTCACGAACTGGAAATCCTACAAGCAAACGTTTAGCCGCGCCGTGCCGGTGCAGGGCGATACGGTAAACGCGTTCCGGCCGCCGTTCAAAGATGTCTGGGACATCCATGTTGGCGTGGAACATATTCTTTTCGGCAGCGTGCCGCTCCGGTATGGGTTTTCGCACATCGGTTCACCGATGAATAATGCGCTGACCACGACGGCCTTCAGTATCGGTACGGGAAAGGAATGGGACGCGTTTAAATTTGACGCGGCCATCGAAATCGCCAACCGGGATTATAAATACCTAATTCTGTTCCCGCAAACGGCCGCCGACCGATCCTCTCTGGACCGGGTGGAAGAATCGACAGTAAGTTTCCAGTTCTCAGTGTGCTACCGTTTCGGTTTTGTTAAATAATCTAAAAGAAAAGAGTACCTATGATCCGAACGATCCTTTGCCTGACGCTGGTTTTTGCCTCATCCGTCTTTGCGCAGAAAAAATATTCATGGCCGGATGACCAATACCAGAAGATCACGCTTATCTTTACCAATGACGTTCACGGCGGCATCACGCTGACCGAAGCGTCGTTCATCAATCCCGATTTCCCGCCGATTATCGGTGGAGGGCCCTCGGCCGCCCGATATATCAACCTCTACCGGGAAAAAGCCTTAGAAAAAAAATGGGGCGTCCTTTTACTCGATCAGGGCGACTGGTTTCAGGGAACGCTGGTGGGTACGCGTTCGGGCGGCTCGGCCGTGTTCGATTATATGAACATGATTAAATATGATGCCGCTGTCATCGGCAACCATGACTTTGACATGGGAAAAGACAATGTTGTCAAGCTGGTGGAAAAGGCCCAATTCCCTGTCCTGGCCGCCAATATCATCGATAAAAGCACCAATAGCATCGCGGATTTTGTGAAGCCCTACCTAATCAAGGAATTATACGGCATTAAAATCGGCATCATCGGTTTAGCCACGCGTTCAACTAAGGTCATGAGTTATCCGAAGCATATCGAAGGACTCGATTTTCTGCCGGAAATTCCTGTTGCAAGAAAGTATGTAAAAAAACTGCGTGAAGAAGAAGGATGCGATTTCATTATTCTGGCCACGCACTCCTGGCTGGACTACAATCCCGCCGAAGGATACGCCAATCTTTTAAAGGATAAAGCTAAAAATAAAGATTTTGAAACCAGCACGGCCAGCGCCATCGAGATCGCGCATTTTGTGGAAGGCATTGACGTGATTCTCGGCGGGCATATTCACAAGGGTCACGACAAACCCTGGGAAGAGCCGGATAATCATACATTGATAATTCAGTCTTATGCCAACAGCAGTTCATCACTGGGACAGATTAATTTTTATTTTGATCGCCGCACCAAAACATTTGCCGGTTATGACTTCGACAACGATAAAGGCGCGATGCTAACGCTATTTGCGGATGAATTCTGGCCGGATCAGGCTTTTTATGATTCTATCGTTGTGCTGCAGCGGCAATATGAAAAGGGCTTTGACGACGTGCTCGGCGTCAGCGAGGAACCGCTCACCCGTACTGCCGGCGAATCCACCATGGGCAATGTGGTTGTGGACGCCATGCGGGCCGAAGGCAAGGCGGATGTAGCCGTATCCAATTATGGCGGCATACGGGCCGAGATCAAGTCCGGAACCATTACCGCCCGCGACGTCTTTAAGGTCATGCCTTTTGACAATAAAATTGTCCTTATGCGCGTAACCGGTGCGTTTATCAAGGAACTGGTGGAAGATCGTGTTGCGGGCAGCAGCAACGGCATGCTGGTTTCAGGAATGAAGGTGGTTGCCGACAAGAATCTTCCGGACAGGGAGCGCGTAACCCTTCTGGAGATCGGCGGCAAACCGTATGACCCGGATGCGCTCTACACCCTGGCGGTTTCCGATTATCTGGCAGAAGGCAATTCCGGTTTCAGCCGACTCACCACCGTCAATCAGGAAGAAATAGCCCAGACGGGTATTGCCATCCGCGACGCCCTCATCAATTATATAAAAGCGCAGACGCCACTCAAGCCCAAACTGGAAGGCCGTTTCAAAATTATTAAGAAAAACCTGTGATGGCTTGAAGTTATACCATAAAAAAACTCCCTGTACGCGATGGTTCAGGGAGTTTTTTTTTAAGAATACGGTATGATTTAGGCGCGGGAAAGTTCCTTTTCCATAACCGGAAGGAGCGCGTCCAGAGAAAGCGTCTGCTGTTCGCCGTTTTCCATATTTTTGAGCGTGCATTCATTTCTCAGGAGTTCGTCATCGCCCACGATTACCACAAAACGGGCATTCAGCCGGTTGGCGTCGCGCATCTGCGCTTTGAGACTGCGGCTGAGATAATCCATTTCGGCGGCGATGCCGTGGTGGCGGAGCGCCTGCAGGTACGAGGCCATGGCTTCGCGTGCGGCATCTCCCAGGGCCGCGATATACACCATCACCGAGTCCCGCGGGCCGAATGCCAGGTTCATCGATTCCATAACAAGGATCAGGCGTTCCATGCCAGCCGCGAAACCCACGGCAGGCGTTTCTTTACCGCCTAAGTCTGAGCAAAGCAGATCATAACGGCCGCCGCCGCCGAGCGCGTTCTGTGAACCCAGATGACTACTTTGGATTTCGTAAGCCGTCTTGGTGTAATAATCCAATCCGCGCACCAGCCGTCCGTCCACGGTGTATCGGATGTTCATATTGGTCAGAATTTTCTTTACCTTTTCAAAGTGCTGGCCGCATTCGCCGCAGAGATAGTCATGAATCAACGGAGCGTCTTGAGTCAGGGCGATATCGGATTCATTTTTGGAATCCAGAATACGCATCGGATTAATTTCCAGACGGCGCCGGCTTTCCGGTGAAAGCTGGTCATGCAGGGTCCTCAGAAAATCCGTCAGGGTTTGCCGGTACGGCGGGCGGCAGCGCGGGCAGCCGACGCTGTTGATGATGAACTGCAGATCCCGGATGCCGAGTTCCTCGTAGATGGTCAAGGCGACCAGCATCGTTTCCACATCCGTTTCCGGTGCGCTACTCCCAATGGCTTCGACGCCGAACTGATGAAATTGGCGTAAGCGGCCTTTTTGCGGACGTTCCTGACGGAACATCGGGCCCAGATAATAAACTTTGGTCAGCCCTTGCTGGGCGCCGAGGCTGTTCTGAATGTAGGCACGCATTACGGAGGCGGTCATCTCCGGTCGGAGCGTGAGGCTCTCGCCGCCTTTATCCATGAAGGTATACATTTCCTTCCCCACGACGTCGGTGGCTTCGCCGATGCTCCGGCTGAATAATTCGGTATATTCAAAAAGCGGCGTGCGGATTTCCTTATAATTAAAACGCCGCATTACGTCTGTAATCCGCTCTTCGATATAATGCCACTTGGAAATATCGGCCGGCAGAACGTCTTTGGTGCCGGTGGGAATCTGGTACATCACGGTTGACTCCTTTGAAATAAATCAGAATGAACCCGGAGAATTAATTTCCTGCGATAACCGCTGCAGATGGCCGGATACTTCCACCATTTTCTGGCTTTTACGATGGAGTTCCTTGGCGCTGGCATCGAGGTCCTTGATGCTGGACCAGACCTGCTCGTGCGCAATCCGCTGTTGCTGGATAGCGATGGATATATTGCCGACGGAATCGGTAACCTGGCGGATGGCGCTATGAATTTCCTGAAAAGACAGCTGGGCGTCATTGGCGTTGCGTACCGCCTGATTGACCTGTTTGAGTTCTTTTTCCATGGCCAAAACAGAGACATGGGATGTTTTTTTTACGTCCCCGATGATTTTTTTTATTTCTTCAGTCGAATCGGAAATATTCTGCGCCAGCTGGCGGATTTCTTTGGCCACTACGCCGAACCGCTCGCCCATCTCACCGGCTGTGGCTGTTTCGATGGCGGCGTTGAAAGCGAGGATTTTTGTGTGATCGGTGACATAATTGATGATGCGGATGACATCCTCTATCTGTACCATCTTTAAACTCAGGTCCATAATGCGCTGGGAACTGGCGATGGCTTCCTGATGAATATGATCGATACTCTGCAGGGTTTTGTCGAGATGCTCACGGCCTCTTTCAATTTCTTTCAGACCGTTCTGGGTCATGGTAGCGGCCAGGACGGCATCGGTGGAAATCTGGTTGACGGAGTGAACCAGTTCTTCGACGGTGGACGATAATTGCGAGAGGGCGGATGCCTGACTGTATGCCACACCGGCTTCGTATTTGGTAGCGTTCAGGATTTCTTCGGTTTTTTCCCGGATATCCATACGGTGCCGGCGTATGTTTTCGATTTCCGGCGACCAATGATGCATCAGAAGCATCACCGCGTTGCCCAATTGCCCGCGTTCGTCGCTGAGAAAAAACCCGTATGGTTTGACAGCGGAGCCGTTGATGCGGTGGTTCAGAAAACGCTTGAGATAATCCTGTGTGTACTGGAGAGGGCGTATCATCGAATGGGAAATTAGCCAGGAAATATATCCGGCCAGACCGATCGCGGCAAATAACAGTAAAATCATCTTAATGTAGAAGACATCCTGAAGATGACTATCAATCGGTCGCAAAGCCGCCCATATGATAAAGGTAAAGACCGATACAAAAGGAACGCTGATTTGCAGAATCAGCTTGACGCGGTAACTGAGAAAACCGGATTCATCTTCTTTGACGTAATATAATGACGGAAAAACGTTGGTAAGTTCCTGGGCTATGGTGATCATGCGGTTTTCTGCGGAGAGAAACACCATGACAGCCAGAGGGCCAAGCAATAACATACCGATGAATAAGGCATGCACGATGCCGAGGATGACGGCCGTTGTATCGGCCGGAGTGGCTATCGCAAAAATAATTTCACGGATCAGGATCAGTGCAAAGGCCGGCGCCAGCAGTCCGTATGCCGTTATGCGGAACGGATAAGCGGTAAGCGCGCCGCCGATGAGTTTGCTGATAAATTCAGAATCGCCATGGAGCGGCCGGCCGGAGGTCATTTTGAAAAAGGAATAGGCATGCCGTAAGGCGTATCGATGCACCGCGAGGCCGGCTCCCGTAACCAGAATCACGGAAAGCAGAGCCGAAAACCATGGATAAACCCGCAGGCTTCCGGATATGAAAATAATGTCATAATAAAAATACATTCCCGCAAGCGTCAGCAACCAGCAAGGCCACAGCAATTCGCCAAAGAGTCGCCACAGATAGCGGGTGGAGAATGTCGGTGTGAAAACAGGCGTCGAGGAGGGTTTGGTTTCATCGTTTATCGGCGTCATCGGATTATCCTATTAAGCTTTCCACGGTGTCGATCAGGTTGGTTTGGTCAAATGAGCCTTTGACAATGTAAGCATTGGCGCCGACTTCGATACCGCGCCGTTTGTCATCAGCGGAATCCCTGGAAGTAACGATAACAACCGGTATGTTCTGCAGGTTTTTTTCGGCGCGGATTTGCGCGGTCAACGTAAACCCGTCCATGAGCGGCATCTCCAGATCGGTTACGATCAGATCGTATGTTTTCTGCCGAATTTTTTCCATGGCATCCAGGCCGTCTTTGGCTGTGTCCACATCGTAGCCATAGGCCTGGAGAATAGTTTTTTCCACCTCGCGGGTATTGAGAGAATCATCCACTACGAGGATTGTCTGGGCGGTCTTGCGCGCGGCGCCGGAAGCCACCGTGACCGAAAATTCCCTGGTCGTCAGGATTAATTGAGGTACGTGCAGAATGAACACAATTTCGTTATTGCCCGCAATGGTCGCCGAAGAAATGGTCTTGATTTTATGAAAATGTCTGGGCAGGGATTTAACGATGACTTCTTTTTCCTCAATGATATCGTCCACAATGAAACCCGCCCTCTCGCCGCTGGCATGCGCGATGATGACGAACAGTTCATCCTGAGGAACCGATTCCGTAAGGGGCACGCCCATGACGTCGCTCAAAGGGAGGATGGGAATCAGCTGATTGCGGAGACGAATGGCTTTTTTCTGGATGACCTCGATGATTTCCGAGCGGTTAATTTTCAGCGTTTCCGCCACCGAGGGTATAGGGAATGCGAATTTACTGCGTCCGGTCCGTACAAAGAGGGCGTGCAGGGAAGTGAGCGTCAGGGGAAGATGGATAGAAAAACACGTGCCGCGGCCGCGCTGGCTGTCGACGGACAAATAGCCCTTGAGTTCTTCCACGCTCTGCTTGACCACGTCCATGCCATAGCCGCGTCCGGAGATGTCAGTAATAAAATCCGCGGTGCTGAATCCGGGGAGAAAAATCAGATTAATGATATCATTTTCGCTGAGGCGGTCAATCGCCTGATCTTCCGGGAGCAGACGTTTTTGCAGAGCGCGGGATTTGATTTTGTCCAGATCCAGGCCGCCGCCGTCGTCCCGGACCTCGATGACAATGGACGTGCCCTCGTTACGAGCCGCGATTTCCAGCAGGCCGGTCGGCGGCTTGCCCAGTGCGCGGCGTACATCGGCAGTCTCGATGCCGTGATCAATCGCGTTGCGGATCAGGTGAATCAGCGGTTCGTTGAGCTTCTCGACCATTTTCCGGTCCAGTTCCGTCTCCCGGCCGCGAATGACCAGTTCGACCTCTTTGCCGAGATTCCGCGCCAAATCGCGGACAGCACGGGGATAGGCGTCAAAAATAGTACTCAGCGCTATCATTCGCATGCCCATGACAATGGTCTGAATTTCATTGATCAGCAGGGCGAATGCGGCGGCATCTTCGCGGCTGCGCTTGGTGAGGCCTTCAAATTGCTCGAGCATGCGGATGCCGCCCAGCGTGACCTCCTCTTCCAGATGACTCCATTCGGGTTCGGCATTCCGCGGCAAGGATTTACGCATACGAATAATTAATTCCTGAACCAGCCGTGAATACCGGCGCGTCTGCGTGAACAGCTTCCGGAAATCCTGGATATTTTCGTCCCGGCGCATCTGGGCCGTGATGAGTTCGCCGACAGCATTGATCAGGGCGTCCAGTTTGTCAAGGCGGATGCGGATTTCCTCGGCGACCGTTTTTACGGCCTGCGGCGATTTATCGGGCTCAGATTCAGCGACAGAAATAAACTTTTTCTGGCCGAGCATTTCCCGCGCGGCTTTCTGTTCTTTCAGAATCTGGTTGAGTTGTTCGCGGGAGATATAGCCGAATGCAATAAGGCGCTCGCCCAGCGGAATCCGCGCGTCAGAATTCCGGTTGACATGAAATAACTGCTCCCGGGTTATCAGGCCGGCCTGGATGAGCCGTTCACCGAGACTGTCGGCGGGGGACAGTTCCTGGCCGGCGACGACGGTTTCCAGATGGGCGCCTGTCTGTCCGATGGCAGCCTGGGTTACGCCAATCCGCGCGGCATCTACCGGCTGACCTTCGACAACCTGATCCAGTAAATCCAGTATGGCCACATCCTTGAACGATTCCTGTCCGCCCTGCTGTATGGCTGTCAGAATTCTGCGGATAACTTGCATCGTATTCGTAATAATGTTCAGGTAATCGGGCTGCCATGTGGATTTTTTTTCCCAGATCTGACGATAAATGGTTTCAATCCGCTGGGCAATACTGCTGGTGCTTTCAAATTTGAGCATCCGCGCGGATCCTTTAAGCGTATGAGCGGCCCGAAAACCTTTTTCGGCCGCCGTCATATTATCCGGCTCTTTATGAAGAACGGTACCAGCCTCCGTTATGGACCTGACATGTTCTTCCGCCTCTGTAATAAAGCGGGTTATAAAAGCGGATTTGTCCAGCACGATCGGTTTATCGCTTTTTTTAACCGGTACCGTCAAAGCAGGTTCGGCGAGTAAGATTTCCGGAGCGGTTTTGTGCGTTGTGGCGGATACGGCTTCGCCCGGATTTTTTTGGATGGCTTCCAGGCGCTGAAGAAGGGGCTGAATATCCACATGCCCTTCCTGATTATGCGGTACAGCTTCGAGTAACGCGGACAAACCGTCCAAACTGGAAAGCAAAACATCGATTAGAGCGCTGGTTAGCGAGACCGTGCCTTTGGAAGCCAGTTGCAGTACATCCTCAACGGCATGGGACAGTTCCGACATCGGGGTTACATTAAGCATCCGCGCGGACCCCTTTACCGTATGAATGACCCGCATGGCTTCCTGAAGGAGGTTCTTATCCGAAGGTGTTTTCTCCAGCCCAAGAAAAGCCTGGTTTAACTTCTGGATATTATCGCGTGTTTCTGCGGTAAATTTTTGGATAAATTGTGTACGGTCGAATTTCATAATCGGGTTATATTAAACCTATAAAGATATAAGTTTTTCTTTATTGTTGCAAATATTGTTTACAGGCATTGATTAAGTATTCGGATGAATATCCGAGCGCAGCGAAAGATAAAGAAGTGTCTTTATGCTGCTCCAGAATTTTTATGGTGTTTTTATATTCCCTCCGGGAATCGGTTTTCTGACCCTGGAGCCAGTATAACGAAGCCAGCTGGAAATGCGCCAGAGCCATGTCCGGTTTTAAAAACAGCGCGCGCCTGAACTGATCGGCGGCGGCGGTATAGTTTTTTTCGTACATCTCAATCAGACCAAGCAGGAAGAATATTTCCGCATTCAGCGGATCGTTGGTTTGCATAATTGCGCAAACCTGCCGGGCATCGCTGAATTTTTCCTGACCGATGAGCATGTGCGTTTTAATGATCAGAAACGGCGTTTCGGTAGCGTGGTGTTCTTCCATGAGTGTGAGCGAGCGCTCGTAGTCGCCGGATTTGAATAGAGCAAATACCAGGTCGAAGGAATAAGGCGTCTCCTTTTTGGCCGTTTCTTTTTCATCCTTTACGGATAGTACCGTCTCGGTATCGGGGGTTAAAGAATCCACTTCACGCCGGATGGAGGCGACTTCTTTACGGATAGGGGTCAGATCCCGAGCCGTTTCTTTTAACGGCATAGTCGTATCCGATTTCTGATAGAGATATACATTGTCGATTTCAACCAGCCGCATGTAGCCGAAATTGTGATGCAGGGTTTCCGAAGATCCCAGAAATAAATACCCGCCGGTTTTAAGACATTCGCTGAGTTTATGGTTTATATATTCGATTTTTTCCTTGGAAAAGTAGATGGAGACATTCCGGAAAAAAATAATATCCAGATCGGTCAGTTCCGGCGGGTAGGGTTCCTGGAACAGATTGTGATACTGAAAACGGACCAGAGATTTAACGACGTCATTCACGATGCGGATGTCGGAGCCGGTTTCTTCAGCCGGTTTGAAATAGGTATTCAGATAATACGGTTCAATAGCGCGGAATGAATTTTTTCCGTACTGGCCACGACGGGCGGATTCCACGGCCTGAAGATCGATGTCCGTGCCGATAACCGCGGCATCATACGGGCCTGTAATCATGCGGGATTCAAGAACCGTGACAGCCAGCGAGTACGCTTCCTCGCCCGAAGAACAGCCGGCGCTCCAGATACGGATTTTTTTTTCGCTTTTTTGCCGCAGCAGTTCGGGGATGATATAGTTCTTGAGTACGCGGTAATGCGCCGGTTCCCGAAAAAAATACGTTTCGTTGTTCGTGATCATTTCAGTAAAGAAACGGATCTCAGCATTCGGGTCCGGCGATGGCTGAAGCAGGGCGTGATATTGAACCGGGTGCGTCAGGCCGAGTTGGTTCATGCGGTCCTGTATTTTTTTAGTCAAGTCGGGCAGTGCGTCCTCGGCGATCTGTATGCCGCAGTGCTCCAGAATCGTTTTCCGGAAAAGATCGAGAATGTTTTTTGTGAAGCTTGTATCCATGACCGCCGGATATTAATACGTGAGACGGTTGACGGTGCCGGCCAGACGGACAATCTCGGGAGCGATAGCATCGAGGGGCAGAACCTGCTCCGCCGCGCCCCGTTCGATGGCTTCCTTAGGCATACCAAATATTAGCGAAGTGGCTTCGTCCTGCGCAATGGTATGCCCTCCGGCGTTCAGGATGGCTTTCAGCCCGCGGGCGCCATCGTGGCCCATACCGGTGAGTACAACGCCCACCGTATGATGGCGGCTGACCCGCGCCAGCGATTCCAGCAACAGATTACCCGACGGGCGTTGGCCTTCATCCGCAGGCCGGTCGCTAAGTATCAGGCGGAAGGTCTCGCTGACTTCCAGATGGCAGCCGGTGTCGGCGATGTAAACATGACCGGATTCCATAGCGACATCCGGCCGCGCCAGATGCACGTTCAACGGCGATACGTCGTCAAGCCATTCCACGAGGCCTTGAACGAATCCCTCCGCAATATGCTGCACAATCAGAACAGAAGCGGCTAAATTTTTAGGCAGTTGGCTAAGCAGTGAAGCCAGGGCGCGCGGCCCTCCGGTGGAAGCCACGATACCTACCGTTTGCGTTACCGCCGGGGGCTGGTCGTCGGCCGGCGCAGGCACATGCCGGCCCGCCAGATGCGTCACCACACGGACTTTTGAAATCAGCTTGATTTTACGGTTAAATTCGTCGTAACGCTTAAAATTGGAAAGCACTTCCAGTTCGGGCTTTTCCAGCACTTCCAGCGCGCCCACGGACAAGGACTGGAAAGCAATGTTTGCATCCATACTCGAAGTAATGACCAGAATCGGCGTGGGATGATAGGCCATAATCCTGCGGATGGCTTCAAGGCCGTTCATGACGGGCATGTGAATATCGATGGTGATGACGTGGGGCTTAAGCGCGGCGGCCATTTCTACGGTTTCACGGCCGTTAGTTGCGCGCCCGACTACCTGAATATCCGGATCGGTCTGCAGAATGGCTTCGATGATATCCAGCGCGGTAGGCGAATCATCGGCAATGAGTACGCGTACTTTGGACATAAAGCACCTGTTGGGTTTAACGGCCTAATATTTTACGCGCTTCAAGCGCAGCCATGCGTTCGATAGCGTGGACGTCCTGGAGCTCCATGATGGACGCCGCTACGTTGCGGGCGTACTCAAACGTGGTGTGGCGAATGATTTTTTTTATTTTCGGCAACATCGGCGCCAGCACGCTGAATTCCTTAAGGCCGAGGCCGAGCAGCAAAATCGTGGCGTTGGGATTGCTGGCCATTTCGCCGCACATAGAAACCGGAATGTGATGCCGTTCGCCGGTTTCAATAGTCATGCGTATCAATCGCAACACCGACGGATGGAAACAACTGTAGATATTGGATACTTTCGGATTACCCCGGTCGGCGGCCAGCGTGTACTGAACAAGGTCATTGGTGCCGATGCTGAAAAAATCCGATTCGGTTGCCAGCACATCCGCCATCAGGGCCGCGGCAGGCGTTTCAATCATGATGCCAATCCGCGGATTTTCCTGGTACGCCAAACCTTCCTTTTGCAACTCATGCTGGCACTGTTGAATGATTTTTTTGGCGGCGCGCACTTCCTCAATGCCGGTTATCATCGGCAGCATGATTTCAACGGGATATTTTGCGGCCAGCCGCAGGAGCGCGCGTATTTGCGGCTTAAAAAATTCCGGGCACTCCAGCCCGATACGTATGGCGCGCCATCCGAGGAACGGATTATCTTCGTGAACATAGCCGTGATCCGTAAGGATTTCCAGCGGCACCTTGTCGCCGCCGACGTCGAACGTACGCATGACGACCGGCAGCGGCGCCAAACGCTGCGCGATAACGGCATATTGGTCATATTGCTCCCGCTCGGTGGGAATTTCACGTTTTGTGAAAAGCAGGTATTCCGTGCGGTAAAGGCCGATGCCTTCGGCGCCCAGCTGCAGGGCGGTTGGCACTTCATCCAGCAGTTCCACATTGGCCATGAGCTTAATGGCGCGGCCGTCCTGCGTGATGCAGGGCAGGGGCGCCATCGAAGCCAGCGCGCGGGTTTCCTTTTTGTGCTGTTCAATCTTGCGGCGGTATTTTTCCACGGTAGCCGGATAAGGATTCAGAATGACTTCGCCCGACTGTCCGTCCACGATTACCAGGTCGCTGTCCGCAAGAAAGCCGGTGACATTGACGATGCCGACCACGGCCGGGATATTCAGGGAGCGCGCGATGATCGCAAAATGCGACACCTGGCTGCCGGATTCGGATATGAAGCCGAGAATGCGCGCCCGGTCTATGTTCAGTATATCCGACGGTTTAATCGCGTCGGCGACTATCACCGACGGTTCTTCCACATGGATGACGCGTTGCTGGCCGAGCAGATTGTTCAGAACACGGCGCTTAACGTCTTCGATATCCACCGCGCGCTCCCGCAGGTATTCGTTGCTCGATTTCAGAAAGCTGTTCTTGAATTTGTCCATCGTGGTCGAAAAAGCGGCCTCGGCATTGATATGTTGACCCTGGATTATCTTCAGCGTCCCGCGAATCATTTCCTCATCTTCCAGAATCAGGAAATGCGATTCCAGAATCTGGCCGTATTCCTTACCGTATTTTTTCTTAGCTTCGTCAATCTGATGATTCAGTTGTTCCCGTGTAGCTTCCAGCGCGCGTTGGAACCGTTCGGATTCCTGAAGGATATCGCCGGGAGATGTCAGTTTAAATTCGTTCACCTCCGGGATTGCGGAACGGATGATACCGACCGGTCCCAAGGCGTAACCGCCTGAGACCGCGATGCCTTTGATAATCAGTTCTTCCTGCAGGCTGATGCGTTTCTTTTTGGTATGAGGCATGCGATCGTTCCGTGTCAGGGTGTAGAGATCATTTAATCTTCATAAAATTTTTGCTGGAACAGTTCCACGATGGCTTCCATTGCGCCGGCTTCGTCGGGGCCTTCGGTGCGTATCCGTACGATACTGCCCATCGCAGCGGCCAGCATCATCACGCTCATGATACTTTTCGCGTTCACCTCGGTGCCGTCGCAGGAAAGAAAGACGTCGGAGTTAAACCGGCTGGCGGTTTTGACCAGCAGGGCCGACGGGCGGGCGTGAATCCCCGCTTTATTGATCACTTCAACATCTTGTTCGAGCATGGCGGTTCCAGAGCGCAAAGAATGGGTTGCGGTTAATACTGCCGTTTCCACATGCGGATAGTCAGTTCGACCAGTTGCCGGCGGGCTGGCGAATCCGGAAACGCCGCCAGGCATTGCATCGCGTCGCGTAGGTGCCGGTCCACGACCGACTCAATTTGGTGTCGGATGCGGCTGGCCGTAAGAAATTCATTGAATGTTTTCAGCGCTTCCAGATGAACGTTTTTCGGATTATCCGGATGAAATTTTTCCAGCAGGCGCCGGCCGTCGGGATGCTGATCGGCGAGGATAGTCACGTAGGTTTTTTTCTTCTCAATGAGATCGCTGCCGATGTCTTTGCCGAAGGTTTTCTCGTCGCCGGTAACGTCGAGCAGGTCGTCCTGAATCTGAAACGCGGTGCCGAAATGGCGGCCGTAATCGGAGGCCATGCGCACAAAGGCGGCGCGGGCCCCGCTGAGCGCCACGCCCAGATGCATCGATACCCGGAACAGCGCGGCCGTCTTTTTCCGGATCATATCGAGGTAGGCTTTCAGGGAAATTTTTTTCTGCGATTCAAATTCCTTGTCCAGCGCCTGACCCTCGCAGAGTTCGATAAAACCTTCGGAGAATATTTCCACAATTTCCTGCAGTTTCGGCGTATCGCACGCGCTCAGGCTTTTGTAGGCGATGGCGGCCAGCAGGTCGCCGCTCAGGATGGCCACGTTCACGTCCCATCGCTTATGCAACGTCGGACGACCGCGGCGAAGATCGTCATTATCCATGATATCATCATGCACCAAAGAGAAATTGTGCAGAATCTCTACGGCGGCGGCCGCCGGAAGCGCTTTCCGGTAATCCGGTTTGTGCAGCGCATAAGCCAGCAGCGTCATCACCGCGCGGAGCCGTTTGCCGCCTCCGGTGAACAGGTACCGCGCCGGATCGTAAAGGGTTTTCGGATTGGGCTTACTTATATATCCATCAATGGTTTTCTGGATATCCCTGATGATTTTCTCAATATTGATTTTTGCCGTTTCCAATATGAATTCTCTGATTTGTTAGTATCTTTAGATTAAATTTTAATGAATATGTATAAGATAATCAAGATAATAAATTATTCCGTTTTTCGGTTATTTAAATATTACCGCTGGCAATAACGTGTATATTCGGTTTTTACTAAGTAAAATTTCACGTCCAGATTAAAAATAAATTTTTAGTTTTTTTGGAAAGTAAGCATGGTAAAAATGATTTTAAGGTTTAATTCGATTGATTATCCTTTTCTGCACGTTTTGGATAGACTGTAAGTGGTATAAGGTGGTACGGTGTTTTTTTTTAAAGAAAACAATTGTTTTACCCTTAATTATTAAAATAATTGAAATTATATAATTTTTCTCTTGACTTTTAGGTATAAATAGTTGAATTTAGTGGTAAAAAGTGGTATAAAGTGGAATATTATGGCTTCTTTTAAAGGCACTTACAGTCATATACTTGAGCCAAAAAACCGAATCAGTATTCCGGCAAAAATGCGGAACAGCCTGGTTCCGGAGGATAACAACACGCTGGTTATGACGCGCGGATTTGAGCAGTGCATCTACATTTACCCGCTGACGGAGTGGAAAAAGATGGAAGACAAAATCCGCACGCTGTCCGTGATGGATTCGGATACCCGAAAGTTCATCCGTCTGATACTCGGGCACGCTCAGGAATACGAATGCGACAAGCAGGGAAGGATTGTCCTGCCGCAGAACCTGCTGACCTACGCCAATATTGAAAAAGACGTCATCATCATCGGTATGCTTAACTGGATGGAGGTGTGGAATCCCGCGCTGTATGAAAGCGTCCACCAATCCTTCGATCTGGAAAAGACTGCCGAGAAGATGATGATTTTTTAATTCAGGAACTTCCGCATGCCGTTTGAACATGAAATGAAGAACGCCGAGACCGGTTACCATGTACCGGTGATGCGGCAAGAAGTCATCGACTGGCTGGCCGTGGAGGCCGACCATGTGATTGTGGACGCGACACTGGGCGGCGGCGGCCATACGGAAGCGATCCTAAACGCCGAGCCGCATTGCCGGGTTGTCGGGCTGGATGCCGATCCCGACGCCATTCGATTTGCTTCGGAACGGTTGAAAAAGTTCGGCGAACGCTTCATACCGCGGATGGTTAATTTCAGGGACATCAAAGATGTTTTGAGCGATTTGAATATAGCTTCGGTCAACGGGATTCTGATGGATCTGGGCGTATCGTCGTTTCAGCTCGACCGGTCGGAGCGCGGATTCAGTTACCGTCACGACAAGCCTCTGGATATGCGGTTCAGCGACCGCCAGACGCTGACGGCCGCCCGGATTATTCAGACGTATCCGGAAGCGAAACTGGCCGATATTTTTTTTCATTACGGCGAGGAACGGCATTCCAGGCGTATCGCGCGCGCCATCGTGCGCCAGCGGGGTTTTCACGAAATTAAAACGACGCATGATCTTGCGGAAGCGGTACGCAGCGCTGTTGGCCCCAGGTTTGTCAATAAAACGCTTTCAAGGGTTTTTCAGTCCCTGCGCATCGAAGTCAACGGGGAATTGGAAAATCTGAAGCACGCCCTGTCGGCGGCGCTGTCGGTGCTGAAATCAGGCGGACGCATTGTCGTGATTGCCTACCATTCACTGGAAGACCGTATCGTTAAAAATTTTTTTAAAGCCCATACCCATTCCGAACGGGATCCGCTGGAACTGCATCGCCTGACGGTGCTGACCAAAAAACCGGTGGTGCCCTCCGAAGAGGAAGTTAAAAATAATCCGCGTGCCCGAAGCGCCAAACTGCGGGTCGCTGAACGGACCATATAAGAAAGCGGGAATTCGTCCATGCCTTCACGCTATACGCCTTTAACAGGATTCGACGTCAACGATAAAAAATTTTTTATTCCGGATGAACCCATACTGCCCCGGATAACCGAGCCGGAAATCAAACCGTCCGGGGCGTATAAGAAATTTTCCCGGAAACCGGTCACGCCAGCGCCCAAGCCGGAGCCGGTTTCATCCGGACAGGCCTCCGCAGAAACCGAAACGCCCCCTGTTCCTACACCTTCGTTGCGTCTGCTGAAAGTGTACGCATGGATATTTCTTGTCGCCTTGATGATGACCCTGTGGATATGGGAAATCGCTTCGATGCGAAATACCTTGCTTGATATCGAAATATTGAAAGACAAAAAGCTCGAAATAGAAAAAACCAACGAAGCGATACGCGCCGATATCGCGCGCCTGTCCGGTTACCAGCGCCTAGAGAAAACGGCTACCGAACAGTTGCATCTCCGGCCGGCCAAAGAAAAGCCCGGCGTTCTGCTGGTGGATTCCGAAAAGTGGCGGCAGGCTCTTGCGACGGACAGTTTGTACCGTCTGGAACCTTGAGAGGATACGATGAAAACGAAAGAACCTATAACCAATACGGCCCGTTTTACGCGCAAGCGTGTCATACGCCTGCGCACGCTCATCCTGGGCTTGCTGCTGATGACGGTTGTTATTGTCATCCGTCTGGCGGCGATTCAGGTTGTCGATCACGACCGGTACCAGCAAATGGCCCGACAGCAGTATGAGCGGAAAGTGACGCTTGAAGCCGAACGCGGCACTATATATGACCGCAACATGCAGAAAATTGCCGTAAATCTTATTCAATATGCGTATGCGGCGGATCCGAGTTTTATGAAAGAAGAAGACAAAGACGCCGTGGCCGATAACCTGGCCCGCGTCTTTAAGAAATCAAGGACTGAATACCGCAAACTGCTTGCGAAGAAAACCGCTTTCGTCTGGCTTGAACGTTCCGCGACCGTCCAGCAGTCGGAACGCATCCGCGATTCCGTACCGGGCCTGATCAAATTGCAGTCTTTGCGCCGTTATTATCCGTTCGGAAAAGCTACGGCTCCGGTGGTGGGCATTACCGACATTGATAATCGCGGCATCAGCGGCATCGAATCCGCCATGGACTCCCTGATCAGCGGGCATCACGGATGGGCTATTCTGCAGGCCGACGCGCGGGGCCGGCTGGCGCCAAATCCTGAATATCCGCATCAGGAACCCATTAACGGCCAGGATGTTATCTTAACCATCGATGCGCAGTACCAGACGGTGGCGTTGCAGGAACTGGAAAAGTCCATCGAGGAATACGGCGCGGAAAGCGGCATGGCCGTTATCCTGTCTCCTAAAACCGGTGAAATTCTGGCGATGGTCAACGCGCCGTCGTTCGATCCCAATCAGCGGGAGCAAATCAGGCCGGAACTGATGCGCAACCGGATTATTACCGACCTGTACGAACCCGGTTCCACATTCAAGGCCATTTCCGCCGTCGCCGCTATTGAAGAGCGCGTCGTCAGTCCCGGTGATGCCATTTACTGCGAGAACGGCAAAATTCGCCTGTACAATCATATAATACATGACAGCAAGCCGCACCGGACCCTGACCTTTACGCAGGTCGTGGAACAGTCCAGCAATATCGGCATCATCAAGACGATACAGAAAGTCGGCGATGAAAAGTTATACCAATATGCGCGCGCCTTCGGATTCGGTAATGAAACCGGGATTGACATGGACGGCGAAGTCCGCGGGGTGCTGCAGCATCCGTCAAAATGGTCGGGGCTGTCGCTACCGATGATTGCGATCGGGCAGGAAATATCCGTCACAGCCCTCCAACTCGCCAATGCGTACGCCGCGATTGCCAACGGCGGAGCGCTCAACCGTCCGTATGTTGTCAAAGGCACGGTGGATCCGCTGACGCATATTGTCACCGAGCATGAACCGCAAACGCTCCGAACGGTGGCTTCTGCAGGCACCATGCAGAAAGTTACCGCCATGCTGCGTCAGGTAGTGGTTTCCGGTACCGGCCAGCGCGTTAAAATATCCGGTGTGGACATTGCCGGAAAAACCGGAACGGCGCAGCGCGTTAATCAGGGACAGAAAGGATATGCACAGGGTCAGTACAACGCATCGTTTGTGGGATTCTTTCCCGTGCAGGATCCGCAACTGGTGTTTCTGGTGATTGTCAGCAATCCGAAGAAAAGCATTTGGGGTGAAACCTCGGCTGCGCTGACCGCCCGGGCGATCATTGAACGGATTCTCAACAGCTCCGATGAAATGGCGCGCACCATTAACCGCGTGATCGCCGAAGCCGATACCATCGGGAATTCGCCGTCCGGCACGGACACGGATTTGCCCGATGTGACCTATATGGCGGCCGATGAAGCCCTGAAACTGCTGGATCAAATGGATATCCGTTACCGCGTTACCGGCAGCGGGGAGCGTATTGTGGAGCAAAAATGGAAAGCCGGTACAGAGGGACGCGAATTATGGCTGGTGCGCGGCTCCCAGTACGGCCCGGTCAATACCGCCGTTCTGGACGATGACAGCCGGACCCGCCTGCCCGACGTCCGCGGATTGAGCGTGCGCGAAGCTTTAAACCGGCTCTACCAGTCGGGCGTGGAGGTACGCGTCAAAGGTAACGGCTTCGTCATCGCGCAGTCGCCCTCCGGCGGGCGCCTGGTTAAATCCAACAGCATCTGCACGATACAGTGTCGGCCGCAATAGAACGATGAACGAATTATGAGCGCTTTTACTATAAAAGATTTTCAGCGTCTGGGTTCCGTCCGGCATGTTGCGCCGGAATGGACGGCGGCAGCCGTCAGTACCGACAGCAGGACACTGGATAAAGGCCATGTGTTTTTCGCGCTTCCCGGAAAGCAACATGATGGACATGACTTTGTGGCTCCGGCGCTTGATGCCGGCGCTGTTTGCGTGGTTTCCGAAGCCTGGTTTGAACGGAACGGGCATCGGTTCGCGCATCGGCCGCTGGTAGTCGTTGAAGACACGCTTAAAGCGCTTCAGCAATTAGCCTGTCATCACCGACAGCAGTTCGGCTGTTCGGTGATTGCGGTTACGGGCACCAACGGGAAGACCACGTGCAAGGAAATGCTGAGCGCCGTATTTTCCTCCACGTTCAATACCGTAGCGACCCGGGGTAATTTTAACAACGAAATCGGCGTGCCTTTGACGCTGTTGCAGATTCGCGCCGACACGGAGATTGCCGTGGTGGAAATGGGCGCCGATCATCCCGGCGATATTGCGCTGCTATGCGAAATCGCGCTGCCCGACAGTGGCGTGATCACGAATGTCGGCAAGGCGCATCTGGAGTTTTTCGGCACTGTTGAGCGCGTGGCGGCCACCAAGCTGGAATTATTCAATTATCTGCTGGCCGACGGCGTCCGCTACATCAATGCGGATGATCCGCGGATCAGCCCCCATCAAGCCCTCGGGAGCGGGTTCTACACCTTCGGCTATGAAAAGCCGTCCGATTACCGCGGCGAGGTGCTTGCCGTTGATCAAGAAGGTTGCGCACGGATTCGTGTTACCGGTCCGGAGATGGAGCATCTGGAATTCCAACTACAGGCGCCGGGACTTCACCAGAAATATAATGCGCTGATTGCGGCTTCTATCGGTTTATCCATGGGCCTACCGGCCGAAGCCGTTACCCATGCGCTGGAAAATTATCGCCCGCTCAGCAACCGTCTTTCCGTCCGGCGTTCCCGCAACCGCGTCATAGTCGATGATACGTACAACGCTAACCCGGAATCCATGCGCGCGGCGGTGGAAACCCTGTTTCAGATTGCCTGCGAAGGCCGACGGTTCTGCGTGCTCGGCGATATGCTGGAACTGGGCGAATCATCGGCGATTGAGCATCAGCGGCTCGGCGAATGGCTGCGGGAAAAATCCTTATCGGGTATTTATCTGTTAGGGCCGCACATGAAGAAAACCGCGGAAGCGCTTGATGCATGCGCCGCCGTCCGGCATTTTGATAAAAAAGAAGAATTGATAAAGATGTTAAAGACGTCCATTCAGGACGGTGATGCGGTGTTGGTAAAAGGTTCACGCGGCATGCATATGGAAGACGTAACCGAAGCCCTTAATACCTTTGCGGAGTAACGGTATGTTTTATTATTTATATCAGTTGATAGCCGACTACGGAATATCAGGAACCAATTTGTTCCGCTACATTACGTTTCGTTCAGCCATGGCCGCCGTTACCGCGCTGGCGATCAGTCTGTTTGTTGGCCCGTATATTATCCGAAAGCTCAAAGAAAAGCAGATTGGCGAAGAAATCCGCACCGACGGTCCGCAGACGCATCTGTCTAAAGCCGGCACGCCGACCATGGGCGGGCTGATTGTACTGGCTTCAGTAATTTTTCCCACGCTGCTCTGGGCGGATCTTTCCAATACGCTGGTCCTTTTGATTTTACTGTCCACGGTGTGGATGGGCGCCGTCGGCTTTATTGACGATTATCTCAAGGCAATAAAAAAAATGAAAAGCGGTCTGGTGGCGCGGTATAAAACGATCGGCCAGATTTCTCTTGGATTGATTATCGGTTCGGTGATATACTTCTCGCCGGAATTTGAATCCATCGCGACCATCACTACCATACCGTTTTTTAAGAACATGAATCTCGATTTCGGCTATTTCTATATTCCGCTGGTGGTGCTGGTAATCACGGCGACGTCAAATGCGGTGAACCTCACCGACGGTCTGGATGGCCTGGCCATCGGCATCGTTTCCATCGCCGTTGCCGCGTTCGGCCTTATCTGCTACGTCACGGGTAATGTGAATTACAGCGATTATCTGAATATACTGTACATACCGCAGAGCAGCGAACTGACGATTTTCTGCACGGCGCTGGTCGGCGCGGGACTTGGCTTTTTATGGTACAATGCGTATCCGGCGCAGGTGTTTATGGGCGATACGGGCGCGCTCGCGCTGGGCAGCGCCATCGGGACGATTGCCATTCTGGTGAAAAAAGAACTATTGTTGCCGATCATCGGCGGCGTCTTTGTCGCGGAAACGTTGTCGGTAATCATTCAGGTGCAGTATTTCCGATACACGAAAAAGAAATACGGGGTAGGCCGCCGGATATTTCTGATGGCGCCTCTGCATCACCATTTTGAACTCAAGGGCTGGCATGAAACCAAGGTCGTCACGCGTTTCTGGATTATGGCGGTTCTATGCGCGCTCTTAACTTTAACTACATTCAAAGTGCGGTAATCATGAATCACGGATCAGGCTCCACCGGATACGACCTGTTTAAGAACCGAAAGATTGCGGTTATCGGCGCCGCTAAAAGCGGACTGGCGGTTGTTCGCTTATTGAAAAACCATGATGCGGTGGTATTCGTCAGCGAAAAAGAGAAGGCCGAAAAGCGGATGGCGGAACACGAACAGCTACGCGCGTGGCATGTCGAATGTGAATTCGGTCAGCATAGCGAACGGATTCTGGAATCCGATTTTATCGTGATCAGTCCCGGCGTGCCCGGGAATATTCCCGTTCTACGGCAGGCCCGGCAGGCCAACATTCCGGTTTACAGCGAACTCGAAGTCGCTTCGTGGCTCCTTCGTTCGCCGATGATTGCCATCACCGGAAGTAACGGTAAGACCACCACCACGACGCTGACCGGTAAAATATTTGAAGCGGCCGGCCGGCCGGTCATAGTGGCGGGAAATGTCGGTACGCCGCTGTCGGCATTTGCCGAAAACAGCGCGCCGGATGGGGTCGCCGTCATCGAAGTGAGCAGTTTTCAGGCCGAGGGTTTTCTGCACTTCCGGCCGAAGATAGGCGTTCTGCTGAACCTGTCGCCGGACCACATGGATCGGTATGTTTCGGTGGAAGAATATTATGCCGCAAAAAAACGCGTTTTTGAGAACCAGCGCAGCGACGATTACCTGGTTTACAACGATGACGACGAAGAAGTCAAACGATGGACCGAGTCCATCCGCGCGCGAAAAATTCCTTTCAGTGTCCGGAACACTCTGGCATTCGGCGCGTTTATCCGGGACAACCGGATTCTATACAAGGTCAACGATACCGAAGTGGATGTGCTGGCGACCGACGAACTGGGCATCCGGGGAAAGCATAATGTTTACAACGCGCTGGCCGCGGTTTTATGCGCTTCGCTCATGCAGGTGCCGCCGGATGTTATAAGAAAAGTCTTGCGCGATTTTAAAGGCGTCGAGCATCGTCTGGAACTGGTTGCGGAGATTAACGGCGTAAAATATTATAACGACTCCAAAGCCACCAATGTGGATTCCGCTTATTACGCGCTGGATAGCTTTACCGGGAAAAAAATATGGTGGATTGCCGGCGGCAAACATAAAGGATCGCCTTATACGCCGCTACGGGAACTGGTCCGTAAAAATGTCCGCGGAATGCTGCTGATCGGCCAGGCCGCTTCCATCATCGAAAGCGACCTCAGCGGATGCGCGCCGGTAATACAGGCTGAGACTCTGGACAACGCCGTACGACTGGCCTTCGGGCAAGCGGCCCCCGGCGATGTGGTGCTCCTGTCGCCGGCCTGTTCCAGCTACGACCAGTTTAACAATTACGAAGAACGCGGCCGCCGCTTCAAAGAAGCCGTTCACAATCTAAAAAATAACTTGTAACCCTATTGAAACACCATGACAGAACAAACAATAAAACCGGCTCAATCCATAGATAAAATATTGCTGATGGTGGTACTGATTCTGATGACGTTTGGCATTGTCATGATATTCAGCGCCAGCCAGGTTATTGCAGAGAGGAAATTCGATAACACGTTCCATTTTCTGCTGCAGCAATTGCTGCGCGTCTGTCTGGGCTTCCTGATACTGGTGGTAGCGGCCAAATACGATTATCATAATTATATGAATAAAACGATGCTGTTCATGCTGATCGCTTTTATTCTGCTGATTGTGGTGCTGGGACTGGAGCGGGTTAAAGGGGCTTCGCGATGGCTCTCCATCGGCGGCTTCGGCATCCAGCCTTCTGAAATCGCCAAGCTGGGTCTGATTTTTTATCTGGCTGCATACCTGAACAACAAGGGTGACCGGATTCGCGATTTTCAGAACGGCCTGCTGCCGCCCTTGCTGATAGCGGGCGTCTTTGCGTTCATGATCATCCTGCAGCCCAATTTCAGTACGGCGGTGGTCCTGATGATGATGGTTCTCGCTGTATTATTCATCGGAGGCATGCGGATGAAGCATCTGCTCCTGCTGCTGGGTTCGCTGATACCGTTGGCGGGGATTCTTGCCGTCGTGAGTCCCTACCGCTTTGCGCGTCTCTATACGTTTATGCATCCGGAATCGGATGCGCAGGGGATGGGCTATCAGATTAAACAATCGTTGATTAGTTTCGGCAACGGCGGCCTTTTCGGCGTCGGTCTCGGGGAAGGCAAACAGAAAATGCTTTTTCTGCCGGAACCGTTTACGGATTTTATTTATTCCATCATCGGCGAGGAACTGGGATTCATCGGGGCGGTAGCCGTGCTGGCGCTGTTTGTTGTGTTTCTGTTCCGCGCCGTCAAAATCGCCCGAACCGCGCCGGACCTTTACGGTTTTTATCTGGCCGCCGGCATTATCATCAGCATCGCGCTGTACGTGGTAATCAATGCCGGCGTAGCGGTCGGGATTTTTCCGACCACCGGACTGCCGATGCCGTTTATCAGTTATGGCGGCACCTCGCTGTTGTTTACGTGTTTCATGATCGGCGTCCTGCTGAACATATCCAAACAAAGCGTGTCCAAAGAAGAAGCGCTCAAGGTTATCATGCCCGAAGGCGACAACGGCGAACGTCTGAGCGAGAATTTTAATGTGTATATGAATGCCGATGAAAATCCGGCCGGTAAAGCATACAAAAAAACCGGTACGGTGCCGCCGCAATCGGCAAAGAACAAAAAATCGATACCCAGCATAGTGGGTATGGATTTTTCCGATTAATATGAAACCTTTACGCTTTGTCATAGCCGCCGGAGGTACCGGCGGACACATTTATCCCGCGCTGGCCATCGGCGAGGCCTTGCGATTGCGTCATCCCGAATGCCGGATTTTATACGTCGGTACTAACCGGGGGCTGGAAAAGAAAGTAATACCGGCCGGAGGATTCGAACTGAAAACGATTGTCATGAGCGGTATCGTGCGGAGCTGGGCGCCGATGGATATTCTTAAAAATTTAATCGCGCCGTTTAAAGCGCTTATCGGTTTTTTACAGTCCTTGTGGATTGTGATTCGGTTCCGGCCGGACGCCGTAATCGGTTGCGGGGGTTACGTAACCGGTCCGGTAGTGCTGATTGCGCACTGGTTTGGGAAACCTACGATTCTGCAGGAACAGAATTCCAGGCCGGGCCGTACAACCGTGGCGTTATCGCGATGGGTGGATCAAGTGCATATCGCTTACGAAGAAGCCGGTGCGTTTATCCGGAGAAAACCTATCGTCCATGTGAGCGGCAATCCCTTACGGCAGGGACTGCTCCGGATACCCAGAGAGGAAGCCTGCGCGCGATGGAAGCTGGATGTGGCGATGCCGGTTTTGCTGATTCTCGGAGGCAGTCTGGGCGCGCGGTCGATCAATCTGGCTATGATAGATATTTATCAGGAACTGATGGCGGCAACACGCGTCCAAATAATCTGGCAGTGCGGTTCTGCGGATTATAATATGCTGGAAGCCAAAATAAAGGATCATACGGAAGGCCTGCGCCTTTTTCCTTTTATCGACGATATGTCCGCGGCCTATTCCTGCGCCGATCTCGTTCTTTGCCGCGCTGGTGCGATGACCCTGTCCGAACTCACGTGGATGGGCGCGCCCGCCGTGCTGGTGCCGTATCCGTATGCGGCCGATAATCATCAGGAATATAACGCGCAATCGCTGGTCCGGCGAGGCGCCGCGGTTATGCTGCTAAATCATGAACTGCAGACTAAACTGAAATATGTTCTGACGGATTTACTGAACCGGCCTGAACAGCTTAAAAATATGGCGGCGAATAGTTCGCAACTCCGGCAGCCCGACGCGGCCCGGCGCATGGCCGACAGCATCCTGAACCTTGTCAGAAGGAGCCACTGATTTTTTTATGAAGCAAACGATACGGCACATACATTTTATAGGTATCGGCGGCATCGGCATGAGCGCGCTCGCGGAAATCCTGCACCGGAAAGGTTATGCGGTCAGCGGTTCCGATCAGGCGCGGAGTGCGGTCACCGCGCATCTCGCGGAAAAAGGGATTACGGTGTTTGAGGGACACCGCAGCGAACAGGTGCGCGGCGAACTCGTGGTGTACAGCTCGGCTATCGACGTTTCCAATCCGGAGCTGGCGGAAGCCCGCCGGCGGAATATCCCGTGCATCAAGCGGGCCGAACTGCTGGGAGAACTGCTGCGGAACCGAAAAGGCATCTGTGTCGCCGGCACGCATGGCAAAACCACCACGTCGGCAATGATCGGTACGATGCTTATTCACGCGGGCTTTGATCCCACGCTGTTCATCGGCGGTATCGTTAAGGCAATCCAATCCAACACACGGTTGGGCGACAGCGAATGGATCGTAGCGGAGGCCGATGAGTTTGACCGCTCTTTTCTGCAGATGCATTCGTTTATCAGCGTGATCAACAACATTGAAGCCGACCATCTCGATTGTTATCGGGATTTAGAAGATTTGCGGCAGTCTTTCACGCAGTTTGCCAATATGACCTCGCTCTTCGGCTCCGTGGTTATCAACGTGGATGATCCGGGCGCGGCAGGGATTTTGCCCTCTGTGGTACGGAAAAAGATTACGCTGGGTATTCGTAAACCGGCTATGCTGACGGCCGGCGCTATACATACCGGAAACGGAAAGACATCTTTTTCGGTAATGGATAATCACAATCAACTGGGCCAGATCCAACTTGTAATACCGGGCATGCATAATGTTTATAATGCTCTGGCGGCCGTTGCGGTAGGGCTCGAACTGGAAATTCCGTTTGAAACCATCCGGCAGTCCCTGTCGGTCTTTGAAGGCGCGGCCCGCCGTTTCGACATCATCGGAACACCGGGCGATATTACGGTGATCGACGATTACGCGCATCATCCTTCAGAGATCCGCGCGACGCTGCGCTCGGCGAAAGAACGATACCCGCAGAACCGTATCATTGCGGTCTTTCAGCCCCACCTGTACTCCCGGACGCGCGATTTTCTGGATGATTTTGCGCAGGCCTTTCAGACGGCCGACCGGGTCATCCTGACCGATATCTATGCCGCGCGTGAAAAGCCGATTCCGGGGTTGGATCTGATACAAATTCTTAACGATAAACTTACTGCCGCGCATCCGCATGCGGAACTGATAAAAAATCAGCAACAGATACCGCCGGCGCTCTGGTCCCTCTGCCGACCCGGCGATGTGGTGATTTTTCTCGGTGCGGGCGATATCACGCAGACGGCTAAGCAGTTCGCCGAATTTCACAACAAGAAAGCATCGAAATGAACGAAATCCGAAAAGTTTTTTCTGGAATCCTGATGCCCGATGAACCGATGGCCAGGCACACCTGGTACCGTATCGGCGGACCGGCCGATTGGTACTGCGTTCCGGATACGGTGGAGGATCTGAAAACGCTCGTGCAATACTGCAGCACATCGAAAACACCTTATTGGGTAGTTGGTAAAGGCACAAATGTGCTAATCAGCGATGACGGCATCCGCGGAGCGGTAATCGATCTGTCGGCCGCCTGTCAGTTCGTGGAATTCGCCGGAAAATCGGTTACAGTCGGCGCGGCCTATCAGGTGCCGAAGCTGGTTATGGAGTGTGAAAAACGCGCACTGGGCGGCCTGGAATTATTTGCCGGAATTCCCGGCAGTGTCGGCGGCGCGTTGAAGATGAACGCCGGCTGCAACGGACGCGAGATTTATGAATATGTCAAAATCGTCAATTATTTAGAGCCGTCCGGCATGCGTGTTGTTGCGAAAAAGGACATGGCCTACACTTACCGGCATGTGCCGCTTTTTGACGATCCGCTGAAAATCATTGTTTCGGCGGAGCTGACGCTGGAGCCGGAAGACCCCGCGGTACTTGTTGAACGGCGGAAAACCTCACTGGAAAAACGCCAGCAAACGCAGCCGATCAGCCAGCCGTGCTGCGGCAGTGTTTTCAAAAACCCGAAAGATAATCACGCCGGGCGCCTGATTGAACAGAGCGGCCTGAAAGGATATCGCGTGGGCGGCGCAGCGGTTTCCGAAAAACACGCCAATTTTATTGTTAACGAAGGCGCGGCTACCGCAGCCGATGTCCTGCACATTATTCAGCATATACAACAAACGGTACACAGACAATATAATATATGGCTGGAACCCGAAGTCAAATTAATTGGCTTTCCGGATCCGGTCCTGCAACGCGTGTTGAAGTATGATTAGAAAAAAACGCACACAAAGCCAGGTCGATTTGTTTGCCGACGAACTGATGGAACTGGAATCGGAGGTTCATAAAGAATCCCGTTCTATGACGCGAACTCCGTCACGGGTGTCCGCCACGAGTTCGAGCGCGGTCGCGGATTACCGTAAAACCGCTTCGGTCGATGTGGTGAACCACGAGGACAGCGGCGAGCTGTTTGAGCAGGCAACGGAAGAAATAACCTTGCCCGAAACCGATGAAACGCCGGTTCCTCAAACGGCCTCGAAGAAAGACGGGGACAGCAGGGATTTCATCATTAACCGCGATTTTGCCGACGGTTTCTATGTCCGTGAAACGCCGCCGGATAATGAGCAAACATCCCTTACCGGCCGTACCCATCGGACGCTCATGCGGCGCCGGTTGATGAAACTGTTGCTGTTGGTTTTTCTGATTATGATCCTGCTGACGGTTCTCAATTGGAAAGAATGGGTTACTGAGTCCTCGCTGTTTACGCTTAAAAACATTGTCGTTACCAATACCATTCTCGCCACCCGTGAAGAAGTCCTGCAATCGGCCGGCCTGGAAAAAAACGCGCGGCTCGGAACCATCAACCTGGAGGCCGTGGCGGAGCGCGTGAAAAAAAATCCGCTTTTCCGGAATGTCACCGTGAGCCGCAACTACCCTTCGACCGTGGTAATCACGGTCGAAGAACGCCGTCCGCTCAGCTTCCTGATTGGTCAGGACATTTACGCCATGGATGAAGAAGGCGTGATTCTGCCGAAGCTTAAACCGATCCGCCAGTACAACCTGCCGGTGATTACGGGTATCCGTACCGCGGTGAAACCGGGGCTGCGAGCCCAGTCAAACGAATTGAAAGCGATATTACAATTTCTCAAAATGGCGAAGGATCGCACACCGGCTCTGTATTTTGAAATCTCGGAAATAAACCGCCAGAAAGACCGGACCGTGCTGTACCTGAATACCCTGCCGGTGGCGTTGGTGGCGGACATGAATTATCCGGCCAGAACTCTGCTCTATATGGAGCTGGTGCAGCAGGCGCTCAAAGACGGCGCGCGGCTCCGCGATCTCCGGGAAGTGGATCTGCGTTACGACGGCCAGTTGGTATTAAGGAAAAAATAGATAAATCAAATACAGGTGTAATATGTCGGGTAGCATAGTTGTCGGGTTGGATATCGGTACCACCAAGATTGCCGCCATCATTGCCGAAGTGAGCGGGCGGGATGTAAAGATCCTTGGGGTCGGCAAATATCCGTCCGTTGGTCTCAAACGCGGCATGGTGGTCAATATTGACCAGACCGTGGAATCCATTAAAAAAGCGATGCAGCAGGCGGAATTGATGGCCGGCGTACAAGCAGAATCTGTGTACGTGGGCATCGCCGGCGATCATGTCCGCGGCATCAACAGCCATGCGGTTGTGGCGGTAGGCCGCCAGGATCACGAAATCACCGAGGATGATGTCCGTCGGGTGATTGACGCCGCAAAAGCCGTAACGATGCCGATGGATCGCGAGATTATTCATGTCATTCCGCAGGAGTTTATCGTGGACAACCAGGAAGGCATACGCAATCCCATCGGTTTGACCGGCACGCGGCTGGAAGTGGAGGCGCATGTGGTGACCGGCGCAGTGGCCTCGGCGCAGAACACCTGCCGCTGCGTGCAGCGCGCGGGTTTCCGTGTAAAAGACCTCGTCCTGCAGCCCCTGGCCTCGAGTTATGCCGTACTGGAACGCGAGGAACAGGAACTGGGTGTGGCGCTCGTCGATATCGGCGGCGGTACCACCGACATCGCCGTATTCTTCGACGGCAGCATCCGCTCCACGGACATGATTGGTCTCGCCGGACAGGTCGTAACCAATGATGTCTCAATCTGCCTGAAAACCGCCAACGAACGCGCCGAAGAGATTAAGACCAAACACGGATGCGCCTTTGCGCAACTGGTCGCGGAAGAGGATATTATCAGCATACCGATGGTTGGCGGTCGTCAACCGCGGGAAATTTCCAGGAAGTATCTGGCCAAAATCATTGAAGCGCGCATGACCGAAATCTTCAACCTCGTGCAGTTTAACCTGACCGAGAATAAACTGATCAGCGTTATGAACGCCGGTTTAGTGCTGACCGGAGGTGGTTCGCTGCTGCCGGGCACCGAGGAACTTGCGGCGGAAATATTCAAAATGCCGGTTCGCACCGGCATCCCGAGCGGACTCGGCGGTCTGATGGGCGAGGCCAGCAGCCCCGTGTTTGCCACCAGCGTCGGGCTCATTCACTACGGTTATCAGAAAGACCGGCTTAAACATCAGGACGATTATCAGGATGACGATACGTATGATAACGGCGAGGAAGAGGCCGGTCCGGAAATCACCGACGACCAGGGTGTGCCGCGCCGTGAGGGCAAACTGTACGATAAAATTCTGGATAACCTGAAGAAATTTGCGAAGGAATTTTTTTAATAGAAACTTATAACGGGAGTACGACCATGATTACTTTAGACGATGTACGGGAATACGGCGCGAAAATGCGTATTGTGGGCGTCGGTGGCGGCGGTTGCAACGCGGTCAACGGCATGATCACCCAAAACCTCGCCGGCGTGGATTTTATAGCCATTAATACCGACCTGCAGGTGCTGGAAGCCAACAAAGCGTCGCACAAGATTCAGATCGGTAAGAATCTCACCAAGGGCCTCGGAGCCGGCGCCAATCCTGAAATCGGCAAGCGCGCCGCGGAAGAGGATCTGGACGATATCAAACGCCATCTTGACGGTTCCGATCTCGTATTTATCACCGGCGGCATGGGCGGCGGCACAGGTACCGGCGCCGCTCCGGTCATCGCCGAAACCGCGAAAAGTCTCGGTGCGCTGACGATCGGCATTGTGACCAAACCGTTCGGGTTTGAGCGGGAAAAACGTATGGCGCAGGCCGTCAAAGGCATCGAGGAACTGCGACGCCATGTGGATACCCTCATCGTCATTCCCAATGAAAAACTCCTCACCGTTCTCCCGAAAAATACGACGCTGATGCAGGCATTCAAAACCGCCGATGATATTCTCTACCGCGCGACCAAAGGCATCTCCGATTTAATCACGAACACCGGTTATATCAATGTGGATTTTGCCGATATTAAGAAAGTCATGAGCAATGCCGGCGACGCGATTATGGGCATGGGTATCGGCACCGGCGCCAACCGCGGCGAGGAAGCCGTCCGGCAAGCCATCAGCAGTCCGTTGCTGGAGGAAACGAACATCGAAGGCGCCTCCGGCATCCTGCTGAACTTCACCTGCCCGATGGACGTTACCATGGAAGAAGTGGAACTCATATCCGGACTCATCACCAAGGTTGCCGGGCGCGATGCCGACGTGATCTGGGGCTACGTGGTGGACGAGAACCTGCAGAACGAGATTCATGTCACTGTCATCGCCGCGGGCCTTAACCGGCGCTCCAATCAAAAGGCAACGGACAATGAAACCGCGCCGACGGGTATGGCTTTTATGAAAAAGAACAGCAGCGGCGGTTACGAATACTTCGACCACCTCCATGCGATTCGAATGAACCAGTACCGCGATCTGGAAACACCCGCCATCAAACGCACCGAGTCGGATATCGCCGCGGAATCTGAGAACGCGTTGATAGATACTCCGGTGCTGCAGCAAACCGGAACCGACGGCAACCTCACGGACAGCAACATTCCGACATTTCTGAGGAATCATCTGAAACGTTAGAGCCTGGCGGCAAAAAAGGAAAAGCCGTTCATCCTAAAAGGATGAACGGCTTATATTTTTAAATAAGGATAAATATCTATTTCTGTTTGTTAGCATCCATCTTTTCCAACGCTTCAAAATATTTACGAATCAGTTCCTGATAATCTTTGGAAAAACCTTCCTGCATGGCGCGCAGGAGGTCCTGACGGAGCTTGTTGCGGCGATCGGTGAGGTTATCCGGCAATTCGCCGGGACTCTTCGTTTTATAGGATTTAGCCGTCTCGCCTTTGCGTTTCTCGCTTTGATCCTTTTCGTGAATGGAACGGGTAGCGTCGAGCATGCGCTGTAATATTTTCTGCTGGCGTTCAATGGTTTTTCGATTGACGTTTTGGTTTTTCATGTCCTTGATGACTTCTTCCATGTCCTTGGCCATCTGGCCCAGTTGCCCCTGGAAGTTCTGTTGACCCTGCGCCTGCGCCTGAAGGGCTTCCATCGCCTCCTTCAACGCCTGTTGTTCGGCCATCATACGGCCAAGCTGCGCCTGTTGCTCCTGCGAGAGCATGCCTTCGTTGCCGTCTTGTCCCTGGCCCGGCATAAGCGGTAGCGTACCGTCGTTGATCTGGCCTTGCTTGCCGGCCATCTGCTGAAGTTGCTGCATGAGTTGCTGCATACCCGTGCCGGACTGACCCTGTTGGATTTGGTTCATGCTTTCCATCAGCATCCGGATGGCCTCGTTGACCGAACCCATAGCCATTTGCTGCCGTTCAGTGGCGCCCAGGGCGTTACGTTCCGCCAGCTGACGTACGGACTCCTGCATGGAGGCGAGTGCCTGCCCGAACACTTTGCCGAGCGCGGAGTTCACAAAGAACGTCTGATTGGAAAGCGCAACGAGATTATCGGCAACGCGCTCCATGCCGGCCTGCAGATCGGCTTGTTCCTGCGCGCGCAGGCGGAAATCATCGCTCAGGTATGACAGGAGGCGGCTGTCCTGCAAGACGACTTCCTGGCCTTTGGAAATCTCCAGCAGGTCGTATATAATTTTACGCATGGCCGCCATAATCTGCTCGTCCTGCTGATCACGGAATTCCTTCTGCGCGCGGCTAACCTGGCGGGACAACGAATCCAGATCGTCTTTGACGGCCTGCTGGTTGTCGCGTTCCTGTTTCTGGTTTGCCCGTTTGTTCTGAATCGCGTTACGGGACTGCTGCATTTTGCTCTGGGTCTTGCCGCTTTTAATCTGCTCGGACGCTTTTTCAAGCTCTTTGGTTTCGTACTTCGGATTGATCTCTTTGACCGTCTCCTTCAGTAATTCCGCTTTTTTCTGCAGGTCATTGAGGGCCTTTTCTAAGCGTTCCTGTTCCCTGGCCAGCGCCTGCTGTTCCTCGTCAGTCTTGGTTTTCTGTGATTCCTGGTTAATCTGCTCCTGGCGACGCTTCAGGTCCTCCGTTTCCTTTCTTAGTTGGTCGAACATCATTTCCGCCTTGATACGCTTCAGCAGTTCCAGCGTGCGTTCCACGCTCTGCTTGAATGCCTCCTGGTCGAACTTAAACTGCTTCATGGCGTCCTTAAGCATCTTCGGGTCGAAGTTTTTCTGCATCGCCTCCTGCAGTTTGCGCATCATGTCCTGGAATTCTTTGTTGTTAATCTCGGAAAGCAGTTTCTGCAGTTCCTGGTATTTTTCCAGGGTTTCTTTGGAAAGGACGTTGTTCTCGTCGAGTTTCTGAGTCAACGCCTGCAGGTTTTCCTTCATCTCCTGAACTTGTTTCTGGAGGTTTTCCTGCTTCTCGGTCAGCTGCTTGATTTTTTCCTTGTCCTTCCAGTCTAATTTTTTATCCTTCAGCAGATCGCGATGGATATCCTCGAGTTCTTTTTGTATGTCTTCGCTTTTTTCCAGGATGTCTTCGGCTTTTTGAATCGCGAGATCCTGTCCTTTGGACGCTTCGGCGAATATCTCGGCCAGCGACGGGAAGCGCAGTTTTCTTACGGCGGATTTGGCGCTCTTGGGCCCGCTGATGTTGTCGTTATCAAATACTTCCAGGTAAAAGCTCATCACGTCTTCCGGCTGGAGGTTGAGTTTTTCAAGGGCCCATGTATAAAAAATCGTCTGCGTGAGGTTGCCGGGCGCGAGGAGAAATGAGATGTCGGCCGAAGTATAATTTTCCTGAGGCGGCAGGAATCCCTTGGTTTCGTCTAATTTGTAATGCAAAAGTAGCCGCGACAGGCCGAAGTCATCCTGCGTCTCCGCGGTAATGCGTACGGTCATGTCTTCAGTGATATCGAAGTCCTGCGCCGGCTCAGTCATTTGTATAAACGGATACGCGTCCGGTATAACGGTGACCGCGTATTCAACCGGCTCGGCGCTCGGGATGCCTTCGGTATCGGTTAAATCAATATGATAAGCGCCCGACTGTTTCAAGCGGAAGGCGCCTTCGGCTTTGTGCGGCGCGACGCGGCTTACGCTTAGCGGCACCATGGTACTGTCTGTGAAGACAAGCCGGGCGTCATGCAGTGGCTTGGTGGACTCCATCTTGATTTTTACCCATGTGCCCCTCAAGCCCGCGATTTCGCCGTTGTTTTCGTCCAGCGCGACCGGCTCCATATTCGCATACGACGGGTATTCCAGTTCAACCAAAAGCCGCTTCAGGGCAGGCCGCTTCACCACATCGATACGGTATTCTTCCGAACGGATACGGTAGGCCTGACCGAATATCCGCGATGAAGCTTCGGCGTAATACCGCACGGGCTGGCGGACATGGGCCAGCGTAAAAGGATACATCCCGGCGCTGTCGTGACGGGCGGTTTCTTCTTTGTAATAATCGCCGTCGGCAAATTGTGTGAAAACGCTGATCTTGTCGGGATACGGCCAGTCATGACTGCCCAGACGCGTCATCTGAAAACGAAGTTTTACGGTTTCCCCGTGCAGTACCGAACCATGGCCCGGCTCCGCGGTAATGATAAACGGCGCCGGTGGGGCGAAGCGTTCATTCGGATAAACCAGACGCCTGTATGCGTCGATATAGGATGAATGAAATAATATGAAAATCGCGGCCAGCCCGGCATAGATGTAACGATTCCTCCGGAATGCCCTTCGGATTTTACTGCGGTCGGCGGCAAGAGAGAAATCCAGAGGCATGGCCTGTTTATAAACGGAAAATATCGCCGCGTCCGTCAGAGCCCGTGAATAATAGGGCGATTCGGCCGCGCCGGAGCGGAAAAGCTCCAGAACATTGCGCAGCTTGTCCCGGATTTCGGGAAAACGGCGTCCTACTTGTTCGGCCAGATAGGTATCCGGATAAGAAGGAAACACATTGATCATGCGCAGGAAAGGCAGACCGAGCAGATAAAAACAAGCCAGACCCAGCAGGGTGATTACTGAAATCAGCGTCAGCCAGCGTCCCGCTGGTTCCATTGTCGCCAGCGCCTCAATACCGCCGGAGATTATCAGCAGACCGATAGCCGCGGACAGCCAGTAATAAAAACCGGCCATAAGGTCTGTACGGTTATACAAACGTCTCAGCGAAGAAAGTTTCTGCTCGAAATATTTAAGACATTCCAATGAACTCATGGATAGAAGCTTTATTTGTATGTACGAAATGAACCTTTATTTGTTTTAATAAATTATTGAATGAATCATAGGCATAAAGTATTTTATTTTAAACATATTTAAAAGTTTTTTTTAATGCCAATTTACGATAATTATTAATACATTTAACTGATTTTAAAAATATTTTTTTTTGAGGAACTACCATGAAAACAAAACCTTTTATTGTATCGCTTCCGATCTTTTTATTTTTGGTGTGGATCGATGAAAGCATCCGGGCCGAGGTCGTGGATTCCTCGGCGTACGGATTCACGGTTCGCGGGATGGTCACCGTGCACGCTGATTCTCAAACCGTCTACAAACATCTTGTAAAGGATGTCAGTAAGTGGTGGGATCCGGATCATACATTCTCCGGGCAATCTAAGAATCTGTCTATCGATGCCAGAGCGAACGGCTGCTTCTGTGAAAAACTTGATAACGGCGGCAGCGTCCGACACATGACCGTCGTTTATGCGGAACCGGGCAAATTTCTCCGTCTGACGGGTGGGCTTGGGCCTTTGCAGGGTATGGGCGTATCGGGCACCCTGACCTTTTTGCTATATGCATCCCGAAAGGGCACCAATATCGAAATGACCTATGCGGTCGGCGGCTATTGTCCCGGCGGTTTGGAAGAATGGGCATCGCCGGTAAATCAGGTTCTGATGGTGCAACTGAACCGTCTGAAACATTTTATCGATACCGGAAAACCCTAGCGCGATAAGACGCCCTCTTAAAAAATATTTCCTGTCACGGGCATAAAATCCAGCGCCGAATAATTTTCTGTATACATGGCGGAAGACCGGATATATAATAAGAAAAATCTCTTATGGATTCGGCCGGCGGTTTTTGATCCGTATTTTTATCCATGCCCGGACAACCGGCATCGAAATATAATGCGCCATTGATATTGTACCATGGATATTCCGCGCATCCGCGGGGACGGTTGGGATAAATGGAACAGGATTTACTTTTCAGAAAAACGCATACCGATCCGTACGATTTCAGAAAAAATGATTGGTTGCAATGATAAAGCCCCTCTTGCGGAATGGCTGATGATTCCGGCCCGGTAACCTTTATGCCATCGCCAAGAATCTCACAGCACAGCCCGCAGGCCCCGCCGATACATTTCAACGACACCGGTCCGTCGGCTTTTTGCAGATGCAAAAGACCTTTTCGCCGCGCGCGGTAAATGCTTTTAAGTAAACGGAATGCGTGAATACTACTCATGTGAAAAACTAATTCGCCTGGTTCCTTCGTATCGTATAGACAAGCATATACCCGGAAAACATCATCATTCCTGAAATCAGCAGACTCGCCGCTGGGGCCAGAAAAATCAGCGTATCGCTATGCATGTATTTTCCGATACCGGCTGTGCTCCACCCGGCGATAAAGCTCATCGCAATGGCCGCGGATGAAAACCGGGACAGGCGACGGGTTAGCGCCGGACGGCCGTACAGGGCGATGATAATCGGCGGGAACAGGCCCAGCTGCGCGCCGTAAATCGCGAAGACAAAATCAGCGATGGTGAATCCTGCCGCCGAGAGCGCAAAGACGATCGCGATGGAAAGCAACGCGCAGACCAGCAGGATAAGGCGGGACAGCCGCAGTTCTTTGCCGGAACGGATGCGTTCCTGTATCTGGGATTTACGGTTGAATGAAAAAATGTCCTCGTAGATCGTATGCGAAACGGCAATCAGCTGCGTGGAGGCCGTGGAGAGCATCGCGCTGTAGAGGCCGAGAATCACGAAGAAAAAAACGATCATCGTCAGGGCATCTGGCGACGCGGTCATAAAATGCAGAAACGCAATCAGCGGGTTGGCAGAAGCGTCCGGGGCAACGAATAGAAACACCAGGCAGGCGAGTATCACGAGCGCGCCCCAGCTCAAAGCGGATCCGGCAACGCTGGACCAAAGGCCTTTCATTACCGTGTCAGGTTTTTCTGAACCGGCGATCCGCTGCCATACGCTCATATCCGCGATAAAAGCCGGGACATTAATGATAAAAATACCTATCAGAAAAGCGTACAGGTCGGGCCGCCATGTAAAGTGGAGCACGTCATACGGCACCCGTTGCGTAGCCGCTTCCCATCCGCCTTGTTCGGTGATATAGGTTGCGTAATAAAAGCCGAGTCCGCCGAGCAGCAGCCATATCGCGCCCATCTGGATGCGGTCGGTAACAATCACGGCGCGGAAACCACCGTACCATGTGTACAGCATTCCCACGACAGCGAGCGCGAGTACGATCAGCCATTCCGGAATCGCCGGCAAAAGTCCTGCAAGAAAACGCGAGCCGACCGTGAGTTCTACCGCGAACGCGCCGAGAAACCCCAGACTCGTGCAGACCGCCGCGATGAGGTACACCCGCGACGACTGATATTCATGACCGAGAAATTCATGCAACGTAATGCGGTGATTATACGCGGTTAGCTTAACCCAGATTTTTTTCGCGGCCAGGCGGACCGCCCATAACCCGGCGGATGTGGTGATAACTGTCCAGAACAGCCAAAGACCCAGTTCGCGGGCCAGTTCAAAGAACGCCAGCACCACCGTTGCCAGCGACAATGTGGTCGCTACCGTACTGGCGGAAAATTCACTCGAATTTTTAACCCGGGCGTTGCTGCCGGCGGCCAGCGGAATCAGGTCACTAAGCGTAGCAAGGTGCCGCCCGTGATAAAAACCGACCAGCAGGTACAGGGCAAATGCGGTGAGCAGCGCGGCCAGTATCACAACGGTCATATCAGTTTCGCTTTTTAATTTCCAGTTCCACGTTCATGCGCTGCTTCAGGAATTCCGGAATGTGCGCGAACTTTCCCTTGGCAATATCCAGGAGCACGGGGATTTCAGAGCCCGGGTACACTTCTACCGTCCATCCGCGCTCGACGAGTACCGCGAAAACGGCAATTTCCTCGAGAAGGTATTGCGTGGACAGGGCGATGGCCGTCTGCCGGTCTACGGCGGGCGCTTTTTTATGCTTCATCTGGCGGGAAATAAAACCGGCGGAGGTCCGATCAAGGGACGCGCGGAATTCATAACTGTCAAGAAACAGCCGGTCCAGAATGCTGCGCGCATTGCGGTATTCCGGCGAATCGAGATACGAATTCCAGCGGCTGATCTGGAATTGACCCGGGGGCATGGCGCTCAGGCATCGGGAATTTTCCATCAGAAACTGATCGCCCAACGCGAGCGCCTGACGGATCGCGTCCTCGCTGGAACGCCCGTAAAAAATATGTTCGTTGAATCGCTGCAGGTAATCGCCTATGACGATCATACAGGCGTCAAAGTTGGCCGAAATCCAATGCAACAGAACTTCAAAATAATCCCCGCGGAACATCGGATTCCCGATGCTGATCCCGAGATAGCACCGGCGCCGCCGGAATAGTTGTTTATGCGTTACGGCCGGCGTTATCTCTTTGATGCGGACCGTGTATTTGGACAGCAATTCTTTGGAAGGGGTCATGGTCTTAACCATTGCCGCAGACGGCACCAACGGTCGGTATTTTTATCTCTGCGGTTGCGGGTCATTTAGTTCCTGCCAGAATTTTTCCACGTCTTTAAATTTACGTGTCGTTTCGGTGTACGGGAGGCTCGTGCCGAAATATATCTGCGATGCCGGGGCATCCGGCGAAGAATTGTCTGCGAAGGCTACCACATTGCCGTTGTTCAGCCGGTAGAACCATAAATTGTTCATCCGCATGGCATCGTGGGTCATGACCTCCTCGATACGCTTGCGAAGGTGATGCCCGGACCGGATGTCTATTTTAGCGAGGGCCTCGTCGAAACGGGACAGCCGGTGCGCGTACCTTTTGTGCTGTTTTTCCATGTGCGCGCCGAGATGCGCTTTGAAGGCTTTCAGCACATCCTGTCTGGATGGGGATAGGAGGATAATCTGCATGGTTTCGAACTGCGGTTCCCAGAGGAAACTGTGGTCGAAAAGCTCAAAATTACCCGGATCCGTCAGGGACTGCGGGTCGCGGAGAACGCCGATGATGCGGACGATGCGCGATTTGTTTTTTTCCTCCCACCGGGCCAGTTCCTTTGGAGACACGCGGGGCGCGTAACCCTGAAAATTATCGAGCAGGTCGAGCGCGAGGTCAAAGTAAAACGGCGGCGTGGTACTGAGCAGGGACTTGACGTGCGCGTCGAGCAGGCCTTCGGCGTCCACCACAACGGGCGCGGGCGTGCAGAGATACCGTTCCAGTTCGCCGTCCAGGTTCCGCGCGCGGATCTCGTCGGCCACGGCGGAGGATTCGGCATGGGGCAGGATCTTCCACAGGGGCTCAAACTTGTCATAGAGCGCGCGCAGACCGGGGTCAATTTCTCCGATCAGCGACGACACCGTCCGCATGTCCTCGATGGTGTCAATACCGGCTTCCATAATCTGTATCGCGACGAGAATTTTACACAGCGGTTCAAATTCAATCCGCTCAAAATTCTTAATGATCATGAGCGCTTTTCCGGGTTGCAGTACGGCCGAGCCCGCCTCGATCATGCGATAAGATGAACTGCCCAGACCGATTTTCGCCGCCATTGCATCCGAAGAAATGACCATCTGATTCCGGAGTCTCTGCAATACCATTCCCAGTGTCTGCGATAGCGGATTCTTAAAAATGGTTTTTCCTGAGCGTGTTTCCATCGTACATTTTTTCCGCGAAAAATACTATTCCCCCAATTTTGCCTGTTTCATTAATGAACAACAAAGATAATAAATTAAAACAAAAAAGTCAAATATTATGAATACATAATAATAAGTACATATGACAAAAAGTCAAAATAATAAAACAATAATGTTGACAAAAACAAATAAAAATCGTATACTCTTCTTGGCGCATGATTCTATGGAGAGCTTAAAAAAATTATAATATATTGTAAATAAAGTAATAATAATCTTTAAAAAATCCGTACCGTTGTAACTATGATAATGAGTTTCAATAATTTGGCGGAGAAATGATATCAAAATATGGGAGGAATTATAGCGTTATGTCAGTTTACCGTTTGATAAAAAATTGGCGTATCCTCGTCCATTTACTTTTCATCGCGGGAGTAATAAGCGGTACAGCGCAGGCGCAGCGTTCGGGTTTAACCCGGCCGCAAGACAGCGTCTGGCTTAAGCACCGATCGATGCTCGACGCGACGCGATATGATGAGATCATCGGCCTTTATAAAAAGCCATTCAAAAAGAACGCCTGTACGAACGATGAATACAAGCTATATGCCGCCGCCCGTTTTAAGAAATACCTTTCGCTGATCAATACCCGCCGCTTGTTGGACCGTCTTTTAGGAGACCACTATCATCAGGCCAAACAGTCGCTGGAACGGGCGCTGAAAGCGGATACGGCCGATTTGGAATCGAAGTTCCTTTTAGGCCTGATGCGCAAGTCCCGGGAGGATGACCGCGAGGCGGAAAAATTATTGCTGGAAGTGATTGCGAGGGACACCGGCATCGACCGGTACGGATTCCAGGACCCGATAGATGAATTGGCCGGGATCTACCGCAAACAGGAACGCTGGAATGATCTGGAAAATCTTTACGAGAAAGCGCTTCGGGAAAATCTCACCGACGGCCGGGCGCGTATGGAAGTCGCGATGGCCCGGGCGGAAGCGGGAAAAACCGAAGACGTGTTTAAACTGTATGCGGATGGCCTTGAACAACTGAATGATTCCATTTATCTGTGCCGCCTGCTGGACGATATCATGGTCATCGCCTGCGATAATGAAAAGTCAGCCCGCGACAGCCTGCGTACCTTGGAAGCGGCTAAGGATTACCTTTTTGCTTTCTGGAAACGCCGCGACGATAACCCGGCCGACGATGACAACCGGTTGTTTTGCGAGTTCTACAAACGGCTGAATTATGCGCGGACCATGTATCCCAAACCCGTTCCGCCCGGATACGACGACCGCGGCATGATTTATATCCGCCTCGGCAAGCCGGATTATATCTTTGTAAGCCCGGAAAACCGGAACACGCGCGAAAACCAGACCTGGATCTATGAACATATCGAAGACGGCATGTATTTTGACTTTGTATATAACTACCGGTATTTTGAACTGCGCCCGCTGATCGATGCGGTAAAAAATAACGGCGCGCTGTCCGAGCTCTATAGGGAACGGGCGCATATCCATCCGTTCTACGAACAGGTCGCAATGCGAGCGGAGATGAAGCGATACCGCAACGATTGGGAAATCCATGCCGGATCGGAAATACACGCCCATATAAAAGCCCTGGAACAGTCCCGCATGCAGTATTTCGAACGGCTGACCGGAGTGCCTTATCTACGCCTCAATCACCGGCTGGCAACTTTCAGAGAAAAAAACAACCGGATGCGACTGGATTATTATTTCATGATTCCTTACCGTGAAATGAATTTTTCGCCCTATTTATTTGACACGGCGCGACAGGCGACCAGATTGAATTACACATTCCTGCTGATGAATGCGGAAGACCAGAAAACCGTTTTCTGCCGCGATACCTCTGTGGATATTTTTACGTCGCGCGAACAGATTGCCCGGCAGGCTTTTATTGAGGAAATCCGCTATCCGGTTGCGCCCGGCAGTTATCGTCTGGTTATGCAGGTGACCAATAATCAGAAAGAAAAAATGCAGTTAGTGGATAAGATAATCCGGGTTCAGGAACGTCAGGGCGACAGTCTGATGATCAGCGATATTCAGATGGCTTTTGAAATCTACCGAACCTCCGACATCAACCGCTTTACCAAACCGTACACAGCCCTTACGGTGATTCCTAATCCGTCCGAAAAGTTTATTCGTAGTAAACCGCTGATGCTTTATTACGAAATTTACGGTTTGTCCCTGGACAACGACGGCCGGAGCGATTTTAACGTAACCTATACCGTTGAAGAATCTGAGAAAGACGCAACGCTTTTCCGTACTGTACGTTCCTGGTTTTCAAAAAAGAAAGACCTGTCGGCCGTGAGTCTGGTTACTGGCAAACAGGGCAGGGAACGCACCGAGCGGGAATATATCGGACTGGACATCAGCGGCGTGCCGCCAGGAAAAGCTTTGCTGAAAATTACCGTCGAAGATAAAATATCAGGTTCGCAGGCGGTCTCGTCGGCTGAAATACGGCTGGAATGATGCGAATGATGAGGCGCTCATAGCAAAGCCGACAGGCTATTCGGAGCTTTTTTGAGAGGGACTGATCAGGATTGTATCGTTGAACGTATAAAAATAGGTTCTACCGGTGCGTCCAGCTTTTAAATGCGGCGTCAGCATATAGCGAAGTGAAAAATCGTGATCCTTTTCCCCGTGTAATTTTTCAGGATGATATTTTGATTTCCCTAATTTACCCAGAATGAGGTCTTCTTGCTGAACAACCGGACCGGAATAGCCGCTTCTATCAATACCCTCTCTTGTTCATTCGGCTTAATAGTTACTCCGGTTTGTATAATAATTCTTGTCGTTCGGCGGCTGTTTGCCTGCGAATATGAATACAATTTGCCGCATCACCTCGAGCATGCCGTCGATCTAGCCCTGGTAATCCATCGTTTCCGTTTTTTCAATTTTACCCGTGTAATGTCCACTAACCGCAGGCGGACTGTCCATGTATCGCCCACTTTACGATATCGCCGGTGAAGACCGCTTCGACGCCGGGCAGTTGTCCGGTCTGTACCGCGCATTTCGCGGAATTGCCGATGTCGGATAAAATGCGATTTTGTTATTTAAAAATCACGGCCATCTTATCCCGTGCAAAGTTGCTGGGCGCCTCCGCCTGCACAAGCATGTCGCGGAAGCGTTTGGGGAGGGTGATGGCTTTGTTTTTGTCGGGTTGGCCGGAAGAAACGAGTTCAGGTACAGCAACCGGTTTTTTCTTTTCCGGAGCGGATGCGGTAGCGGCAACCCGTATCAGGAATTATAATAGAATTATTTTCTTGATGAACGCCGATAATAAAAAAAATATTATAAATTACCTTTAAAGAGACTTTATTCGGCGTTGAGTCAATACGTGTTCTGCTTCCTGCAGTTGTTCTACGGTATTAATGCCCGATATCTCATGATAATCTTCGGTGATCAGCGCGGAAACTTTCTTATTTTCTGAAATCATGACCTTCAGCACATCGGGAAGATAGTACTCATTCTGCGCGTTGTTGGCATTGATTTTTTTTAAGGAAGCAAACAATTCTTTGGAATTGAAAATATATATTCCGGAATTGATTTCTTTGATGCTCCGTTCTTCTTCCGTCGCGTCCTTGTGTTCGACAATTTTTACCACATCATCCGTATGCGCCCGGATGACGCGTCCGTAGCCGGTGGGATCGGGCATAACGGTTGTAAGTACCGTCGCCATGGCTTGATGATTACGGTGCAGATCAATCAATCGCCGCATAGTATTTTCCGTCAGCAGAGGGACGTCGCCGGAGAGCACGAGTACGTCGCCGTTGTAATCATGCAGCAGCGGTTCCGCCTGCATGACCGCGTGGCCGGTTCCGAGTTGCGGCTCCTGAACGGCGAATTCAATATGTTCGTAATCCAGTTCCGCGCGCACGCGCTCTTTCTGATGACCGATGACCGCGATGACACGTTGCGAACCCAATTGACGGGCGAGTTGAATAACATAATGGATCATTGGTTCTCCGCCGATAGGATGCAGAACTTTAGCGAGATCCGATTTCATGCGCGTGCCTTTGCCGGCCGCCATGATAACTGTAGCCAGAGGAGGATTCATAAGAGAAGGTCATTGACTCCATTTTAGATGAAAATGAAAAGCATTATTTTTATCCGTAAGAATTTTCGAGGTTATTTGAAGGTTTTTGGCGTTTTTATGTTCCAGAGTAACCTCAAAGTAACCGAGCATCGCGTAGCGCATTTCGGGGATGACATACGGAATTTCGGCAATCATTTCGGCCTCGCCGGGTTCGTTTCTGGTAACTTTAATCGCGCCCTCGGAATAATAGCCGCTCCAACCGCGGACCACTAAGTTTATAACCTGCGCGATCGATGTCACCCGAAGTACATATGAGGTGAAGCCTGTGAGGTGCTGTTCAGCGGCATAGCGTCCCATCTGGCGGCAGGTTTCTTCAAAAGGCGTGTTGTTCTTTTTCTTCATTAGCGTCATTATAGCCATGGATATTCCATTGTACAACGATGCCGGGTACCAGCCGACGCCGGAAATCACGCGTTTCATGTGGGCGGGGGTTTCAAAGAATTCCTCAATGGTGTAATTACCCTTGACCAATTTTTTTAAATCTTCCTTAGCTTCGGGGGAAACGGCATCCAGCGCTTCTTTCCAGTCCAGGCCGGCATACACCAGATAGTCAATCCGTACGGATATCAGCGATCCGCGGACCGATTTCGGGGGTTTTTCAACAAACAGCATAACGCCTCCAATGGTTTGAGTTATAGGATTATGTTGTCAATTAGGCGGGTGTTGCCGATAAATACGGCCAGAGCGATCAGATGGCCTTTCTGTAGAGTCTGGACGTCTGTCAGTCTTTCCGTTTCAACAAGGGCAATGTAATCGAGGCGTGCGGTTGGGTATTTCAAAATATGCCGGCTCATAGCGTCGCGAATCGCTGCCGCGCAGGTTTCATGGTGGTCAAACATATTTTTCGCAATGGCCAGAGATTGGGACAGACAGAGCGCGTCCTTCCGTTCCTGCGGGTTGAGGTAAACGTTGCGGGAACTCATGGCCAGGCCGTCCGGTTCGCGGATAATCGGTGCCATTATCAGTTCCACGGGGATCATCAGGTCGTTGACCATGCGGCGAAGCACGAAGAATTGCTGGGCGTCTTTCTGGCCGAAGACGGCCACGTGCGGCTGTACGATGTGAAATAATTTGGCGACCACCGTGGTAACCCCTCGGAAATGCGTGGGACGCGACCGGCCGCACATGGTTTTTGTCATCTCGGTTACTTCCACAAAAGTCTGCGCGTAAGGCGGGTACATAGCCTGGTTGTCCGGGTAAAAGACGACATCCGTACCGACCGATTCGGCCAGCGCTTTGTCCCGCTCAAAATCGCGGGGGTAGGCGGCCAGATCTTCATGCGGCGCGAACTGCGTGGGGTTCACATAAATGCTCATGACTACGGCGTCGCACCGGCCCTGCGCACGCGCCGTCCGCACTAAGTTCAGATGGCCGTCGTGCAGATACCCCATGGTCGGCACCAAACCAAGCCGGCGGCCGGATTGACGATAGGCGCCTGCCCACTGCTGCATATCGTAAGGTGAGGTGATAATTTCCATAAATGCCCCGTGTGCGTGAACCGGGATCAGCTTTCGGTGATTTCCCCGGCAATCGAAATCGGTATATTACTTTTAACTTTTTCTATATTACCGTCAAACTGGCCGAGCAGGAACATGGATTTGACAATGGCCGCCTCGAGCGTCATATCGCCGGCCGACACAGCGCCCGCGGCCAGCGCCTGGCGTCCGCATTCATAGAGGTTCAGGTCCACGGTGCCCTTGATGCACTGGCTGGCAATAACCGCCAGTTTGCCGGCGTCGGTTATGCGCTGGATAAACGGGATGACCGAATGTTCCAGATGCGGTACGTTGCCCGCACCAAAAGCTTCAAAAATGTATACGCTCACGGATGACTGCAAAAGCGGCATAAGCAATTCCGGATTTAATCCCGGGAACAGCTTGATGCAAAGGACGTCTGTATGAAAGGTTTTGTAGAGGCGGAAAATGCCCGACGGCGTGCGGTGATGGCCGTTGATATCAATATGCAGGCCGACATCCGCCAGGGAAGGATAATTGGGTGATTTGAACGCATCGAAATCCTCGATGCTGATTTTCTTCGTGCGGTTGCCGCGGAACAGTTTGTAATCGAAAAATACGCACACTTCCGGGATGTCGTAGGTGGCGAGCTCCACCGCATTGATCAGATTATTCTTGGCATCGGTACGTATCAGCGCCAGCGGCCGCTGGGAACCCGTGAGGATTACCGGTTTGGGCAAATTGGTCAGCATGTACGAAAGCGCGCTGGCCGTGTAACTCATGGTGTCGGTGCCGTGAATGATCACAAATCCGTCGTAGCGATCAATCTTTTGCTCGATCAACGTGCCTAGTTCCACCCAATGCCGCACGGTAATATTGGAACTGTCGAGATTACAGGCGGATTGTATGTCTATGGCCGCAATATCCCTGACCCCGGGAATATGATGGAATATCTCATCGGCGAACTGCGACGGGGCCAGCGCGGCATTTGCGTTATACGCCATGCCCATCGTACCGCCTGTGTGAATGAGAAGTATTTTTTTCAAGAAAGGTTTTTCCTTTATCTTTGTTGTATTATAATTTAATTCATATTCATGTTATTTACAAGTTTTATAACTTAAAATCCGATATTGGATTTATAATAATTTTTACTTACCATTTATAAATAACGATTCATTTGGACGGAGATGTTTATGATACGCCAATTGATATTTTTTTTATCAACCACTTTCGTATTACAATCCGCATTAGCCCAGCAGAAAGAGGGTCTGGAACTCTATCCGGTGGTTGTGGAAGGCAAATACGGTTATATAAACAAAACCGGCAAACTCGTCATTGCGCCGCAATATGACGAAGCTCTGGATTTTAACGGGGAGTATGCTTTCGTCCGCTTTCAGGACCGCTGGGGACTGATTGACCGCGCCGGCAAGATGGTTGCCAATCCGCAGTTTCAGAAAACCTTTACGCTTTCTGAAAATCTGGCTCCGCTGGAAACCGGCGGCAAATGGGGTTATGTGGATCGCACCGGGCGTCCCGCTTTTGAAGGCGTTTTTGATGAAGCCATGCCGTTTTCGGAAGGCCTGGCGGCTGTGAAAATTAACAAGAAATGGGGTTTTATCGACAAGAACGGAAAACTGACGATTAAGCCGCAATACGATCAGGTTTACAATTTCCGGGAAGGGCTTGCCGCGGTCAATATCAGCGGCAAATGGGGATTTATTTCCCCCAAAGCGGCCGTCATTGTTCCAGTGCAATATGAATGGGTGGATAATTATTATGAAGGTTTCGCCGCCTTTCTTGATAAAGGAAAGTACGGTTATCTCGATAAGAACGGCAAAGATAAAATCCACGCGCAGTTTGATAAAGCGTTCGGATTTGTCAATGGATTCGCCAAAGTGGCGATTAAAAAGAAAATCGGTTTTATTGATAAAAACGGCGTGATGGTTATCCACCCCAAATATGATGACGCCGGCGCCTTCAGTGACGGTTTCTGCCCGGCGCTGAAAGACAACAAATGGATCTTTATTGATCCCGCCGATACGCCGCTCGGCAATCAATCGTTTGATTTCGCGGGGGATTTCAACGAGGGCCTGGCGGTAGTGAAAATAAATAACCTATACGGTTTCATGGACAAAACCGGCAAACTGGCCGTACCGCCGCAATTTGATTTCGCGCAGAAGTTTACCAACGGGCTTGCGGCTATCTTTTACGGAACTTCCACGTATTCGGAACGGCCGAAAACCGAAGGCAAGGTACGACTGGGATATATCAATAAGCAAGGGCAGATCATCTGGAATCCGAGGAACTGAAACCGACTCCATTGCCATTATACCTCACATTATTATGACCGCCGTAAGGACTTTCGTTTTCAATGATACGGACCGGTACCGCATGTCATTGCGGATATAAACGCCGAACCGACGATGATGGATCAGTCGATGGCAATGTATTCGTGCCGCGCAGAAAGCAAGCCTCCGATAAGAGTTAAAAAAAGGCGTTGTCGGAAGAAGGGGTACAATTATGCTGATGATGCCTAAAGATCGGGGGATCATGCCTCCTGCTATGAACCAATATTTCTTCACGCCGGTTTTCTTATATATACCGGGCGGCGAGTTTTTTTCTTACCGTCTTTATTAAAATTCATTTCATTATTTTACATCACACGTCGGTATTTCCAAAGCGGCGGCACGTCTTCACCGTAAGTCTTGTCCGCTTTAAGGCTGTTTCGGATATGATGGATCAGAATTTCTTTCGGGACGCCGTTCATGTTCCTTGCGGTGTTCTCTAAATAACGCCTTTTTTTTTCGGCGCTCATTTAATTGAACAGCTTGCCGGGCCGGCAAAAGTAATCGGCCTCTTCGCGGTGTTTCCTTTGATTGGGTTATCCTCGGCAGGCGCTCCGTATTTCCGCGTAATTTTTTTATTCTGTTTCATAAACAGATTGTCTCGGGAGGTTATCCGGGTTGTAAAAAAAACTTTTGGGGGGATTTATTCAATATGGTTCTGCAGTCTTTCGATGCCGTCCATGTGAGCGTCCTCGTCGTTCAGCCTGCCGGAGCAGGTTGCGGATCTCAATCGCGTAACCAGCTGGCGAGCACGATCGCGTCGTTGTAGGCCTTGATGGCGCCTTCTTCGGCGGTATGGCCGTTCATCCGTTGTTTCGTTACGGCGTCGTCGATAATGATTTTCCGCAGCCTGGTTACCGTATACGTTCCCTCGCGAAACCAGACGCGTCTGATGCATTCCTCCGCGTGTCTCATCTCGTCAATTGCGTTTTTTAAAATGTTTATGCGGTTTCTCATAGCGCCAGTCGGCCACATCCCGAATGAGCCAAATACGGTTTGATCGCCGAAAATGCATCCGCTATAAGGACATTTAAAGTATTGATGAGTATAGCGTTTCTTTTCGTTTTTGGTTTACACTTCATACCTATACCCATAAATGGAATGGTACGGTTTTTAATGACATGCCCGGTATGTATGCCGGCTTTTTTTTCGATTGGATTCTGAACCGGCATGTAACCATCATGGATTTTTCCGCATCGTTGGCCGATAGGGAATACGCGATGCTCCGTCCATTCGGCGAGTGGCCGGAGATATTGTAAGCGACGCCGGAACGCTTAGCCGGTCGCCTTGGGTAATACTAATTGACATCTTACCGAGGCACCGACGATATTCAACAACCGCCGTTTTTCACCGAAACGATATGACAGGATTCTTGCAGAATGTCCCGCAGTCTCTTTCCCCCGGCCGTTCGAACACCCAACAACACCGCCAGGATGCCAAAACGATAACCGGCTGATGATCCATCCACCAAGTCAAATTGTAAGAGTCCAATCAAATAACACGGTATTCTCACAGAATTAAAGGATAGTCCCTATCTGCGGTGATAGAGTCTGCCTTTGACAGCATTCCGAAAACAAGCGGAAGAACAAATCAATCGGCAATCAAAGCCTCTGCCTGATTGGAGAGGACATCCTCACTGATGAGGGATTAAGTAGGCTTTTCCGCTGACAGGAAGCAAACTCAAACCTATATCCCGAAAAAGTATCCAAAAATTCAGATATGTACTGGCATCAAAAAAAGATTACAACTTTTACGATATATCCAATAAACAAAGTAATCGACTTATGCTAATAATACGCATCAGATTAAACCGGCCTGTGGGTAAACAGATAAAGCTTTACCGATTTACCAAAACAAATAGCTGAACCGCTTAATCACCGAACGGATACACTGAACGGCTCTATTTAAAAATCTGATTATCATATACCCGAAATTATTATCCTGTCAACGCCTTAAAGCCAAACTTACAGGGCTTTTGGCAAAAAAGTTACGAAAGTTTGTACAAAAAAAGTGTGACGCAAGTCACACTTAAGATTTTTTTCAATATTTTTTTTAAATCCTTTGAGTTTTTTTAATTATTGGCCTTCCTGCACCTTTGCTGTTGTATATAACACCAAAAGGCCTAAGGAGCCGGCAACAAGCAGCATCGTCAGAAATCCCTTTGTATTCTGAAGTTGTTTAAAATTTCTCAGGTTTTCGCTATGTACTACCCGGTCCAGCGGTATATAAACCTGTGTGCCGTTCATTGTTTTTCCGGATATGAAAAGGCCTTCATCATAATAGAATCCGCCCGGTGACTTAAAAATTACGGTTTGTCCGGATCTGGAATCCATAGAATCAATAGCGGTCAGACGGTCTGGTTTGGGTATCCGCTGCCGACTTTCATCATAAAGACAGTATGTGGAATCATAGACGATGGCAACAAATTCAAAATTTTCTTTTTTTCCGAAAATGATGTTTTTCATAGTTACCAGATGCGCGCCGGGATAATCAAAATCGAAGCGCTCGCCTGTCAGCAGTTCACAATTGACAATCACGCCTTTGCCGGAAGCTACTTTACTGCCTTCATAAGTGGAAAGACGCGGGGTGGTAGCGCAACTGGCAATGAGAAACGAAAGAAGGATCAGACGAAATGGTTTCATGATACAGCCCTCCTATTGGATATTGTCGATGTATTTAATCGCTATGCCCGTGAAAACCGGCGCGGTATATTTTTCCGGTTTTTCCCCTCCGAAAACGTCCAGGATGGATCCGCGCTCCCGGGTCAAAAAATCCTTACTTAATCCAATAACGGCGTCGGCGCCGAGTTCTTGCGCTTTAGTTTTGATTTTAGACAAAATGAAATTCATGTCATCAAACTGCGCACCTTTGACTTCGATAATAGCATATTCCAGATGCGGTCGCTGGGGTTTATTACTGCCGAAATACAATTCGACTTCGTTTTGATGGGGTTTAAAGGAATACGATTTGAGATAGGCGACATCCAACTGATGCGTATAACCGTAGGTGCAACCCATCAGAAAAAGGAAGGACAACACAACTATTGGTTTTTTTGTTTTCATGGCAAATATCTTATAAATTTTTTATTGTTAAGTAAGAGCAAGATCTGTGCCCGTAGTATTGTTAACAAAAACAATAAACGAAATTGAGTTTATCCCTGTTCAATTTTCACACTGTGATTTTAATAATCGGGCAGTAAATATATTGAAAAAAAAGATTGAAAATATTGTACTCTTGGTATCCATATATATTATGAAGCCTGCTTTACCATGCATAGTATTTGTTTCGGGAATGGTAGGGGGTGTTTTATTATTCGACTCTTTTTGCTCTCGCGTTAAAACACAGGAAGGAAGTGAGGATACAGCAATAATATGAAAAACCAAAAAGCGATATCAACCAGGCGGCCGGCTGAAAGTGCGACCTGGGGCAGACGGTTGTTGAAAGGGGTACAGGATTTCTCCCTCCCTGCGGTCGGTCGAAATGACAGTGGGGAGGGCGGTCGGTCGAAAGGACAATGGAGAGTGGTCGGAAAGACAATTGGGGAAAAAAGAGCACCGCTGTCATTTCGACGGCAGATTATCGTTGCAATCAATGACGATTCACCGCTATCCTGCATTAACGCA